>BNJV01002234.1_pt1 | contig 345225 bp, 493 predicted proteins | sample 8540591 | NCBI WGS metagenome assembly BNJV01 (sample SAMD00202457, study PRJDB9452) | human saliva metagenome | host: Homo sapiens | reverse complement strand
AAGTAGTTGACAAATATTTTCTTTTTATGATAATATATATCTTGTCGATACGAAAATGTATCAACGGACAATAGAGATATTAATAATGTAAAGAAGCAATTAAGTGTATAATCAATAAAGTCAAGTATCTTGAAAAAGATAACGTCAAGACTAATTAGGTGAAATTTAAATATATGTAAATATATTGAATGAAGAGTTTGATCCTAGCTCAGGATGAACGCTGACAGAATGCTTAACACATGCAAGTCTTTGGCGAAGCTGTGCTTGCACAGCCCTAGCCAAAGGCGGACAGGTGAGTAACGCGTAAGGAACTTGCCCTGCAGTCAGGGATAACAGACGGAAACGACTGATAAAGACCTGGTAAAAGTCAGGCGGACTCATGTCCAGCCTGATGAAAAAGAGATGCTGCAGGAGAGCCTTGCGTCCTATTAAAGCTTGTTGGTGGGGTAACGGCCCACCAAGGCGATGATAGGTAGCCGGCCTGAGAGGGTGGACAGCCACAGGGGACTGAGATACGGCCCTTACTCCTACAGGGAGGCAGCAGTGGGGAATATTGGACAATGGGGGCAACCCCTGATCCAGCAATTCTGTGTGCACGATGAAGGTTTTCGGATTGTAAAGTGCTTTCAGCAGGGAAGAAAAAAATGACGGTACCTGCAGAAGAAGCGACGGCTAAATACGTGCCAGCAGCCGCGGTAATACGTATGTCGCAAGCGTTATCCGGAATTATTGGGCATAAAAGGGCATCTAGGGCGGCCAGATAAGTCTGGGGTGAAAAACTTGCGGCTCAACCGCAAGCCTGCCCTGGAAACTATGTGGCTAGAGTACTGGAGAGGTGGACGGAACTGCACGAGTAGAGGTGAAATTCGTAGATATGTGCAGGAATGCCGATGATGAAGATAGTTCACTGGACGGTAACTGACGCTGAAGTGCGAAAAGCTAGGGGAGCAAACAGGATTAGATACCCTGGTAGTCCTAGCTGTAAACGATGATTACTGGGTGTGGGCATGAAGAGTGTCCGTGCCGAAGCTAATGCGATAAGTAATCCGCCTGGGGAGTACGGCCGCAAGGCTGAAACTCAAAGGAATTGACGGGGACCCGCACAAGCGGTGGAGCATGTGGTTTAATTCGACGCAACGCGAGGAACCTTACCAGATCTTGACATCCTGCGTAGGCCTGCGAGAGCAGGCTGTGCCTTCGGGAACGCAGAGACAGGTGGTGCATGGCTGTCGACAGCTCGTGTCGTGAGATGTTGGGTTAAGTCCCGCAACGAGCGCAACCCCTATTGCTAGTTGCCATCATTAGGTTGGGAACTCTAGCAAGACTGCCTGCGAAGAGCAGGAGGAAGGTGGGGATGACGTCAAGTCATCATGCCCCTTATGATCTGGGCTACACACGTGCTACAATGGCCGGTACAGAGAGCCGCAAGGCGGCAACGCCAAGCCAATCTTTAAAGCCGGTCCAAGTTCGGATTGAAGTCTGCAACTCGACTTCATGAAGCTGGAATCGCTAGTAATCGCAGATCAGCAATGCTGCGGTGAATACGTTCTCGGGTCTTGTACACACCGCCCGTCACACCACGAGAGTTGTCTGCACCTGAAGCTGCCGGTCCAACCGCAAGGGAGAAAGCATCTAAGGTGTGGATAGTGATTGGGGTGAAGTCGTAACAAGGTATCCGTACCGGAAGGTGCGGATGGATCACCTCCTTTCTAAGGAGTAATAAACACTGCTTCTTTATATATCTTATGGGCGTGTAGCTCAGGTGGTTAGAGCACTGTGCTGATAACGCAGGGGTCGCTGGTTCGAGTCCAGCCATGCCCACCATAAGAAGTCTTGGGGATATAGCTCAGTTGGGAGAGCGCTGCCCTTGCAAGGCAGAGGTCAGCGGTTCGAACCCGCTTATCTCCACCAATATTATTATTTAGGACAATGGGAAATGAATAGTAGGTAAAAGATTATAACTGAACTGGAGTAAAAAGTTATTCTGGATATAAAAGCTAATAAGGGCACACGGAGGATGCCTAGGCAGCAACAGCCGATGAAGGACGTGATAAGCTGCGATAAGCCGGGAGAAGATGCACATAATCATTGATCCCCGGATTTCCGAATGGGTAAACCTGCATGCCTGGAGGGCATGCGTGAAAACGGTAAGCCTGCGAACTGAAACATCTAAGTAGCAGGAGGAAAGAAAGTAAAAACGATTCCCTAAGTAGCGGCGAGCGAACAGGGGAAAAAAGCCTAAACCGTGCCAGTGTCAAGCGGACAGCGTTGCTGGCACGGGGTTGCGGGGACTTCCATTAACGGATTGTCATAATGTTTAATCTGTATATGTGTAAGTGGAATCAGCTGGGAAGCTGAACCAGAGAAGGTGAAAGTCCTGTAGAACATAAAGCATATATGGAGACTGGAAGCACCCGAGTAGCGTCAGGCACGAGGAATCTGGCGTGAATCAGCGTGGACCAAATCACGTAAGGCTAAATACTGTTGTTGACCGATAGTGAAGAGTACCGTGAGGGAAAGGTGAAAAAGAACCCTGAGCAAGGGGTGAAACAGAATTTGAAACCGTGTGCTTACAAACGGTAGGAGCACTTTATGTGTGACTGCGTGGATTTTAGTTAATCATCCTGCGAGTTATGGCTGGTGGCAAGGTTAATAGACGGAGCCGAAGGAAACCAAGTCTTAACAGGGCGACAAGTCGCCAGCCATGAGACGCGAAACCTAGTGATCTAGGCCTGTCCAGGCTGAAGCTGAGGTAAGACTCAGTGGAGGGCCGAACTCACCGCCGTTGAAAAGTTGGGAGATGAGATAGGGTCTAGGGGTGAAAAAGCCAATCGAACTAGGAGATAGCTCGTTCTCTCCGAAATGCATTTAGGTGCAGCCTTGAACTGAGATATGTGGGGGTAGAGCTCTGTATGATCTAGGGGGCGTACTGCTTACCGAAATCAAGCAAACTTCGAATACCATATATCATGTTCAGGAGTGAGTCCGTGGATGACAAGGTCCTCGGACGAGAGGGGAACAGCCCAGACCGCCAGCTAAGGTCCCTAATTATGTCTAAGTGGGAAAGGAGGTGGACATTCATAGACAACCAGGAGGTTGGCTTAGAAGCAGCCATGCCTTGAAAGAGTGCGTAATAGCTCACTGGTCGAGAGTGCCTGCGCCGAAGATGTAACAGGGGCTAAGACATAAACCGAAGCTGCGGAAGATACACTGTATCTTGGTAGGAGAGCGTTCTGTAGGGCCGTCGAAGGGATGCCGCAAGGCCGTCCTGGAGGTATCAGAAGCGAGAATGCAGGAATGAGTAGCGAGAAGGCGGGCGAGAATCCCGCCGGCCGGAAGTCAAGGTTTCAGGGAAGGCTTGTCCGCCCTGGGGAAGTCGGGACCTAAGCATAAGCAAAATTGTGACGGCGAATGGAAAAACAGGTTAATATTCCTGTACCGCTGTTATCGCTTGAGAGACGGAGTGACGCAGGAAGGTATGCGAGAAGGCTGACGGTTTAGCCTTTCTAAGGGGCCCAGCGTGGGCGTGCAGGGCAAATCCGCACGCCTAAACGTGAGACCTGACGGGGAAGTGCATTTGCATAAGTCGCAGATCCTACACTGCCAAGAAAAAAACTTCTATCGATGAGAACCAGCGCCCGTACTGTAAACCGACACAGGTGGACAGAGTGAGAAACTTAAGGCCGACAGGATAACTCTAGCTAAGGAACTCTGCAAAAATAGCCCCGTAACTTCGGGAGAAGGGGTGCCTGACATACCTGAAGGAGAGAAGCGCTCCCAGGGAAACAGGCCGCAGTGAAGAGTCTCAAGCAACTGTTTACCAAAAAAACACAGGTCTATGCTAAGCTGAAGGCGACGTATATGGGCTGACACCTGCCCAGTGCCGGGAAGGTTAAGAGGAGGAGTGAGAGCTCCGATTTGAAGCCCAGTGAACGGCGGCCGTAACTATAACGGTCCTAAGGTAGCGAAATTCCTTGTCAGGGTAAGTTCCGACCTGCACGAATGGTGAAATGATTTGAGAGCTGTCTTGGCTGGAGACCTGGTGAAGTTGTAATGCCGGTGAAGATACCGGCTACCTGCAGTAGGGACGGAAAGACCCCGTGGAGCTTTACTGTAGCTTGGCATTGGGTTCTGGCAATGTGTGTATAGGATAGTTGGGAGACTGTGATGCAATGGCGTCAGCCATTGCTGAGTCACTGTTGGAATACCAACCATATGCTGTCGGAATTCTAATCTGGCAACGGAGACAGTGCTAGGTGGGCAGTTTGACTGGGGCGGTCGCCTCCCAAAAGAGTAACGGAGGCGTTCAAAGGTTCCCTCAGGCTGGATGGAAATCAGCCTAAGAGTGCAAACGCATAAGGGAGCTTGACTGCAAGACTGACAGGGTCGAGCAGGTACGAAAGTAGGAGTTAGTGATCCGGCGGTTCCGCATGGAAGGACCGTCGCTCAACGGATAAAAAGCTACCCCGGGGATAACAGGCTGATACTTCCCAAGAGTCCATATCGACGGAAGTGTTTGGCACCTCGATGTCAGCTCGTCTCATCCTGGGGCTGGAGAAGGTCCCAAGGGTTGGGCTGTTCGCCCATTAAAGAGGCACGCGAGCTGGGTTCAGAACGTCGTGAGACAGTTCGGTCCCCTATCCACTGCAGGCGCCTGAATATTGAAAAGATCTGACCTTAGTACGAGAGGACCGGGTTGGACAGACCTCTGATGTATCAGTTGTCACGCCAGTGGCATGGCTGAGTAGTCACGTCTGGTACGGATAACCGCTGAAAAGCATCTAAGCGGGAAGCCGACTTTGAGATGAATATTCGTAGTATCCATAGAGAACATATGGTCGATAGGGCTAGGGGGTGAAAGTGCAGCAATGCATTCAGCTGACTAGTACTAATATTACGTCTGCTTTTAAGATAATCTTTTACTGCTGCTATTTATTTCTCATTGTCTTAATGGACAGTATATATATCTAGTTTGGTGATGATAACGACAGGGATACACCCGGAAACATTTCGAACCCGGCAGTTAAGTCTGTTAGTGCCTAAAATACTTGGATTCGTCCTGGGAAGATAGGTAGTTGCCAAACTTTTTTAAATATGTGTGTCTCCGTAGCTCAGCCGGTTAGAGCATCTGACTGTTAATCAGAGGGTCGTTGGTTCGAGTCCAACCGGGGACGCCATTTTTTTATTTGCAGAATTGAATTTATTTTTGTCATGTCATATTCTCCTTAGCGGAGTTTTTTTTATTTATAAAAAATATGCCATTCATCTCACGACTAAAGTTACGGATGTTCTGGCATAATTAATAAATAATTATTTTAATTAAATTTTTTTAGTTTATAATGCTATGTATTTTTTTCATTTTCAAAGGTAAATATTTTGTATTGACCGTTACCGATTAATTTTCGTTCATCTAAATCATCAGCTTCTCTATTTTTGAATATAGTTAAAAAAATAATTCCAGTACAGTTCCATGTGTTACAATTAGGATATTTCCTGATTTTTTTGTTCTTCTCTAATTTTTTTCTAGGCCTTTTTAAAAAAATCGTTCTAATCCATCTTTTAATTCTTCTCCTTTTTATATTTTTTTGGCATTGTAATTTTTTTACATCGTAAAAAGTAATTATGGGCTTCTTTCGGATATTTAACGAAAGTTTCTTTAAATGTCAGACCTTGCCATTCTCCAAAAGTGAATTTCGTTTAATTCAGGTAATTTTTGAAGTTTTAGTTTTTGATCTGAAGTTTTTTTCTTGTTCATATTTATTATTTTCTAAGATTATTTCTGCAGTAGCAATTGTTCTTCCCATTTGGCTTGTGTAACCTGCTTCAAATTTTACATCTTTAAGTTCCTTGGCAGTTTCTTTTTACTTTTTCAATTCCTTCTGGAGTAAGTGGTGAGTTTAACTGACCTTGAAATTTTTCAAGTACATTCCATTCTGTTTGTCCGTGTCTGACAATGTATAGTTTTAATTTATTATTCATATTTTTTTATCCTTTCTGTAATTCTTTATATTATAGAACTCAAATTTAATTTGTTCGTTTAATAAAAGATTTGAGTAACTTAATATTTATATCATATCATAAAAAAATTTTTTTCAACTTTTTATTTTTTTAGATTTTTTTTACTAAAGTATAATAAGTTTTTTTGAAAAAAATTTATAATAAATTAATTATTTAAATGAAAAAAATAATGTTAATACTATTTTTTTGTAAGGTGCCAAGATCTCTTGTTAGTAATATAGTAAAAACTACTTTAAAGTTATGGCTACTTACTCAAAAATCTAAATTTATATAATTTTAGTAAATTTGATTTTAAAGAGGTTTTGAGTATAAAAATATAACTTCTATTTTTTTAAAACGAGTTTTATCATAAAAATCATATTGATAAAAAAATTAAAAATAGTATAAGTTTTGAATTTATTTAAAAAAATTAGGTGATGAAGATAAAAAAATAATTATGATTTTTAATTTTTCTTTATATGAAAAAAATAATTTATTAATTTTAAGTAATAAATTAAAAATTTATGAAATAAATAGCAATAAAAAAATAAATAATGTGGTATAATTAGAAAGTGATAAATTGTAATTTTTTTAAAAATTAAGCAGTTTTTACAATTGAAATATGAAAAGGCATAAAAATAATGAACAGTTTTTTTATATTATTGGTAAAAAGGGGATAATTGGAGGAATTTAAAAATTATAGTTAGGAAAGGGAAATTAGATGATTTGGATAATTGGAGGAACAAAGGATTCTAGAATTATTTTTAGATGAGGTTATGAAAGTTAGGGAAGATGATATTGTTGTGAGTACTGCTACTGAATATGGCGGGAAATTACTTGAGGATGTGGCTGAAAAATAAACGGATACATATAATTTCAGAAAGATTGGGTGTATTACAAATTGAAAAATTTAATTTTGGAAAAAAATATTGATTAAAAATTATGGCTGGAAATTTAAGAAAGGCGATATAGTCAGCATATATAGAAATATGTATGCATAGGCGGTTTAAAAACTGTCTAATACTGCTTGAATTGCTGGAAAACCCTAAAGCCAATTTGACTACAACATAATATCTTTTTTTGAACAAAATTTAGATATAAGTGTGAATGTTGCGAAAGCGGAAAAAATAAATTGGATGGCATAAAGATATAAAGTTTATCGTGGTTAAAGCCTAAGTGCTAAAATTAAATAGAATAATGGGCAATCAGCAGCTAAGACTGAAAAGTAAAGTTCAACGACTATCCCCTTTAGGGAGTACACCAAAGCTGGTGGAAGCGGGCAGACCCAAGCAGGTGAGGCTGCGGGATAAGATATAGTCTGTGCTTAATAGAGATATTAAGAAGTTCAGAAATATTGCAATTTATTAATATAAGAAGCTGATTTTAGTAATATGTAGTGAACTCTATTTAAAATTAAACTGCTAAAAATCATATAAATTTAGGGTTTGAGTAAAATAGTCATAACTTTGAGTTCAGTTTTAAAAGCAGTTTTACTATAATTACAGTATTTGAGAGAACTGCATAGGAAGTAGCGAACCTATGTGAACGATAACTTCTAAAAAAATAAAAATAAGTTTTAGAAGTTCAGTTAATTATTGATGCAAGTCATCCGTATGCACAAAAATATTAGTAATATTGTCATTTCAATGGTAAGTTATTTAAATGAGCGGAATATTGTGGAGAAAAAAAGATAAAATATGTAAGATTTGAAAGAAAAAAATATTGGATTATGGAACTGAAAATGTATTTCAGTTTAAAAAGTTTGAAGGAGCTAATTGCATTTTTGAATAAATTTGAAAAACAAAAAAATATTGAGTACATTGGGATCAAATTCCTTAGTAGAGTTAAGAGGTATAGAAGAAAAAGAATAATTTATTTATCAGGATACTGCCTACAACGGTTTCTATACAAAAATGCAGAAAAAAACTTGGATATTTGCCTAAAAAAATATAATTGCTATGCAAGGACCTTTTTTTCTAAAGAAATGAATGTTGCAATATTGGAAAAATTACAAAATTGATTAAAACTACAACTGTAAAAGCATATAATTGAAACTAAAAAAATTGCAAATTAGTTTGTAAAAGTATAGTCAGCATATATAGAAATATGTATGCATAGGCGGTTTTAAAAACTGCCTAATACTGCTTGAATTGCTGGAAAACCCTAAAAGTCTGGTTTAACGACAACATAATGTCTTGTTTAGGATAAAAATAAATATGAAGATATAAGTGTGATCGTTGCGAAAGCGGAAAAAAATAAACCAGATGGCATAAAAAAATAGAAATGGTTAAAACCTAAGTGCTAAAAGAAAATTTATCTTAAAAACAATGGGCAATCAGCAGCCAAGACCGCAAGGTAAGGTTCAACGACTATCCCATTAAGGGAGTACACCAAAGCTGGTGGAAGCGGGCAGGCTCAAACAGGTAAAAGCTGTGGGATAAGATATAGTCTGTGCTTAATAGAAATATTAAGAAGTTCAAAAATATCTTAAAAAATATAAGATGTTAATAGAACTGCATAAGAAGCAGCGAACTTGTGTGAACATAAACTCTTTAAAAAAATAAGAGATTTCAGTATCTTATTACAAAGGAAAGTGGAGAAACAGGTGGAGAACTTCAAAAAGTTCAAGCATGTCAGGAATGTGGAGTTGGCATTTTAACAATAAAACGTCCAGTATTGGATTATGGAACAATTTTTTATTAAATAGTGCAAGAATACTCGCGACTTTAGTCGTGAGACATGTACTCATAGGGTATGAATTGCACGAAAATTTTAGTAAGCATATAGGGAAACTTGTATGTAGACACGGAGCAAAACCGTGCAACAAAGAAACTGAATTGCTGGGAACTCTTAAAGCTAGTATGACCACAACATAATACCTTCGTTCAAATAAGGTATAAGTGTGATGGTGGCGAAAGCAGAAAAAATATACTAGATGGTGCAAGGTTAAATCCTAAACATTATGATAATAGACAATCAGCAGCTAAGCCTGAAAAGGAAAGTTCAACGACTATCCCTCGTGAGGGGAGTACAATACAAGCGATAGGTATTGGAAGTGGTTTCGCCTAAGTCCTTGAAATAGGATATGGATAAGATATAGTCTGTGCTTGTTAGAGATAACAAGAAGTTCATAAGATATAAAATCTTTGAGAACTGCATAAATGGTAGCGTATTTATGTGAACAACGCTTCCCACTGTTGTGGGGTTTTAAAAAAACTTTAAAAAAATATTTAAAAAAATAAATAAAAAAATATTACTTTTTGACAGATAAAAATATAGAATACATAGTATAATATCTCTGATGAAAAGGAGGTGATTATATATGTATTTAACATTAAAAACAACAGGTAAAAACATCTTAGTAAAAAAAGGAGTTTAGGAATTTAAAATATTTATCTCATGTAGCCAAGAACTTAACTAATGAAGTTTATATATAATATTAGACAGTATTATTTTAATAAGAAAAAAAGTATTTAAGTTATAATGAAAAACTATAAAAATACTTAAAAAAACAGTGAGAACTATAAGAAGTTAAATTCTAATATGGCTCAACAAATTCTAAAAAAAGTAGACGGAAGTTTCAAATCATTTTTTTGGACTTTTTAAAAACTTGCTAAGAATGGTCAATATAATTTTAAAGATATAAAATTACCTAAATATCTTGCTAAAGATGGATTTACAACTCTTGTTATAGGTTTTGTAAGATTAAAAATATGATATGCTGATAGTTCCTTATTCAAATTCATTTAGAAAGACACATAAGGAAATCGCAATAAAACTACCACCAGTATTAAAAAGACAAGAAGATAAAAAGAGATTAGAATAATACCGAAACAACATTCTAGGTACTTTGAAATTCAATATACTTACGAAGTAAAAAGAAGTTCAAAGGAAATTAAATGAAAAACAATGCACTAGGAATTGATTTAGGTATAGATAATCTTTGTACTTGCGTTACAAATGCTGGAGCATCATTCATAATAGATGGTAGAAAAATTAAAAATCTATTAATCAATATTATAATAAGATAAATGCAAAAATTACAAAGCATAAAAAGATAAGCAAAAGATTAAGCAAACAACATTAAGACAAAAAGCGAATACTAGAAAGAGAAATAATCGCATAAATGATTATCTTTCAAAAGCGGCAAGAATAATTGTAAATTATTGTCTTAATAATGATATAGGAAAAACTAGTTCTAGGATATAATGAGGATTTTCAAAGAAATTCAAATATAGGAAATATAAATAATCAAAACTTTGTAAATATACCATATGGAAAAATTAAGAGGTAAATTAATATATCTATGTAAACTATATGGAATAGAATTTAAACTGCAAGAAGAGAGTTATACATCAAAAAGCAAGTTTCTTTGATGGAGATGAAATTCCAATATATGATAAAGAAAAAATTCGCAAGAATATATATTCAGTGGAAAAAAAGGATAAAAAGAGGACTATATCAAACAAGTAAAGGCTATCAATTAAATGCAGATTGTAACGGAGCATTAAATATATTAAAAAAAGTAAAGTTGTGGATTTAAGCGTCCTATACAATAGAGGTGAGCTGGACACACCTAAAAAGAATAAGGGTAGTGTAAAAGCTATCAAACTTCTTAGAAAATTTTTAAATATTTTTTTAAAGATTTTTAGAACCCTGCGATTTTAGTCGTGGGAGGTTCAGACGATTAAAGAATTAATTGAATATGTAGTGAAATTATAAAAATGAAAGGAGAATTAGGCTTGAAGAGTGTACAAAAAGGAAACAGTAATTGAATTTGAAGAAAAAGAAATCTAAATTTATTGGATACATTAAACCAGTTTCAACAGTGGCTGAAGCAGAAAAATTTATCGATTCAATAAAAAAAATGCATCCGACAGCAACTCATAATGTCCCGCTTTACAGAGTTATAGAAAGTGGACAGGAGTACTTTAAATACAATGATGATGGCGAACCTGGCAATACAATTTGGAAAGCCTATGGCGGAAATACTGAAAATTTTGGATATTTATAATGTTTCATTAGTTGCTACAAGATATTTTGGCGGCATAAAACTTGGAGCTGGTGGACTTATAAGAAATTATGCTAAAACTGCAAAATTGGCTGTTAATGAAGCCGGAATTGTGGAATATGTAGAAAGATCTATTTTTTTATTTTTGGACTATGATTATGAAAAATACTTCTGAAATAGAAGCATTTTTTTAAATGGAAATAGTCAAAAAAATTTGGGATAGAAATATTAGAGAAAAAAACTATTCAAATAGAGTAACAATGAAAATATTGGCAAACGATGAAATTGAATCTGAACTAAATGAACTGCAGAAAATTATTGTAATAAAAAAATGTAGAAAAAAATTTGGGTGTATTGTCAAATCATGCATAACAAAAAAAGTAAAAAAATAATATAAAAAAATATTTTTTTAAGAGGCTGTCTCATAATTTAAAAAAATAATTTTATTAACATAAATATTATATATTTTTAAGAGTGTGTAAAAAAATTTTTTTGTGTAAATAGAACGGCAAAGTATTGAATTTACTGAATTCATCTATTAGTTTACACAAAATTATGTACACTCTCTATTTTAAAAAAATCAATAGATATTATTTTTATTGATTCTATAAATATAGTAAAATATATAAAAATTTATGATTTAGGAATTTTATTTATTTTGTGAAACAGCCCTGTTTTTCTTGTTACTGTGTTGTCAAAAATAATATTCATTCTGATGAATAACAGTCCAATATTTTTCATATATTCTCTATTCAATGCTTTCTGTATCCTTGATACTTTTTTTCTTTATTTTATTCATGCTGTAAAAATTTCCGTATCAAACCATTTATATTCTCATTTGTTAAGAAATTTTTGGTATATCATTTACTATGTTTTTTTATATATTTTTTTTGTTGTGATTGATTATCCAATACACCTTTAAAAATCAAAAAAATTTTTAAAAAAAGTAGTTGACAAATAGATTTAAATATGATATTATATTTCTTGTCTGTGAGTGGTAAAAAAATAAACAGATAAAAGAATAATTGTGCGGCCTTCGTCTAGTGGTTAGGACTCCAGGGTTTTCATCCTAGCAACAGGGGTTCGATCCCCTAGGCCGTACCAAAAATTAAAACTGAATATAAAAATATTAAATGGTGATTATTTATGGTCGCATAGCTCAGCCTGGGAGAGCACCTGCCTTACAAGCAGGGGGTCATTGGTTCGAGCCCAATTGTGACCACCATTATGGAGGTGTAGCTCAGCTGGTTAGAGTGCTTGCCTGTCACGCAAGATGTCGCGAGTTCGAGTCTCGTCACTTCCGCCATTTAGTGCCGCTTTAGCTCATCTGGTAGAGCAACTGACTTGTAATCAGTAGGTGGTTGGTTCGAGTCCGACAAGCGGCACCACTATTTAAATTTAGAATGTTGTGGAGAGGTTCCCGAGTGGCCAAAGGGATCAGACTGTAAATCTGCCGGCTCAGCCTTCGAAGGTTCGAATCCTTCTCTCTCACCATTTTTTTATAAAGATAAAAAAATTGTTATAAATATATAAATCATAATTCGTAGGAGGAATTATTAGCTATGGTTAGAAAAAAATAAAAAGGAGCTGGAAATAAATCAGGTGGAAGCCAACAGGATATAATTAAACAAAGTCTCAAGTAATGCAACAGGAAATGTTAAAGATCCAAGAGGGATTAAAGGATAAATTTGTAGAAAGTTCTGTAGCTGGTGGTGGAATCACTATTAAAAGCTAATGGTCAAAAAATTAGTTGATTTATCAATTTCTTTGGATGTTTTAAAAGATGCAATTGAAGAAAAATGATTCAACAATTGTTTCAGATTTAATTATAAATGCAGTGAACGAAATCATGGATAAAAGTCTGAAGAAATGGCTGAAAAAGGAAATGGAAGTAGTTACTGGTGGAGTAAATATTCCAGGATTATTTTAAGAAATAAAAATTTTTAAATAAATATTTTTTTATTAAAACCAGAGTAGTGTCTGGTTTTTTTATTTTTTTCATAATTAATTTTTAACAAAAAGTTGAGATGTAAAAAAAGGAAGGAGATGTAACAGATGAAAAAAATATAAATAGAATGATAATAATGATGTTTTTTTATGTATGGTTGTATATAATTTGGGACATCCAGGAACACCTGACCTGATTCAGATGAGAGGCTGGAAAAAAAGAGTATTTCCGGAGAGTTTTTTTAGCATTTATGAGTACGGCTATGTTTATTTCTTCGCCTTATTTAGGAGCATTGGCAGACAGGTTTGGAATGAAGAGGATTTTTTTGTGCTTATGCCGTTTTTTTATGGGATTGCCCAAACTTGTTTTTTTGGATTTGTTACAAGTCTTCCTATTATATTTTTAGCTCAGGTAATTGCAGGATTTGTTTCAGGAGGAACTTTTGCAGTAGCCTTTGGATATGTCAGTCAGCTATCTGAAAAGGAGGAAAAGGCAAAAAATATAGCTAAAATCAGTTCAGCAATTGTAATTGGAGGGGCGATTGGGCAAAAAATCGGAGGAATTGTAGCAACTGCTGATCCTAGGTATTCTTTTGGGCTGCAGTTTATTTGTGGAGGCATTTTATCGCTTTTTATTTTGGTATTTATTAAATAGTGCAAGAATATTCGCAACTTTAGTCGTGAGATAAATTGCACGAAAATTTAGTAAGCATATAGGGAAACTTGTATGTAGACACGGAGCAAAACCGTGCAACAAAGAAACTGAACTGCTGGGAACTCTTAAAGCTAGTATGACCACAACATAATACCTTCGTTCAAATATGGTATAAGTGTGAAGGTGGCGAAAGCAGAAAAAATATACTAGATGATGCAAGGTTAAATCCTAAACATTATGATAATAGACAATCAGCAGCTAAGCCTGAAAAGGAAAGTTCAACGACTATCCCTCGTGAGGGGAGTACAATACAAGTGATTGGTATTGGAAGTGGTTTCGCCTAAGTCCTTGAAATAGGATATGGATAAGATATAGTCTGTGCTTGTTAGAGATAACAAGAAGTTCATAAGAGAACTGCATAAATGGTAGCGTATTTATGTGAACGACACTTCCCACTGTTGTGGGGTTTTTAAAAACTTTAAAAAATATTTAAAAATAAATAAAAAATATTACTTTTTTACTAGATAATCATTCTTTGCACTTTTAAAACTTGCTAAGAATGGTAAATATAATTTTAAAGATATAAAATCACCTAAATATCTTGCTAAAGATGGATTTTACAACTCTTGTTATAGGTTTTTGTAAGATTAAAAGATGATATTCTGATAGTTCCTTATTCAAATTCATTTAGAAAGACACATAAGGAAATCGCAATAAAACTACCACCAGTATTAAAAGACAAGAAGATAAAAGAGATTAGAATAATACCAAAACAACATTCTAGGTACTTTGAAATTCAATATACTTATGAAGTGGAAGAAGTTCAAAGGGAATTAAATGAAAAACAATGCACTAGGGAATTGATTTAGGTATAAATAATCTTTGTACTTGTGTTACAAATGCTGGAGCTTCATTCATAATAGATGGTAGAAAAATTAAAAATCAATAAATCAATACTATAATAAGACAAATGCAAAAATTACAAAGTATAAAAGATAAGCAAAAGATTGAGCGAACAACATTAAGACAAAAGAGAATAGCCAGAAAGAGAAATAATCGTATAGAAGATTATCTTTCAAAAAGCAGCAAGAATAATTGTAAATTATTGTCTTAATAATGATATAGGAAGAATAGTTCTAGGATATAACGAGGATTTTCAAAGAAAAATCAAATATTGGAAAGTATAAATAATCAAAAACTTTGTAAATATACCATATGGAAAAATTAAGAGATAAATTAATATATTTATGTAAACTATATGGAATAGAATTTAAACTGCAAGAAGAAAGTTATACATCGAAAGCAAGTTTCTTTGATGGAGATGAAATCTCGATATATGATAAAGAAAAATCAAAAAGAATATATATTCAGTGGAAAAAAAGAATAAAAAGAGGACTATATCAAACAAGCACAGGTAAAATCATAAATGCAGATTGTAATGGAGCATTAAACATATTAAGAAAAAAAGTAAAGTTGTGGACTTAAGCGTCCTATACAATAGAGGTGAGCTGAACACACCTAAAAGAATAAGGGTAGTGTAAAAGCTATCAAACTTCTTAGAAAAATTTTTTTGAATATTTTTTTAAAAGATTTTTAGAACCCTGTGACTTTAGTCGTGGGAGGTTCAGGAGAGAAATTGTAAAAGAACCAGTAAATATGTCAAACATTAAAGATAATAAGAGTTTAAATCCGTTTTCGACTTTTTAGATATATAAAAGGAACTTGATGGATTTTCAAAAATTTTTTTCTGTCTTATAATTTTTTTATCTGGAATTGGGATTTATTCTTATGCGAGCGCGTTAAATTATTTTTTTAAATTTTACGAAAAAGTTTCGGCAGATACAATCGGAACTTTTGTAATGTGTTCATCACTTTTGGCATTTTTTTAGGGACGGCATTTTTTTCTAGAAAAAGTTATTAAAGAGATTTAAAGAAAAAAATTATTCATAAAGTTATGATTTTTTTACTGGTATAATATTGATGTCATTTATATTTTTTAGAGTAAAGTCAGGAACGACGCCATATTTTATAATGGCTGCGTATACAATGACCTATGAAATAGTACGTTCTCTTGGAAATACGATTATTGCTAGAAGATATGTTGAAAATCAAGGTAAAATTCTAGGAGTAGTGTCTGCAGCAGATTCACTTGGAAATGCTGTCGGTTCTTTTTTTATCTGGGCATTTACTGGCATTTAACCCATTTTTGCCATTTATTGCGAATATTGGAATAATGGCTGTAGTATTAATTTTAATCAAAAGTTTTAGTCGTGTTTTTTTGATAAATTCTGATTGATTAAGTAGTTTTAAAAAAGAGGAAATAAAATCTCTTTCATTAGGGAACGGATTTATTACAAAAAGGGGCCTTGACCCCTTACCATAAAAATAAACCAAAAATATATTTTTCTATTTTTTTAAATTTATTTTTTTTAAATCTAATACAAATTTTGTTAAATCTTCAGTAAATGCTTCTGCATTAACCTTTACTTTTTTTCTGAAAAAAATCATTTAAATTGTCTTTTTATTTCTTTAGATTTATTTTTCAAATTTTTTTCCTTCAGTTCTTTATATTCAATATCTGTTTTTCAATTTTCTTTCATATTCTTCCGCCAATTCCAAATCTTTTCTTACAATTTTTTTGCATCTTTTCTTAAAAATAGTTTCTGTTTCATATTTATTCAAAAAAGTTATCAAGTTCAGAAGTGTTTGATTCAGATGTTAGCAAAAATTAAGGCATAATGGTCATTTACCAAAGTATTTTTGACACATCTTCAAAGATACCAACTACTTTTTTTATCAGCCTTTTTCACCATGGCTTCCGCCTATTAAAAGCTCCGATAGTTCCCCAAAAAAATAACACCTAATGGGCCTCCAATAATTCCAATAAAAGCTTCCAAGCAAACCACCGTTTAAAAAATCCAATATTTCCATTTTTATTTACTTCAAATCCATCTTTAAAGGATAATTTATCGCTTTCTTTTTTTACAACAGCCGCCTGTGTAATTATATAATTTTTCCCCAACATATTTTTTTCTTTTATATCCGCCAATGCTTCAAATGCGCTTAACTGATTCTTAAATGTCATAAAGTAATACATTATTTTTCCATAATTATCATCCTTTCATATCTTGATTTTTATACATTTTACTCCTTTTAAAAATAGTTTTTTTATTGTGCTGTCACTTATTTTTTTACTTTTCAAAAAAATAAATTTATTCCCATAATTCCAGCAATAATAAATCCCAATAATCCTAATCCAGAAATCCCAAAAAAATTTTTTTGGCGGGATATTTGCCAAAAGCCAGTATTGATGATCCAACAAACAGTGATGAGATAATAATCGCCAAAACTAGTTCCTCAAAAGTTTTTTTTGAAATTTCTCAAATCAATTATTTCATGCCTATGTTTTTAGTTCATTTTTTTGAATTTTTTTCCAAAATTGTTTTTAAATCTGTCGGCAAAGTTAGCCAGTTTTCAGAAAAAAAGTTTCCAGTTTTTCTTGTTTCCTTTTTAAAAAAATATTAATCGGATTTATTCTCTCCTTTTGCAATTTTGTCCATATATGGCTGCATAACTTCATTAATGTTAAGATTTGGATCTAAATGCCGTCCAATTCCTTCAATTTGACCAATTCCCTTTATCAGCAAATAAATATCTTCTGAAAGTAAAATTTGATTATCACTGAATATTTTTCTCGCTTTTTTTCAAAAAAATTGTAACAATATCTATATTTTCTAGTGAATTTTTCATCAATCATTTCGATTATCTCGTAAAGTTCCCTCTCAAATTTCCTTTTCATCTGGTACTTCAAATTTAATTGCTAATTCCTGTATTGTTTCAACCATTTTTTTCACATCTTTTTTTAGTGAATAAATAATCAAATTAATTAAAAATTCCCGCTCATTTGGATAAAGTTTTCCCATTGCCCCAAAATCAATAAATACAATTTGCCCGTTTTCCTTTAAAAAAATATTTCCAGGATGAGGATCAGCGTGAAAAAATCCGTGCTTCAAAAATTGCGTTAAATAAAGGTCAAGTCCAATTCTAGCTATTTTTTTTGGGATCTTGCCCTATTTTTTTATTATTTTTTTCTTTGTCGGTAATTTTAAAGCCTTCTATCATTTCCATTGTGAGAATACGATCGTTGGAAAGCTGCTTGTACACAGCTGGCACGTGGATTCTGTCATCCTCTTTAAAGTTATTTGCAAATCGCTGCATATTACGAAGTTCATTATTTAAGGAAAGTTCCTCATTCAGCATTTTCTCAAAACTTTCCACAATATTTCCAATATTCATTTTTTTTATATCTTCATAATAATTTTCCAAAGTTTTTGCAAGATTTTTCATAATTTCCAAATCAATTTCCACAACAGGCTTTATATTTTCCCTCTGTATTTTTACAACGACCTTTTCTCCATTTTTTAATCTGCCTTTAAATACTTGTCCAATTGAAGCTGATGCCATCGGTTCTTCTTCTATTTCCTCAAAATAGTCATCTATTTCAATACCAAGTTCCAAATTCATTTTATTTCTTACATCAACTTTTTCAATTTCTACATCATCCTGCAATTTTTGAAGTTCTGTGATCATTTCTTCAGGCAAAACATCCTTTCTATTGCTTAACATTTGCCCAAATTTCACATACACAGGACCCATTTCTTCAATTGCCATTCTTATTCGCTCATAAAAAGTACAGGAATTTATTTCATCAATTTTATCACTGTATTTTTGTTTTACATTTTTAGGAATATATCTTTCAAGTTCTCCCCTTTTTAAACAGTTCATCAAACCCATATTTGGCAATTACAGAGGAAAGTTTCATAAGTCTTCTTGTTTTTTTGCATAAAAATCTACCATTTATTCTGCTTCTCCTTTTTCACTTTTTTTAAATTAATTAATTAAACTTTTTTTAAAAAGTATTTTGTAACATCGAAAAAAATACAATAATAAGCATTAATACAAGCAAAAAAATATCATTCCAATAAAATGAACCTTTTTCTTCAATTTTTTTATTAATTTTTAATTCCAAAAAAATTCAGGAATTATAAAAAAATCAATCTTCCTCCATCAAGTGCAGGAATTGGCAGCAAGTTCATAATTCCGATATTTATGGAAATTAAAAATAAAAGACACCAAGCATAGCAAACAGACCTCCTTGCCCATAAGCCTCTCCAATGACTTTAGGAAGCCCTACAGGACCTGTCATCTCCTTCATTGCTACTTTCCCTGTCACGAGCATTTTTAACGCCGTCAAGCGTCATTTTTAAAGTAATCTCCGAACATAATAAAAACTTATTTTTATTCTTTCTCCAAATGTTGATTTTTTTGACTTAGTAAATGAATTCCAAGGATATTCCCCTTAGTTTTTTTCACTATAAGTCAATTTTACATTTTCAGTAATTTCCTTGTTATTTCTCAATATTTTTTTAAAAACAACATCTTCATTTTTTTATAACTTTGACTGATTTCACCAATTTTTTTGTCATCTCAGTCCAGTTTTTTTATATTTTTTTACCATTAACTGCCAAAAATTTTTGTCATTTACCTTTCAATTTTTCCATTTGCTTTTTGAATTTTTGCTCAATTCCTCCAACTATTGCCTGTGAATATTGAGGAGGTACAGTTCCTGCAATAGAAAGCATTATGTATAAGGCAATCAAAGCGGAAATAAAAATTCATTGCAACTCCTGCAATTAGCACAATAAATCTGCTAAATGGAGATTTTGTAAAAAAATCCATTTTTTTCTGAATATTTTCCTGCCTTTTTCAATTCTTGCTTTACAGCCGTATCTAATCTTTTTCCACTTCACTAATAAATTCTTCATCTTTAATTTCATTCTCATTACTTTTTTTCATCTTTTCAATTTTTTTCAATAATTTCATCCATTTTTTTCCTTTCTTAAATGCTTCCAAGTCAAACTTTTTCAGGCTGCATTCCTTCAATATTGACAAATCCTCCCAATGGTAAAATTCTAATTGAATAAACTGTTTCCTTCTTTTTTTACTGAAAAAAATTTTTTGGCCCCATCCCAATTGCAAATTCTGTAACAGGCATTCCAAAAATATTTGGCTGTAGCAAAAATGCCCGAGTTCATGTATAAATACTATTATTCCTAAAATTATTATTGTAAAAAAATTATTCCCATTTACTCACTCTCCATTTTTTTATATTTATATTTTTTTAAATTATTAAAAAAATACTGCTTTAAATGAGAAAAAAACTCAAAAAAAGCAGTTAAATTCCAAAAACTTAACTCTTTGATATTTGATTATAAGTAAGTACCGTCTCCTTCATCTTCTCCTAATGAAGCATCAATATCTTCGTAATCAATTTCCATTGGAATAGAAGTTAAAACTTTATCGGTAACTTTTGACAAATGTGCACTCATTGCATAAGCGGCTCCGCTTACAAAATCTATTACCCTTTGTCCTACTTCATATTCTAGAAATTCCAAACTGAATGTTACAATTTTATTTTCTTTTATTGCATCTGCAATTAATCTCGAATCTTCAAAAACTTTTGGTCTAATAATCGAGACATTTACTTTAGATGTTGGCATTTTTGTAATTTCCTCCTTTTTTCCTACCCCAAAAAGGCTTCCTATCCCCTTTTTTTCTTCAGGCTGTTTTTCTGGTTCTACACGGGCTGTTGCTGTTGTTTTGTGCTGAACTTTAGACTGCTGATTTTGTTGTGGCTGCTCTGTTGCCACTTCTTTTTTTTCATTTTCTGACAATTCTTCAGATAATTCGTCATCATCATCATCTTCAATGTCATCGCCAAAAAATTCCATTAATTTTTTTTTAAGTCCCAAAAGCATAACCTCCTATTCAAATAATTTACTTCCTATTCTAATTATAGTTGCACCATTTTTTTAATGCTTCTATATAGTCATTTGACATTCCCATAGAAAGAGTTGTAATATAATCATATTTTTTTCCTGATATTCTTCCTTCAGATTTCTCATATTTGAAAAATAATCATTTATTTCTTCCTTGCTTGCCTCAAACGGAGCCATTGTCATAAAGCCAATTATTCTTACATTACTCATAGAAAAAAATATTTCTCGCTATCTTCTTTAAAATCTTCAATGTAAACTCCTGTTTTTTTGATTCTTCCTTTGAAACGTTAATTTCAATTAATCCATTTATAATTCTGTTATTTTCAATAGCTTTTTTTATTTATTTCTTTTTAAAAAGTTCATAAGAATCAATTGAATGTATTAAATTTACACTATTAATTATATACTTTATTTTTATTTTTTTGCAACCTTCCAATAAAGTCCCATTTAATATTTTTTTATATTTTTTTCATCTGAAAATTCATTCAACTTATCCCGATAAAAGCTGAGCCCGATTTTCACCAAAGTAATCATAGCCCATTTCAATTAGAGTCTTATGTTCCTCTACATTAAGATACTTGCTTACAAACAGAATTTTAACTTTTTTTCAGGATAGGGAGAATATTTTTTTTATATCTTCCAAAAATTTTTTTATAATTCTGCTGAATTTTTACACTGTTCAGTTCCATTCCTGCTCCTTACTGTTTTTGACTTGTTGTATTTGAGATATATTTGAAATCTTTTTAATATAAAAGCAATTTACTGTGTATATCTTTTATAAGAACAAATATGATATTTTTTTACAATTACACTATTATAACCTTTTTTTAAATAAATTCAACAAATACATCATTTGCTAGCAACATTCCCTTTTTTTGTCAGTCGAATTCTTGACTCACAAGTTTTTTTCGCTATTTTTTTGTCAAAACCTCTATTATTTTCTTGTATTTTTTTGTTTTTCATGAGAAATTCTTTATTTTTTTATCGGTAAAATTTATTTTTTTCCAGGAAAAAAATTTTTTTCCAGCAATCCACTTTCTATAAGTTTTTTTCAACCTTTTCATCTTCAAAATATTCAATTCCCTCTTGAATAAGCCGTAGCCCCAATATTTTTTTAGCTTCTCGCTTTCAGTTTCATCCACAATTTCAATCGTATTTTCATCAATCGGCAATTTTCCATCATCAATCAGATTATAATATTTCTTAAAAGTCCGCACATTGCTGTGCCTATTATCGCCAAAATAACTAGCAGCACTCATTCCAACGCCAATAAATTTCTGATTTCGCCAATATTTCAAATTATGTCTTCCCGCATTTTTCTGCAATTTTCTTAAATCTTCAAATTTTTTTATTTCATTAATTTCAACATCTTTATCTTTGTCATCAATTCTCGCAAAATTAGAAATCTCATACTGGCAATATCCATTTTTCTCAAAAAAATCAATAATTTTTTCATACATTTCCGCTTCCAAATCCTGATCAATTTCGGATAAAATCCCCTTTTGCAACTTGCTCCAAAAAACTGTTCCTTCTTCCCAAATAAGCGAATAAATCGACACATTTTCAGGTTTTAATTCCCGCAAAATATCAAGATCCCTTTGCAAATCCTCAAGACTTTGATTAGGAATCCCGAACATCAAATCCACCGTAATATTGCAAAATCCTGCCTCTCTTGCCATTTTATAAACATTTATTGCATCATCAGAACTATGCTGCCTTCCAATAAATTTTAAAACATGATCCTGAAAACTCTGAATACCGATACTTAATCTATTTATTCCAATTTTGTTAAGTTTTTTTCAGTTTTTTTCAAAAGTCACATCCGTCGGATTCAACTCCAACGTAATTTCAGCATTTTCAGACCAATCAAGTTCGTCTAATATTTCACTTATCATCTCAACAGGCAGCAAAGAAGGTGTTCCTCCGCCAAAATAAATTGTATCATATTTGATTTTTGGATACATTCTAATTTCTTTAATCAAATAATCCGTATATTTTTCTATATTCCTTTTCCATTCTCACAAATGTGCAAAAAGTCGCAGTATTCGCACTTTTTTTATCACAAAAATGGAATATGGATATATATGGCATCAATATTTTTTTCTTTCGATGCTTTAATATTTTTTTATTTCAATCATTATTTTTTTACCTTTTTTTAAATTACTTAATATATTTTACCATATGTAAGATGTGATTTCAAATTTTTTTGTTAATAAAAAAATTATAGAATTTCAGATAAAACAAAAGGGAGAAATACAACTCCCTCTCTTACCTTCTTTTTTTAGTTATTTAAGTTCAAATTCAAATGATTTTTGATATTGTACATTTCAAAGTTTCTGGATTTTTTTATTTTTACTCTTATTCTACCAGCAGCCTTTCTTGCTTCTTGTTGAAAAATCGAATTTCCGCCTGATACTGAAATTACACTAATAGAACCACTACTATTGAAATGAAATTTTTACTGAAACAGTAACAACTCCTTTATCCCCAAGTCTTCGTGCTGCAATAGGATAACTTAAATTTGGATTATACGAAACTGTAAAAATCTTTTCCCTCATTACAAACATTTATGTTTTTTTCTTTACCTTTTTTTCAGTATTTCTTTTCTGTTCATTATCATCATTTTTGCTAGATTTTTTTGCTAATTTTTTTCTAAATTTTTTACCTTTGAACTACCACTATCTTCGGCTTTTCCATTAATATTTCCTCTGTTACTACCATTTTTTTCCACTATTACCGTCATTACCTAATTTCTTAACAAAAGAATCACTTTTTAACATTTTTTTATTAGCACTCTCTCCATGATTCCCAATTTCTCCACTAAAAATATTAGTTCTTGTCTTATTAATATGAGAATCATTTTGATTATTTCCAACAGTATCTTTTTTGAAACACTTTTTGGAAATATTTGTAGGTGTCGATGTTGTATCTGTTGCCTTTTCTTTTTGAAACTACTTTCACATCCTCATTTTTTTGCAAAAACTTTTTTTCAGTGTACTTAATTTCCTTCTGATCATTCAAGTTACTAATTTTCTTTGAGTTAGATTCAAAGTCGTGAATTTGAAATTTCATCATTTTGTGAAACTTTCTATTTTTCTCAGAATTTCTAATATTTTTTTAGTATTATGAACATCCTTCATACTCTCATTATTTATAGATTTATTATTTACAGATTTATCATTTTTCTCTCCATTATTTTTTTATTTCCAGCCACTCTTTTCTGAAACATCTGAAACATTTGTAAACACACTTTCGCTCAAATTTACTGTTATTGGCTCATTTTTGCTTATTTTTCCTTTTTCATTATTATTTGAAACATAATAGGCTACAGGAATAAATAAAAGCCATAACATTTAAAAACAATTGAAATTATATAAAATTTCATTTTTTTCCCTTTCTTTAACGCTTTAAACAGATTTATGAAACAAACTCACTTTTCTAAAATTCATAACTTGCTCCAATGTAATAAGTTCGTTCATCAGCTGGTGAATATACTGTACTTCCTGTAAGAGGATCTTTTCCCTTGAGCAATATTGTATTTTTTTATTAAATACGTTTTTTTACTCCTGCATTAAGTCCAAATCCATTTTTTTATGTTTATATTTCAATCCTAAATCTGTTGTAGAATATGAAGGTATTTTTTTTCATTGTAGGTATCCACTGAACTTGAATAATAATTTAAGTTAGCAGTAGTTCTCAAACCATCTGCTATTTCATAATCAAGTCCTAATGTAACTTTTGTAGATGGAACTCCTGGTATTTTTTTGTCCCATCCTTTGAAATTATAAGTTGTTGAAGCTAATACGTCATCTCCAACTTTCTTAATTTTGGCATTTACATATGTAAATGATTCATTTACTCTCAATTTACCTAAATATTGTTCAGCAAATAGCTCTACACCTGTTCTTTCGGTAGCTTTTAAATTATGGAATGTCCATCTTGCTGTACTTGGTCCTCCCAACACTCCGTGATCCATATTCAAGTATATTTCGTTATTTGTTCGTGTATGAAATGCTGTAGCACTTACAAATGAATTCCATAACATATCTTTTAAATCCTACTTCATACGTATTAAATTTTTTTCTGTTTTTTTAAATTATTTAAAGTATAATTTCTAGCTCCTGGTGCATAATCAACAAATTCTGTTGCAGCTGGTGATCTAAAAACCTCTTTCATATTTCGCATAAACATTTCCTGTATCAGAATATTTGTAATTAAGTCCCACTTCATAAGCACTATTACTATCTTTTTCTCGAACCGTGCATTTCTCTTGCTGGAATAGTTACAAAACCTCTTCCCCCAGGTATCGGCATTCTTGTAGACGGAACTTCTTTATTTGTTTTATATTCTGCTCTTTCAAATCTATACCCTGCTGTCCCTTCTAAATTACCAACAAGTTTTATGACGCCCTAACAAATAAAAATGAATTCGTTTCTTTTCGCTAAATCAACATTCATAATTGGTGTTCCAAATATAGTTTGTTCTCTACTTCCCTTATGATTAATGTAGTTATATCCAAAAAAATTATATTCCCATTTTCAAGTCCATAATTTCCCTTAAAATTAATTCCTTTTTTTATTATCTTCAAATTTCGTTTTAGGCATTCCATACATAGTTTTATTTGTATCCTGTTTATATCCTGTCAATGACAATTTCAAATTATCAGTAACTTTTCCTTCGTATCCCAAGCTATACTCTTTTCTATTAACATCAATATCACTCAAAATCCCAGACTGTCTTCTATCACTCAAAAGTTGCGATTTTGTTAAATCTGACGCCAATGTTTCTTCTGAATCATATCTCGACGCTTTAAATTTCAAACTATGATTATCTGTTATATTATATTTCAAACTCCCATTCAAATATTCATTTGCTTCTTTTTGAACCTCTTCTATAACCTTTTCCATTAACATTTTCATATCCTAAATCAATAATAACTTTATTCCCGTAATTGATTCCTGCATCAAATCCTAATTTATTTGTCCCATAAGAACTATTTTGATAATATACTTTACCAGAAGCTCCTTCTTTTGTTCTATCTTTTGTAATGATATTTACAACTCCACCTCGAGTTCCACTTCCATACAGAACTGTTCCTCCACCATTTATTATTTCCACTCTTTCTACATCATTAACAGATATTGTATTTAAAGGGATATACGCATGAGAAGTGTCAATTGTATCCATCGCAACATCCCCATCAATAAGAATTTTCACCGAAGAAACTGCTTTAGAAATATTTGCACTTGTCCCCAATCCAAATCTACCTTGCCCTCTAATATCTACTGCTGAACCAAATCCAGTTTGAGTTATATTAATTCCTGGCGCCTGTTTCAATATATCTTCTACCGTATTATATCCTTTTTCTTTAATATCCTCTGATGTAATAATAGTTACATTTTTTATCTGATTATCAACATTATCACTAAATCCTGTCGCTGTCACAACTGTTTTTTCAAGTTTCCCTTCATATTTTCCCTCTGCATATAAAGATAAACTAGCTAAAATTAAACTTAAAAATTGTAATTTTTTTAACATAAATCCTATTCTCGCATGACATCAGCATTTTTTTCCGCCACGCTCTCCTTTCTTCATTTTTATTATTTATTATTTTTTTTGTATATTAAGACTAACATTTTTTTACATTTTCATTACGCAATTTCGACATTACTTCTACAATATATCCATATTCAAGATGCTCATCCGCCGTCAATGTCACATTTTCAAGCATTTCTTTAGGTAATTTCAAAAATTTCACTATGAATATTATCTTCTGAAATTTCTTTAGTATCATTACCCACCTTTAAAAAAATATTTTTTTATTTCTATTTACTATTATTTCCACCTTCGTTTCTTCCTTCTTATCAAATTTAGCATCCGATTTTTGGAACAGAAAGTTGAAATTGTGAATACTTATTAAATGTTGTAGCAATCATAAAAAAATATTAATAACATAAATATGACATCAATAAGATTAAGCATTGATATTTCTGCATTCTGTCTACTTCTTCTATTAGAAAATTTCATTTTTTATTCCTTTCAATACTTTATAATTCTATTTTTTCACTCTTCCCATAATATGCAAAGCTGCTCTCTCCATTTCCAACGCTATTGCATCTATTCTTCTATTAAAGTAATTATAAAAGATTAAAGAAGGTATCGCTACAATTAGACCAAACGCCGTAGTATACAGTGCCTCAGATATTCCAGCCGCAACTATTTTTGAACTTTCAGCACTCGCAGACAATGCCGAAAACGATGTTATCATTCCTGTTACTGTTCCAAGAAGTCCCAACTGAGGTGCTGTATTTACAACTGCTCCTAAAAGCCACATTCCCTTTTCCAATTTCCCTGTTTGTGCCAAAACAGCTTCCCTTATTATTTCTTCAAGATACTCCCTCTCTGATTCCTCAATCTTATCCAAATCCAAATCTATATTTTTCCATCGTTTTTTTGTAACAATTCTAGAAACTGAATCTCTTTTTGGTTTTACAATTTCGATAATCTTTTCCCTACTTTCTGTTTTCAATGCTTTAAACAGCTGTTTCCTATACTCTTTTGTAAATTCCCTCTCTTTCGTAGAAAAAATCCATAATTTTTCTAAAATTACTGCAACTCCACAAATAGAAGCGAGCAGTATCCCCCACATAAATATTCCACCTGCGATAAAAATAATGTAACAACATCCGTTTTCCCTTTCTATAAATTATTTTGATAACAATAATATTTTTATATCAAAAAAATTTATGTTAGTCAAATATTTTTTTATTCTACCAATTTTAAAAAAATAAAAAAATGGAACTGCCAAATTAAATTGTACAAATAATAAAAATTCCTGTTATCCTTACAACTTTTTTTAGCAAGTTCCACAACTTTTTTTAAAATTTATTCTAAAAAATTTATCTAAATATTCTGATTTCTATTCTAAAAACAAAAAAATCTTTTTACTATTACTTAGCAATTTATCTGTAATAATTATTTTTTTCAAACTTCATTTCTTCTAATTTCATCAGAAATTTTTTTCTATCAATTCGTCTAAAGGAAGCCCACCACGCATTGAAATCATATCAAGTGTCGCAACTTTAGACATTATCATATATTGAATTGGATCAAGCAGTTTTCTTTGTATGTAGGCGATAATGTTGGCATAAATTCTCTTATGTAAGGATATTTATCTATTATTTCTCCTATTACTGTATTTTTCTGTTAGTCCATAAGGATTTTTTTATTTTCTTCAAAAATCTTTTTCGTTCTCTTGATTAATTTCAGTTTTTTTAGGTTTTTCCCCAAGTTACAAGCGTTCTCTTCCCTTCAAGACTTCTTATTCTCGTAACATCTTGCATCATCTCAAGAACCCCTTTAAATGTACCATTTTCATCTCTCACAGCAACATAATAAATATAAATAAATTTCCCATTCATTTCAAGCCAAAAGTCAACTTCATCTTGCTCATTATTTCTAAATGCATCAATTATTTCCAAAACCGAAGCAACACTTTCTCTCGGATGACAGTTTTTAACATCTCTTCCTATAACTCCTGCACTTCTAGGAAAAATTCTATGTTTCGTATCAGTGTAAAACTTAACAATCTCATTCTCATCAACAAATGACAAATCTACTGGCATATGTTGAAAAATCAAATTTATTTGCTCCAAAGTAAGTTTTCCTTGCTTAACATCTAACACGTCAGATTTTCCTCCACCTGCATTCATATTATATTTTGAAAGAAGCCCAGCTAAATCATTCATAAAATTACCTGTTTGAGACATATTCCCGTTCAAATTTTCATTTTTTTCAACTTTTTCTTCTTTTTTCTCAGGCAAAAATCCTTTAGGCTTATCAATCAAGAAATATCCTATCTCATCATCTCCACTTCTCATATTCCTAAATTCTTCCTCAGTAATCATTTTAAGTGAAGTCGGAAATAAGATTTCTTCTTCCTTGTGCATTATATCCAACGTCAATTCCCAGGCAATTTCCTGTTTCGCATAAAATTCTTCCATTTTATCTTCCATTAACAGTTTTCTAGCTTCACTTATATTATCCCTAACCGCATTATCAAAAGTCCACATTATTCTAGACGGTCTGTCAAACCCTTTTCTTTCTAATATTGAAAATAATTGATGCTGTTTTCTAGCCAAATGAGTCAAATTAAATGTATAAAGTTTATCATAAAAACTCTAGCCATCTATTTTTTTTATAAATTTCTTATTCAATTCTTCCTTCATTTCAGCAATCAACTTTCTAGCCGCTTCATTTTCCTTCAAATAAGTTTTTTTATCGGATGTCCTTCAGGCAATGAAGACTCCTCTCTTTCAATAATTTCATCAAACAAATCAAGAACATCATTCATTTTATCATGAACAGTCGCATCATCAAATCCCAAATCTTTTATTTTCTGCTCAGAATAGGCAAACTCAGCAGGAGTTATCTTTTTATCTTTAAAAAGTCTCCCTTATCAATTTTTCTCGTAGTCTCTACATCAACATTTCCTTCTATATAATTTTTTTTAATTTCTGTCATTTTCTCAATCAAATCAAAATTTATATTCAAATGATCCTTCATATTTGCTTTTTTTCCATAAAAACATATCACCTCATATTTCGTTTCTTCTAAATTCAATTTTAAAAACTATCATAAATTAATTTTTGTTTCAAAAAAATATTTGACTATAAAAACTTTCTTTTTATTCTATCATGTTTTTTTATTTCTAAAACGTGTAACTTATGGTACATTTTTTTCAAAAAAATATTTTCTATTTTCAAATAAAAAAACAGGAAAAATCATTCTCATTACGAGAAATTTCCCTGTTTTCATCTATTTATTTAATTCAATTTTTACTCAATTTTATAAACTTTGTATAAAATTTTTATTTTTCTCTAAATCTATCAAATTTCTTAAAAACATTTATTTCAAAAAAATTATATTCCAATAAATTTAGAAAAATTCTTCCATTGTTTTATCAAGTTTAGCTTTTAACATTTTCGCTAGAATCTGCATTTACGCTGAAATAGAATTTAATTTTTGGTTCAGTTCCAGATGGTCTTGCTGTGATAAATGTATTGTCTTCAAGCACGAATTGTAATACATTTTCTTTTGGTAAATTGATTTCTTTTTCTTCACCAGTTTCCAAGTTATGTTCTTTGTGTGAGAAGAAATCTCTTTTTAATTTTAATTTTCTTACCAAGCAATTCATCTTTAACGTTTTTCTCTCAAGTTAGACATCAATGCTGCCATTTGTTCAATTCCGTCTTTACCTTTCAATGTTACTGATTTAATTCCTTCTAAGTAATATCCGAATTTTTCATATAATTTTTGCAATTCTTTGTAAATAGAAGTTCCTTTTGAGTGGTAATAAGTTGCCATTTCAGAAATAACCATTGAAGTTACCAATGCATCTTTATCTCTTGCATGAGTTCCAATCAAATATCCGTAACTTTCTTCAAATCCAAATAAATATGATCCTTTTAATTCTTTATTTTCAAATTGTCTAATTTTTTGTCCAATATATTTGAATCCAGTCAATGTTTTCATAACTCCAACATTTTTAGCAGGTGCAACAACGTCAATCATAGGTGTTGAAACAACTGTTGTAATAACTTGTGCATCAGCTGGAATATCTTTTTTGTAATTCAATAAATATTGCAATAACAATAATCCTACTTGGTTTCCGTTTGGATAATACCATTCATTTTTGTCATCTCTTATCGCAATACCGATTCTATCAGCATCTGGGTCATTTGCCAAAATTAATTGTGCTCCAATTTCATTTCCTAATTTTGTTCCCAATTTAAATGCTGCCACTTCTTCTGGGTTTGCATAAACTACTGTTGGGAAGTTTCCATCTGGTTCAATTTGTTCTTTTACAACTTCAAAATTGTATCCAAAATCAGATAAAATTCTCTTCATTGGTCTTCCACCAGTTCCATGAAGCGGAGTATAAACAATCTTGAAATCTTCTTTTCCTGGAATATCTGTATGTATAGTTTGTTTTTTAATTGCTGCTATATAGTCATCATCAATTTTATGATCAAGTTGAATAATTAATCCTTTTTCTCTTCCTTCTTCTTCAGAAATAACTTTTATTTCTTCCAATGTAGAAATTTTATTTACTTCATCAACAATTGCTGGTGCATGTGGGTCAACAACTTGTGCTCCATCATCCCAATAAACTTTATATCCATTGTATTCTGCAGGATTATGAGAAGCTGTAACAACAATTCCTGACATACATCCTTTATATCTTACACCAAATGACAATTCAGGAGTTGAACGTAAACTTTCATAAATATATGCTTTAATTCCATTTGCAGCCATTACTCTTGCAGTATTTAGTGCATACTCTCTCGAACCTATTCTACAGTCATGAGCAATTATGATTCCTTTTTCTTTTGCCGCTTTTTCATCAAAACTCAACATATAATTTGCAAGTCCTTGAGTTACTTTTCTAATTACATATTTATTCATTCTATTAGTTCCAATTCCACGAACTCCTCTAATTCCACCAGTTCCAAAACTCAAATCTTTGAAAAATCTATCTTCTATTTCTTTTTCATTCCCTGCAATGCTTTTCAATTCTTCTCTGTCTTTTTCGTCAATGGCATCTGAATTTAGCCAATATTCGTATTTTTTTCATGTAGTCCATGATATTCCTCCTAAAGTTTTATTTAAAAAAATTTAATTTATTATTTTTTTATCCAATTTGATAAAATTTTTTTGATCAAAAAAATGGATTTAAGCAGGATAACTATTGATTTAAAATTTAATTTATTGAATCAATAAATTTTTTTCTACTCTATACTAATTTTTACCACATTTATTTCAATTAACAAGTGCCTAAATGAAAAAAATTATATTTTTTTGCTAAATTTTGTTTTTTTGTATTCTAAGTTTATTTTTTTAAGGAAATAGAAAATGACAAAATTGAAAAAAATATAGTATAATGTAGAAAAAGTCACTTTAAAAACCGATGACTATTCTATTCCAATCTAAATTTTTGAGTTTTATTTATTTTATATAATTTTTAGATAGCTTTTGAGAATAGGTTTGTTATATGGTAAAAATTGATTAGGAATTTTTAGATTTGGAATTTATTAAATTTAGATAGAATTTTTTTAGAAAGGATAATTAAGATGAGTAGAAGAAAAAGTTGAAGGTATAATCTGGTTTGTTGCTGGGATTATATTGGTATTGCTGTTGGCAAATAAATCAAAAATGCTCAGTGATAATATTGGTGAAAATATATTTTCACTTATATTAAGTGGAATTACGCTATTTTTTGGAAAAATGACGTGGTTTATTGCGATAATTGCTATGCTGTATGGAATAATTCTGTTTTTCTATGAAAAAAATTGGGATTAATTTGACACAAGGAAAGGCTGCGGCATTAGCGGGGCTATTTTTAAGCTGGGGAATGATTTTGATAAGAAGTTCTGTTGTTCATGGAAAACCCTTGTCGGGAAACTTTACTGAAGCGGGCAGACAGCTTTTTGGAAATAGGGGTTTAACCGTGAAAGCGGAGGAATTTTTAGGAGCATTGCTGTCAATGCCGTTTTTTTCAAGGTGCTGCATTTTCAATGGATGTTTTTTTATTCTTTTAATATTGTCATTGTTTTTTTTGTGGTATGGTTAATTAGAGATCTTATTGAACTTGGATATGAAGTTTTGAGGGAAATAATAAAAATATTACAAAAAGCGATGAGTATAAGGAGAAAAAAAGAAAAGCTGGCGGCAAAAAAATATGCTGAAAAATTTGAAAAAAACAGATTATAAACGTTATCAGAAGGAAATGTTAAAGGCAAAAAAATAATACAATCCAGAAATGAAAAAAATTAAGTTTTTGAAATTGCGAAAAAAAGCCTAAGGAAAAATTTTTTTGCAGAAAACAGAAGTTTATTCTAAGGAAGAGCTTGCAGAAAAGGAAAAGGAATGGATTGAAATTTTTTTGAAGAGAAGGAAAAGGGAAATTTTGAAAAGGATGAAAGCATAAGAAGAGAAAAATTAAAGGAAAAGGAAAAAAGAAAAAAAGAAGATGTACTGGATACAGTTGTAAAAACCGCTAGAAAATAGAAAAGCAGAAACTGTAGAAAAAAACTGAAAAATAGTGGTGAAAACATTTTAAATGCTGAAAAAGCAAAATGTTGCAGAAGAAAAGGAAGCCGGAAGCGAAAGAGAAATTGAGATCGAAAGCGTAAATGAAAATAATAAGAATGAAAGCAAAAGAGATGAAGACAGCAAAAAGGAAACAAAACTGGAAATTGTAACACCTTTAAAAAGAGAAGAAATAAATTCTGTAAATGCGGATCCAAATTTTCAGCAGTTTCCAAAGCTTGATGCTTTTGAAAGCAACAACTCAAAGGGAAAAGAACTTGAAGAGGAATTGAGAAAAGTTAATGCGATGTTTGACAGCAATCAAGGATATGACGATATTGTGAAAAAATCCATTGCGGAAATTTTTAAATCAAAACCGATGGATCTTGAGAAAAAACAGGAAATTGAAAAAAGTATAAGAGAAAATGTGAATCATCTGGAAAACGTGCTAAAGGAATTTGGAGTTGATGCGAAAGTTGTAAATTATGAATATGGACCAACTATTACGAGATATGAAATTATAATTCCAAAGGGTGTAAAAGTAAGCAAGGTAACAGGACTTTCAGATGACATTGCAATGAATCTTGCAGCAGAAAGTATTCGTATAGAAGCACCAATTCCTGGAAAAAATACAATTGGAATTGAAACTCCGAATAAAAATAAAAGGAGCCTGTGCATTTTTCAAATATTATAAAAAATAAGGAACTTGACAGCGGGGAATTAAAGGTAATATTAGGAAAAAGATATTGTTGGGCGAGATAAGTTTATAGATATTGCTAAAATGCCGCATTTGCTTATTGCAGGGCAAACAGGTTCTGGGAAGTCGGTTTTGTGTGAACACTTTAATTTCAACATTGATTTCAAAAAAATCCGACAAGGAAGTAAAATTTATAATGGTTGATCCTAAAATGGTGGAACTTATGCCATATAACGATATTCCACATCTTTTAGTGCCAGTAATTATAGATCCAGAGCAGGCTGCAATAGCTTTAAAATGGGCAGTTAATGAAATGGAAAACAGATATAAGAAACTTATGGAAAATGGAGTAAGAAATATAAAAAGCTACAATTCGTTGAGCTTTGTGGAAAAAATGCCTTATATCGTTATAATAATTGATGAGCTGGCGGATCTTATGATGGTTGCTTCTGGAAGCGTGGAAGAATCAATTGCAAGAATTGCGCAAAAGGCAAGGGCAGTTGGAATACATCTAGTTGTTGCAACACAGCGGCCATCTACTGATGTTATAACTGGAATGATAAAGGCTAACTTGCCAAGCAGAATTTCCTTTGCATTAAGATCACAGATTGATTCGAGAACAATACTTGATTCGGCTGGGGCAGAAAAACTTTTAGGACAGGGGGATATGCTGCTGCTTGCCAATGGATCTTCAAAAATGGAAAGAATACAAGGGGCATATATTTCTGATGAAGAGGTTAAGAACTTGACCGATACGTTGAAATCTGCTAAAAAGGTAAAATATAAAAATGAAATTTTGAAGGAACCTGAAGAAGAAATTGAAGATGACACTGATCCTTATTTTGAAAATGCAGTAAATATTATAAGACAGGAAAATAAAGTTTCAATTTCGCTGCTTCAACGTAAGTTGAAAGTTGGATTTAATAGGGCTTCGAGAATTTATGATCAATTAAAGGATCATGGAATTATAAGTTATGATGATCAGATAATAACTGATAATATTGATGAAAATGATTAAAAAAATATGTATTTTGCAATATTAATTAATATTATAGCAAATTACCCCTTAAAGTTGCTTGAGTATATTCAAAAAAATGGTAAAAATACTTTAAAAGCTATAATAATTTAATAAATGTTTTTTTAAAAAAATAAAAAAATGAAGGAGATAGAATAGATGAAATTTTTTTGACTTGTTTAAGACAAATATAGCGCCAAAGACTACACGTGATATAGCTATTGATTTAGGAACAGCAAATACTGTCATGTATGTAAAGGGTGAAGGAATTCAAGTGGATGAGCCAACTTATGTGGCTATCAATAAAAAAACTGAAGAGTTGGAACACATTGGAGAAAAAGGCAAAGGAAATTATTGGAAGAACAGCTAAGCATACTGAAATTATCCGTCCATTAAAAAAATGGAGTAATTTCAAATTATGAAGTTACTGAAAGAATGCTTGAAGAATTTTTTTACATAGAATAAAGAAGGATAAATTCCAAAGTTCAAGAGTAATTATTTGTGTTCCGAGCGGAGTTACACAAGTGGAAAGAAGAGCAGTAATTGAAGTTGTAAAAGATGCTGGAGCAAAAGAAGTTTATCTAATTGAAGAACCAATAGCGGCTGCAATTGGTGTTGGAATTGATTTATTTGAGCCAAAAGGACATTTAATTGTTGATATAGGTGGAGGAACTACTGAAATTGCATTTATTGTATCAGGTGGAGCAGCATTATCTAAGTCAGTTAAAATCGCTGGGGATCACTTAAATGAAGATATTATGGAATTTGTAAAAGATGAATACAATTTATTAATTGGTGAAAGAACAGCCGAAGAATTAAAAGTAAATACAATAAGTCAAGATGATCCTGAATTGGAATACGAAATAAGAGGACGTGAATTGGGAGTTGGATTGCCAAAGAGCATGAAAATTAAGACTTCTGCCATAAATGGAGCGATTACAAGACATATTGACGCCATTATTGATGAAGTAAGACTTACAATAGAAGAAATTGAGCCTGAAGTGGCAGCAGATATTTATGAAACAGGAATTTACTTATCTGGTGGTGGAGCAGGCATAAAAATCTTAAAAGAAAGAATCGAAAGGGAATTATTGCTTAAGGTAACTGTTGGAGATGATGCGATCCATGCTGTAGTAACAGGAATTGCAGAAGTATTGACAGATTTCAAGAGATACAAAAAAATATTATTATTTCACCAACACACGAATATTAATTTGAATAATTAGAAATTAGGGGAATTTTTCTGAAGGAAACGAAATAGGAGAATTCCCCTATTAATGAAAAAATAGTAGTAGGAACAAAAATTTTTTTAGTATTAGATAAAAAGTATTGTTATAGAAAAAAATAAAAAAATAAAAAAATGGTAGAATATGGAAAAAAATTTGAAAAAAAGAAAATAAAAAGAGAAGAGAAGCAAGGCCGTATAATTGGTGTTCAAAGAAAACTCGAAATTAGTGAAATCGAAGAGAAAGTGGAAGCGATTATTTTTTTGGCAAAGGAAATGGTGACAGTCCAGGAGCTTGCACAGTTTTTATGCGATGGAAAAACTTTGAGATGGAAGAAGTGCTGCATAGTTTAAGGGAAAAAGAGAAAAAAATACTGGAATAAATTTAAAAAAATTGAAAATGGAGGAGTTTTTTTAGTGTCAAACCCGCTTTTTTTGGCTTTGATGTAAAAAAAGATTTTTTTAATCCAGAAATGAAATTAAAGAAATTATCACGTTCAGCGATGGAAACATTGGCAATTATTGCATATAAAGGGCCTGTAACTAAAAGCTGAAATCGAACAGATCCGAGGTGCTGGGGCTGATAAGACAATGGCTAATCTTTTGGAAAGAAAATTAATTTATATTTCTGGGAAGAAAAAATCTATTGGAACTCCAAATTTATATGAAGTGACGGAGGATTTCTACAGTTACCTGAATATTCACGGAAGGGAAGAACTGCCAGGAAGTGAGCAGTTTCAAAAAATTGATCTGCTTTATAGGGAAGATGAAAAAATGAAAACTGAAAGTTCAGATAATGAAAATGTTTAAAAAATTAAAAATAAAGAGGTAAAAAATGAGATTAAATAAATTTATAGCCGAAACGGGATTTTGTTCTCGTAGGAAGGCTGATGAACTGATAAACGAAGGAAGGGTTACAGTAAATAAGCAAGAAGCGATTATCGGAATGGATATAAAGCCCGAAGATGTTGTTAGAATTGATGGGGAAAAAGTAAAACTTAACACAAGATACGAATACTATATTTTAAATAAGCCAAAAAGGGTTATTTGTTCAAATGAAGATAAATTTGGGCGTAAACTTGCGATTGACTTTATAAAATCACGTGCCAGACTTTTTACTTATGGAAGGCTGGACTTCATGACAGAAGGTCTAATTATAATCAGTAACGATGGCGATGTCTACAATCACGTAATGCACCCAAGAAAAAAATTATACAAGAGCTATATTGCCAAAGTTAGCCGTGAAATTGATGATAAAGACATCGAAGCATTGCAATATGGAGTTGTAATTGATGGAAGAAGAACAGCCCCTGCTAAAGTTAAAAAAATTGATAAAAAAGAACTTAGAATTGCAATCTTTGAAGGAAGAAACCGACAGATTAGAAAAATGCTGGAAACATTGGGATATAATGTTAATTCGCTGAAAAAGAATTAAAGTGGGAGAACTTACGCTTGGACATTTGCAAGTGGGAGAATACCGTGCTTTGAATGAAGATGAAATTAAATATTTGAAAAGTTTATAAAAAAATAAAGTCATTAAAAAAATTGAGAAATAATAGTATTTTAATAACTAAAGGAGAAAATGTGAGCAAAAAAATTAATATTTTTAATAGATTTTGATATTACAATTAGTAAAAAAAGATTCGACGGATACGTTGCTTTCAGTGTATCAGCCAGAATTGAAGGCAGATATTAGGAAAAAATATCGAAGTGGCGAAATTACGATGAAGGAATACTTTGCAGACTGGGATTGAGAGTTTGAATATTACGAAAGAGGAATTTTTGGAAACATTGAAATTGGTTGGGATTGATGAGACATTTGTGGATTTTTGTGAAAAAGTGGCATAGAATTTAGAATTGTGAGCGCTGGGACAAAATTGAATATTGCAGGTGTTCTTAGAAATTATGGAATTAATTTGGATGAAAAAGAAATTATCTCGAATGATATTAAATTTGATGGGAATAAAATCACAGTTTCGTTTCCTTACTTAGATAAAGAGCAGTATTACGGTGTTGACAAAAAAGAGGCTGTTCAAAAATATCAAGATGAAGGTTATACGGTTTTATTTCGTTGGAGACGGACCTTCAGACTATAGGGCTATTGAAGTGGCGGACTTTTTCGTTTATTAGAACAGGGACTCGAGCGATTAAGTTTTGTGAAGAAAATAAGATTGATTTTTTTGAGTTTGAAAATTTTGATGAGATTTTGGATTATTTGAAAAAACAGGAGTCAAAATGAATTATTTAGCTCATTCAGTTATATCGCTTGAAATTGATAAAAAAATGAATGAAAATACGCTTTATGGCAATTTTACTGGAGATTTTTATAAAGGAAAAGTTGAGAAAAATTGAATTGCAGGAAAAATTTGAAAAAAAGTGGAATAATTTTGCATAGATTGATTGATAAAATTTCTGATAGAGAAGAAAAATTTTTTTGAATGGACTTTTTGCGAGAAAAAAATTTGGGATTTTTTTAAAGGGATTGTGTCGGATATGTATGTTGACCATTTTTTTGTGTAAAAAAATTTTTGAGAATATTTTTTTACGAAAAATCCTGATTTTGAGAATGTGGAAAAAAAGTTGAAAGAAAAAAATAATTAAAAATATTGAAAAAAATATGATGAATTTTTTTCCAAGTGATTTTTAAAAAGTTTTTTTTGACTGGTTGAAGAGAAAAAAAGTCTTGGCAAGATACAAAGATTTGGATTTTTTTAGAGAGTTTTTTTTTGGGAATGTCGAAAAAGAGTGAGAAAAAGGGGAAAATTCTTAGAAATGCGGTTTGTGAACTGAGAAAAAAATTATGGGGAATTTGAGGAGAAATCGTTGAAAAGAGTTTTTGTTTGTGAAGGGAAAAAAATTGTGGAGAATTTTTGAGAGAAGTGAGAAACTATGAAATTAAAAGAATTATTTCCAAATCAAGATATTGAAAAATATGGAATTGAAAAAAATTGATAGAAACGATAAGTTACAAAGATTTTCAATACATTGTTAGAGAGAACAGAAAATAAGAAAGATATTGATTTTTACATTGAATTGCAGGATTTGGTTATACGGAGTAAAACAGAAAGAAGCGATTGAAAAAGGGATATATTAATTATGGAAGATAGAAGTTAATTTTAGGAGGTGACAATAATAAAAAAAGGAACTGTAAAACCATTTCTTAAAATGGGCAGGAGGAAAAAGGACAGTTAATTGATGAAATTGAAAAAAATTTTTATCCGTTTGATAAAAAAAGATTAATAAATATGCAGAGCCATTTATTGGTGGTGGTGCAGTTTTATTTGATATTTTGAATAAATTTGAATTAGAAAAAAATATATATCAGTGATGTTAATAAAGAGTTAGTGAATTGTTACGTAGCTATAAAAAGAAAAATGTTCATGAATTAATAAAAAAAGTTAAAAAAACTTGAAGATGAATTTCTAGTTAGAGTAAAAGAAGATAGAAAAAAATTTATTATTATGAAAAAAAGAGAAAAAAATTTAATAAATTAAAAATTAGAAAATAATAATGAAAAAAATCAATAGAGCAGCATTAATGATATTTTTTTAAATAGAACTTGCTTTTAATGGACTTTATAGAGTGAATAAAAAAAGGATTGTTCAATGTTCCAATGGGAGATTATAAAAAAATCCTAAAAATATGTGATGAAGAAAAATTTAATTAATGTATCAAATAAGTTGAGAAATGTGGATATTATTTATGGAGATTACAAAAAAATCTTATGATTTTATAGATAAAAATACATTTGTCTATTTTGATCCACCATATCGTCCATTAAATCAAACTTCATCATTTACATCGTATACAGAATATACATTTGAAGATAAGGAACAGATTGAACTTTCTGAATATTTTAAATTATTAAATAAAAAAAGGTGCTAAGTTACTACTTAGTAATTCTGATCCTAAAAATGAAAAATATTGAAGATAACTTTTTTTGATGATTTGTATAAAGGATTTGATATAAAAAAAGGATTGAAGCAAGTAGAGCAATTAATAGTAAAGGTGAAAAAAAGAGGGAAAAGTAAATGAGGTACTGATATCAAATATACAGTTAGGAGCGAAAATTATGAATGAAATAAAACTTTACAATTTTAATTTTTTTCATCAAGAAAAGAATGGAGAAAAAAAGTTTAATTCTAGAATTTTTTTAAAAAGAAGAAGCAGGTACAGGAAAAAGGAGAATTGGCCTCAAGATATAGATACTATGTTGAAATTTTTAAAAAAATGGGGAAAAAAATTTATTTAAATAGACCAACTACTTTAAATTATGGAATGGATTTTCACAGTTCATCTTGAAAAATACGCAATTTCGTCTACAAGGACCATATAGAGATATGCCTAGTCATTCAAATATTATAGATGATTTGAAACAAAAAAACAGTTAGAAAAATTTTTTTGCGAATATGAAAAAAAGTAAAGAAAAATATTGAATAAATTGTATAATTGTGAATTTGTGAATGAAGAGGAATATTCAAACATATATTTTGCGATTGGAATTGAGATAGAAGGAATTTTAAAAATTATAAAATGGTTATTTTTTTAGAACAAGATGTAACTTATTGGAATTATAGTGGAAGAGCAATGCTGTATCAAAGTTTAAAAAGATAACGGATTAGTTTGATTTATTTGAAAGGAATACATATGAAAAGAAATTTCAAGAAGTGGTTAAAAAAAGTTTTTCGTAAGAGTATTGCTACTTATGGATACTATACAGATTTTTGATAAAAGTTTTTTTGAAAAATGTTAATAATATAAGAATAGAATTAAATATTTTAAATTCTTTTGATTGGTTCTCAAAAATATAAAGAAAGATTTTGAAAAATATAATAGAAAAATACCCAGAAACATTAAAAATGTATTCCTATTTTGTTAGCGGTAAGAAAAAAAGAGATTTATGTTATTGATATTGATGGAGAATATATTTATTCTTTTAAAAAGAGAAATTATCCTGTGGAACAATATTCTGAATTTATGGAAAAAAACAGGATTATTTAGATTATTAAAAAAATCATATTATTAATAATTTGTTTGATTATGTTACAGGTGTTGAAACAGGATTAGATTCTAATGGTAGAAAAAAATCGTGGTGGACATATTATGGAAGATTTAGTTGAAAGTTTTATAAAAAGTTCAGGATTTAAGAGAGATAAAGATTATTTTAAAGAGATGACAATTAGTGAAATTGAAAAATAGATGGAATGTTGATTTATCTGCGATTTCAAATACAGGAAAGACTGAAAAAAAGATTTGATTTTGTAATAAAAAAACAGATAGCCAAATATATGTTATAGAAACAAATTTTTTTATGCTTCAAATGGTTCAAAATTAAATGAAACAGCAAGAAGTTTATAAGACTATCACAAAAGAGGTTGAAACCATTGAAGGGGTTACATTTGTGTGGTTTACTGATGGTAAAGGATGGGAAAGTGCTAGAAATAATCTTGAAGAAACATTTGATATATTGGAGCATCTTTATAGCATTAATGATTTGGAAAATGGAATTATTGCTAAAATAATAAAATAAATTGAGGTGTGGGGGAAAAATGGTAAAAAAATAAAAAAATATGGGGACCTAAAAAAATTTTTGAACTTGAAATGAATACAGTGTGGAGTTTTCCAGAAAGAGGAAAATGGGCAACACATGATGCAAAATATCGTGGTAATTGGTCTCCTTATATTCCAAGAAATCTTTTGTTAAGATATTCGCATGAAGGTGATTTAGTTTTAGATCAATTTGTAGGTGGAGGTACTACATTGGTTGAAAGCAAAACTGCTAAATAGAAATATAATAGGGGTTGATGTTAATAATGAATCTCTTAATAGATGTAGAGAAAAAGTGTAATTTTGAATATGAAAAATTCTGGGAAAAATATACTTTTATGAAGGTGATGCAAGAAACTTAAGTTTTATTCCAGATGAAAAATATTGATTTTATATGTACTCATCCTCCTTATGCTAATATTATTAAATATAGTGAGGATATAGAAAATGATTTATCACATTTAAAAGTAAAAGATTTTCTTAATTGAAATGGAAAAAAGTTGCATCAGAAAGTTATCGAGTTTTTAAAAAAAGACAAATTTTGTGCTATTTTGATGGGAGATACGAGACAAAAAAAGGGCATATAGTACCTATGAGTTTTGAAGTTATGAAAATATTTGAAAAAAAGCAGGATTTAGGACAAAAGAAATAATAATAAAAAGAACAGCATAATTGTAGAGCAACAGGATTTTGGAAAAACAAATAGTGTAAAAATATAATTTTTTTATTAATTGCACATGAATATTTATTTGTGTTCAAAAAAATAAATGTTTAGCAATAGGTATAGAAAAATAAAGGAGGAAAATAGCGAATGTTAAGCAAAGAAGATGTACTGAAAATAGCAGCGCTTTCAAAGCTAGAATTTTCAGAAAATGAAATTGAAAAATTTAGAGTGGATTTGAATAAAATTTTTGACCATATGGAAGAGTTGAATAGTGTGGATACGAGTGAGGTTGAGCCACTTTTTAATGTGCTTGATTTGAAGGATGTATTGAGAAAAGATGTTGTTAAGGATAGTGGAATTAAGAAAGAAATCTTGGAAAAAAATGCACCAAATAGCGATGAGGAATTTATAATTGTTCCAAAAGTTGTGGGAGAAAATGCGGATAATTAGGATGTATTGAAAAATGTCTGATTGGTAGAATTTTTGGAGAATAGAAGTTTGAAAATTGGAAGAGAAAAAATTTTTTGAAAAATTGAGATTTTTAGATACATTTTAGAAAAAAATTTAGAAAGGTGGAAAAATGAGTTTATACAAAAAAACGGCTAGTGAAATAGCTGAAATGATAAAAAATAAAGAGATTACTTCTGAAGAAGTGACAAAATCTTTTTTGGATAGAATTGAGAAAACTGAAGAAAAAATAGGAGCATTTTCTAATGTGTTTCCTGAAAAGGCTTTAGATGAGGCAAAAAAATATGATTCTGAAAATAATGAAGAAGCTAGAAAAAATTATGATAATGAGTTGTTGTTTGGAGTGCCTGTGGCTTTGAAGGATAATATTGTATCAAAAGGAGATTTGACTACGGCTGCATCGAAAATTCTTAAAAATTATGTGGGAGTTTATGATGCGACAGTTGTGGAAAAATTGAAAAAAGCTGGGACACCAATAATTGGGAAAGCTAATATGGATGAGTTTGCAATGGGGTCTTCAAATGAGAATTCGTCGATAAAATCAGTTTCTAATCCGTGGGATTTGACAAGAGTTCCTGGTGGAAGTAGTGGAGGATCGGCAGCGATGGTTGCAGCGGGACAAGCACCGATTGCACTTGGTTCAGATACTGGTGGAAGTATTAGACAACCTGCTTGTTTGACTGGAACTGTTGGGATTAAGCCAACTTATGGAAGAGTTTCAAGATACGGACTTATGGCGTTTGGATCTTCGCTTGATCAAATTGGAGCTTTGGCAAAATCGACTGAGGATTTGGCTAGACTTTTACAAATAATTGCAGGTTATGATGAAAAAGATGCGACAAGTGTAAATGTGGAAGTTCCTAACTATTTGGAAAGTTTGAATAATGACTTGAAAGGCTTGAAAATTGGGATTCCAAAAGAATATTTTGCAGAAGGATTAGATGAAAAATATTAAAAAAAGTAATAATGGATTCGGTGGAAAAAAATTGAAGGAATTAGGTGCTGAAATTAAAGAAGTATCACTTCCATATTCAAAAATATGCGATTTCTACTTATTACATAATTTCATCGGCTGAAGCTGCTTCAAACTTGTCAAGATACGACGGAGTAAGATACGGTGTGAGAGAAAGCAACGAAGATGTGGAAAAAATGTATGTTGAATCAAGAACAAAAGGTTTTGGAGACGAAGTAAAAAGAAGAATTATGATTGGAAACTATGTGTTAAGTTCTGGATTCTATGACGCTTATTATAAAAAAAGGCTTCGCAAGTTAGAAGACTTATTAGAGACGATTTTTTTCAAAAAGCATTAAAAAGAAGTAGATGTTTTATTAACACCAGTTTCTCCAACAACAGCATTCAAAAAAAGGAGAAAAAAACACAGATCCAGTACAAAATGTATTTAGCAGACATTTACACAGTTTCAGTAAACATGGCTGGACTTCCTGCAATTTCAGTACCTGCAGGGATTTGTTGACGGATTGCCAGTTGGAATTCAGTTAATTGGAAATTATTTTAGAGAAGATTTATTGTTTAATATTTCTCATAAATTTGAAGGTGTTCGTGGGGAAATTGAATATCCTGAGTTTTAAAAAAATAGAAGTAAAAAAATTTTTTTAAAAATAATAAAAGATAAAAAAAGAAAAACATTTAAAGAAATAGCGAGTTTTTTTATTAAATAAAGTGGAAATGAAAGATTTGAAGAAGAAAGGAAAAATATTAGAAAATGAGTATGGAATATGAAACAGTCATCGGACTGGAAGTGCATTGTCAATTAAAAACAAATACAAAAGTATGGTGTTCGTGTGATGCCGATTATGATAACAAACATCCAAATACATCGGCGTGTCCAGTATGTACTGGTCAACCAGGAGCATTGCCAAAAATTGAATGAAAAAGTGCTTGATTATGCGATAAAAGCGGCACTTGCTTTGGGATGTGAAATAAATGAGGAAAGTCAATTTGATAGAAAAAATTATTTTTATCCAGATTCGCCAAAAAATTATCAAATTACGCAATATTTTAAACCTTATGCGGAAAAATGGGACTTTGAAAAATTACGACAAATTCTGGAAAAAGAAGCAGTTGTTGGGATTGAGAGAATTCAAATTGAGGAAGATACGGCGAAAAAGTATTCACACAACTTCTGAAACATTGTTGAATTACAACAGAGCGTCTGTACCATTAATCGAGATTATTTCTAAGCCAGAAATTAAAAAAATGCTGAAGAGGCTTATGCGTACTTGAATACATTGAAGGATAGATTGAAATATACTAAAGTTAGTGATGTAAGTATGGAATTGGGGTCGCTTAGATGTGATGCGAATGTTTCTGTTAGAAAAAAAGGTGAAAAAGAATTGGGGACTAGAACGGAAACTAAGAATTTAAACTCGTTTAAAGCGGTTATGAGAGCCATTGAATATGAAACAAATAGACAAATTGAAGTGATTGAAAATGGTGGAAGAGTTGTTCAGGAAACTAGACTTTGGGATGAGGAAAATGCTGTAACTAAGCCAATGAGAAGCAAAGAGGAAGCTATGGACTATAGATATTTCCCTGAGCCAGATTTGCCTACACTTGTAATTTCTGATGAAAGATTGGAAAAAGTAAAAGGAGAAATGCCGGAATTTGCTGATGAAAAAGCGAGAAGATTTGTAAATGAATACAAATTGCATGAAATGGAAGCTGCAACACTTTCTTCGGAACAAGAATTAGCTGAATATTATGAAGAAATTGTAAATGATACAAAAGAGCCAAGACTTGCGGCAAACTGGGTGTTGACAGAAGTTTTGAGAGTATTGAAGGAAAAAAATATTTCGATTTCAGAATTTAATGTAACGCCGAAAAATTTAGGAAAATTAATTAAATTGATTCAAGCGAAAAACAATTAGCTCGAAAAATAGCGAAAAGATGTATTTGAAATTTTATTGACAGAAGATAAAGATCCTGAAATTATTGTAAAAGAAAAAGGATTGGTTCAAATTACTGATGACAGTGCGATTGAGAAAATTGTTGATCAAGTGTTGGCTGAAAATGCACAATCGGTGGAAGATTACAAAAATGGTAAGAGCAATGCATTGAAATATCTTGTTGGACAAGCAATGAGATTGTCTAAAGGTAAGGCTAATCCTCAAATGATTAATGAAATGATTTTAGCTAGACTAGAAGGTTAATATTGGGTTAAATTAGGAGAAAAAAATGAAAGAGGGCAAGAAAAAAATAATATTATTGACAGAGCAAAGTCAAATATGGAAAAAAATAGAAAAAGAACAAAAAAAGTTGAGAAATTTTTTTGGAGTATTGTTAAAAATATTTAAATACATTCAGAGGAAGATTTGGACTTTTAGTATTATTTACAACAATAGGATTTGCAGTAATAATTGGAAGAGTGTACCAGCTTCAGACTAAAGGTGGAGAAAAGTATCGGAAACAAGGTGAAAAGCAGTATACTTCCTTAAGTTTTATAAAGGCTAAAAGAGGGAGAATAGCGACAAGTGATGGACAAGTATTGGCTTATGACAATGAAGAGTTTATTGTTAATCTGGATCCTAGCTTGATTGAGGAGAAAAATATTGATGAAGTGCTGGGAATGTTAAAAAAATATATTCCTGAACTGGAAGTTGAAAAATATAAAAGCGAATATTTACAAGATAAGCAGCTTCAGAAAAAATATTTGAAAATTGAACATATAATTCCCTATAACACAAAAATAGCCATTGAAGCGGAAGTTGAAACTGATGCTAAATCTGCAAAGGATAAGGTGAAAAAAAGGAAGGATATAAAAAGGAAGTTTAAAGGGGTAACATTTGAAACTTTATTTACAAGAAATTATATTCAAGATAATATTTTTTTCAGGAAATTATTGGATATGTGAGCAATGAAAATAAGGGGGTTTATGGAATTGAGAAATATTATGACAAGGAACTTTCAGGGAAAATAGGTATTACAACTGGACTTAGAAAAATACCTAAGGCTTTGCAGGGGATTATGAAACTTGGGAATATAAAGAAATCCGAAGACAGAAAAGAAGAAGAAGGAGATAATCTTGTACTTACAATTGACAGTTTTTTTACAAGATGTCTTTAATAATGAACTGGAAGCCGCTTATGTGAAGTATAATGCTTCTTCCACAATGGGAATTTTAATGGAAGTAGAAACTGGAAAAGTGCTTGCGATGTCATCATATCCAAAGGCAGAAGATAAAGCCGATATAAAGAATAGGACAATTACAGATTATTTTGAGCCTGGTTCAATATTTAAGCCTATAACAGTTGCAATAGGGCTTGAAACGAAGGTGATTAATGAAAATACGAGACTTGTTTCAGAAGGTTCGATCAAGGTTGCCGATAAGATTCTTAGGGAGCATGATAATAAAGTAATGGGAATTTTAACCTTGGCAGATGCAATTGCAAAATCTTCAAATGTGGTAATGGTAAAAATTGAAAAAATGATAAATAAGGATCTTTTCCTTAAATATTTAATAAATCTTGGTCTTGGGACAAAAACAGGCATAGATACGTATTTTGAAATGGCAAAAGGTTTGGCTGAGGCAAAAAAAATAGGAATTGTAGAAAGGGCGACCATGTCTTATGGTCAAGGAATTTCAATGACGCAAATTCAGATATTGACAGCCTTGAATACAGTTATTAATAATGGTAAAATGATGAAACCCTACTTAGTTGACAGAATAGAAGACAGTAAAGGAAATGTAATTAAGCAAGTTAAGCCTGTCATGGTGAGAAAAGTCTTTAGTGATGAAGTTTCAAGATTGAACAGAAAATATATGGAAGCAAGTGTAAACCGTGGAACTAGTGGAGGAGCCTATATTCCTGGTTATCGTGTCGGTGGTAAGACAGGAACTGCCAAAAAGGCTAAAAATGGGATATATGTAGATAATTTATATGTAAGTTCATTTTTTGGCTTCTTTCCGGTAGATAAGCCTAAATATGCAGTATTAATAACAATCAACGAACCTAAAGGAAAAAGTTATTATGGTGGTGAAGTTGCCTTGCCGTCAGCGAGAAATGTACTGCAAAAAAATTGATAGACTATAAAAAGAATACAGCCAGATGGAAAAAGTTAAAACTATAGATATTAAAGATGTTGGAGTTGTTCAAGAGGAAAAGAAAAAAAGATCTAGGAAAGATAAAAACAAGATTTTGATAAAAAAATATTATGCCAGACTTGACAGGAATAAGTTTAAGGGAATTTTTTTATCTATTTATCCTCAAGGAAAATTTTCAGATTATGGAGTTACTGGAAGCGGAGTAGTTATTTCTCAGTTTCCTGAAAAAGGGACTAAACTGGATAAAAATTCCAAGATACAGATAATATTGGAGTAATCAAAAAAATAAGGGAGGTTTTTGAGGAATAAATGTATTATTATGAAATTTATGTGGAAAAATAACAGGGGAATATACACGTATAAATCTGAAGAAAAAAATATGAAATTGGGCAATGGTGCATTGTTAATTTTATAAATAGGGATAAAATGGGACTTGTGATAGCAATAACTGAAGAAAGCAAAATTCAGTTTGATGTTTCTAAAATAAAAAGAATTAAGGCTGCAGCTCCTGTTTTATCCATTCCAAATGATATTATGCAACTTATAAAATGGATTAGAAGTTATTATATAAGTGACTATTACAATGTTATAAAGGCAGTTTATCCAGGGGCATTGAAGTTAAATTATTCTAAAAGAGTCTATTTATCAAAGGGATTTTTTTAGAAAAACGAATGTTTAATTGGAGAAGATAATTCAGAAAAATAGTCTAGAAGAAGTAAAAAAGTTTAACGAATATATGAAAAAGCGGAAGGAAGTCACAGTTGCGACTTTGAAGAAGAATTTTTCTGGTGAAATTGTGGAAAAGGCGATAAGTGAAAAGGTTATTTCTGTTGAAAAGAAAGTGATTTTAAATTCTAAAATTTCAAAAAGTGGAAAAAGAAAAAAAGTGAAATTATAGAAAAGGAAATTATTTTAAATGATGAGCAGCAGAAGGCTGTGGATACAATAAAAAATAGTGAAAATCAGATTTTTCTGCTAAAGGGAATAACTGGTTCAGGGAAAACTGAAATTTACATTAACCTGATAAAGGAAGCCTTGAAGCAAGGGTTTGGAAGTATTTTTCTAGTTCCGGAAATTTCCCTTACAGTTCAGATGATACAGAGGCTGGAAGAGGAATTTTGCAATGAAGTGGCTATTCTCCACAGTAAACTTACGGATAAGGAAAAGCGGGAAGAGTGGACATTTATACGGAATGGGGAAAAGAAGATAGTAATTGGGGCAAGATCGGCGATTTTTGCTCCAGTTCAGAATTTGAAGTATATCATTGTGGATGAGGAGCACGAAAATACTTATAAGCAGGAGAATAATCCACGTTATCATGTAAAAAATGTGGCAATAAAAAGGGCATTTTTGAAAAATGAAAATTTGAAAAAAGATGATGATCCAGAAAAAAATAGAGAATTAGGGCAAAATGGGGAAGTAAGAGAAAATGAAGGTTTAGAAAAGGAAGAAATTGCAAAAAATAAAAAAATAAAAGTGATTTTAGGTTCGGCAACTCCTTCATTTGAAACGTATTATCAGGCACAGCAAGGAGATATTGAATTAGTCGAGCTTACGAAAAGATATAAAAATGCAAAATTGCCAAAGTTTGAAATTGTCGACTTGAATGAAACTGCGGAAAATTTTTCTGAAAAACTATTGGATAAAATTTCACAGACTTTGCAAAAAAATGAGCAGGTTATACTAATTTTAAATAGAAAAGCATTTTCAAATTTATTAAAATGTAAAGACTGTGGAAATATCCCAACTTGTCCAAATTGCAGTATTTCCCTGAATTACTATAAATATGACAATCGGCTGAAATGCCATTATTGCGGTTATGAAAAGCGGTTTAACAATACGTGTGATGAATGTGGCGGACATAAGATGAGGCAAATTGGGGCTGGAACGGAAAAAATCGAGGAAGAGCTGGCAGGATTATTTCCATCAGCTAGAATTGTGAGAGTGGATTCGGAGAGTATAAAAACTAAGCAAAATTATGAAAAAGTCTATAATGACTTTAAAAATCACAAATACGATATAATGCTTGGAACACAGATTATTGCAAAAGGCCTGCATTTTTCAAATGTAACATTAGTTGGAGTAATTAATGCTGATATAATCTTGAATTTTCCAGATTTCAGGGCCTCAGAAAAGACTTTTCAGCTGCTGACACAGGCTTCTGGGCGTGCGGGACGTGGAGAAAAGGATGGGGAAGTGATTATTCAGACTTTTAATGAAGAAAATGACGTAATAAAAAAAACAATTGAAAGTGACTATGAAGGATATTATAAAAATGAGATGATTATGAGAAAAATGCTGAATTATCCACCTTTTGGAAGAATAGTGATATTAGTAATTTCAGCGGCAGAAGAAAATTTAGTAAAGGAAAAAGCTCAAATTTTGCGGGAAGAAATTATTAGAAATATAAATACAGTTATGGAATTGACTTCAAATGATTTTTATATCAGATAGCTTTTTAAATCGCCAATTTACAAGATAAATGGAAAGTATAGATATCAGATATTTTTTTAAATTTGAAAGGGGAAAAAAATTTTTAAAAAAATAAAAAAATCATAAAAAAATGTGTTGGTAAATTTCGGGAAATGGAAAAAGAAAGTTAGGGTAATAATTGATGTGGATCCTGTAAATATGATGTAATTTTTTTATATTTACTATTTTTTTAAAAATTGAACGAATATAAATTAAGAAAAAAATAAAGAATTGAACAGAATAGTTATAATTTGTGAGTTTAGTTAAAAAAATTTTTTTCTATATTTTTTTGTTCTATATTTATTAGATAAACAATTTTTTTACCATAGTTAATGTGGAGATTATTCTAGAAAAATTAGTATAATCTCTTTTTTTATTTGAATAATCTAAAAATATAATTTTGATTACCTCTAAAAATTTTTTTACTCTGTCAAAAAAAGGGTGAAAATTTGAAAAAAATAATTTAAAAATATGGTAAAATGAATAAATTTGTAAAAAGATAAATGGATCTGAAATATAGTTGAAAAAAATAATGCAAATATTATTTTTTTATTTAAAAAAATTGAGATAAAATGATAAATATGATTTTAGTAATCAAAAAAATAAATAGAAAAAAATAAGAGATATGTTTTTATGATATAGTATCACTACTTAAAGGCTAACTTTAAAATTATGATTTTTTTGGAAAATTTAGATTTGTTCAGATTTTATTTTAAGATTTAGAAAGAGAAAATAATGAAAAAAAGATTGGATTTAATTCTGGTGGAACGGGAGCTTTTTGAGACACGAGAAAAGGCAAAAAGGGAAATAATGGCAGGTAATGTCATTGTGAATGAGCAGGTTGTGACAAAGGCAGGAACGATGCTTAAGGACAATGATGAATTAAATATTCGTATTAAGGATAAGTTAAAATATGTCAGTCGTGGTGGCTTGAAATTGGAGAAGGCTATAAAGACTTGGGATTTGGATTTTAAAGATAAATCAGTGCTTGATATTGGAGCATCTACTGGAGGGTTTACAGATTGTGCCTTGCAAAATGGCGCAAAATGTGTGTATAGTGTTGATGTTGGAAAAAATCAGCTTGACTGGAAATTGAGAAATGATGAAAGAGTTCTTTCATTGGAGGAAATGCACATAAAGGATCTCAAGGAAGAAGACATCAATAATGAAAAGGTAGATTTCATAGTAATCGATGTTTCTTTTATTTCTTTGACAAAAGTTATTCCTTATTTTAAAAAGTTTCTTGCGAAAACTGGGAAAATTGTGATGTTAGTAAAACCGCAATTTGAAGTTGGAAGGGAAAAAATTGGAAGAAATGGCATTGTGGAAAATGAAGAATATCACGATGAAGCCATAAAAAAAATAATTTCTTTTTCAAAAGAATGTGGATATGAACTAATTGGCGCGGAGGATTCGCCAATACGGGGAGCAAAGGGAATAAGGAATTTTTTTAACGCTATTAAAGTTTTTCATAAATTCAAAATGGCAATTTATATTAATTTTTATTAAATAGTGCAAGAACACTCGCAACTTTAGTCGTGGGAGGTTCAGAGTTGACTATTTAAGTATATTTTAGGAGGAAAAATGAAAAAAAACAAAATATTACAGGCAGTATTAGGACTTGTATTGGTAAGTGTGCCTTTATTTGCGGCAACTACTATAGTAAAAACATCGAGAAATGACAAAGATACAAGTGCTGGATATACAAAAGATGCAACAGAGTTGAACAGAATTGTAGATGTAATTAATATTATTGAAAATAATTTTGTTGGAAAGGAAGCGACTCCAAGTAAAAATGACCTTTATGAAGGTGCTGTTGCAGGAGTTGTAAACAAATTGAATGATCCTTACTCAGAATATTTGTCTAAGGCAGATCTTAATGACTTTTCTGAAGATATGGATGGAGAATATGTTGGGGTTGGAATGACTATTAGCAAGAAAAAAGGAGAACCTCTTGAAGTTGTTTCGCCATTTATCGGAAGTCCTGCTGAAAAAGTTGGAATTAAAATAAAAGATAAAATTACAAAAGTCGACGGAAAAGATATTTTGCCACTTACAGCAAATGAAACTGTAAAACTTTTGAAGGGTAAAGAAGGTACAAAAGTTGATGTGGAAGTAGTTAGGGAAGGTAAAAAAGATCCGATGAAATTCACTTTGACAAGAGCCAAAATTAAATTAGAAATGGTAGAAAGCAAAATGCTTGAAAATAATATTGGTTATGTAAGTCTTTTGAAATTTGGAAATCATGTTGGAGCAGAAGTTGAAAAGGCTATAAAAAGATTTACAGGCTAAAAGGAATGAAAAGGATTAATTTTGGATTTGCGTTCTAATCCAGGAGGATCACTTCAAGAAGCGCAAGATATAGCTTCGCTTTTTGTAAAGGAAGACTTAATTGTTTACTTGAAATACAAAAATGGACAGCAAAAAAACTATAATAGAACTTTAAAAAATCTTGGTAATTTCCCATTAATTGTATTGACAAATAAAGGAAGCGCAAGTGCTTCAGAAATTGTAACAGGTGCAATTAAAGATTACAAACGTGGAACAATTATCGGAGAAAAAAACATTTGGAAAAGGAATTGTACAACAAGTCATACCTTTGAAAACTGAAGATGCAATAAAACTTACTATTGCTCAATATTTCACACCAAAAGGAAATTATATTCATGAAAAAGGTATTGAACCTGATATAGAAGTTAAAATGGAAGACTTGCTAGCATTAAAAGGTTATGCAAATGATAGTGAACAAAGTCTAGAAAAAAATAGAGAAAAAAAGAAATTGAAGAAATAATAACAAAGGATAAAGGTAAGGAAGAAGCCGCTAAAAATCATTTCAGCAGGAGATGTTCAATTAAAAGAGAGCAATCGAAGAAATGAATAAAAAAATAAATGGAACAGGAAAAAAAGAAAATAGTAATAAAAAAATCAAAAAAATTAAAAAAATTAGGAGAAATATATGTTTTATGTTGTTGGTACACCAATTGGGAATTTGGAAGATATAACTTTTAGAGCGATAAAAACTTTGAAGGAAGTTGATTATATTTTTGCAGAAGATACAAGAGTTACAAAAAAACTTCTTTCCCACTATGAGATTGAAAAAACGGTGTATCAATACCATGAACATAATAAACTTCATCAAATCACAAACATTATTAATCTTTTAAAAGATCAAAAGGAAATTGCACTTGTAACAGATGCTGGAACGCCGTGCATTTCAGATCCTGGCTTTGAGCTGGTAAATGAAGTTTTAAAGGCTGGAATAAAAGTCATTGGAATACCAGGAGCTTCCTCAATTGTTACAGGAGCAAGCATTTCTGGGCTAGATATGCGAAGAATGGCTTATGAAGGCTTTTTACCAAAGAAAAAAGGAAGACATACACTTTTCAATAAATTGAAGGAAGAAGAAAGAACTATCGTAATTTTAGAATCTCCCAACAGAATTTTAAAAACTTTAAAGGATGTAAGGGAATATCTGGGAGAACGATATGTTGTAATAACAAGGGAACTTACTAAAATTTATGAAGAAATAATACGTGGAAATGTTTCAGAAATTATTGAAAAAGCTGGAAAAAAAGCCGATTAAAGGGGAAATTGTCTTATTTATAAGAGCAGTAAATGATGATGGCATTTATTTAAAAAGATAAAAAAATACAGAGTAATTAAAAAAATTAGTAAGAATAAGGGAGTATATAATTTTAATATTTTGGAAAAAGATTAAACAGTAGTTTTCATTCTAAAAAGAATCACGATATTTACAGAAATAATAAATAAAATTTCATTAGAATAAAAAAATATTTTTTTGAATTTTTTTATCTTTAATTTCAAAAATTAAATTTACACTATTTTCCGTTAGAGCAGTAGATTTATTATAAATCCTGTTTAATAAGGATCTTAACTCTTTGTCAGAAAAATAAATAAATTTTTTTAAATGGGATTTAGTGTTAGTTTTGGAATTAAAAAAACAAGAATTTAAATAATAAAAAAAGTAAATTTCAAAAATAGAGAAAATGGAAGAATAAAAGAATGAATATAAACTGGTATCCAGGGCATATGAAGAAAACCAAGGATTTGATTGTGGAAAAATCTCAAGATAATTGATGTCGTGATTGAGATTTTTGGATGCAAGAATTCCGATTTCTAGTAAAAATCCAGATATTTCAAAAATTGGCGAATAATAAGAAAAAAATTATTGTGCTTAATAAGGTGGATTTAATTGATAATAGGGAATTGAAAGTCTGGGAGAATTATTTTTTTTAGAAAAATAATTTTTTTCTGATTATTTTTGTAGCTTTTGAGTGTGGAAAAAAAGGGACAAATTTTTAATGAACTTAGAAAAAAATTACGGATAAAAATTTATGCAGAAAAAAATTGGAAAAAGATGAAGAAGAAAGGGCTTCGTAAAACTGAAGTAAGGGCAATGATTGTTGGAATTCCTAATGTTGGAAAGTCTAAATTTATAAATAAATTTGTGAATAAAAAAATAAGGCAAGAGTGGGGGAATACTCCAGGGATTTACACGTGGGAAGCAATGGATAAAAAAATTGATGAGAAGTTTGGAATTGCTAGATACGCTAGGAGTTTTGTGGCCTAAATTTGAAGATGACGATGTGGCTTATAATTTGGCGATTACTGGGTCAATAAAGGATGATGTGCTGCAGTTGGAGCATATTGCGATAAAAATTTTTTTAGATAAATTAAAGGATTTGGGGAAAAATTGGAAATCTTATAAAGGTTTATCATTTGGAAGAATATACTACAGATGAAGAAATTTTAGGAATGGAAAGTCATAAAATATTGGAAATTTTGGAAAAAAGACTGGGAGTTTCTAAAAACGATGAACATAATTATGAAATTATTTCAAGAAGATTGATGAGAGATTATAGAATGGGGAAAATTGGAAAGTTCTTTTTGGAGTTTCCTAAGAATTAAAGGAGAATTATAAAATGAGAATTGGAATATTTACTGATACATATAGACCTCAGGTAAATGGGGTTGTCAGCTCAATTATGACACTTGAAAAGGAGCTTAGAAAGCAAGGGCATAAGGTGTATGTTATTACTACGACTGATCCTGATGCGCCGCAGGTGGAGCCTAATGTCTTGAGGCTTCCAAGTATGGAATTTAAGCCATTGCCGCAGTATAGGCTAGGGATGATTTATTCAGCAAAAAAATAATAAAAAAAATAAAAAGATTGGAATTGGATATTATTCATTCACAGACAGAATGGGGAGTTGGGACATTTGCGAGATTTGCCGCGATTAATTTGGAAATACCACTTGTTCATACTTACCATACGTTGTATGAATATTATACGCATTATATTTTTTTGGATCAAGATTTGTTAAAAGTCTGGAAAAAAATTGCGGCTGCGATTAGTAAGTTTTTATTGCGAAAAAAATGTAATGCCTTGATTGTTCCTACAAGAAAAAGTTGAGGATATTTTTATATTCTTATGGTGTGGATAAGACAATGAATATTATTCCAACTGGACTGGAACTGGATAAATTTTATCGTGGAAATTATTCTGAAGAAGATTTGAGATTTATGAGGGAAAGTTTTGGAATTGATGAAAATGAATTTCTTTGTGTGTATATTGGACGGATTGCCGAAGAGAAAAGTATAGATTTGTTAATTGATATGTTTTCTAAAATTAAGGATGAAAAATTTAAGTTTATGATTGTTGGTCGCGGAAGAATTTTAGATGACTTGAAAAAACAGGCTGAAAAACTGGGAATATCTGATAGAGTTGTATTCACTGGGGAAGTGCCGCATGATAAAGTTGCTGCATATTATCAGATGGGAGATGTTTTTTTGAATGCGAGTGTATCAGAAACGCAAGGGCTTACATTTGTTGAGGCAATGGCGGCTAAGACACCTGTTGTTGCGAGATATGACTTGAATTTGGAAGACTTGCTTGTAAAAAATGAAGCGGGGCTTGTTTATAGAAATGAAAAGGAATTTATTGATTCTATAATGCTTTTAAAGGAAAATAAGGAATTTAGAGAAAAAATTATTGAAAATGCTTTTGTTGCTTCACAAGATTATACAGCCCAAAAATTTGGAGAAAGAGTGGAAGCAGTTTATAAAAAAACAATAGAGGAGTATGATAGTCGTGAAAGTTTTACTATATTCAGAGGGGAAAAGTTCCTTCAGCAAATCCGGCGTTGGACAAGCCTTAAATCATCAGGTAGAAGCCCTTGGAGCAAATAATATTGAAATTACGCAGAATCCTGAAGATGATTATGATTTGGCGCATATAAATACAGTTGCATTAAAATCTTATGAAGTATTAAAGCAGGCTAAGAAAAAAGGGAAGCCTGTAATTTATCATACACATACGACTTATGAGGATTTTCGTGGAAGTATAAAGGGAAGTTATGTTCTATCACCAATTATAAAGTTCTGGACGAAAAAATTATATAATGAAGCAGATTATTTAATTTCTCCATCAGAATATACAAAAAAATCTTATAAAAATCGAAATATTTAGAAAAAGAAAAAGGAAATCAGAGTAATTTCAAATGGTGTAAATATAAATAAATTTAATAAAAATGAAGTTTTAAAGCAAAAATTTCTAAACGAATACAAATCAGTATATGACATAAATAAACCACTAATTATAACGGCTGGACTGCCTTTTGAAAGAAAAGGGATAAAAGACTTTGTAAAAGTGGCGCAAGAATGCAGTGACTACCAGTTTCTGTGGTTTGGCTCATCAAGTGTAAAATCAATGCTGCCTGACAAAATACAGAAAATCATTGAGAATCCACCAGAAAATCTGATTTTCCCAGGATATGTCGACACGGATATTTTAATAGGCGCATTCAGTGCCGCAAAAGCCTTCTTATTTATGACTTATGAGGAAAATGAGGGAATTGTGGTGCTAGAAGCGCTTTCAGCGAAATTGCCGCTTGTGGTAAGGGATATTCCTGTGTATGAAGATTGGCTGGAAGATGGAAAAACATGTTTTAAGGCTAGAGATAATGAGGAATTTTGTGAAAAAATAAAAAATATTGTGGAAAACAATGTGGAAAACTTGGATGAAGTTACAGAACAGGCTTATAATATTGCAAAAGAACGTAATTTGATAAATATAGGGAAAAAATATAAAGAATATTATGAGTATATATTAAATAAAGAAAAACAAATAATTTTTTTGCATTTGAAAAATTTCAATAAAAAAATAAGCAATTTACTATACTTATAAGAGTCTAATAGAGTGTGTTTATAATTTTATGTAAACTAATAGATAAATCCAGTAAATTCAATACTTTGCTGTTCTATTTATACAAAGATTTTTTTACACACTTTCTTTTTGATAAGACATTTCAGCTTTTTATTATTATTTCAACTTGTCAAATATTAACAAAAAAATAAAAAAATATTTTTTTTATAATAATTTTTTTCAAATACCTTGAAAAAAATAATGATTTGACTGTTATAATTATAGCAATAATATTTTTTTATTCTTGAAAGGAATAATATGGATAGAGATAAATTGGTAATTCCTAGGCATATTGCGATTATCATGGACGGAAATGGCAGATGGGCTAAGGAACGTGGGAAAAATTCGGCTAGAAGGGCATAGAGCCTGGAGCAAAGTAGTCTTGAGAGAATTTTTAAGATATGCCGGAGAAATTGGAGTGAAATATTTGACTGTTTATGCTTTTTTTCGACTGAGAACTGGAAGCGTCCGCAAAAGGAAGTAAATGGTCTTATGGATTTATTTGGAAAAATATTTGGACAAAGAGAAAAAAATCTGAAAAAAAGCAAGGTGTGAAGTTAGTTGTGACAGGGGAGAAAGAAAAATATTTCTCCAAAACTTCTAAAAAATTGAAGATACACAAAAAAATTTTTTTGGAAGATTGTGAAAAAAATAACTTTTAATATTGCTTTTTAATTATGGCGGAAGAAGGGAAATTGTAAGTGCGGTAAATAAAATTTTTGAGTGAAAATGAAACAAAAAAATCGAAAAAATTACAGAAGAAGAGTTTTCAAAATATATGTACCGACCAGAAATCCCAGATCCAGAACTTGTAATCAGAACGAGTGGCGAATTTAGGATAAGTAATTTTTTGCTTTGGGAAATTGCCTATTCGGAGTTTTTATATAACAGATGTTTTCTGGCCTGATTTTGATGAAAATGAATTAGATAAAGCGATTTTATCCTTTAATAAAAAGGGATAGAAGATACGGAGGGCTGAATAATGTTAAGTAGATTATTTATTATTTTGTTGTTTGTACCTTTTCCTTTTATGGATATTTTTTTAAAAAGGAAATCTGATGTTTTTTTGGTGTTTACTCTTGTAATAATTGGAATATCGCTTTTTTTGAATTTTACAAAAATGCTAAAGGACAAGGGCTTTGAAGTGGCAAGCAGGATTGGAATGGGACTTGGGCTGTTTTTACCTGTTGCGATATATTTTCAGGAAAATTCAAAAAATATTTTTTCGTATTTTAAATTTGAACTTTTTAAGCAAATTAACTTTGATATGGGAGGATTTATCGTATTTGCAATAATTCTTCTGTCTTTAAGGCAAGTTTTCAAAGTAAAAATTCATAATGCAATGGCAGAAATTTCCTACACTTTTATTTGGAATAATTTATGTTTCGTATTTATTTTCACATATTTTTATTATTAAAAATACGAATTTCCAAATGGAAATATTCTAATTGTAATGACATTTATGCTAATTTGGGCATGTGACATTTCCGCTTACCTTGTCGGAATGGCAATCGGCGGGAAAAATATTCAAGCACAGGCTTGCTCCAAAAATCAGTCCGAAAAAATCAATCGAAGGTGCAATAGCAGGAATTTTGGGAGTATTTTTAGTGATTTTATCATTTGATAAAATATATTTATTTATTGCAAATTTTGTCTGCGGAATTTCATTTTTAACAAAAACTTGTTCCGTAAATTACGACTATGTCGCCATCGGTGGACTAAAAGCCTTTATTTTGGCACTTGCAATTGGAGTTTTTGCCGAATTGGGAGATTTGGTGGAATCTAAGATAAAAAGAGAATTGGAAGTTAAGGATTCTGGGAATTTGCTTTTGGGACATGGCGGATTTTTGGATAGATTTGACAGTGCATTGTTTGTATTGCCAATTGTTTATTATTTTATGAAATATGTTGCATATTTATAATTTATAAAAATTAAAGAAAATTAAGAAATAAGGAGAAAAAATAAAAAAATGACAGAATTAGAAATTAAACAAGAAGTAGAAAGACAATTTAATATTTTAAGTCGTGGATGCGATGAAATAATTAATGAAAATGAATTTAAGAAAAAAAGTTGGAAAAAAATCAATTTCAACAAATACTCCATTAAGAGTAAAATTAGGGATTGATCCGACTGGTTCTGATTTGCATTTGGGACATGCGGTACCTTTTGAGAAAAATTGAAACAGTTTCAAGATTTGGGACATGATGTGTTTTTTTCTTGATTGGGACTTTCACTGGAAGAATTGGGGATCCGACTGGAAAAATCTGAAACTAGAAAAAAATGTTGTCAGAAGAACAAGTTATGGAAAAATATTAAAAACATATTTGGATCAAGTAAAAATTAATTTTGGATTTAGATAAAAATTAATGTTGTTTACAATGCTGACTGGCTAGAAAAATTATCGTTATCAGATGCGTTGAATTTGTTGTCACAATTTACAGTTTCACAAATGATTTCGAGAGAAGATTTTTCAAAAAGATTATCTGAAAATAAACCAGTTTCATTGATTGAGTTTATGTATCCAATTTTACAAGGGTATGATTCAGTAGAATTACATGCTGATGTGGAATTAGGTGCGACTGAACAAAAATTTAATTTGTTAAGAGGAAGAGATTTACAGAAAAACTTTGGTCAAGAGCAACAAATTTGTATGATAATGCCGATTTTGGTTGGACTTGATGGAGTTGAAAAAATGTCTAAATCATTAGGAAACTACATTGGTGTAAAAGATACGCCAAATGATATGTTTGGAAAAGTTATGTCAATTTCAGATGAATTGATGGAAAATTATTACACAATGATAACTGATGTTCCTTTTGAGAAAATTGAAGAAATTAAAGCACAAATCGCAGATGGAAGTTTACATCCGATGGAAGCTAAAAAACAATTGGGAGCAGAAGTTGTAAAAATTTACTACGGTGAAGAAGCGGCTAAAGAAGCGAGAGATTGGTTTGAAAATGTATTTAGTAAGAGAAACTTAAATGTTGACTTGCCTGAAGTTGAGTTGGAATATAAAGAAGTTGGAATCATTGATTTATTGGTAAAAGAAACAGGGTTGATGAAAACAACGAGTGAAGCTAGAAGATTAATTCAACAAGGTGGATTCAAAATCAACGATGAGCCAATAAAAGATATTAAGGCAAGTGTCAATGTCGAAAGCGGAATGATTATTAGGGCTGGAAAAAAAGAAAAATTGTGAAAGTGAAATAGTAAATTTTTAAAAATAAAAAAATCTCTATTTAGGAATTACTCTTATTTAGAGATTTTTTTATAAAAAAATTAAATCAAAAAAACTTCCTACAATTTGTTGAGAGTATCTATAAATTTAAACAAATTTACAGATAAATCCCTAAAAATATAATAATTTTTTTCATACTATTTTCATAAAAAAATTATACTTTTTTTACTTCAATAGTTGAAGGTTAAAATCTTTAATTTTTTTAAAAAAATTCGTTAATTTTTTTCTATTGATGTTAAAATTGACTTTTCATATTTTTTTCTTTTCTTGTTCTTTAACATTGGTTTTTATTTTATATTCTGAATTAGATTTATCAAATTCAATTGAAATATAATTATTATTGTCAAATTTTTTTCAGTTGCACTTAAAATTTTATCTCTTGTGAATTCTTGGTCAATAAATACTTTTTTTCAAAAAAATAAAAGTTTTTTTCTTGGATATTCATCAAAACTAAAAAAATTCTAAATTCTCTAGATCTGTTTAAAAGCCAAAGAAGCAATTTTTTTGATTTAATTCATCTATTTTTTTGTAACATTATATTCAGTTTTATCAAAAAAAGTCCTCTTTTCCGCTAAAAAAATACCAGTAAAAATAAGTTTCAATTACACTTTCTGCACCTCTTTCTGCAAAGATTTTTGTGATAATCAAAAATTTTTTTATGAAACTTCGAAACTTTTTTTCTTCGTCAGCACCAAAAAAATTTTTTTATTTTAGTTTGAGTATTTGGATTGAAAAATTGTGATATTGGTTTTTTTCATTATTTTTTTCCTTCTGTTTTAAAAATGAAATTCTACTTCTTTTTTTCCATATGTTTCCTCCTTCTTTTTCTATCATTATATCAAATTTATTATAACTTGTCAAAAAAACTGATTTTTTTTGGACAGGATAAAAAAATTTGTATTTTTTTAAAAAAATTTGTAGTATAATTTAACAATAGCAAGTTTCAAAAAGGAGATAAAAATGGAAATTTATGGAATTGGGACAGACATTATTGAAATATCCCGAATTGAAAAGGCGATTAAGCAGACAAGCCTTTTTAAAAAAAAAGTTTATACGGAAAAGGAAATTGAGCATATTGAGAAAAAGAAACATCCGTATTCTAGTTATGCAGGGAGATTTGCGGCGAAAGAGGCGGTTTCTAAGGCATTTGGGACTGGAGTGCATGGCTTTTCGCTAAGTGATATTGAGATTTTGAATGATGAGCTTGGGAAGCCTTATGTGACACTTTATAATGCGATAAAGGAGAAGGCGCAAGGACTTACAATTCAGATTAGTATTTCGCATAGCAGGGAATATGCGGTTAGTACGGTTATTATTTATAAAAAAATAAAAAAAGTTTAAAAATAAAAAGGATAAAAAAATTGTAAAAAAAGAAAGGTGTGAAAAAAAGTATGTTTTTGGGGAAATAATTTTAAGGCTGGAGTAGGTAAAAAGCAGGATTTTTTTACTTTTGCTGGTTATGATTTTGGGATTATTTTTTTATAAGTCAAATTAATTATTCTGCTGGAAATAGTCAGGTAAAAAAAGGTGAAAAATTGAGTATTTTTGGGAGAAAAAGATTGTAAGAATTGTGCTAATTTGGAAAAGTTTTTGAAGGAATTGTCAACTAAAAGGGATGATTTTGAGTATGTGGAGCATAAGATTGACGAGAGTAAGGAGGAAAAGGCTTTTTTTGATGAAACTGCGACAAAGTTGAAACTTGTTAAGGGGACTCCGATTATTTATGTTGACGGGCATATTATTCAAGGGTTTAATACGGCAGAAACTACTGGAAAGGAAATTGAAGGGCTGATAGATTCTGGAAAAAAACTAAAGGTAAGATTTTGACTTTGAAGGAATATGTGGAAAGCGGACAAAGTCTGGAAAGGGGAATGTAAGCAGTAATGGTGCAGTTTGTACTGGAGATAAAGTTTGTGAAATTCCAGGACTTACGAAAGGGGCTGAACATCAGGTGCTTGTGAATATTCCGATTATTAATAAAACGATTGATCTAACAAATTATTCCTTGTTGACAATGTCAATAGTTTTAGGAACAATTGATGGATTTAATCCTTGCGCTATGTGGGTTCTAGTTTTATTTTTGACAGCCTTGATTGCAGTTGGAAATAAAGTTAAGATGTTTAGGGTTGCTGGGCTATTTATTCTGGCTGAAGCTGTTATGTATTTCTTGATTTTAAATGCATGGATTTATACTTGGGACTTTGTAGGATTGGATAAATGGGTAACTCCGATTGTCGGGATTGTCGGAATCGCTGGAGGGATTTTCTTTATTAAAAATTATTTGAAGAAAGGCGATACTTTAGAATGTGAAGTGACAGATTTGGAGCAAAGAGCAAAAATTTCAAGAAAGGTAAAGGATATAGCCAATAAGCCGTTTACGTTGCTTACGGCGCTTGCAATAATTGGCTTGGCACTTTCTGTAAATGTAATAGAATTTGCCTGTTCAATTGGAATACCGCAAACATATACAAAAATTCTTCAAATAAATGAAGTTCCCTTTTGGGCAAGACAGTTTTATACATTTATTTATATAATTGGATATATGATAGATGACATAATAGTTTTCTGGTTTGCACTGATGAGTATTAATAAATTGCAGTTAACTACAAAAATATTCAAAATGGGTAAATTTGTTTGGTGGAATTTTTGATGATTATTCTGGGACTTATAATGCTGATTAAGCCTAGTTTACTTATAATGTAATATATAGCAAGAAAAAAATCAATAATTTAGTTTAAAAAAATGAGAAAAAAATTTGTTATAATGTAAAAAGGTAAATTGATAAATAAAAAAACAGATTTTATAAAAATAATAGGAGATTGAAAAAAATGAAAAAAATAATAGCAAAAAAATATTGTTTATTGCTGGAATGATGATATTTTCAGCAGTTGCTTATGGAAAAAGATGTATTTGCAAATTATGGGACAAATTTTGGAAAAGTTAGGTTGTCACAACTTAGTTCTCAAAATGCGGAAGATGTAAAAAAAGAGTTGATGCAAGTACTTATGAATTGACAGGAAGTGGAGAATACAGAATTATAGAAGAAGGCGGAAGAAGACTTGTTGTTAATTTAAATAATGGAACATTAAATGGGAAATATGATGAATATTACGCAAATGGAAATAGATTTACATTGGGAAATTATGTAAATGGGAAAAAAAGAAGGAGAATGGACTGTTTATACTGAAAAATGGGAAAAGTCTGGAAAAAAATATCAATACAAAAAATGATCAGTCTGGATGGACGTTATACTTCATATTATGCCAAAACAGGCGCTCAAGAAACAGTTGGAAATTATACAAATGGCAAAATGTCAGGAACTTGGACTGAATATTATGAAAAATGGTTCAAGAAAAATCACAAGGAAATTACTCAGATGGACAAAAAAATGGATTGTTTACCGAATGGAATACAAGCGGAGGTAAAAAAATCTGAAATTAATTATGTAAATGATGAAGTAAATGGGAAAATGAATGTTTATTATGAAAAATGGAAGACCTTTATATGAAGCAAATCTAGATGGAGAAACTGGGACTGTAAAGGGTTATTATACAAATGGAAGCCTTGGATTTGACGGAAGTTTCAAAGGCAGAAGAAGAACTGGAACTTGGACTTACTATGATAAGGCAGGGAATCCTAGAAAAGTGAGTTATTAATTTAGCAGATTTGTTTAAAAGTCAAAGTTTTTATGAAATGAATATTATGAATCAAGGAATTATAACTTCTTGTAAAAAAATAAAAAAATTAGATTATTGAATAATAATTAATATAAATAATTTATAGAATTGTAAGAGTAAAAATGATATTAGACCTGTTCGATAACTATACAAACTTAGAATTTAATAAAATAAATATCTTGAAGCAAGGGGTCTTGACCCCTTGTATAGATAAAAAAACTTAGGTTATCGAACATATCTATTAATTAATTTTTTTATAGATTTTTTTACAAATGACAAAAGAATGTAAAGGAGGGGGAAAAATTGTCGTATTCAGCGAATTTAAAAAGGGAAATCTTTAATTTGGAAAAATTCTGATAAGGAGAATATTTATGCAGAACTTTTTTTGGGATTTTTTTATAGCAAAGAATGTAATTACAGAACACGGAGTTTATTTCAGCACAGAAAAATGTGTCACTTGCTAAAAGAATTTATTCAAATTTACGTGCAGTAACAGACATTCCAATTCAGTTAAAATACGTTATTAGCAAACGGCTTGGAGCACACAAAGGCTCTATGAAGTCATACTTTTTTTCCAACTCAGCATGACCAGCAGGAATACAAATCATTTTTTTAAAAAAATATATTTTCACAAAAATTTTTTTCAGTTGTGGAGAATGAAAAAAACAGGCTGGCTGGCATAATCAGGGGATTTTTTTCCTTAGCTGTGGATATATAAAGTCTCCAGAAAAAAAGCGTATGCGATGGATTTTTTTGTAGATAGTGAAGATTCTGCCACTTATTTGTATTATTTGTTTAAGCAGATGGGGAAAAAAAGGTTTTTTTCAGACGGAGAAAAAAGAATAAGAGCCTTGTTTATTTGAGAAATTCAGAGGATATTTTTGGATATAATCTTTTTGATTGGCGGAATAAATTCATTTTTTTGAATTTGAGGAAGTTACAATTAATAAGGAAATTCGGAATAAAATTAATAGAAACATGAATTGGGAAATTGCAAATGAAACGAAAAAAATTGTCGACTTCTGAAAAGCAGATTAATATGATAAAAGTAATTGACCAGAAATTAGGACTTTCTGAATTGACGGATGTGTTGAGTGAAACGGCGAAATTACGGCTGGAAAATCAGGAAATGTCATTGCAGGAACTGGCAGATTTAATGGAAATTTCCAAATCTGGAATAAAAAAACCGATTTAGAAGGCTGGAAACAATTTACAAAGGTTTAGTGGAAAATTAATTAGAAAAAAATTAGATTGAGGAAAAAAATTAATGAAATTATTGTCGATTATATATGGATTTATCGTATTTCTACGAAATAAACTTTATGATTTGAAAATTTTTAAGGAAAAAAAAGTTGATGGAGTGGAAATAATTTGTATCGGAAATATTGTGGCAGGCGGGACTGGAAAAACACCGGCTGTGCAGTATTTTGTGCAAAAAGTATTTGAAAAAAATAAAAAAGGTTGGTATTTTTGAGCCGAGGGTACAAAGGAAAGAGGGCAACAGACCTACTGCTTGTAAGAGATGAAAAAAAGATTTATGCGACTCCAAGAGAATCAGGAGATGAAGCCTATCTACATGCCTTAAATTTTCAAATTCCTGTTGTAGTTTGTAGAAATCGTTATGAAGGTGCGACTTTTCTGAAGGAAAAGTGTGGTGTTGAAAACAATTATCATGGATGACGGTTTTCAGCACAGAAAATTGAGGAAAGATAAAAATATAATTTTGATTGATGCTACAAATCCTTTTGGAATGGATGACTATTTGCCGAAAGGGCGGTTGCGGGAGTCACTGGAGGCTTTGTGGCGGGCTGATGAGATTATTATTACGAAAAGTAATTATGTTTTGGAAGGTGAAGTTGGGAAAAATTAAGGAAAGATTGGCAAAAATATGGAAAGCCGATTTTTTTGTTGCGACTTTTTGAGGAAAGTTATTTTTTTACAAATTAAATTTTGAAAAATAATGAAAAAAATTTGGTAAAAATGAATAGCGAAAAATAAAATTGAAATGAAAAAAATTACCTTTGAAAGTTATTCAAAGTAAAAAAATGTGCTGATTTTTTTCTTCAATTGCTAATCCAGCCGTATTTTTATCAAACAATAAAAAATTGAATCCAAATAATATTGAAGAAATAAAATTTTCAGATCATCACGTTTATACAAATGAGGAAATTTTTGGAAATAAAGGAAAAAGGCTAAAAAGTTATGATTATGTCTTGACAACAGAAAAAGGATATTGTCAAAATTGATGAAAATATAGAAAAATTTATTGATTTTGAAAAATGGAATTTAAAAATTATTGAGAAATAAAAGGTGAATAAAAAAATTTTTAGTAAATTGTAAAAAAATTATGTAATGTCTTCATGTGGCAAGTCAAAGTATCTTGTCAAAAAAATAAAAAAATTGAAAAAAATATGCAGATAAACAATAGAATTTTATAAATTTTTTTGCTGATAACTTAAAAATAGAAATAATCAGGAGGGAGGAATCTGATTTTTGGCCGAAAAATCAAAAATTTAGAAAGTGAAAAATGTATTTTTTTAAATATAGAGAATTTTTTTCACAATTTATTTTTAAAAATATAAAAAAATCATTTTTGAAAAAAACGAAAAATATTATCAAATTGATGAAAAATTTTAAAAATTATTAAAAAAAGAGCCGTCGTTTATATTGGAACTTGCATATATTTATTTTTGCTGAAAATAAGGAAAATGAAAAATATAAAAAAATTGTAGGCGGGCAGTTCTTGGAAACATTTAAGAAAAAAAGAAAAAAAGATAGAGCGATTAAGTAAAAATTGAAATGTCGAAACTGGTGGATGGATTTAGAAGGAGCATTTTTTTAATAAAGAGTCAGTTTTTGCGGTAAAATTGGGAAATGAATTGCTGTATCGGGATAAAGGTAAATTTTTTTGAGATATTGTATAACTATTCTTTGATTTCGATGGATGTGAATAAATTTGTGAAAAACTTTTTTTGCGGAAAGAATGATAGAAAAAAATTAAAATTGAAAAATAACTCGAAATTTAATGAAATTCGTGATAAAATAGATGAGATAATAAAAAAATATCTTAAATTATTTTACAAAAATCTGATTTAACATTTTTTTAAATTTTGAAAATGTGGAAAACTTAAATTATTTTGTGGAAAAATCACGTTGATGAACTTTATAAAAAAATTTATGTGGAAAAACTTTGATAAAATTGTGGAAAAAGTATAATGTTAAAAATGTGGAAAAAAATAAAATTTGATAAAAAAATTATAATTTTGAAGATTTGAGTGAAAGTAAAAAAATATTGTATAAATATATTGAAAAATTTTAATTAAAGAAAGGAAATAAAAGAATTATGTTAGAAATGAGATACATAAGGGAAAATGCTGACAAAAATCAAGGAATATTTAAAAAAATAGAAATAGTGACTTTGATTTGGATTCATTGTTAAAACTTGATGAAGATAGAAGAAACTTGCTTCAGGAAGTTGAAATGTTAAAAAAAGGAAAGAAATGAATCAAGTTCGTTAATTGGAAAAATATAAGCAAGAAGGAAAAAGATCCTGCTGAATTGCTAGCCAGAATGCAAACTGTAAGTGCAAAAAAATTAAGGAATTGGATCAAAAAGTGGCTGAAATTGATGAAAAAAACAAGTGCAAGCTTTGCCTATACAATTCCAAATAAATTAAGTGATACGACACCAATTGGAAAAGATGAAGATGAAAATGTAGAAGTAAGAAAATGGGGAACTCCAAGAGAATTTGATTTTGAAATAAAAATCTCACGATGAATTAGGAGTTAATCTTGGAATTTTAGATTTTGAAAGAGGTGCAAAATTAGGTGGTTCAAGGTTTACAGTTTATAAAAATGCGGCTGCTAGATTAGAGAGAGCATTAATTGCCTTTATGATTGATGTTCACACTCAAGAAGAGGATTTTGAAGAAATTTTCACACCACAGCTTGTAAAAAAAGAAATGATGGTTGGAACTGGACAACTTCCTAAATTTGCTGAAGATGCTTATAAAATCGAAGGGGAAGAAATGTATTTAATCCCAACAGCAGAAGTAACACTTACAAATTTACACAATGGAGAAATTTTAGACGAAGAAGAATTGCCTAAACATTATTGCGGATATACGGCTTGTTTTAGAAAAAGAAGTTTGGTTCAGGTGGACGTGATTTAAAAGGACTAATTCGTCAACATCAATTTAATAAAGTTGAAATGGTAAAAATTGTAAAACCTGAAACTTCTTATGATGAACTTGAATCAATGGTAAATAGTGCAGAAAAAATCTTGCAGAAATTGGAGCTGCCTTATAGGGTAGTAGCGCTTTGCAGTGGAGATTTAGGATTTAGTGCGGCAAAAACTTATGATTTGGAAGTTTGGGTACCTAGCCAAAAATAAATATAGAGAGATTTCATCTTGTTCAAATACAGAAGATTTTTCAGGCTAGACGTGCGATGATTAAATATAGAGAAAAAGAAACTAAGAAGAGCCATTTTGTTCATACTTTAAATGGATCAGGGCTTGCTGTAGGAAGAACATTGCTTGCGATTATGGAAAATTATCAGCAGGAAGATGGAACTATAAAAATTCCAGAAGTATTAGTGCCATATATGGGCGGAATGACAGTTATAAAAATAACAAAGGCTATAAATTAATATCAAAGTTTAATCTGTTTTTCCTAAACTGCCAAAACCGCTCAAAAAAATTAAAGACTTTAGCAGTATAAAAATAAGTTAGAGTGAAATTATTTTTAAAATTAAACTCAAAAAAATTACGGCTGTATTACTGAAATTTGAAGTTTGTTTAATTTGAAGATTTTTAAAAATATTCTAAAAAAACTTTGGGCAATTTTTGAGCGACTTTGAAAAAAATTTTTGTTATTAAATAACTGAATGGAGAAGATATGGGGAAATTTATAAAATTTTTTTAGTAATTATGATAATTGTTGGAGGCATAGCAGGTTTTTTGGAAATTAGCGGATATTTGTACCACAATGAAATTCTGGCACAAATGGCAGGCTATAAAACGCAAGGACTGGATATTTCGCACCATCAGGAAAAGGTAAACTGGACTCGTGTAGATCCAAAAATACAAATTTATTATACTAAAAGGCAACTGAAGGGCAGAATTTTTCTTGATACGGATTTTTTTGTATAACTGGAATAATGCTAGATTAAATGGCTTTGTAGTTGGAGCATATCATTTTTTTACAATGACAAGCAGCGGAGCGGCACAAGCGGATTTTTACATAAGTAAAGTTTCTGACTCTGATAAGACATTACCGCCGATTATTGATTTGGAAATATCTACAAAGAAATATAAAAAGGATGTAATGAAAAAAATTTAGAGGAAATGGTTGATAAACTTGAAAAAGCATTATAAAAAAAGAGTAATTTTTTTATGTGAATTACAATACTTACAATGCTTATATAAAAAGGTGAATTTCCTAAAAAAATAAAAATATGGATTACAGATTATAAATATTTTTCCTAGAATAAAAAGAAGATAATAGATGGGTAATCTGGCAAGTTTCAAGACGTGGAAGAATTGAAGGAATACCTGGATTTACTGATAAAAAAATGTACTTAGAAAGGGAATGACTGTAGAGGATTTGATAGGACAAAAATAAAAATAAATTAATAATTTTACAATTATTTTTTTGTTTTTCTATTGATTTTTTTATAAAAAAATTTGGTAACATATAATTAAAGAAGTTAATCTAATTAATAAATATTAGGAGGCGTAATAATGAAATATCATTACAAAGATTTAGGATTAGTAAACACTAAAGAAATGTTTGCTAAAAGCAAACAAAGAAGGGTATGCAGTACCTGCTTTTAACTTCAACAACATGGAACAATTACAAGGAATTATTGAAGCATGTGTTGAAGAAGGTTCACCAGTAATTCTTCAAGTATCAACAGGTGCAAGAAAAATACATTGGTAAAGAAATGTTACCTTGGATTGCAAAAAGCTGCAACAAACTTATGTAGAAGCAGCTGGATCAGATATTCCAGTAAACTTTTGCACTTGGATCATGGTCCAAATTTTGCTGAAGCAAAAGATTGTGTTGAATATGGATTCTCATCAGTAATGTATGATGGTTCTCACCACCCTTACGATGAAAAACGTAGCAGAAGCAAAAACAAGTTGCTGATTTCGCTCACCAACACGATGTTACAGTTGAAGTCTGAATTAGGAGTTTTTAAAGCTGGAATCGAAGATGACGTTAAAAGCAGCTGAACACATTTACACTCAACCTGAAGAAGTTGAAGATTTCGTATCTAAAAACTGGTGTTGATTCATTAGCAATTGCAATCGGAACTTCTCACGGAGCTCACAAATTTAAACCAGGTGAAGATCCTAAATTAAGATTAGATATCTTACTTTGAAATCGAAAAAAAGAATCCCAGGATTCCCAATCGTATTACACGGTTCTTCAGCAGTACCTCATCAATTTGTTGAAATGATCAACCAATATGGTGGAGATATTGCAGATGCAATTGGTATCCCTGATTCAGAATTAAGAAAAAGCCGCTAAATCAGCAGTAGCTAAAAATTAACGTAGATACTGATGGAAGATTAGACTTTCACAGCAGGAATCAGAGAAGTATTCGCTAAAAAAACCAGGTGAATTTGACCCTAGAAAATATTTAGGACCTGCAAAAGATTATATTAAAGAATACTACAAAGATAAAAATCAGAAACGTATTCGGATCAAATGGAGCCTTTACAAAAGTCTGGAGCTGCAAGATAGTAAAAATATAAAACAAAAAAATTAAATTTGGAATTATCTCAAGTTTATTTTAAAATTTGAGATATTTCCTTTGAAAATAATTCAAAAAGAATTTTTGTTTAAAAAGGTGAAAAATCATCTTTTTTTGTGAAAAAAATAATTATTAATCAATGATTTGCTAAACCCTATTTAAAAAAATAGAAACTATATTTTTATATTGTTTGCTAAATTTTGTTAAAAAAATAGAATAAAAATGATATTTCAGTAAATTGCCAGAAGTAAATAAAATTAATAGATATATGAAAAAATGTAGGAGGAAAAAATGGATAAACAAAGTAATACGACAAAATATTTTTTTGTTACAGGTGGAGTTGTTTCATCGCTTGGAAAAAGGGATTGTGGCTTCTTCATTGGGAAGATTGCTAAAGGAGCAGGGGATATAAAGTTACAATTCAAAAAAATTTGATCCTTATATAAATGTGGATCCAGGAACTATGAGCCCTTATCAGCATGGAGAGGTTTTTGTTACAGAAGATGGAGCGGAAACTGACTTGGATTTAGGGCATTATGAAAGATTTATCAATGAAAATCTGACAAAGTATAATAACTTGACGACTGGAAAAATTATGTCAAAAATTATTGCAAAAGGAACGTCGTGGAGAGTTTTTTTGGGAGGAACAGTGCAAACAGTACCACACGTGACTGATGAAATCAAGTATAATGTTATAAAAAGCAGTCTGAAGAAAAATAATTCTGATATTGTAATTACTGAAATCGGTGGAACTATTGGAGATATTGAAAGTGATCCGTTTATTGAAGCGATCCGTCAATTGAAAAGAGAAGTTGGAAGAGAAAAATATTGCCTATATTCACGTCACATTGCTGCCGTATTTGAAAAGCTGCAGGGGAATTAAAGACAAAACCTACGCAGCATAGCGTGAAGATAGCTTCAAGGGCTTGGAATTTCACCTGATGTAATTGTAGTGAGAAGTGAGCATCCTGTTGATGAAAATATTAAGAAAAAAATCTCGCTTTTCTGTGACATTGATGAGGAAGCAGTTATTGAATCACTTGATGCGGAAAGTCTTTATGAAATACCATTAACTATGGAAAAATTAGGACTTGCCGATGTAATTTGTAAACATTTTAAAATAAAAAATGAAAAACCATTGCTAAAAGAATGGACTAGTATGGTTGAAAAATTCAAAAATCCTAAAAAACTTGTAAAAGTGGCAGTTGTCGGAAAATATGTTGAATTAAAGGATGCTTATATAAGTATTCACGAGTCAATAGAGCATGCTGGATTTAATCTTGATACAAAAGTTGAGATTGATTACTTTAAGGCTGGAGAATTTGATGTGAGAAAATTGGCAGATTATGATGGAATTCTAGTGCCAGGTGGATTTGGTGACAGAGGAATTGATGGAAAAGTTGAAGCAATTAAGTTTGCAAGGGAAAACTAATATTCCATTTTTCGGAATTTGCCTTGGAATGCAAATGGCCTGTGTGGAATTTGCAAGAAATGTTCTTGGGTACAAAGGCGCAACTTCAACAGAGTTTGAAAAGGACACAGCCTATCCAATTATCAGCCTTATGGAAGAGCAAAAAGGGCTTAAGGATATGGGAGGAACAATGCGTCTAGGAGCATATCCATGTGTATTAAAAAGAAGACGACTTTAACTGCAAAAAGTTTATGGAAAAAAACTGAAATTGCAGAAAGACATAGACATAGATATGAATTTAACAATGCCTACAGAGAAGAATTTGAAAAAGGCAGGAATGGACATTGTGGGATTGTCTCCAGATGGAAATTACGTAGAAGTAATTGAAATAAAAGATCATCCATATTTTATAAACTTCACAATATCATCCAGAATTTAAGAGCCGTCCAAACCGTCCTCATCCATTATTTACAGGATGGATAAAAGCGGCATTGAAAAAAACGAAACGAAAGATAATAAAAATTATAATGTATTAAATATTTTTTTAGCAAGGGGTTAAAATCCCTTGTTTATTTTTATAAAAAAATGGCAAATTAAAAAAACTTGCCATCTTTTTGTTAAAAATTTAAATTAATTAATTATTTTCTCTGTAATAATCCCATTCATCAACTTTTGTTCCGTTATTAAATCTGCATACTCCTCTTTCATTTCCATTTTTATCTTTTTCAGTAACAGATTTTCCACCTTTATCAACACAGAATTTAGAAGCTGGATTAGGCATTCCAATTACTGCTGCTTCAGCATCTCTTGCAGTATGATTTTTGTCTGTAGTATTCCCATTCTTCCATAGCATGTACCGTCTTTTAACATGCAAACTCCATAATCACCTTTACCGCTTTTTACAATAATAGATTTTCCACCTTTGTCAACGCAGAATTGTGAAGCTGGATTCGCTGCTGTTACCTTTGCAGGTGCTGGAACTGTTGCCGCTGGCTTATTATTATCATTATTTTTCTTTTTAAAGAATCTGAAACTTGCTGACATTCCAGAAATAGACATAATAACCATCATTGCACTTACTGTTAATTTTAAATTTTTCATTTTTTTCTATCTCCTTTTTTTATTGTTTATAATCATTATATCATATATGTTCTCATTTTTTTATATAACAAAAAAATAAAAAAATTAAATTAAAATTTTATTTGCATATAAAAATTATTCCCATTCTACAACTTTAATTCTTTTTCTAGTTTAAATACTTATTTTTTTATTTACTTTTTATTTTACCAAAAAAAGTAAAAAAATTTCAAATTTTAAATATTTTTCATAAAAAAACAGTACCTTTTTTTAGTACTGTTCTTTATAAGTTATTTAGTATGTCTTTTATTAAATCATTGTCTTCTTTTTAAGACATGTGAATATATGTCTAAAGTAGTTGATACTTTTTTTCGTGTCCTAGTCTTCTTGAAAGTGATACTATATTAACACCTTTTGATAATAAGAAAGTTGCATGAGAATGTCGTAAATCGTGAACTCTAATTTTTTTAAAATTAAACTTTTCCGTGCATAGAAATTTATATCATTTTCAAATTTATGCTTTGTAAATCCCTCAAATAATCTAGTTTTTTTGGAGTAGGTTTATACAACATTTGGATAAAATTCTGTATCATATCAGTAACAAATTTAGGACAGTCAATAATTCTTTTTAGATTTAGGAGTTTTTTTGGAGATGTTATAATATCCATTCTATTTATTCTCTGAAAACTTTTATTTATCCTTATCCTATGCTTTTCAAAAATCTATATCTGATATTGTTAATGCTAACAGTTCACCTATCCTGATACCAGTATAAAAATAATATATTGAATCCAACTACAGACTCTTTTTTTATGTTTAATTGCCTTTATAAATTGATTAAACTCCTCTATTGTCCATACATTCATTTCATCAGCATTTTTCCCTATAGTTCCTGCGGCTAAACAAGGATTTTTTTCAAATTATAAAAATTTTACAGCATAATTCAATATAGCAACAAGTTGATTATTAATAGTTCTTAGATAAGTTTGAGCATAATTTTTTTTCCATTAATTCATTTTGCCATTTTCTAACTAATAAAGGTGTTATTTCTTTTTATCTTATATTTCTGAAAAAAAGGGTAATATCTTTTTATTAATAAGATATTTTTTTGTTTCTATTGTATGTAATTTTTAGCCTATTTTTTTTAAATCATTCATATAAGACTTACATAAATTTTCAAATATTATTTCAGTATCAGAAACAAAAAGAATTTATGTAATTTCTTTCATATTCCATTGCTTCCTGTTTTTTTGCTAAATCCCATTTTTTTACTTTTTTTAGAAATTCCATTTTTCTTTAACATAAAAAAAGAAACATACCATTTTTACTTTTTTTCATCTTTATATGCTGGCATAAAAATCACTGTCCTATATTATAACGTTCATTGAAGTATTTGGCATTTACTCTACCTTGTTGTGTTAAGAACCCTTTTTTTCTCAATTCTTCATTTAATTTTTCTTATAATCTTATATGCCTTACCCTCTTTAACACCAATTATTTTCATAATATCACCGCATTCATAAAAACCATTTTTTTCATCATTCCTCCATTTCTCTCAATTAACCATATCCTTTTTTTGTCTTAATCAATATAAATTTTTATTATATTTCCAGTTCTTTTATACCCAAAACATAAATTCCCATCATCGGCTATAAGAGCCAGTTCATCTGAACTTAATCCAGCCTTATTTGATAAAAATTTTTAAATGACTTGTTAGCATAACCAAAGCCATTAAATTTAAATGCTATATCATATTCTTCTATATTTTTCAGAAGCGTATTTATTAATTTTGTATTTTTTTCTGTTAATTCCTTGTAAATGCTTTTTATTCATATCTCTTTTTTTCATATCCATTTTTCGGTATATGCCCAACTTGGATAAATTCTTTTTTTCTATCATTTTTATTCTCCCTTTTTTTATTTTATTTTTTTAATTTATAGCATTCTTCTTTTTCAAAAATCTCCGAATACTTCCTGAAATGGTTTTTTTATCAATACTGATTTCACTTATCTGTAATTTTTTTCTTTTAGACTGTCAGGAAGTTGTGAGTATTCCTCAAAAACTAAGTTTGGAACGACTTAAATTTATATATTTGATATTCACTAGGCACTTCCTCTGGATTCGGTTTTATTTCACGGGTACTTTTTCTTAAAAAAATTATTCTTCCGCTTTCTGTCTGCACCCCGTTTGATTGTCCTGTTTCAATACCGCAACTTCGCATTGTTTCAGCAACGTTTTTTTGAAAATCTATCAAACCCTTTTGAATAAAAATTGTTTCAAATTTTTTTCAATCTTTCAATTTCTCTGTCGATTGCTCCGACAATTTTGTTTGCTCCAGTCCCTTGTCCTAAATAATTTATAAATTTATTATAAATTTGGACAATCGTATCTCCTTCGTTCTCAATTTCTACTGCCAACATCTCTCTTGTATCTTTTAATGTCTGCTCGTCAATTTCGTCTTCTAAAAATGCCCTTTCAATATTTTTTTCCTGCTGCACTCAGCGGATATAAATCTAATTCTCTACTCATTTTATTTTTCTCCTGTCTCTATTTTTTTATAATTTATAATTTTTTTATTTATTTCTATAATTGCTATCAAAAAGGAAAAACTTTCGTCCTCATTAGAATCATAATGATTTCTGTTACCATTTTGACTGCTACTATTGTTTTTGCTGTCAATAAATTCAAAAGTGTTTACCAAAACTCTTGTAAATTTCCTTTTTTCTCCATTCTGCTCATAACTGCTTACACTTAAACGTCCTTGTATAAGAATTTTATTACCTTTTCTAAAGTATTCAGCTATATTCTCAGCCGTCTTTTCCCAAGCCACACAGTCGATAAATTCAGCTTCATCTCTTGTTTTCTGTACAGCTAATGTAAAAGTTGTGTATGCCTTTCCTCCTGAAGTGTATTTTAATTCAGGGTCTTTTGCCATTCTTCCTGACAATACTACTGTGTTCATTATTTTTCCTCACTTTCGTTTTTTTAATTTTATTATTCTGCTGTAAATTTTTCTTAATTCCTGCAATGAGTAATTTTCTAAACTCGTGAAGTCTATATCATCTATTTTGTTAGTTTGTTCATAACTCAAATCGTTTAACAAAATTAATATTTCTTTGATACCTTCTTCTTTACGTTTCTGTTCCTCTTCCTTGTTTATTTGTGTTTTTCTAGTTCCTGTATTTTCTAAATCTCTAATGTCTTCGCCAGTATATAAAGACAATCCAAAGCCGCTCATCATAGCAAACAGTTTTGCCATTCCTCGCATTTGAGCTGTGTTTATGTCAAAAGCATTTGGTCTAGCTATTGCATTGTTTGCTCCGTCTAAAATAGGAAAATTATGTATTTGAGTTTCCCCTAAAAAAGTCATTTCAACAACCACAAATCCATCGTGATTCAATGAACCATTTTCGTTTTTTAAAGTTTTCCATTTGAACTCAGGATCTATTATTCTCCCGAGTTTTTGAGCATAAGCCCAACTTAAATAATTTAATGAATAGGAGTATTGTTTCCCTGTTTTTTTACTTGTTCCTTCTACTTTTTTTACTTCAACAAAATTCGAAACATCGTAATTATATCTATCTTCAAATGTTTTGAGATCTTTTATGTTTACAGCACTCATTTTATCAATCCTCCATTTTCATAATATTTGCACATTTTTTCCATCTGCTGTTCATCGTATTTATCATTTTCTTCTTTTTATCTCTTCGCAAAAGTTCTTTTTAAGTTTTTCAGCAGCATTCTTAAAAAAAGTTAAGGCTTGCATTCTGTTGTTTTATATAGTCATCTGTAAACATTATTTTCCCTCCAGCAATAATTTCTCAATTCTTTCAAACTCTCTATCGCATTCTTCCTGTGTATCGAAACAAAAAAAGTAAAAAAACTCTTTGAAAATATGAAAATTTTTATTTCAAATTCCAATTTTTTTCTATAGCGTAAAAAAATTTGATAAATTATACAAATCACCTTTAATTTTTTTATCCACATAGTTTTTTTCTCCTTTAAAATTTTTCCCTTTTTACAAGACCCATAAATTCCTTAATTCTGCTTGAAGCATACCACAGCAATATAGCCATCAAAAACGGAAAAGCCACATTGCCTCCAATTATCCAATGCCCTTTAACTCTAATCACTTCAATCTGAATCGAAATTGATGTTAGAATCAAAATCATCCATTTCATCGTATTTGTCATATTGCCCCCTCCAATGCCCCTGCATATTCATCCAGCATTTCTTTCAAGTTTTCTTTTTTTACTTGAAAGTCTGTAAAAAATACAGAACTTTTTGTAAAATGCTTGTTTTTCTTGATATGCAGAAATCCGTTCGGTATTAACAAGATATAAGGATTTTCCAGTTTTTTTTCTTCATCAGTGTTTTTTTCGTTTTCTAGAAAAATCACATATAAATTTGCAGTTCCATTGCATCTTGCTGTCCAATGCCTTGCATTAGACTCTTTATTTTTGCGGCTTTTGTAACATGAGCTGAACTTTATATCTATAGTCATATTCTTATACATAAAGTCATATTTAGGGTTGTTTCGTTGCCAGTATTTGTTAGCATCAACTGCTTCTGGAACTAACTTTTGAAAAAGTTCTTCGGCTTTTCCACCAAGCCTTACACTTTCGCTTCCATATTTTATTTTGTCTTGGATTTTTAACACTCCGCTTGATAGCAGTTTCACATGTGCCACAAGTGCCGGTAATCCGCTTTCTTTGACTGCCTGATGAAAATTACCACACTCTTTGTATATTTCTACAATATCTCTTTTCATTTTTCCTCCTGTTTTCCTTTATTTTCTATAAAGTCGGCATCATTAAACATGAATAATCTGTAAAGTTGTCTATTATAAACAAAACATCAGACTTTATTCTTTTTATCTCTATAATTCTTTACATAAACATCTATATTCTTACATTTTCCAAAAATATCGGCTTCTCAAAAAAACGTTTCAAAAGTACAGTCGCCTTCCAATCTAAAGTGCATATCTCTCCAGGAAATGTACGCTTTTTCAATGTATCTGATGATGCAGTTTGAGATGCAATTTCTTAGATCGTTTATTTCTTTTTTTAGTTACATATTTATCTTTTTAGTATTTCAACAGCATTGTCTTCAATATTCATATTAGTATTTTTTTTATTTTATAACCTTTTTTTAGACAATTCAGTTTTTTTATGATACCTTTTTAGCAATCCTTTATTCATTTTTTTATTCCTCCTAAATTTTATTAATATCTTATCTAAACTCACTAACTAAGTATCGCTAACTATCGCTAATGAGTTTGATAAAACATCAATTTATTTCAATTTGGATTAAATAACAGCGGCTTTGGCTGTTTTTTTGTTAAATAGTTTTTTTAATTCTGTTTTTTTAATTTTTTTATCCTCTTTTTTTCTTTCAAAAGCCTTTTTGTTGTTTTCATTTACCATTTCTAATACTTCAAATTTCATCTTTCTACCTCCATTTTGTAATTGTTTTTTTCTTAGCCATATCCATTAAATTGGTATATGGTATATAAATATTTTTTTATTCCCAAAGTTTTTATAAGATACATTTTTTTATGGGATAAAAAAATGTTTTTCTTTTGCATTATAAACTTATCGTTTTTGTATAAAGTGTATTTCATTTCACATCTCTCTAAACTAAATTTTCGTTTTCTTCCTACAATTACACATTTTATATTCGATACATTGTGAATCATATCGGATTTTTTTCATAATCTTTACCAAATCTTCGTTTCCATATTCTGATGGGCTTAATTCGTATTCATCGTATATTCCGTCGTATTCAAAACCTTTTATTTCGTCTTCTGTTATGTCAGGAATTTTCTTTTTCAGCTCTTTTGAAACCACTATCATAGTATTCCATTTTGGCTATGCCTTGTTGTGGGTAACCAAAGCAATTTTTCTTTTGCCCATTTTTCAATTATTTTTTTCTTTTTCAACCATTTTTTTATCATCTCCTATCGTTTACATTTAACAACATGTTGGGTAAAAAAATTTTTTTGTAAAATTTTATTTACACAAATATTATATATCTTTTGTTGTTAAATGTCAACACTTTTCTAAAAAAATTATCAAATGACAACAAAAAAATATTGTATAATTATAGAAAAAAAGGGATGGTACTTATGTCAGATTTTTAGAATAAAAGACGAACAATTAAAAAGAATTAGGAAATTATTTAAAAAAAGTTAGAGAGAGTAAAGATTATTCGTATGGTCAAGTAGCGGCATATACAAATTTGAATAAAAAAAGGAAATATTTATGCTTGAAAAATGGACAAAAGAAAAAAAGCCTAATCCTTTTTTTATTTAAAGGCTTTTATCAGCCTTTTTATAGAATAGATTTGAGTAAACTGTATAAAAATAATTGGGTATATGGATGATGAAGATGAAACGAGTGACGAAATAGAAAAATTATAAAATTGATGATGAAATGTTAAATTTGTTAAAATTATTAGATGTTAAAAAGTCAAAAGAATATTTTAAATGAAATGGTGGAAAAAAATTGAATATATAAAAATTAAAAAAATGGCGATTATAAAGAAGCAGAGACTTTGATACAAAAAGGTAAAAAGAAAAAAATAGATGAATTATAAAAAGAAAGGGATAATATGGCAAGACGTGGAAAAAAAGTTTTACTACTATTTTAAAAACAGGCTGCACGTGAGGCAGAAAGAAGTAGAAAACGTGCAGAAAGAGAACGAGTTCAAAAAAATTAAATGCAATGAAAAGGGAACAAGCAAAAAGCCGAAAAAAAGAATATCAAAAAAACAATTACAGAAAGAATATGTAGAAAGTAATCAAAATTATGCTAAGACAACGAAAGAAAATGCTGAAAAATCAACGTAATACTTTTTTTAAAAATAGCTAATCATATACATATAAAAAAATAAAAATTAGTTTGTTGGATCAGATTAGAGAAGATATATTTGATGAAGAACGTCCAGAAATATCTGTTAAAACTGTATTTCCTAAACCAGAATATAAAAGAAACTTTTATGTCAAAAAAATAATTCCTTCAATTAAGAGAAAGAAAAAAATACAATATGAAAAAAAGAATTGAAAGAATGGAAAGTAAAATGTGAAGGAATTAAAAGCTGTAAATGAAGAAAAATTTGAGAGTCTTTAACGAAGAATTGAAAAATTTGGGAAAAATAGAAAAAAATTAGTTTTTATGATGAACGTGAAAAAAATACAATAAAAGTATAGAAGAATTAAATAATAGATATAGTAAAAAAACAAAAAAAGAGGCGGTTGAAGAATATTTTGAATTAGTCTTAGATGCGATAGAATTTCCATACGAAGGTTTGGAGGAGATTATGATTTAGAGTATAACGAGTTAAGTAAAAATATTAGTGTTAGATTATGTTCTGCCAAATACAGATGTGATACCAGATTTAAAAAAATATGACTTATGTAAAAATCACGAGATGAATTTAATGAAACGTATATAACTGAGAAACAAAAAAAGAAAAAAAGTGTATAATGAATTATTGTATGGATTAGTTTTAAAAAATTGTAGAAGTTTTATATTCAAAAAGTTGAAAATGATAGCGTGAAATCAATAGTATTTAATGGTTGGATAGAAAATATAAATAAAAGCAACTGGAAATGAACAAAGTTTTTTTGTTTATTAAGTATACAAACTAAAAAAAGAAGATTTTGATGTTATAAATTTAAAAGCAAGTTGACTATAAAAACTTGTTTTTAGAAAAATTAAAAAGGTATTTCAAAAATCTAATTTAAAATGATTTAATTCCTGTTGCTCCAATATTGAATATAAATACAGAAGATAAAAGATTTATTGATAATGTTGGAATAGGTGATAAAAATAGAGGGATAAATATAGCAAATATGGATTGGAAAGATTTTGAGTACTTAATAAGAGAATTGTTTCAAAAAAAGAATTTGAAAAATGATGGAGTAGAAGTAAAAAAACTACACAAGCAAGCAGAGATGGTGGAGTTGATGCAATAATGTTTGATCCTAATCCAATTAAAGGTGGAAAATACATCATACAAGCAAAAAGATATAACAATTTAGTAGGAATATCAGCAGTTCGGGATTTATATGGAACAGTTCATAACGAAGGTGCTACAAAAAGGAATTCTAGTTACTACTTCAGATTTTGGAGCTGATTCCTATGAATTTGTTAAAGATAAACCTTTGACTTTAATAAATGGAAGTAATTTATTAAGTTTATTACAAAAAAACATAATTACAAAAAAATGTAAGAATTGATTTGAAAGAAGGGAAATAAAGTATTTTTTTAAGAGCTTTTAAAAAAAGGCTCTTTTTTTATTAAAAAAATAAATTTTTATATCCGTTGACATTTAACAACAGATGTGATATAGTTTTAACGAGGTGATAGTATGGCTAGAAAAATATAAAAAAATCAAATGAACACCCTGAATTTGCTAGATTTAAATATTTGATAGAAAAAGAATAAATTGACGATAGATGAATTTTTCTAAAAAAATTGGGTATTCAAGAAATGCAATTTATAATTTTTTTAAATGGGATAGGAAAAAAACAAATCCAGCAAATATTTAGAAAAATTAAATTTTTTTGATTAATTCGTTGTTAAAAAGTAAACGGTTTAATTACTTGATTTTTTTAAAAATAATAATTAAATTAATCAAGTCAGCGATTTCTTTTTAATTTTTTTCATCATTATTTTTCCATAATAATTACTCCTTTCATTAAAGATGTAATTATTTTTAATAATGTTTGAATTGATGATTCAAAAAGGAAAGGAAGAAGGTGTGAGATGAGTGAAAAAAATAAACTTTTATGATTATAATGACAGAATTGACAAAAATAAGAAAACTTACAAAAAGAATTTAGAGAAATTATAGAAAAATAAATTCCCAGAAATAACGGAAATAGATGTTGAATTAATAACCGAAACGCTGGGAATTGAATTGAAACATTATTTTAGAAAATTTTGATTACATACCAGGAAACCATTCTTTGGCTTCTTTAAGCATTTTGTAGGCTTTTTTTCATAGCGGTATTATTTTCTAAAAAAATCCATACCTTCTAAAGTTAATCTAGGATTATTGATACCGACATGTATATGACCGCTTATTGAAGTTATTGTTGAAATACCTGTTATATAATTTTTTTCTTTGAGTTGTTCTAACATTAAAAATTAGTCTTCTTTCGGAAATGCCTAATTTTTTTAAGTTTAGAGTTTCATCAAAAATTAAAATTATTTTTCTTCGTAAGCAACATCAATGGCTTTTTAATATTCTAAAAAAATAGTTGTATCTAAAGACATTAAGTAACACCTCCTTTCTGAATCATATATTTGGAAGATACTGGCAAGTAGAACTCAAAATATATAATTTCAAATTTGGTATATTACTTTGTTAGCACTCTTTTTCTAATTAATGCTAACATAGTTAGCATATCACAATATTTTGTGTTTTTTTCAAGGAGGGAAAAAAATGTTTAAAGAATTTTTTTAGAAAAAGTGCCTAAGATATGAAAAATTTGTATATCTTAGAGGAGACAGGGAATAGGGAAAAAAATTAAGAGGATTAGTAAGAGGCATGGAAAAAGTAACAGAAGCAAGTGTATTGCTATTTGATTTCAGAACTAAGAGAACGACAATAAACGAAATATATCTTAACAGTCAAGGATATTTCGTGGTTAGGGATCAGAAAAAGATTGAAAATGGAAAAAAATTTAATTAACAAAAAAAGCACTCCGAAGAGTGCTAATAAAAATTCATAAAAAAATCTATATTTTTGTGTTTATTTTAGCATAAAGTTATGAAAAATTACAAGATATAGGGAGAGGAAAGAAAATGGCAACTTTTAGAGTAAATAAAACGAGTGATTATACAGTAATATCAAATTATCATTTAAGAGAAAAAAAGGAATGAGCTTAAAAGGCAAAAAGGGCTTTTGACTTTAATGTTGAGTCTACCAGAAAATTGGGATTATTCAATTTCAGGATTAACTTTCGATATGCGCCGAAAATGAAACTGCTATAAAAAAACAGGGTTGAATGAGTCTAAAAAAATTTGGGTATTTAAGAATATCTAAAAATATTTCCAAATAAAAAAACGTGGAAATAAAAAAATAGAATATGTTTATGAAATTTTTGAAAAAAACCTCTTAAAGAAGATAAAAAAACAAAAAAAGAACAAAAAAACAGAAGAACAAACGTTAGAAAGTCAAGTGGTAGAAAAATCAAGGTAGAAAAATCTACCCCTAGAAAGTCAAGCGGTAGAAAAATCAAGGACAATTAAATACTAAAGAATTAAATACTAATAAATTAAATACTAAAGAAGTAAGTACTAAAGAATATATATATGTGAAAAATGAATTTTTCACGATTGTGCGAAGCAATAAAAAAACCAAATGGATAAAAAAATTGCTCATGAATATAAATTATCAGGTACACAACTGAAAAATAACTGAAAAAAACGAAAGAAAGTTATTAATAATTTACTGAAAAGAATATTCCGTAGAAGAAGTATTACAAAGTTTATGGAAAAAAATTCGTACATCTAATTTCTTGCAAGGAAATAATAAAACAGGGTGGCAAATAGCGTTCGATTGGTTTATTAACAAATCGAATTTCTTAAAAAGTGCTCGAAGGAAATTATGATGATAAAGCAAATAGTAATAATTCTGAAAAAGAAAAATTCCAAAAATTATCAAGAAAAAAAGACTTTGTTGGAGTAACTGACGAAAGCATTGCGAATTTATTAGGAGGATTGACGGGAAATGAATAATCAAGAATTTAACGAAGTATTTAAACTGCTTTTAACAGCTTATCCAAACACAAAAGACAAAGAAAGTGTCGCAACTATTTATTTTTTGACGATTGCAAATGAGTTGACTAAAAAAGAATTTGCAGAAGCGGTTGTCAAAATCTTAAAAACTAGGAAAAGTGGGTTTATACCACAACCAGCTGAAATTTTAGAAGTTGCTAAAAAAACTGCTGACATCGAACATCAAGTGATTTTTACTAAAAAAATGTTGATTGAAGGGGTTAGAAAAGTCGGCAGTTCAGGAATGGTGGCTTTTTGAGGACAAAGGACTTCATGCTGTAATCGATTTTCTTGGTTGGCGTAGAATTTGCACAATGGACAAAGTTGAATTTGATAATTTTTTTAAATTTTTCAGTTTGATGGAATTTATAAGGATTTTTTTAGAAAAATCCATACGAAACAAAAAAATTATTATTCAGGCACATATAAAATCATTGGACAAGCGAAACTGAAACTTATCACTTATGCGAGTGTCGGTATAAAAAAATACTAAAAAAATCTTAATTTTATTAAGTCTAGAATATAAGCCGCAAAAATGAAGTTAGAGCAGTTGATTTTAGTGAACTTAGAGAAAAAAATGCTGATAGGAGGATAAATGCAAAAAAATTACAGGAAGAAAAGAAAAAGGCTGGAAAGCAACAATGAAATTCTGAAAAGAACAAAACAAAAATTTTTGAATGAACAGATGATGAAAAAAATCTGAAAAAGATAAAAACAAAATGGTGTTCAGATAGAGAGTAACAACAAGAGAGTTAGGCAAATTGAGAAGATTTTGAAAAATTAAGATGAAAAAAATAAACAAAGTATATAAAAATCAGGAGGAAATAAAATGTTAGGAAACAACGTAGTAGATTATATGATAAACAGCTGTAAAGGAGCATATAATTTAGAAAATGCGAAATTAATTAAAAAAAGAACGTGGAAGACAAGAAGGTTCAGTTTGTTTTTAAAAAGAAGTGATTTAAAAATTAAATATTGAATTTGCAAATGATAAAAATTTCAGGAATTATATACAACAACTTTTTTTAACGGATTCACAAAGGGAAAATGTAACTGAATCTGAATATTGTACAAGATTGAATGAAATGCTTGAAATAACAGATATTGATGATATGAATAAACTTGATGAAATTTCAAGAAATATCATCAAAAAAATAAATTCAGAAAAAGTTATTTGGAGAAAACCCAAAGGAATTATTACTGAATCAAGAGGATAGAGAAAAAAACTTGTAAAAAATAAAAAAATTTTTTTGGAGCAGAGCCACAATTGCTGAAACTTTATGAAGAAATTGAAGAGTTGCAAACAGCATATAGAAATTACAGAAAAAAACATTTTACAAGGACGAACAAAATCTAATTGAAGAAATAGCCGACTGTTTTGTTGTAGCTTTTCAAATCAACAAAAGTAAAATTGGTTAAAAAAATGTTATTAAAGGCTTGATTGATAATACTAAAAATCTTTAAAAACTGAAATGCTTGAAAAAAATCATAAGAATGATTAAATTTAAAAATCAATCGTACAGTTGAAAGAATTGAAAAAAAGGGCAATATGGAACATACAAGATTGAATATAAAGTCACTAAAGCAACACAGAAAACCGTGGGCGAAGAAAAAGGGGAACGGTCAATAAATTCTCCAGCGAAATCATTTAGCGTTGCGGAAAGTAAGAAATATAGCCGTGAGAAAAAAGAAAAAGCGAAAAAGGAGAACAAAGTTTTTGAATTTGTGAAAAAGAATGAGCCATATTACTATAGGTCAAAAGAGATGCAGTCTGGTACAAAAATACATCCAACTGAATGTACAGAAATAGTGAGAGAATTGATTGACAGGGGAAAAATAACAGTTATAAAAAAAGGGAGAGACGGTATATACGGAGCAACACTTACAACCGTTCAGGAAGCAGAGGTAACTGAGTAATGGCAATAAATGCAGGGAAAAAATTTGAAAACGACTTTAAGAATAGCGTTAATACAGATGAAATATTTTTACATAGATTCAAGGATGGAACAACAGGAACTGTAAATGGACAGATGATCAGATTCAAAAATAAAAACTTGTGTGATTTTTTACTTTTCAAGAACGGCTTGCTTGTCCTTGCTGAGTTAAAAATCCTTTTTAGGTAAATCAATGCCATTCACAAATATAAAGAACACAGTTGATGAACAGCAGACATTTTTGTACAATTTGCGGCTTGAGGCAAAGAAAAATAATGTAAAAGCATATCTGATATTAAACTTTAGGGATTTGTCAGAGACGTATGCAATAGATATTCATAATTTTGATGAATTTTACAAAATGACAAATAAAAAAGTATCAGCATAGATGAAGCAAGACAACTGGGAAAGCAGTTATCTCAACAAAAAGAAAAAGAACAAGATACAGATATGAAATTAGTGATTTATTCAATTAGGAGGAATAATGGGTAAAAGATTAGCGAAAAATAGAGTTAGAAGTATTTTAGAAGAATATCCAGAAACACGGAATGCTGAAAATCCCGACACATATGTTATGTGCTTAATATTAGTTGAGGACGGGATAATAACGCAGGATCAGGCGGCAAAGATATATGACGGATATTCAATTAACAACATAGTTAAAAGTCGCCAGAAAATCCAAAATTCAGACAAGGAATATGAGCCAAACGAGGAAACTAAAAAGAAAAGGTTTGTAGGATATATGAATTTTAGACACGCTTGGCGGAAAGGGAACTTGGATGTCTAAGAGGATGAGTAGAGAAAACCAAAAATTAATTTACTGGTTCATAGACTGTTACGCTTATCATCTGAAAGGTGTAGACATAAATTGGCAGACTAGCAAGCAAAAGCCTGCCATTTCCGATTATTTTTTGTACAAGGCAAAGGAAGACTTAAAAAAACTTTACATTAAGCACAGTGGCAAGAATATAAAGGGATATGAGCCTTTTAAAAATATGGAAAGCAAGCTGAAAGACAGAATTGGAGATATAATTGACAAGAATTACACGAAAGAAAGTAAAATCAATATAATCACGAACGATTTAATGGATTTTGTAACTGACGAGATTCAGTTGCTATTCATCAAACTAAATGATACTTTTAGCTTGGCACTTAAATTAATGAGTAATGCCGAAGCTGTGGCATTTACTAATTTTCTGTTTGACTATTTTTTACAGAATGATATAGCAATGTGGGAAGAAATGCAAATACTATATAAAAAGCAGAATGAAGGAAAATATATTTATGCAAAGTTGAAATATAAACGTTGTGCGGTATGCAATAGAACTCCAGTTGACTTTGAACATTGGCAGTCGGCTGGAAGTTTGGGAGGTTATGCGAATGATAGAGGACAGGGAAGATATATTTCACTTTGTAGACAACACCATACCGAAAAGCACGATATTGGAGTGGAAGCATTTGAAAGAAAGTATGATGTGAGAGGTATTTGTTTGGGCGATGAACAGATAAAAGAATTGAAGAAAAATTTATAAAAAAATCATTTTAAGGCATTTAAAGGAGAGATATGAAAAAAACAAGGATAGAATGCAGTTTAATTTAAAAAAACTGGAGAAAAATTAAATTGGAGCTTTATGGAACAAGGAAGATGAAAAATAAAAGCAAGTTTTGAAAAAAATATTGAATAAAGACAAGTATAAAAAAAGAAATGAGGAAATGAATGGCAGAAAAAAACAATATTAGACGGAATAATTTTAAAAATAGATAACGGTTACCCGTTGTTACAAGTTGAATACAAAACACTTCTTGAAGAATTACCTGTTGTAAGTGAAGAAGAAAGTGTTGGAAGCTGGGATAGCGGAACGATAGACTATAGGAATGTTATAAAAAAATACTATGTAGTAGGAAATTCAGAGAAAGGATATTTTTTTGGTTTTATCACGCCAGAAGTGAATGGGTTGTAGATGGATATTTTGATATTAAAAAGAGTTCAAAGAAAAATCCAAACAAGTCACAGAAACAAAAAGTTTGGTATGAATAAAAAAAGAAAGGAAATTAAAATGAAAAAAATTATTATTAGGAATTGCAATATTAGGATTGTTAGGAAGTTGTAATAATAAAAAAATTGATTTCAGATTGTGAAAATTATAAAGTTGCAGATAAATACGAAAGAAAAAGAAATTTTTATAACAAATCAATATGCTGGGAAAAATAAATAGTAATCCCTTGTACATCCCAGTACCACAAACATCTGTATATTATTATATAACTTTTGAAAAATAGCAACACTTATTCAATCGGACAATCAAAAATATAGATTAGTGAATGTTGGAGAAAAAAATTAAAGAATGTAAATTTTAGAAAAAAATTGGACAATGGCAGTTGAATATTTTTGGTTTTGTGGTATAATATACGTTATATTATACTAGGAGAAATTTATGGAAAAAAACGTTTTAAATTTGAATATAATAAAGAAAAAAATATATTTATGATTGCTATTATTTTGAATGGATAAAAAAACTTTTTTTGCATACATATCAGTTATAAATGATGCAATTGAAACTGAAGAAGATGAAGATTTTAAAAATTTTTTTAAAAAAATATTCAGAGTACATTCGCGAAATTTTTTTATATTATATGATAAAAGAAGAGATGGCACAATCAAACGAGAACAAATTATTAATACCTTTTGAGTATAGCAGTGTTTCAAAAAGAGAATCACAGCGAAATAAAAAAAGTGCTTGTTTAAGTAGGTACATAGGTAGTTTAAAGCTCTAATCATTTTAACGAATTATTTACAAGTTTTTTTATATGATTTTTTTATTAATTTTTGGTCAGACTTTGAAAAATACAATAACTTTGTTATGTACCACAATTGATGAAAAAAATAAAAAAACGAACTAAAAAGAAAGTAATTGGAAAAAAATAGAAAAAAATATTAAAAAGAAAGTTTGAATGGTTTTTGAAAAATTCTGAACAAATTTTTATCAGAAATATCAAAAAAACAAGGAAAAAGTTTACAAAAAAACAATTTGTATCGTTTTTCTGATAAAAATAAATTATATTTTTTTAAAACAATAAAAATTAGATTATAACAAAAAAATAGAAATATAAAAAAAGATAAAGAAATTTTTAGATTTTTGGAAGTAAAATGCGAAATACAATACATAATAACGGTAAAAAAACAAAGGGGAAAAAATATGGAATTAGAGATAAAAGGCAAAAAGATAATTCTTGAACAAAAACAAAGAACCTTACTACGAAAAACTTTAAAGATATTTTTTTTATCTTATAGACGAAATAATAAATATATGTGCAACAATTATAAAAAAACGTTCAAAAAAACAAAGAAAAATCAACAAAGACCAAATAAAAAAATGGTCTTTTTTTGTGGAAAAAAATAAAAAAATGGAAAGGAAAAATAAAAAAATAAATGAACGAAAAAGACATAGACAGAATAGCAGATAAAATAATAGAAAAAAATGAAAACTGACAGAGAAATAAAAAAACAGAGAAACAATTAACACCATTTCAAAAAGACAGAAAAAAATTATTATCTGAATTAGCATTACTGAAAGGTGCTATTGATTCTAAAAAAATATGCTTATAGAGGATTTGAAGAAAGAGGGAATATCAATTCAGAAAAAGAGAAACAGGAATTAATGTGCAGTCTAGTAAAGTATATCTATCAGAATTAGAAAAAGGTTGAAAAATAGAATTGAAAAAAATTACAGGAAGAAATTACAAGGATAGAAAAATGTTGTTAATATGGTTGAAAGAGCATTAGGTACAATTAGGAATAATAAATATTACGATATAATAGAAATGAAGTATTTTGATGATTTAACATTTGAGCATATATCTGAAAAAAATTAGATATAAGTGTTATAACTGCAAAGAGATATAAAAAAATAAAAATGATTAGACAGTTGCAACTAGTTATATTTTTCAGATGATGTAATAAAAAAATATATTAAATTGAAAAAAATGATACTTTTTTTGATATTGTATATAATTTTTAATATGTTATAATATGTCAAGATGAAAGAGTATGAGTTGAGTACTTGTCATTGAATCCTTGATTTTATATAAGCATAAGGCAGTTTAAAGACTGTCTTTTTTTTGTTACAGAAGGAGGTGGTAGCATTGAAATTAAATGCAAGACAGAAGTCTTTTTGTGAGTTTTATGTAGCTAGTGGAAATGCTACTGAATCCGCAATAAAGGCTGGGTATAAAGAAAAGTATGCAGGAGTAAATGCTGATAAATTACTAAAAAAATACTAATATTTCTAAATATAAAAAAAGAATAATGGAAGAACATGCGAATAGTAGAATAGCTAAAGCTGAAGAGATATTGGAGTTTTTAACTGCAACTCTAAGAGGAGAAGTAACTGAAGAAGTAGTAGTGGGAGGATTTGGGAAATCAGCAACAGAAAAAATAATTAAAAATGTAGATTTAAGAGATAGATTAAAAGCAGCAGAACTACTTGGTAAACGATATAGACTGTTTACTGATAAAGTTGAAGTTGAAGGAGTTGTGCCTGTTATGATTGTAGGTGAAAGCGAACTTGAAGAGTAAAAAGATAAGGCTTCCCGAGTTAGTTGGGAGAGGATATAAAGATTTTTGGAACTTCAAGGGAAGGTACAAGGTCGTAAAAGGATCAAGGGCAAGTAAGAAAAGTAAGACAACGGCATTATGGATAGTCTACAATATGATGAAATATAGAAATGCAAATACTCTTGTTGTACGTAAGGTATACAGGACTTTGAAAGACAGTTGCTATTCAGATTTAAAATGGGCAATACATAGATTACAGGTTCAAGACTATTGGGAGTTAAAAGAAAGTCCACTTGAAATAACATATAAACCTACTGGGCAAAAGATTTTATTTAGAGGTTTCGATGATCCGTTGAAAATTACATCTATTTCAGTTTCAGTTGGACAATTATGTTTTTGTTGGGTAGAGGAAGCATATGAGTTGACAGATGAAGTAGCGTTTAATATGCTAGATGAGAGTATAAGAGGTATAGTTGAAGAACCATTATTTAAACAAATAATCATTAGCTTTCAATCCTTGGAATGAGAGGCATTGGCTTAAAGCTAGATTTTTTGATAGAAAAGATAAAAATATTTTAGCTCTTACAACTAATTACCTGTGTAATGAGTGGCTTGATGAATCTGATAAAAAGCTATTTGAAGATATGAAAAAAAATAATCCTAGGCGTTATCAAGTTGCCGGCTTAGGCGAATGGGGAGTAACTGATGGACTTGTCTATGAAAATTGGAGAGAGTTGGAATTTGATTGGAGAAAATTTTTAAATAAAAGGCAAAAAGCAAAAAGCAGTATTTGGGTTAGATTTTTGGATATACGAATGACCCTGCTGCTTTTTTTTGCGGGATAATGGACCAGGAACAAAAAGAAATTTATGTTTTTGATGAAATATATCAAAAACGGATGCAAAAATACAGTTATTTACAGAAGCATAGAAAAACTCGGGTTCAGGAAAGAAATAATAACTGCCGACAGTGAGGAACCAAAGAGTATAGAACATTTAAGAAGTTTGGGTTTGACAAGGATAAAAAGCTATCTAAAAAAAGGGAAAGATAGTATAAATGCTGGAATACAATTTATTCAGGATTTTAAAAATTTTTATCCATCCAAGGTGTGTAAATTTTTTTAACGGAGATATCTAATTATGCTTGGGATAAAGATAAATTTGGAAAAAGCAGTAAATAAACCGATAGATGACTTTAATCATTTAATGGATGCTATGAGATATGCACTTGAGGATTATATGAGGAATAATCGGATGAAGACAATTAATAAAAAAATATTGGGGGTGAGATGATGGAATTAAAAACATTGGAGAAAGCATTATGGGATTTTTTAGTAAATGATTTAGCGAGGCTACAAAAACTGGAAGATTATTATGTCGGTAGACATAAAATATTGAAAAAACCCAACAGGTTGAAGGAGAAACCAGATAGTAAACTTATCCACAATTTTTCCAGGCTATATAACTACGATAGCAACAAACTTTTATTTTATTGGGAAAAAAATATCAATTATAAGTTGTTGGAAGATAATTTGGCTAATGAGTACGAGATGGTTGGAAAATATTTAGCAACGGAGGAAGAACAGCAGTGTAATTATGAGCATGCTGAAAACTGTTCGATTTTTGGGCGGTCGTATGAGTTATGGTATAAAAATATAGATAATACGATAAATTTTAAAACATTGGATCCTCGAGATGTTTTTGTTATTAGAGATAATACGATAGACAAAAAAATATTAAATATGCGATTCGGTGGAATAAAGAAAAAAACGAAAACAATGAGTATGATTATATTTTGGAGATTTATGATGATAAAACTGTAACTGTCAATACATTTACTTCTGTTATGGATTTTGAAGGGATTATACTAACTCCACAGGGGCAAGGCGAAACTAGATTACACGGATTTAACAAAGTACCAATTATTGAATTTATAAACAATAAAAAGGAAACTTGGGGATTTTGAAAAAGTGATTACATTAATTGATGGATATAATGAGGCAGTATCAACATCGTTAGACGATATGAAAGATTTTACAGATGCAATCCTTGTGCTTACCAATATGCAAGGAACTGATGAAGAAGATATAGAGAGTTTGAAGAAAAACAAAGTGATGTTATTAGGAGAAAATGGAGAAGCTGACTGGTTAGTAAAAAATATAAACGATACATATTCTCAAAATAATAAAAATAGACTGAACCAGGATATTCATAAATTTTCCTTTATTCCTGATATGCAAGACGAAAATTTTGCTGGAAATAGTTCAGGCGTAGCATTAGGGTATAAATTATTAGCACTTGAACAATTAACTGCACAAAAAGAAATGTACTTTAAAAAAAGCATTAAATGAAAGGCTAGAGTTAATTTTTGATTATTTTGGATTATCATTGAAACCCCTAGATGTTCAAAAAAATATTCACAAGAAATACTCCTGAAAATTTGGTTGAACTTTCAACTGTAATAACAAATTTACAAAAATGTTGTATCACAAGAAAGTTTAATATCATTATTGCCTTTTATTGAAGATACTGAAGCGGAATTGAAAAAAAGATTGAAAAAAAGAAAAATCAAATTGAACAACCATTGGAATATAAAGGATTAAAAAAATGAACAGGAAAAAAATAGATGAAAAAAACAAGAATAAAGAATACTGGGAAAAAAAGGCAACTTGTACGAGAAGAGTTATCATTTAACAAAGGTACAGAAGCATACAAAGAATATGTAAAAAAATACTTAGTGAGAGTAAAAAAAGGAATAGAGAATAAAATAGCCCAATTATACGCTAAATATCAACAAGAAGTGACAAAACTAGGTATTGACAAGATTCAAGTGAATAAACTGCTTCGTGGTACTGAGTATAAAGAATGGCGATACGATATAGGAAAATATGTAGAGGAAATTGAGAAGTTGAAAAAAAGTAATCCTGTTGAGTTTAGAAAAATGTCAGTTGAACTTGAAACCTTGGCATATAGAAGCCGTATCAGTCGACTGGACAGTTTAAAAGCAGGTGTTGACTATGAACTTATACAGGCAGGGGAGAAAATAAAAGGTAAAGTGACAGATACATTGGCTGATGTTTACGAAGATACCTATACATCATTTGTTGAGGATTTGAATTTTAAAAAAGGTGTAATTAGTAGTAGTACAATAAAAATGGCATTGGAGCAAGAATGGAGTGGGGCTAATTATTCAAGTAGAATATGGAGTAACATTGATAATTTAGCGAAAGCGATAAAAAATGAAGTAATTGTTGGGTTGAATAAAGGTATTAACTATAGAACTATGTCGCAAAATATAGCTAAAAAGTTTGATACAAGTTATAAAAATGCTGAAAGGCTAGTGAGAACTGAAACTGCCCATATACAAAACCAAGCAACGCTTATGGGGTATAAAGATTCTGGAGTTGTTAAGTATGAGTTTTTAGCGGTATTGGATAGTCGAACAAGTCATACTTGTGCTAGTCTCAATGGTGAGGTGTTTAAGACGGAAAATGCAATGGAAGGAGAAAATTATCCGCCGATGCATCCGAACTGTAGAAGTACAACTGTTCCTTATGAGTATTCCGATGTTTTTTCTGATGAACCTGAAAAAGAAGATTTTGAAAATAATGAAAATGAGGGTATAATCAATAATGGTACTGTTTTTGTTGAAGGTGGTAGATACAGAAATATAGGGAATATTAATGCAACGGAGTATAAAGATGAACCGCTGGAATTGTTGCGAAGATATGAACAAAAAATCGTTAAGAAAAGTAAAGAAAATGCGTTAGTAATCGCTAAAAATGGAGATATTTATATTTTGAAAGGAGATGAAAATTCGATACCAAGTCATAAGATGACTAAAATTAACTTTGAGGACGCTTTGTATACTCACAACCATCCTAAAAATAGTAATCACGAGTGGGGATTTAGCAATGATGATTTTAGTTCGTTCACTAATTTGAAATTGAAATATTTAGCTGCAATTGATGAAAAGTACATTCATGAGTTATCAAAAGACATGTTTGAAATGAAAGATATGATGGCGGAGATAATAGCAAAGCAAGGTGACTTACTAGATAAAATGACATTTAAAATCTGGAGAGAACTAAAGCAGTATGAAATAGCAAAAGAAAAGGGATTAAGGTATAGAAGAAATGAAATTAACGGTAGATAGTGAATTATAAAAAAACTTTAAAAAAATTAAAAAGAAGCAGAAGAAAGAGTTAGTACTGCTAAGAATAGCGAGGAGAAAAATTACTTGTATAAGGAATATCTGAGAATGGATAGAGAATTTTTTGAAGAATTGAAATGTTCTGAGGTTGCAAAAGAGATAGGTTTGATTGTTGTACGAGAATTGTATGAATTGTATTTTAGTGAGAAAAAATCAAAAGAGTAGTTTAACGACTGCTCTTTTTATTTGTCGTACTGAGGGACATTAAACATCTAGGTAGAAAATAATAGTCGACAGACTTTAAATGGGAGGGACAGTTATGTCAGAAATCACATTTACACAGGAACAAGTAGATGAAATGATTAAAGAAAGAATTGCAAGAGAGAGAAAAAAGTTTGAGAGTGAGAAAAAAGAATTGGAGAGAAAGCACGGAGAGACGATTGAAGAGTATGAAACAAGAATCAATAATGCTAATCTTACTGCAGAAGAGAAGTATAATAAGAGCCTTGCTGAACTTCAAAAACAACTTGATACTTCAAATACGGAACTTGCAACATTGAAAACTAATGAGATGAAAAAGGCTATATTAGGGAAATACAAAATCCCTGATAGTTTTTTAGGCAGCATTACTGGAAATACTCAAGAAGAGATTGAAGATAGTGTGAAATCTTTTTCTGAGAATTTATCTAGCTATCTTAAAAACACAAAAGCGGAGGAACACCAAACTCTTTAAATGGTGGAAGTGAAGGAGAAAAAAAGATAAAAAAAGATATAGGACTTGAAGCATTCGATAAGGCTTTTAGTTCTTTTTAATTTAAAGGAGATGATAGAATATGGCAATGATTTATACTGAATTATTTGCAGATAAAATTGATGAAAGATTTACAAGTGAAGCAGTATCACAGAAAAATAGTAAATAATGATTATAGCTTTTGTAGGTGCTAAAACTGTAAAAAGTTACTTCGATTAATACGGTTGATAATAGGGACTATAACAGAAATACAGGTTATGGAAATGCGGACATTTTACAAAAATTCAATCCAAGAAATGACATTAACAAAAAGATAGATCTTTTAAAAATGCTTTTGGATAAAAATGGACGAAGACGAGACAAAAAAATTAAAAGCTGGAGAAGTGTTGGCAAGACAATTGAGAAAAGAGTAATTCCTGAGATTGAGAAATACAGATTTGAAACAATTCTTAAAAACTTGTGATACAAAAATCACAGACAGTAACAGGTCTTGCGGCTAATAACGCTTACAACAAATTTTTAGAAGCACAGGAGAAATTAAATGATGCAGATGTACCTCAAAATAGGATTGCTTATGTTACACCTGAGTTTTTAACAAAATTGAAAAAAGATGACAATTTCATCAAAAGCTTCAGATATTGGGCAAAAATATAAAAAAATAAATGGATTAGTAGGAATGGTTGACGGAGTACCGATAGTAAGAGTTACTAAAAAATGGATGGAAATTAAAACAGGAGTAGGTGGAGCTACAACTAAAAATTACGGTTGTTTAATAGGGCACAATTCGGCAACGGTTGGTCCTGTGAAATTAGCTGAATATAGAGTAGTTACAGATTCAGAAAATTATTCAGGAACTTTATTTTTTTAGGTAGATTTTATTATGACTGTTTTATACTTGATAACAAAGTAAAGGGTCTAGTTGCAATTGAAGCGTAGTAAAAAAAGTGTGGTTAAAACGCCATACTTTTTTTATTTTTTTAAGAGGTAATAGAAATGACTGAATTAATTGATGAAATTTATGAAAAAAATAAAAAAATTATTTCTGATGTAACACCAAATGAAGCAAAGACTAAATTTGCTATTGAGAGCATCATTCAAGATAGTATTAACTATATGAACCGAGAAGACTTCCCAAGAGAATTGATAACTCCTATAGCAAAAATATTTTTTTAAATATAATTTTTGATAAAAAAATAGAAATATAAAATCTATGAAAAGTGGAGATAGGCAAGTTGAATTTGTAACGGAGTTAAATGATGATGTGGAATTTAGAAAAAGTTTAAATCGTTTTAGAAAAACTTGGAGTTATAAAAATAAAGGTGGTATGTGATGTTTGAAGATTTTTTTGATACCGATGTGATAGAAGAAGTTAGAAGAAACACAAAAAAACAAAGACTGAATTTGGTTTGACGGTTCAGGGTTGGGAAGTCGTTTATACAAATGTTAAGTGCCAGTTGAGTGCTGGAATTTTAAGAGCTACTGAGACTGGAGTTATAAATAGTTCTAAGAATTCGTATAAGATATTTGTTAGTAATGATATAGAAATAAAGCAGAATGATATTTTGGTGGTAAATAAAGGTGGAATAAAAATATAAATTTAAAAGTCTAATAAACCTATAAAGTACACTAATTTTTTTTGGAACATCAGGAAATATCGGTAGAGGAAGTGGAAAAAAATGAAACTTAGCGGTGATTGGGAAAAATTGGCAAAAAAATTAGAAAAGTTAGCTACCGATACTCCACAAAAAAAGTTGGAACAACACTTAAACAAGTTGCTGAGGAAACAATAAAAAGAAGTGAAAGGGCAGACCCCTGTAGATACTGGGCAGTTGAGAATGGGTTGGCACAGAGAAGATGGTGGAAATTTTAAACAGTTAATTTTTAGTAATGTAGAATATAGCATTTTTGTTGAGTACGGTCATAGAGTTAGACACTCGAATAAAGTAGTGCCTGGCGTATTTATGTTGAAAAAAACTATAGAAAACTTAGAGCCTGTATTTAAAGATAAAATAGGTTCGACAATAAGAGCGGAGTTTGAATAATAATGGAATTTATGGATTTTATAAAAGCGCTGAGCAAAAAAATATACGATTTTACAGATAAAGAAGTTGGAATTGATAATATAAATGCTTTGACTAAACCGTGCTATTATATCCAAGTAATTGACTACAAAAAAATGAGTTTTTTTGCGAATTATAAAAAAACGGATATTTATTAGTGTAGATATTATGTATATTCCTGAAAAATGATGAAAAATAATACAATGGAAGTTTATAAAGCACTTGATGAATTGGATAATATGTTTGAAACTAAAGGTAATAAGATTTTTAAAAAGTTAAAGATAGATATCTAACTTTAAAAAAATGAGCACACAAAAAGTAGTCGATGGATTAGGTCATTATATGTTTGATTTAGACTTATTCGATGTATATGGAACTGATTTAAGAAGTTTTGATAATAGCCTTGAAACAATAAAAGAGGTGTTGAATAATCCTGACACTGAAGAGACAGAATATGAAATGTTAAAAAAATTACAATTATTTGATGAAAAAGGGGAAAAAAAGTGCCGTTATTTGATGAAAAATGATAATTTAATTAGTGAAGAAGTGTTTAAAAAAATTATCGTTATTTGATAAAAAAATGGAGTTCCTTTTTAGTTATAAAAACAATGAAGAATTTAAAAAAATAAAAAAATTAGGAGAGTGATAAAATGGCAACAATTGGACAAATTAATCCAAGTCCTAATATCGGTATTGCATTTAAGACTTTGGCAAGAACAGCTATTCAAAGAAGTGAGAAGGGTATTGTTTGCTTGATTTTACGAGATACTAAGGCTAGCCAAAAATGGTACACTTTTAAGGCTATATCCGATGTTGAAACGAGTAAATGGGATGAACATAGTGTTAAGTATATAAATTTAGCAATGCATTATGGGGCATTTAAAGTATTGGTAAGAGTTGTGCAAAGTGATGAAGACACAAATAAAATGTTGAAAGATTTGGAAATGAGAAAATTCAACTGGTTAGCTTATCCACAAGCATTGGAAGCAGAAGACCAAACGGTTGTAAATTGGGTAAAGCAGCAATTTGGAAATACTGGTGCAATTGGTAAAACTGTAAAATATGTGTCAAGTTTTGCAAACAATACAGACCATGTGGCTATTGTAGAACTTGCGAATGGTGGGACATATAAGTCTATTTATGGAGATTTTACAGCACAGGAATATACAGTGGCAATAGCTGGACTTATTGCGGGTATGCCGTTAAATCGTAGTGCAGATAATTACACTATGAGTGATTTAAAATCTGTTGAAGACTATGAACCTAAACTTGGTAAATTTAGTTTATACAACGATGAAGAAGTGGTTAAAGTGAATTATGGAGTTAATTCTAAAACTACATTTGACAGCACTTGGAAAAAAAGATACAAGAAAAATTAAAGTGGTTGAAGGCATGTGCTTTATTGCTGATGATATAAGAGATACTTTTAAAAATTATTGGCTTGGAAACTACATAAATGATTATGACAATAAAATGAATTTTTGCTCAAATATAACTAAAGTATATTTCAAAGAGATGTCACCAAATGTGTTAAACGGGGATTATGACAATAAAGTAGAAATTGATATTGAAGCACAGAAAAAAAGTAATAATTACAGATGGGCTAGAAGTAAATAGTATGACGGATTTGGAAATTTTACAATATCCGACTGGCGATGATGTTTATTTAACTGGTGATGTAAGGTTTGTAGACACTATGGCTTCACTTAGTTTAGTAATGACAATGTAATAAAGGAGTTGATAAAATGTCGGAAAATATAAAAGGAAATAGAACAATAACAGGAGCTTATGGAGAGTTATGGCTTGATAATGAAAAAAAGTGTTGGAATTAAAAATCTGTAGAAGTTTAAAAATTACAGCGGAAAGAAAAAGATGTACAGTTGAGGGATTTCTGTTGACAGTAAAAATAACTGGACTGAAAGGTGAAGGAACTATAAAAAGTTTTTAAAGTTTATACTCGTGGAAAAAAAATACTTGAAAATTGGGTAAAAGGAAAAGATGTGAGAAGTAGAATAGTCACATCTATAAAAGATCCTGATAGTTTACGTGGACAAGAAGAACGGGTGTCGATTGATAATGTTTGGTTAAATTCGATTGAACTTGCAAAATTTGAAAGAGGAGAAATTGTGGAAGAAGAAATTCCTTTTGGATTTACTCCTAGCGATGTTAGATATGAAAATGCGATAAAAATAAGGAAAAGGTAGGTATGGAATGAAAAAAATATAACAGTGGAAATGTTGTTGGAAAACAGCAAAAAAATAGAAAAAAAAGACACAGTAAAAGTTAAAGTTGAAGAATTGAATGGAGCTGTTTTAGAATTAGAAGTATTGAACAGAATGGAAATACTGGATATTTTATCCAGTAACAGTACAGACAAAGACAGTGAATTAATTTATACTGCAGGAAAAATATTTAAAGATGAAAAATTGATTACTAAATTGGGTTTGCCAAATGAATCCAATTGAAGTTGTACCAAAAAGTACTAAGCTAATCTACCATAGTAAATATTTCAGAATTGCTTATGAAGAAGGCTGGCTGGAATGAAAAATTTACTGTTGAAGAAGTGGTTGAAGAAATAAAAAACTAATCAAGGGCGACTGGAAAGCAAAAACAGTCGCTCATTATTTAAATTGTGGACATAGTCTGCAAAGTCTAAGGGAATTAAGTAATTCGGAGTTGTTATTTATGTTTTTTATGATTGGAGGTGGATTAGAGAATGAGTGAATATAAATTGAGCGCATTGCTTGAATTGAAAGATAAATTTACTAATGTAGCACAAAAGGCTGGAAGTTCATTGGGAACATTGAAAGATAAAGTTGGTGGCATAGCTGGTAAAATAAAAAATTCTTTCAGTGGAGTTCAAGGAGCATTGGCAACTGTTGGAGTTGGTATAGGAGCAGGTACAGCAGTTAGTGTACTAAAATCTTCTGTTGAAGCCTACGCAAATTTGGAAGACCAAGTTAGAAGAAATAAGGCTATAATGGGGGCTACAGTACAACAAGAAAAGCAACTTATGCAACAAACAAGAGATTTGGGTAGATCAACTAAATTTACAGCCCAAGAAGTAGCAGAAGCACAAATGTATCAAGCTATGGCTGGTATGAAAACTAATGAAGTGCTAGAAATGACACCAAAACTTTTGAAAATGTCAATTGCGGCTGGAAGTGATTTCGCTCAAACTTCTGATATAGTCACAGATAACTTGACAGCTTTTGGTATGTCGTTAAAAGATTCTGATAGACTTATGGATGTAATGGTTGCAACAAGTAATAATGCAAATACCAATGTACAAATGTTAGGGGAGGCTTATAAATATGTCGCTGCGACTTCAAGAAATTTTGAGAGTTTTGAAGATGTGAATATCTTATTAGGAGTGCTTGCAGATAATGGAATTAAGTCTGGTCAAGCTGGGCGTAATTTAGCAGGGATTTACAGAAGGTTGGCTAATCCATCGAAACAAGTGGGAAATGCTTTAAAAGACTTAAATATTCAACTTTATGACCAGCAAGGACATTTTAGAGGATTGAAAGCGTTATCTGATGATTTAAAAATTGCGACAGCTGGTCTTACACAGGAAGAAAGAAATAGATACTTGACAATGATTGCTGGTGGAGAAGGTATGAAAATATTAGCATCCATCATGGGGACAACAGAAGAAAACTATAACAAAGTTGCTAATGCTGTAAGAAATTCTAGTGGTGCAACGGATAAATTTGCTGATGATATGAGCAATACAACGGCTAACAAAATAGCGCAATTTAAATCAGCGATAGATGATTTGAAAATATCGTTAGGAGAAGCATTTGCCCCAATAGCGACTAGGTGGATGGAAGACTTTATGAAAAAAGTTGAAGAATGGCAAAAAAGTGGAGCATTAGATCCTGAAAAATTAAAAGGGCAAGCTGAACAATTAACAAAAGGTGCAGAAATAGGAATGAGAGGAATTATAGGAGCCAAAGGTGCAATTTGGGGAGCTCAATTAGGAACAGCAATTGGTGGACCAGTAGGAACAGCAGTAGGTGCTGCAATTGGTGGAGCTATTGGATATTATACGCCGGAAATAATAAAAGGTTTAATAGAACCGAAAGACCCAAAAAAAGAAAAAAAGAAAAAAACAAGAAAGTTTATACTAGAGCTTTTTACTCCTGGAGCAAGTCAATTTGGTTATAATTCTAGCGATGGAAAGTTCCGTTATATGGGGTATTCTGATGTTAAAGTGCCTTCGATGGCAGAAGCACAAAAAGAAGAAGCATCGAGAATTGCAAGACAAAAAGAATATGACAGAAGGTCATATGAAGCTTTGCAGAAGGTTGTGCTTGATATAAATGCGGTCAAAGCAAGGATAGCACCACAGCAAAAATTTAGCACTTACTCAGCAAGATAAGACAGCACAATTAACAAGTGCAATTTCACAACTTGTATCTAAACAACAAAATAATAATCCCTTGCAACCATTTGATCCGAGCGCTATAACTAATGCTATCAGTTCTGGATTAAGTCCATTAAATAGTTTGCCAAGTCTTTTGAATACTAGTTTGAGCACAATGCAACCGCCAATACCGCAACCAGTATCAATAGAACAAGTTATAAATCATCAGGCTAATGCACAAATAGCTGCACAATTGTCAAATATAACAATAAATGACACAGCAAAAATTGAGAGTATAGATAGACAGATAGCACAGAATGTTAGTCAAAAATACATATAACACTATGATGTCAAATTTACAAAGTCTCAAATTCAAGCATCGCAATAATTAAGAAAGGAGTTTCAATATGAGATCAATATTTATGTTATTGCACGATACAGAACCGTTTATTTTTTTGTGATTCCACCGTCGGATTTCAAAAATTACGAGCAGTCAAAAACAGTGAAGTTGTAAAGATATTAGATGTTGGAGAAGTAGCATTAATAGGAGAAAAAAACATAAAAAAAGTCAATTTTTTTCTACATTTTTTTACCTGCTAAAAAAATCTAAATTTTTTTAATTTTTTTACTAAATCCTCACTCACCGATGAGTGGTATAAAAAAATTGGAGAAATATAAAGATAATAAAGAAGTTTTTAACTTTGGTAAGTGCTAATTATAGTATTTATTTTTAAATGTTATATTGAACAGTTGGAATATGAAATAATAGAGAGAACAGGAGATATTGATATTACAATTGATTTGATAGAAAGTTTAGGAAACAGACAAGATTGATTGATAATGTTAATGAGCCTTTTATGAGCGATATACTGGGAAGACTTCGCCAATTAAAGAGTATCAACTGGAAGAGAGATTTGAAAAATTTAAAGAGCAGATTAAAAAAATAAAAATAAAAAGAAAAAAATTGATAAACTTTGATTAAAGTTTAAAAAGGAAGTTTGGAAATGTTAAAGATTGTGATTAATGATAAAGAGCATATAAAAAAATTTGAACGAATTACTTGGAAAGGTGGAATAAATGGGACATCACGAACATTAGAAGTAAAAATATTTAGATGATAATCAAATTGCTAATTTGGGAGATAAAGTGGAATTCTATGTTGATGTTGATAAATTATTTATTGGTAAAGTTTTTTTCTGTTGAAGTTGTTGGAGATAGTAAAATTAGGACTTTTAATTGTTTTGATAACTCCATATATCTTAATAAAAAAATTATTTTTGTGAAAAAAACTTTAATAAGAAAAAAAGCCGTCACAAATATTAAAAAGAAATTTGTGGAGAGTTGAAGTTGGAAGTTGGGAATATACCTGAAGACAAAGTGGATTGCACTTATCCAGCAGTTAATAAGAGTGGGTATCAAATAATTTTTGAACGCTTATACGATTCAGCATAGAAAAGATAAAAAAATATATTCTATTGTTAGTAATGATGGAAAAAAATAGAAGTTGTGGAACAAGGAAGTTTGGCAGATGTTATGCTAAATTCTGAGCAAGATATAAAAAAAGTTCTAAGTATGGTGAAGATCTTGAGCAAATGGTGAATCAAATTGTTATCTATAAAACTGAAAAAGAAAAAAACAACAAATAGTAGATAAAGTAGAAAAATAAAGAAGACAAGGAAAAAAATACGGATTATTTCAAAAAAGTAATGCAGTATGACAAAGACAGGGATAATATCAGCAATGCTAAAGAGATGTTGAAAAAGTGTTGAAAAAAACAGGAAATATCACTTGTCTTGGTAATGTTTTGATACAAAGCGGTTATTCAATAGGGATACACGAACCACATACAAACCTTTGTTGGCAGTTTTTTTAGTAAAAAAATGATACGCATACTTGGGAAAATGATATGTATTATTGTGATATAGAATTAACTTTTGAAAATGTGATGGATAAATCCGAATTTGAAGAAAAACCAAAAATCAAAAAAATCACAAAGTAAAAAAAGAGTAAGAAAAAAACAAGAAAGGTGAGAAAAAGCAAGAAAAAAATGAGAAAAAAATAAGAAAAAAATGAGAAAAAGTAAGAAAAAGGTAGGTGCTAAATAATGAGCATGTTTGAAATACTTAACGATATGATTGATAACGGAGTGCAACAGCAATCCAACAATTTTATAAGAGCTAGTGTCACTAGTCCACCGCCTGAATTAAAAATAAAATTTGATAATGTGGAAATACCTTCAGAACAAATTTACTGCTCTAATTTCTTATTACCACATTATCACAGAACTTATAAAATAGACGGTGTTATTGATGAAATAACTATTAATGCTACAACTCAAACAGCGATAGGAAATGGACCTGCTTCACACACCCATGACCATTCGACAATTAAAGGTTCTGGAACTTATAAAAGTAGTAAGGATATATGGTTTGAAGACACTTTAAAAGTTGGAGATGAAGTGCTAGTCTTAGTGCTGGGGATAAATTATGTGGTAGTTAGTAAAATAGTGAAAATGCCAAGTGGTGCAATAGAAGGAGTGTAAATATGGATTTTGAAGAATTATTTTTGAGTCAAAATACAGAAAAAGAAGAATTACCTCTTTTCACGGAGTATGCAATTAATTTAGATACATTAGAGCCATTGAAAAATGGCGATAGACTTGTTGAATTAAACGGAAATGAAGCACTTAAGGTATGGATATTTAAGGCACTTAAAACTAAAAGAAATTTTTACGAAATACATTCGGATAGTTATGGAAATGATTTAGATGTACATATTGGTACGGTTTATCAGGAAAGTATAAAAAAATGCTTTAATTATTTCGGAAATTAAAGATTGTTTATTAGTTAATCCATATATTTTTGGACTGCTATAATTTTGAATTAAACTACAATAACGATGATAATAATTTAAAAGTCTCTTTTTAATGTTTCTACCGTCTATGGAGAAAGTGAGGTGTTATACAGTGAATAAAAATAGAAGCAAGGAATAAGTTTTTTTATCTAATTTGGAAAAATAATTTTTTTCTAAAAATAGAAGGAACATTTAATTTTGACATTGCGAGTGCTTACGGAATAGAAGTTGAAGCAATATATAAATTGCTAGAATTTTGGGTTAAGCAAACTTTTATTGATACTGCAACAGAAGATGAATTTGTTGATTATCATGCAATGCTTTTTGGGGTAACTAGAAAACAAGGAACTAAAGCAACTGGGGAAGTATTAATAACAGGAAAAGCTGGAACTACGATACCCGCTGGAACAATAGTGTTGAAAACAGATGGTACAAAGTACCAATTGCTTTATGATGCAACAATATTATCAAATGAAAAAGCAATTGCTGTGGTGGAATGTTTACAAAGAGGAGAGATTGGGAACTGCGCTATTGGAGAAATAGCAAATTTTGAAATTGCTAATGCTAATATTTTTACAGTAATTAATGAAAAATCGTTTACAAATGGATATGAAAAAGAACCTAATGATGTTTTAATATCAAGAGCGAAAGAAAGAATACTGAAACCAGCACATAGTGGAAATATTTATGATTATGAGAAATGGGCAAAAGAAGTAGATGGAGTAGGTAAAGTATTAGTTGAACCACTATGGAATGGAAACGGAACAGTAAGAGTCAGAATTTCAAATTATAATAATACCTTAGCTGATAACGATTTAATACAAAAGGTAAAAAGAAGGATAGAACAAATTGATGGCAGACCAATTGGAGCCGATGTTACAGTAACAAGTTTTGATGGTAAGAATATTGCTATATCCGTAAGTATTATTTTAAGTCCAGGAGTAAAGTTAAATGCTGTATCTGATTTGATTAGTTCAAAAATAAAGCAGATGATCAAAGACAACACCGCACTATATACTTTAAGTAAACAAGATATTTTATCAATTAACAGAGTTGAGAAGATAGTTTTATCTATTGACGGAGTTGAAGACTGCAAAGTTCTGATAAATAACGATAGCAAAAATATAGCTGTAGATAGCAATGAAATATTAATAGTGACTGGAGTTGTTGTCAATGAACAGTAAAAATAAAAAGTAATTTCAAAGTTGCCAGAAACAATTTACAGGTTGATTTAATAAAAAGTTTGATACTAGAATCTCAAAAGATAAAAAAATAATATTGAAAAAAATACAGGGAATTTATTTTTTTAAACTTTTTTTAACGAGGAACAAATCCTGAAATATGAGAAATTTATGAATCTAGAAGCAGATTTAGGGTTGAGCCTACAAGACAGACGGGAGAGAATTTTATTTCGTTTATTATCCAAACGAATATTTCCCGGGCAACTTAAAAAGAACAGGCTAGAATATTTACAAATGGAGAAATCGAAGTAACAGAAGTATTTAACGAGTATTATTTTATCATAAAATTTACAAGTATTTATGGAATACCTCCTAATTTAAATAATTTTATTAATTTTATAGAGTTAAATAAGCCTGCTCATTTAGGGTATAAAATAGTTTACAGTTATATGACATGGGACGAATTTGATAGATATGATAAAAACTTGGGACACTTGGGATTTACTAAATTCAAATTGGGATGATATAGAGAAATACAAAGAGTAGGAGGTAAAAAATGCCAGCACAGAAAAAAACAAGTTTAGGACTAAACCAATGGATAGGGAGCGAATATCCGAAGAGAATTGATTTTGTTGAAGACAATAAAATAATAGATGATGAATTAAATAAAAGGGTAAAATACACAGATGTAGCAACGGAAACAAAAAAAGGGATAGCTCGAATACATTCGCTAGATATTGTTGAAAATCAGTCAAATGAATTGCAAAATATGATTGCAAATAATTTGCAGTCACAGGTTTCAGACTTTATAAAAAACCTTAACCACGATGAAATACTAACAGTAAAATCGTTAGTAAAATATTTGAGTAAACTATTGAAACCAGCAACAGAAAATACCTTTGGATTAATTGATTATCGAACAATAAAACAAGTAAACCCAAAGCCAGATTTATCACCATATATCCCATTTTCAAAAGGGTATATGCACGGAAACAATTCAGATTATGTGGTAAGAGCAAATGGGAATGAAACATGGATACCCATGTATGCACATATGTACAACAATGCAGGTTCATACGTAGGGACATTTCATTTAAATGGAGGAAAAGCTTATTTCAAAGTTCCAAATCGAAACGGCGGCAATTGGTGTGAAATCATGGATAATTACGATATGGCTGCCAGAGACCAAAAGATAAGCAGTGTGGAAGTCAATCTAAATAGTGTTTGGCACACTCTAAATAATGATACAGTAAGAGATATAAGATTAGTCGGAGGCATCAATCCAACTGTTGCAAACGCAAACCAAGCAACAGAAAGAGGAGGTTATGTGGTTACAGGAGTGATTAACTTTAATGCAGACAATATTATTGATTACGTTCAAATGAGAGCATTTCAAATAAGACGTGGTGGAAACGGAAATAACTGGTACAATGTCCCGTTTGAATAAGATTAGGAGGATAAAAAAAATGAAATTTATAGTAGACAAAACAGAAATAAAACAGTTTGAAGATGGTATGAAATATATTGCAATTTATGATAAAGATAATAAAGACTGGTATGAGGAACTAAAAAAATTCAAGTCCGATACTCTTAAAATTATGTACAACAATAAAACACGTTTAGTATTGAGCACAAATATGGATGCTACTATGATAGCTCCGACAATGGCGGGAGATGTGGTTGAAGAAATAGAATATCAGGAAGTTGAAGTTGCTCCTGATAACTATTTTGTAGATGGAAAAATAGTTAAGCTTAAAGAAAGTGAAACAATACAAGATGGGAAAATAATATTCGACAGGGAAAAACGTATAGAACAGATAAAAAAAGAACTGTATGATTTAAGACTTGAGTATGATGTAGCTCCGTTTGAGTTTGAAGTAGGTGGTGTTAAATATTTGCAAAATAATCGTAGTATAGACCAGTCGAATCTGACCAGAATAGTAGTAATGTGTCAGGCAATGAAAAAGACAGAATTTGAAAAATTGGAAATTTTATACAAAAAGAAAAATAGTGAGAAATACGTAAATTTAACTATACAAGATATGATGAAAATGGCAAACATAATGCAAGAACAGACTACTAAATCAATGGCTGCAGAAACATTGCTGACACATAATTTGGAAAATCTAACTGACGAGGAATTAAAAAAATATAATGCAAAAGAAGAATATGAAAAAGCATATAAAAAAATATGTAGAGGGAGAAATTATGGAATTAGAAAAAGACAAAGTTTATATATATGTTTTCACAAACCTAAACATCTTGTAGGACATTTAATAGCATTTTTGGACACTAGGAAGATATTCACATGCCGAATTTATTTACAATGGTCAAGTTTTTTTGTCTAATCCTGGTGGAGTTAGAACAAGGAAATTTGAGTTTCAAAAGAATATGGATATTTATGAGTTAGATAGTAATATTGATGCGAAAGATATTATTGAGTTTTTTTAAAAACAGCACAAGGCAAAGGATACGACTATCTAGGAATTTTAGGACAGTTTTTTTATGCTAATAAGGTACAAGATGACGATAGATATTTTTTTGCAGTGAGTTTTGTTTAAATGCAATAGATTATGCTTTACAATTTACGTTGACTTATAAAGGTAAATCGTTAAAAAGATAGGGTTGGTTATCAGTTCAATCCATCTAAACTATTTAAGTATTTAAAAAAATATGGAATTAATAAAAAGAAAAGGAAGCGATTTGAATGAATATAGAAAAAAATTGATATGCACAGAAATAGAATTAGACAGTAAAAAAATATAAAGTTGTTGGAGTAAAATTTGAAAAAGATAACATAATATTGAATGTTGAAGAAATAAAGGAAGTGATGTAGATGTATGCATTAAGTAAATTAAGTTTAAAAAGACTAGAAGGAGTTCATCCGAAACTTTCAGAATTGTTTAAGAGGGCGATATCTAGCAGTCCACATGATTTTATGGTAGTACAAGGATTGAGAACGGCAGAATATCAAAAAGAATTATATAGTCAAGGAAGGACAAAACCTGGCAAAATTGTAACAAATTGCGATGGGTATAAGCATAAGTCAAATCATCAAAGCTTTAAAAAGTGATGGATATGGACATGCTGTCGACTTTGCAATTTATGATCCTTCGATTCCAGGAAACATTGACTGGGATAACAATAAAAAATATAAAGAGGTTGCGGAACATTTAAAAAAGGTTGCGGATGAGATGAAAAATAAATATTGAGTGGGGTGGAGATTGGAGAAAAATTCAAAGATTACCCACACATTGAATTAAAAATAGTAAAAAAATAGGAGATGATAATAATGGATAAATTAGCAGCAAAAAAATATTTGACAGGTAAAAATTTTTAGAATTGGGAAAGACTTTAATCTATAAAACAGAAATAGTTGCAAAAGGAAAAAGCTGGAGCAGAAAAAGTTTAAGCAGGTGTATGAAGGTTTCTGGGATAAACTTGAAGAACTATTAGAAAAAGAAAAAAATCAATTGACAGAAAAATGGATTCCTGACTTCGCAGAAGAGATTGGTGAAGAAGTTCTAACAGAAGTTTTAAAGGAGGCTAGAAAGACATTTGATTTAAAAAGTTATACTGCAACAAATTTTTGATGAGGAAAAAAATTAGGGAACAAAAAAACATATTATAACAGCATAGGAGAACAGGAATGTATTTTTAAAGAAATTAGTGATTTAGGTGCTTTAGTGGTTATATGTGGGATATTTTTTTATATTTTGTGAAGAAAATTTTTTTGATTTGGTAATAAACGATATTAAAAAAACAATTTATGAAAAAAATAATCAGTGAATTACAACATGCTGAAGTAGGGCGGGCAGTTCTTATAGCAGGGAATGAAAAAAACTTATAGAAGTTCTTAACAGGTTAGAAAGTAGATTAAGAACGGAAAAAAATAACAGGAGAGGCACTTGGGATAATGCTTAATACTAAAGGAAGTCAAATGTGTCTTTGTATAAAGAATGAAGCAATAGATATAATTAATACAAAACAGTATTGATAAAAAAATTGGGATTCTATAGAAAGTGAAATGGATAATCTTTATGATGATAAAATATTAAAATTTCAGAAAGAATATCATAATTTAATGGAATTCGACACGTTTTTCAGAAATTAATAAGCAGTTTATTGTAGAGACTTGAGAAGTCAAAAGATGGAATAATATCAATATTGTCAAACTTAAAAAGAGGCACGGGAGCTTTATGGACTATAGAATAGCGATAAGAAGAGTGAGTGCTGTTATGGATAAGACTAAAAAGAACATGCACAAGATAATAGCAGAAATAACAAATGAAGGATAGCTAGGAATGGTTATCTTTATTTGGAATAAAAAAAGTCACAATATTTTTTTAAAAATAAAGTGGTAAAAAAATACGAAAAATTTTAAATCTCCAACATCATTAAAATATCTTATCTATATTTTTATAAAAAAAGTTATTGGTAAAAATATAAAAACATGTTGTATAATAGTCTTGTGAAAGGAGAGGAAATGAGAAAAAAATAAAAACAAAAGAACGATTTTTGCAAAAAAAGAATTATAGACATTTTTTTAGTAAGTGAAATAAAAAAAGGAATTCGGAAAATGATGCTAAAAAAATATATAGAATGGGAACTAGGAGTACTGGAAACAGGATTAAAAAAATGACAGGAAGTATTGAAATGTTAAATATTTTAAATAAATATAGAAGCAATTTAATAGAAACAATATTATCTAAAGATAATGAAATTGTGCAAAAACGTAATGGCAAGTACTTTGGGTGATTATAGAGAAATGGAGAAAAAAATAGCAACTAAATATGGTAATAACAAAAGAGGCTGAAATATGCCTCTTTTTGAATTTTAGTACCTTTTTAGTACTTTTACATTTTATTGATATTGTCAAAGTAAATAAACAACGCATTAAAATTAATTCTATTGATTATTCCCACTCAATTGTTCCAGGTGGCTTAGAAGAAATATCATACACAATTCTATTGATTCCATTTACTTTGTTTATAATTTTTGTTTGACACTTCTTCCAAAAATTCATAAGGCAATTTTGACCAAGTGGCTGTCATAAAGTCGATTGTATTTACTGAACGAATAGCGGCTACAAATTCATAAGTTCTTTGATCTCCCATTACCCCGACAGTTTTTACAGGTAACAATGTTACAAATGCTTGATCTACTTTATCATAAAGCCCTTTTTCCATCAATTCAGTAATGAAAATGTCATCAGCTTCCTGAAGAATTTTTACTTTGTCAGGCGTTACTTCTCCAATTACACGGATTCCAAGTCCTGGACCTGGGAATGGATGTCTTTTTATAATTGTGTCAGGAAGTCCAAGTTCGTGTCCTACTTTTCTAACTTCATCCTTAAATAATTCCTTTAAAGGTTCCAATAATTCAAATTGCAAGTCTTCTGGCAATCCTCCAACATTGTGGTGAGATTTTATTGTGTGAGAAGGTCCTTTTATAGACTGGGATTCAATAACATCTGGATAAATTGTTCCCTGTGCCAAAAAAATTTTTGCGCCTTCTTGACCTTTTAAGTTTTCTAATTTCCTCATTAAACACTTCAATAAATTCATTTCCAATAATTTTTTTCTTTTTAAAGCTTTCAGGTTCATCTACACCTTTTTAATTTATTTAGAAATCTGTCTTTTGCATCAACAAATACAATATTCAAGTCAAAATGTTCCTTGTAGTATTCTAATACTTTTTTTCCTTCATCTTTTCTCAAAAAGTCCAGTATCTACAAACATGCAAGTAGGTGATGTCCAATTGCATTGTTAATAAGAACTGCGGCAACTGATGAATCTACACCTCCAGAAAGTGCAAGAAGCACGTGTTCATCTCCAACAGTTTCCTTTATAAATTTTGTCTTTTCAGCAATAAAACTTGAAATTTTCCAATTTTTTTCACATTTACAAATGTTAAATACAAAATTTTTCTAAAAATTTGAGTTCCACATTCAGAATGAACTACTTCTGGATGGAATTGCAATGCATAAATTCCATTGTTATTTGTAATTGCTGCAATTGAAGAATCTGTTTTTTTGCAATTACTTCAAAAACCTTTTTGGCAATTCTGTGATGTGGTCATTGTGGCTCATCCAGATGTTAGAAGATTTTTTTAACTCCTGTAAATAATGGATTATCATTATTTCCTACTTCCAAGACAGCTTTTCCAAATTCCCTCGAATCAGCTTTTTCAACTTTTCCGCCATTTAAATGCGTAATTAGCTGCATTCCGTAACAGATTCCCAGAATAGGAAGATTTAGGTTAAATACTTCAGGATTTACAGTTGGAGCATCTTTTTCGTAAACTGAAGCAGGCCCTCCAGAAAAATATAATCCCTTTTACCTTTTCTTTCCCGCTTTTTATTTTCTCAATATCAATTAAAGGCACAATTTCACAATAAACTTCCATTTCCCTAATTCTTCTGGCAATTAGCTGGCTATATTGCGAACCAAAATCGATAATAATAATTTTTTCCTTCACTTTTCACCTCTATATATTAAATTTTTTTATAAAAACATAATTCTACATAAATATTTTTATCATTATTTTTTTAAGTTTTTTTCTATATTTTTTTACATTAATTTTTTTCTTTTGATATCTAAATATGAAATGCATTGTTTTTTTGAAATTTTATGTTAAAAAAATAGATTTATTCATCAATTCAAAAATTTATGTTTATAAAATTAATAAATAAATCTATTTAATAAAAAAATCTTCCTTTTTTTATAATTCTCTGATTACTGCTTCCCCTAAATTTTATTTTCGGATCATAAAGTTCCTTTACAAACCGTCCATCAACTAGCACATCTACATATTCAAGGCACTTTTTCCGCAATTCATCACAGCGAATCTGTTCAATCGTATAACCTGTATAAAGCCATATATTCTTTCCTGTCTTTTCTTTCAGAAATTTCAGCACTTTTAACATATCTGCTGGATTAAAGAGGGGATCGCCGCCACTTATTGTAATTCCATCAAGAAGAGTATTTTCATTTATTTCCTTGGCAATTTTTTCTAAAATTTCATAAGTTAAAGTATTTCCATGATTTGGATTCCATGAATACTCGTTATGGCATCCTGGGCAGGCATGAGAACAGCCAGCAAAATAAAGTGAATAACGAAGACCGACACCGTCAACGATTGTTTCCTTGTAAGTTGTTAAGATTTTCAATGTAAAATCATTTTTTGGAGTTTTTGAAAAATTTTTTTCTTTTTCTGTCTTTAGTTTATTCACTTTAAATTACCTCACTGTTATATAATAATATTTATTTTATACCATGTTTTACCCTGTCATGCTCTTCAGCTTGCTTAGCGCTATTCCAGCTGTCTAAATCTCCTGTCAGATAGCCTGTTATTCTTCTAATTCTAGAAATATTATGACTTCCGCAAATTGGGCATTTATCATAAATTATTGCTTCTGTTCCGCAATCTCTGCATCTGTCAACTGGATGATTTATTGAACCGTAACCAATTCCAGAATCCTTCATAACCTTTACGATTTTTAACATGACACCTATATTTTTTCGTGCTTCCCCATCTAATTCCACGTAGGTAATATGTCCACCTCTTGTCAATTTATGAAATGGGGCTTCCTTTCTAATTTTATCAAAAAGACTAATTTCCTTTTTTACATCAATGTGAAATGAATTTACATAATAATCTCTGTCTGTCACATTCTTGATTACACCAAATTCATCCCTGTCAATACGTAAAAATCTTCCTGCCAAACTTTCTGCTGGAGTTGCCAAAATTGAATAGTTCAAATGATACTTATCTCTAAATTCATCTGCAACTTTCCCCATTTTTTCAATCGTATCATAAAGCACGTTATAAGCAACTTCACTTGTTCCGTGTTCTGCATCAAACAAAGCATACATCGCATTTGCCCTCCAACAAAAACCAATTGAAAGAGAACCTGTATTTATCGCATCTCCAACTTCATCATTTCCATCCTTTTCGCCAAGTCCTTTCCATAAATTATTACTTCTCATAAATGGAAATTGTTTTTGCCAAAAGCTGTTCTTTGGAAATTGTAACGTTCATAAAAGTTCGATCTCCAACTAAATATGTTGCTTCCAGTACTCTTTTTTTGAAATTCTTCTGTCAAAAGTTCAATTTTTTTATTATCTTTTTTTCTTCTTCATTCGCAAATTTTCCATCTTTTTCCATTTCTGCAATCTCTTTTTCTACATTTTTTTCTAGTTAAAATTGCAATTCTAGGGAAATTAATACTTGTAAAGGACAAATTACCACGTCCAAGACTGCTTTTTTTCACCATTTACATTTTTCAAATACACGTGTTCGGCAACCCATTGTTGCGATTTCATATTTGTATCTTTCTGGATCATCCATTCTCCATTTTTCGTGTCTGTTAAATTCAGAATCCAGAAATACAAAGTTTGGAAATAATCTTCTGCTTGAAGTTTCACAAGACAATAATAACAAGTCAAAATTTGGTGTTTCAAAAAGTGATTTTTTATTTTCTGAATTATCGTCATAAGAAATTTTTTGTTTTTTTACAGTTTCCAAAATTCCATCAAAGTCGCTTCTAGCTAGTTCATAGTCATTGTCAGAATAATTAAGCCCTTCCTTTACCTTAAAAATTTGTATCGGAAAAATTGGAGTTTCATTTTTACCGAGTCCGCTTGATGTCGCCTTTAATAATTCACGGATAACCATTCTACCTTCTTCTGAGGTGTCAGTTCCATAATTTATTGAAGAAAAGACAACTTGATTTCCACCACGAGAGTGCATTGTGTTCAAATTGTGCAAAAATCCTTCCATTGCCTGATAAGTTTCATTTTGAGTATCATCATAAGCCTCAACTAGCAATTTAATTAAATCATCTCTACTTATTTTAAAGTATTCTTCCAGTAATTTTATTTCATTTTCATTGCATTTAATTGAAGAAACATTTTTTTTCAAGAACTCTTTAGCATTTTTTTCATATTCTTGTGTAATTTCCACTCCATTTTTTTATTTCTACAAAAGTCTCAAAAATTCTTCTTTTTCAAGTGACGTCTAAACGATTTTTAGCACACCTTTTTGCCATATAGAAGTCAAATGCTGGTATTGCCTGTCCTCCGTGCTGTTCATTCTGGTTTGTCTGAAAAATAATGGTAGCAAGCGTTGCATAAGTGGAAATGCTTTGTGCTTCCCGAATATATCCGTGCTTAGTATAAAAACCGTTTTCAAACATATCTGCCAAGTCATATTGCAGGCAAGTTGTAGTCTTGCTGGAATAAAAATCCAAATCGTGAATATGAATAAGCCCCTTTTCGTGAGCTTCCTTGAATCTTGGTGAAACTAAATTTTCCAAGGCGTAAATTTTTGATACTTCACTTGCAAACTTCATCATTTGCCCTGCTGGCGTCATTGAAGACATATTGGCGTTTTCATTGCACGTATCATTGCTTTCAACATTCACTATTCCTGCTATTATATTTCTCAAATTCTCTGTTAATTGTGGTTGCATTTTTATTCCTCCCTTATTTTTACTTTCATACTTTTCTATTTCTCTGCAAACCATCAATTTTTCCCCTATCCTTTTAAATATATCTAATTAATTTAGACTTTTTTTAGTCTAAAACACTATATATTGTTTTTTTATAACATAATGATAACACAATATTTTTGTGTTTTTCAAGTTTCATAAAAAAATATATAATTCCACAATTCCCCATTTTTTTCCGAATTTTTTTGATTTTTTTATACCATTAATTACGATAAAAAAATTTATTTATCTTATTTTAATCATATATATCATAAATTTTTTTGAATTTATAAGAAATTGGCGGAATTTTTTTATTTATCTAATTACTAAGTTCCATTTAAATAGAAGATAGTATAATAACTGAAATAAAGTATTTTAGACCTGTAAAAAAATAAAAAGTTGCAGTATGGGAAATTTATATGATTTTTTTAATAGTTCAATTTTGAATGGGTTCGAGTATATATTGTAATCTAATAAAAAAAGATTGTTTCTTGAAATTTACAAAAAAACAATCTAATAATTAATTTATTTTAAACAAGCAATAATGTCAGGCATTTAGCAGGTATTTCTTTCCCTTGTCAGAAACTCTGAAAAACATCATTATCCACATAAATATTTTTTTCCTTTTTTTGCCTTTTTCAATAACTTTATTTAAAAAAACTTTTATTCCAGCGAAGATGGTTATCAATCGTTTCAGTTCCACATTCATCTTTTTTTCATGTTTAGTATTAGCATGGTTAGACAAATGGATTAAAAAGAATTCTAACTGAAAAAAATCATTTTTTTGGCTTCTTTTTACGATTAATTGTAAAAAAATTAAACCTTTTTTTAGGAGAAAAAAATTAATGTTAAAAAGAAAAAAATTACTCCTATTATTACTGCGATAGCTTCCAGCAATTGAAACGTCAAAGAATCTTGCCAAATGAAAGCCTACGATACTTGATAATGCACCTATCAAAAATACTTAATCCAACCATAACTTTTTAATTTATCAGTTAATAAATATGCTGTAATCGGAGGTCCTATCATAAATGCAACGACTAATATTGAACCTACTGCTTCAAATGAAAGTTTACAGACTGTCATTGATACAAGCGACATCAACATATAATGAATCAGTATTGGCTTCATTCCAAGTGTCAATGCTAAAGCTTTGTCAAATACTGAAATTTTTAGCTCTTTGAAGAATATAGTAATAAATGATAGATTTACTAAAAATACAATTAAAGTTGTAACAAATCCTTTTGGAATGCTAAGTCCTAATATTTGTACACGATTAAATGGTGCAAATGCCAATTCTCCAAGTAATACTGAATCCAAATCCAAATGCACATTTCCAGCGTATTTTGAAATCAAGATTACAGCAATGCTAAATAGTAGTGGAAAAACCACTCCGATTGCTGAATCTTCTTTTACAAGTTTTGTAGAGTTAAGAAGCTCTACAAGATAAACTGTCAAAACGCCAACTATTCCTGCACCAATAATTAGTAAAGGAGAATTCAAGTCATGAACTGCAAAAAATGCTATTACAATTCCAAGTAAAATAGTATGTGTAATCGCATCTGAAACCATCGACATACTTTTTAAGACTAGAAAAGTTCCCAAAATAGAACAGGCACTAGCTACCATTATCGCAATAAGCTGTATTTCCAACGCAAAATTCATAATTTATTTTCCCCTTTCCAAACTGTTTATTTCAGTTTTTTTTATTTTCAGTTTTTTTATAAATTCTTTTTTTCGCTTTTTGTTTCTTATAATTTTAAAAATAATACCTCTTTTATTTGAAAATAAAATGCTAGTAACTACTATTATGCTTATGATTATAACTATGATAGGTCCAGTTGGCAAATTGTTTTCGCTTATGCTTATCAAAGTTCCAAGCAAACCTGATATGCCACCGAAAATAGCTGATAAAATTACCATAATTGAAAGTTTGTCTGTCCATTGCCTTGCTGCAACTGCTGGTGAAATAATCATTGCACTTATTAATATTACTCCTGCTGCTTGAATACCGATTATTACAGTAGTTACAATTAATACAGAAATTAGTATTTCAATTTTTTTACTTGAAATCCCAATGTTTTGGCAAAAATCAGAGTCAAATGAAACAATTTTAAATTCTTTCCAGAAAAAGAATAATTATAATCAGAAGAATAATTCCTGTAATAAAAAAATAATATCAACATCTCTTTTGATAAATGTAGAAGCCTGTCCAAAAAAATAAATTTATTTAGCCCAGATTTATTTGCCCCTGGTAATTTATTCATATAAGAAAGCAGAACTAAACCTAATCCAAAAAATACGGATAAAATCAATGCTAAAGCACTGTCAAATTTTATCTTTGTATAATTTTGGATTACCTGAATTATTCCAATACAGATAATTCCTGTTATTAATGCACCAAATAGTAAAATTTCAGTATTTTTTACACCTGTTAGCAAAAAAGCCAAACAAACTCCAGGAAGTGAAGCATGCGAAACAGCATCACCTAGTAAACTCTGTTTTCGTAAAACTGCAAAGCATCCTAATATTCCTGAAACCATTCCGAGCAATGAGCATCCAAGTGCAACTGTTCTAAAAGTATGGTCAGTTATAAGAAGATTTAATATGTTCATGTTAATCCTCCTCTACATTATTTTGAATAACTTTTTTACTTTTATATGTTTTTTCGATATTTTCAGGAGTAAATACTTCTTCAACAGGTCCAGAAGCTACAACAGAAACATTTATAAATGTTACATAATCAAAATAATCTTTTACAGTTTGCAAATCATGGTGAACAACAATTACTGTTTTTTTCTCATTTCTCAATTTTTTTAAAATATTTACAATAGATTTTTCAGTTTTAGTGTCAACACCTTGAAAAGGCTCATCCATAAAATATATTTCAGCTTCTTGGACTAATGCTCTTGCTAAAAAGACTCTTTGCTGTTGACCACCAGATAGTTGGCTTATTTGTCTGTCCATAAATTCATCCATTTCAACTTTGTGAATAGCTTCCTTAGTCTTTTCCTTATCAATTTTTCTAACTTTCTTTAACCATCCAACTTTCCCGTAACGCCCCATTTCCACAACATCAAATACAGTAGTAGGAAAATCCCAGTCAACACTACCTCTTTGAGGCACATACGCTATTTTATCACGTACCTTGCTATATTTTTCATCATAAAATCTTACTTCTCCAGTAACAGGCTTTAACAAATCAAGCATAGCCTTAATCAAAGTCGATTTCCCTGCTCCATTTGGTCCAACAATCGCCATAAGAATACCTTTTTTGATATCTAGCTCAACATCCCATAAAACAGGTTTATCCTCGTAGGCTATTGTCAAATCCTCAACTTTTATAATAACATCATCAGAAACATTTTGATTCATCTTTCCTCCTTCTCCTAAATTGTAAAAACTATTCTACTTTTTGTGCAAATTTATTTTTTTATTTAATGTCTAATTTTGTCTTAATTTTTTTAATAATCATTTTGTATTTTTTTATAAAAATAAATCGTTGTTAATAAATATTTTCCTTTAATTTTTTTTATGTTATTTCTTTAGTTATAGCAAGGGTATCAATCGCCATACCCTTGCATCCCCGCTTGTCTAAGAATTTTTTTGAAAATAAAAAAATTATGGTCTGAGAAAAAGCGAGTTTAATTTTTTTATTTTAAGGCATTTACAATGGTATCGGCATTTGCTTTTAACTGTTTTAATATAAGTTTCAGAATTATGTGCTTTATCTCCTAGTGAGTCTGAGTACAATTCTCCACCTATTTTTAACTTCTTTTTCCTTTAGCTTTTTACAGCTTTCCTGCAGTGCTTCTATGCTTTTTTTCGGAACAGAAGATTCTACAAATATTGCTTTTTATATTTCTTTTGCACAATGAAGTTGGCTAAGTCACTTATATTTTTTTGTACCAGTTTCAGAATCCGTAGACACACCTTGTATTGCTTTTTACTTCTAGTCCAAATTGTTCTCCAAAGTAGTTAAATGCATCGTGAGCTTTGTTACAAGAACTCTGCTTTTTTTCAGGAATTTCCTTAATTCTTGTTTTTTTACATAAGTTGTAAGTTCATTTAGTTCAGCTTTGTATTTTTTTAGGTTTTCTTTGTAATATTCACTATTTTTTTAGGATCAAATTTACTTAATTCAAACTTCTACTGCCTCAGCTTTCCTTTTTCCCATAATTCTGTATTGAACCATACATGCGGATCAGGAGTATTTTTGGTCAACTAGATGAATTTTTACTTTTTATCCAGTTTATCTCCAACATTTAATATTTTTTTGTTTTGAGAAGTTAACTTTTCAAAAATTTCTGTCATTTTACCTTCCAAATGCAGTCCACCATAGACTATGATGTCAGCATTTCCAAGTTTTTCAATATCTCCTGCACTGGCACTATACAAATGTGGATCTACTCCTTCTCCCATAAGTCCAGTAACTTCGACTTTATCTCCACCAATTGTTTTTACAAGATCAGAAAGCATTGTCGTTGTTGTCGTAACTTTTATTTTTTTTCCTGATGAAGCTCCACCTTTTCCACAAGATATTAGTAGCATCATTGCTACACATACTGCGATTACTAAGTTTAATTTTGTTAATACGTTGTTTTTACTCATTATCTGTCTCCTCCAAATCTTTATTTTTTTTATAAACCTCAATCATATCTGCTGCATTAAAAGCCACTATTTTTCCATTATTTTGCTCACTTTTCAAATATATCGGTCCATTAAACGGATCTTTTCTTTCTACAATATTTTTTTCCTTTAAATTTATATCTAAATCCCTTTAGATAATCATATAATTCTATATTATCTTCCACACTTAATATAACAATTTCATCATCTTCCTCACTTTCAGATAATTTTATAATATTTTTCCTCATCTAAGTTTTTCCAAATCATAGAAAAATCAGGGCTTCCGTGCGGACATTCCTTAGGATAAAACAGGAATTTTTCCAGCTTTTGAAGAAGTTTATTGCTAGTTACATGTTCCAAAATTTCTGCTTCTTTATGCACTTCTTTTTTTTCATATCCCAGCTTTTCAAACAAAAAAACTTCCCAAACCCTATGTTTACGTATAATGTCAAGTGCAAAAGCTGTTCCCTTTTTCAGTAAGTTTTTACTGTTTTTCTTGTCAATAGTTAAATAATCATCGTTTGCCAACTTTTTTTATCATTTCACTAACTGAAGCTGGAGAAATATTTAAATATTCTGCAAGTTTTTTATTGGAATATTCCTTCTTTTTTTTCAAAGTATATATTCCTTTTAGATAATCTTCTATACTTCTGCTCATCTCAACTCCTTTCTATTTGTTTAGCCTAGCCTAACCATATATTTAGGTCAACCTAATAACAGTAATATATTAACATTATATACTTTGATTGTCAAGATATTTTTTTGAAATAGAAATATTTTTTTTATTATGAGATTATTGTATATGAAAAAAATTAAGATAAATAAAAAAAGGACTTTATATTAAATCCAGTTTGAAAAGAAAAGTTTTTGCTTAAACGAAACTGCTAAAGATTATAAGTTAAGTAAAGTAATCATAATTTTTTTGAGTTCAATTTTAAAAAAATCGCTATTTAAATTAAAAAAATTATAAATATAACCTATAATAAAAAAACTCCCGCTCAAAAAAATCTTTTTAAAAAGCGGGAATTTGTTACAAAAATTAATTTATTATTTTATGGTTTCAAAAATATCCATTGAAAATTTATAAGAATAGTCTTCATTTCTTAAAAAAATCTTACTGTGCCAATAATATGTGAAATAATCCAGTAGGCCCCAAGTCCAGCAACAATTGCCATTAGAACATAAATAATGACATCTGGAACTCTTGCATAAGCAAGTGGCTGTATGGCAGAAACAATCACAAATTGAGTGAGAATCACAGTAAAATTCATATTAAGGATCTTATAGACAATTTGCTTTTACTTTTTTTCTGGTAGTTTCTTTTTTTGACAGATGTATGATAAACATTGCAATAAAAGGAAAATATCCAGCTAAGCAGCAAAAATAATCTTTAAACTTTTTGATGTTTCATTTTCTGAATGAATATCTTGAAGATCAATATTTTCATTTACTTTTTTTTCTTTTTTTAGATGTCTCATAAATTAATTCTTCCTATTAAATATTTACTTATTTGTCATTTTTTTGGAATGAATTTCCATAATGTTGGAAGTAAAAGTGTTGTTGTAGTTGATTTTAATGCATCTCCAGGAAGGAAAGGCAATACACCAATCATAAACGCATTTTTACCAGGTACAAATAATGACAATACTAATGAACCTAATGTTAAAATAATGGCACTTGAAAGCATTAGTGAAAGAATAGTTTTAACATAAGACTTTGTAACGCCTCTATCTGCTAAATATCCTAAAATTATTGTAGCTACAATATATCCTAAAATATATCCACCAGTTGGCGAGAATAATGAACCAGCTTTACCTCCAGCAAAAATAGGAGCACCTAAGCTACCTGCAGCAACATAGGAAAGTATAGTTGCAGTTCCCAATTTTCTTCCGTATAATAGTGCCATTAGTGTTACTCCGAATGTTCCAAGTGAAATTGGTACAGGAGTGTAAGGAAGCGGAATTAAAACTTGAGACATTATTGATAAAAATGCCACTCCGCCCAGCACTAAAAGAATATTTTTTTAAAAAGTTTCCTTTTCTTTTTGCTTCAATTTTTTTACAATGTTGCTAATCAATGTATTTTTGTTTCATAAAAAAACCTCCAGTTTTATTATTTTTATAGTATTATAACACTTGTTATTTAAAAAGTCAATAAATCTAAAATTTAGATTAAAAATTAAATCTGACTCCTGTTGTAAATACATTGTTGTTTCCTTTGCCTTTTCCACCGTCAACAGAACCATCATAATTTACATACCATCCAAAGTCTTTATTTACTTCTGTTAATGCTCCAACTCCAGCCCAAGTCTTGTTCTTAGCAAGTCCAATACCTTTTACCTTGAATGTTGCTCCTGAAGTCCAGTATATCTTGCATCAAAACTTAAATCCTGTTTATTAAAGGCTCTTTGATGTGTTACGTAACCTTGGAATGTAGTCTTGCTTCCACCTTTTCCAGTTTACAGCTTTTTCCAGACTCTAAGCCCAACTAATGCGGCTGTCTGATTATAATTCTTCTTATCAGCAGTCAATCCAAATTGGCTTTTTTCTTCAGAGAATGACCCTCTTACGACTGTATCGTGAGTTAATCCCACAAACGGTGTCACGACAAAGTCTCCGTTAGCATTTTTAACATCGTATCCTGTTTCTAAATATCCAGAATAAACCTTGTCATTATGATTAATTTTAGACTCTAGTATAGTCGTTGCTGCTTAAAAATAATGTCTCTTTCAACATCACTGTCAACAAATCCGACTCCCAGACGTCCTTGCAGATAAACAGGAACATCTTTTATTTCCTAATCTTCCATACAATGAAATTCCAAAGTTGTTAGCATCAGATTTTCCGCCATATCTGTCAAATTTAACATCAGCCTTTTTGAATAGGATAAAGCAGTACCTAAAAATCAAGTTTTCTCCAAATTGCTTATCAATTCCGACTTGTCCACCGTATACTTTAGTATCTCCCTTTCCGTATCCATCTTGTTTTTAATTTACCGTTAGCGCCTAATCCAGTAATCCACAATCCAAATTTGTCTCCAACATTGTCAAGAGTTCCAAGCATAACTAATCTGTTAGACAAATCCTTATTTACAGTTTGCGAATGCTGGAATGTCAATGCTTGTGCTGAAGCATAAATTTGTCCAGACAAACTGTCCAAAAACAATTGCTCTGTTTGAAGAAGTAAGAGCTTTGCAATTTAGCGGCTTTTTCAAACTGTGCAACATTTCCACTGTTCCATTTTCAATATCCTGATCTAATTTTTTTGAAAGGCAGTTTCAGATTTTGTGCAGTATTTTTTTGCATTTCATCAGATTCTGAAATTTTTTCCACATAATCCAGTACGTTTTTTCTGCTTACTTTTGCAGAAACAGAATTTTCAGTCTGATTTAATTTAGCATTTAACATTTCATCAGTATTTACGCTATTAAAGTTTCCTTCAATCTTGTCATCTGATGTAATGACATCTTGTGCAGTTCCATTAGATGTTATATATTTTCTTTCTCCATTTTCTTCAGGTTTTTACTTCAAGTTTTGAGTTGTTCAGGCTAACTTTCCCTTTTTACATGTATGTTAGAATTTAAATCTGTTACAACCCTGAGTTTTTCCAATGATGAATAATTTCCAGTAACTTCAGTAGAACCAGTATTTTCTACAGTACCGTTATTTATAACATCATTTTTTTAATTACAGCATTATTTGTAGAAAAGAATGGCTTGTTTTTTTACGTTAATTGAAGAAGAATAAACGCCGTTTACTTGCAATCTTCCGCCATTTACCGTTGTAGGCCCTGTAAATGTAGAATTTCCAGATAAGATTAAATCTCCAGAACCGTTTTTTTAATTACCCCTGCATCTCCTGAAATGTCATTTGAGAAAAATATAACTTCCGCTTGGAATATTAATGGTTACATTATCTGCAAGCGCAAAGCTGCTTGCTAAATAAGGCAGGCCCTTTTAATGCCTTGTCGATATTTAAAAAGTCCCCATCCATAAACATCATCAACACCAGGAGTTCCTATATCTGTTGCAGTTGATAAAATTGTCTGTCTAATTAAATCAGCATCCATCCAAGGATACTTTTTGCTTAATTAAAAGCTTTGCTGTTCCAGTTACAATTGGCGCTGCAAAGGAAGAACCTCCACCAATATAATTTTGTCCTTTTATTGTAAATATCTGGTCTCCAACAGCAGTTACAGTCCAGTTTTTAGCAACTCCTGCAGGTGATAGAGGAGTTAAATTGCTCCAGCTTGTATCTCCCAGTTTAGATTCATCTTTTGAAGTCAATGCAACTACATTTATCCATCCTTTTTGAAGTCCGCTTTTCAAAATGTGGCAATCCTCCTTCAAGTGTAGGCTGCTTGTCAGAAGAATCATTTCCGCAGACCATACAAATAATGAGCCGTTATTTACTTCATTTCTATAAAAAAATCAAGCATAGAGCTTCCAATTTGAAATCCGTAATAATGGCTTGAAGTATTGTCAGCATTAAAGTCAGTCACTTCTCCGTCAATTCCGAATGACTGGTTATAAATAGTTACGCCGTTATCTCTTAATTTTTTTGATACATTTCCAGTTTTACGCTTGGATAAGTGGCATTCTTGTCGGTATTTCTTTTTGCTGCATCAATTACATAGACACTGGCACCTTTTTGCAATTCCATTTGAAGATCCTGCCGCAAGATCAGCAACAACAATTCCATGATCATCACTTACAGTAGACTTTCTGATGTAAATCCCTGGGACTGTAAGTTTTTGTTAAACGGCTTCCAAATTTTTTTCTGTAAGATCAGAATTAAATGATGAGTTTTTCAAATCCAACATCAATGATTCCAATTTTTTTACATCATTGCCTGTAAGTGTTGTATTTGAATTGTTATGCGGGTTGTTTTTTTGTCATAGGAAACAGTGGAAGAATTCCATCCTATTTCGGAAGTTGCTGTTGTTACAGTAGGCTTTGTTGTTACTGGCGCTGGATTAACAGGTGTTGGAGTTGCAGCTGAAGTTCCGCCTGAATTTCCGGCCCCGCCACCACCTCCGCCACCTCCGCCACAGCCTTACTAGCAATGCTGCTAATCCGAGGATAATTGAACTTTTAGCAAAGTTATGCTTTTTAATATCTTCTTTTAATTGTTTTTAAGTTAGAGGTCATAGTAATCGCTCTCCTTTCGCTGTTTTTTTAATATTGATCTGATTTTAAAAATAAAGAATTGGATTTTTAGTTATATATTCAATATTTATAATGAACTCTCTATAATATTTTACCATATTTTTTTTGAAAAAACACTACGTAACTTTAGGAATTATTTAAAAAAATCTCTCCAGACTTTCCTTATACCATAAAAACCAAGTCTAGTTCATCCATTTTTTTATTTTTTTGAAAAAAATCTGAATATTCTCTCATTTTTTTCTTCTATTTCATAATATTTTTCAGTTATCGACTTGGGAATTTCCTCAATTACATTAAGGGCCTTTAGATTTCTCAGAATATGCCTATCCAAAATTGCAATATTTTCTCCAAATCCAAGATTTCGCAGTACGTGATTTGTCTCCTTTAATCCCATTCCCTTTAACATTTTTTTCAAAAATCCATTTTCTTTTTTTCAAAAAGTATCTCCAATTTCGGACAAAAATCTTCTTTGGCTGTAATTCTCCGTTCCTTGTCATTAATTTTCGCAATTCCACCAAATATCTGGACTTATTATTTTTAAATCTGACAATATTTAAAAAATTCAACCATTTCTTCTGCCTTTCCATTATACAGCAGTCCGTTTTCCACTAAATTTGTAATACTAGCCAAGCATTCTTAGCCTTCGACTGAGGTGTCAAAATACAAAATGCCATTTCTGCAAAAAAACTTCCTTCTCTGTGCCTTTCCAAGCCTTTTTTTATAACCTTTTATAGCCTTTTTCAATCCCTGCTTTTTATTTTTTTATAAATTTCAAGAATTTCCTCATGCTTTTTTTCCAGTCAATTCTTTCATTAATTTTATTTTTTTATCATTCTTTTTTTAATTTTTTTCAGACATAGTTAAAATTCCTTCTTTTATTCTTCTTTAATAATTTTAATATCGGATCTGTTCAATAACTTAATTTTTTTATTTCACAAGGTGCTTCTTTAGTGAACTACTCCCGCTTTTAGAAGCGGGAGCTTCTTGGGAAGTATCTGCTTTTGTTAGCCAAATATATTTACCAAGCTCTTCGGGCAGTTCCTGCCCTGTTTTTTTATTTCCTAATATTTCAACATTTCTTTTCCAACATCTCTTATATTCAGTGCTGCATTATAATCCCTATCAATCTCAATTCCACAGCACTCACATTTATAACTTCTTTCTGATAATTTCAGTTCCTCTTTAACGTTTCCACATTTATTGCAAGTTTTCGACGATGGAAACCACTTATCTATCTTCAAAAATTGCTTTCCTAAAAGCATCAACTTATACTCAAGCATCTTCAAAAACATTCCCCATCCATTATCTCCTACACTTTTCCCAAAATTTAATGCCTGGCTCATCCCTTTCATATTCAAATTCTCAACAACCACAGCATTGTATTCTTCAGACAATTTTTTTCGATAATTTATGCAAAAAAATCTCTTCGACAATTTTTTTAATATACTCATGTAATTTTGATATTTTCAATTTTTGCTTATACCAATTTTTAGAAAATCTCACTTTTTCTCGATAATGATTTCTGTAATTTCTTCAATTTTTTTTCTCCAACATCCTAAAATATCTTGGATAATCAGCCCTTTGGTTTTCAGAGCTAACAAATAATTCAGACATTGAAAAATCAAGTCCTATTACTTTATCATTACTTGGCATTTTTTGAATTTCTTTTTTTCAAATTCTGTCAAAACAGAAACATAGTAATTTCCATTACTGTTTGTCAATGTTACCGACTTTATCTTGTAATCCTTCGGTATTTCTCTATGATATTTCAATTTCACTTTTTTTCAATTTTGGCAAAACCAAATATTTGTTTTTCTCAATTCGTATTGAATTATTCACACAATTTGTCGTGTAACTTTTAACATTATTCTTTTTTTAGATTTGAACCTTGGAAATTTCGCTCTCTTCTGAAAAAAAGTTCGTAAACGATCGTCTTACATTTAATTGAGCATTTGAAAGTGCCAGGCTGTCTACTTCTTTCAAAAAAATTGGTTTTCACTTTTCAAACTGGCAGGTGTAATTATTTTTATTTTTTTCCAGTTTCTTCATAAATTTTATTAGCAGTGTACAAAATCGTATTGTAAACAAAACGAACACATCCAAAAAGTCTTGTCTATCAACAATTCTTGATCTTTATTTGGATAAATTCTATATTTGAATGCTAAATTATATTTCATAAAATTACACCTCCTTTTTGACTTTGAATATTTTTTTTAATTATCTCTAACGGTGCACCTCCAACACTTACAACTAAGTAACTTCTACTCCAAAAAAATATTCTTTCCACAATCTTCCCCTTATTTCAGGAAATTCTTTTTTTATCAGTCTGCTGGAAGCACTTTTTATAAGTATTTACAAACTTAGAAAGTTCAGTATTAGGCATAGCATTAATCAACATATGAATATGATCAACATCATGTTCCCATTCTTTAAGAATAATGTTATACTTCGGACATATTTTTTTCAAAAAAATCTCTTTCAATCTATTAGAAATTCCATTATTAATGACTTCTCTTCGATATTTTATACAAAAAAATCATATGATAATTTATATCAAATACTGAATGATAATTACTATTATATGACATTATTATTACCTACTTTTTATATTATTTCACTGAATAAATTATATCATAAATATATCCTTTTTTTCAATTTTTTTACAAAAAAAGCAATTCATCTCCCACTTGTAGAAGCCGGAGACTTCTTGCTATCTTTTGTTAAATTCTAAAAATACATACAGTTTCCAAACAATCCTGTTACTTTCTGTTTAAATCAGCGAAACTTAATTTGGCAGGATATTTAATTAAGTAAAATATTTTCTAATTTTATCATAAAAATCCTATAAATATAGAAAATTTGTATAAACAGCCTTGATTATTTTAGAAAAAATTTCCCAATTTCATCAATAGTTTCCTCTGATTCTTTAAGAGGGGCTAAAATCCAGTCATGACACAAATTTTCCCCAATTTTTATTTCTACGCTTGTTCCAACTGCAATTTCCAGCATATCACTTAATTTTAAGCAATCAGGATACAAAATTTCATTTGTTCCAAAAATGAGAAATATTTCCCAAGATTATCCATATTTCCATAAATTGGCGAAATCAGCGGATCTTTCACATCCAGTTCCCCAGCAAACTGCTTTCCAGTTATAATCAGCCCATTTAAAGGCAAAAGTGGATCTTTTTCTGCAAACTCTTCTATTTCCTCATTTGTCATTGAAACATCAGCCCAAGGCGACATCAATACCGTTTTTTTTGGAAAAGGCAGCTGTTTTTCTTCCTTTATCCTTTGCAAAAATGCAAGTGCCAGTCCCCCGCCAGAAGAATCTCCAAATAAATAAAACTCATCATTTTTTTATATTTTTTTGTTATTTTTTTCTATAAGCCTCCATTACAACTTTATGTGCCTTTTCCACAGTATTTTCAGGAGCAAGCGGATAGTCAATAAATGTAACTTTCAAATGATACTTTTTCACCAATTTTTCAATAATATTTTTATGCCCTCGGACAGCACGCATGACATAAGCCCCGCCATGTAAAAAATAACATGTCTGTTACAACTTTCTTGACTAGAAACTGTTAAAAATTTGATATTCATCGATAAACTGCTCATCAGTGGTAAGCGACTTGTCAAAATTGTTTTTTTATTCAAAAAAATCTGTATCTCTTCTCGGATTTAAAAAAATCCTTTTCCTTATATTTTTTTTCATATTTACCAATTTTTGCAATTGGCACTGCAATATCTGATAATAAACTCATTTTTATTTTTATTTTAAAAAAATAATCAAACTCCTTTCTTTTTTTACTGCTTTTTACAAAGGTTTTCATTCCTTTGATTATCATAAACTGTTATCATTTAATTTTTTTAGAAACATGCAATTTAAAAATTTCTAATTATTTTTATAGAATAATACAAGTAAAAATTTTCTAAGTGGCAGATTTTATAAAAAAATTTTTTAATAGACAAAAAGTTTTGATTTAACAAGGAATTAAAGTTTATATTATCAAATAGATCTGTTCAATAACTTAATTTTTTTCAGAATATTTATTTTATTAAATTCCAAATTGCGCATGATTTCAAAAACAAGTCTAATAAATAAAAATGATATTATTTTTTTATTCTATAAATTTTATTTTTATCTTCAATTTCTGCATAACGTTCTTTCCCGATAATCTTTTCCAATTCTACATTTGACCTTATATTATTTTTTTCTCAATTTCAGGAAGCAATTTTTTTATTTCCTTATTTGTAAATCCTATAATTCCTTTTCATTTAATTTATTAATATTATATTTCGTTATTTCACGTCCATAATTCTGTTTAGAATTTTGTATCTTTTTCATCATCTACAAACAAAAAAATTTCTGAGCAATTTCCAGCCCTGACTTTCCAAATCCAGAAATATTCTTTACTTCATTAACATCTTTAATAACCCCAACTTCATCCCGATATTTCACAAATTTTTTTCAGCCTTATTCTTATTAATCCCCAGTTTTAGCAAATCTTTATACTCAATACTGTTAATATCAAATTTCACATTGCTTTTTTTGTCAAATCAGTATCTTTCTTAGCCTTATCCTTTTTATAATTTTTTTCCCTATTAATTTCAATTTCAGGAGTATTTCTATCCTCAATTAAAAAGTCTTAAAAAAATTCCCCGCAATTAACAGCATTACAAAAATGATGACATATTTTATTTTCATAATAATCCCCTTTTTGATTATATTATTTAATGATTTTTTTCAAAAATCTGCCACTTAAATAATGAAACTTGTATTTTATGATAAATTATATCACATTGATTTACTATTTGATAGATGAAAAATAAAAAAATTTGTTTTATTATTCTCAAATTATTAAACCGTTTGATTAAGTCACTTTTTATAAATTTTTTTATTAATAAGTTCCTTTAAAGGCGAAAAACTAAAAAAATAAATCAAGTTTCTCATTTGTTTTTTTAAATAATATGTGGTATCATAAAAATTAAGAGAATTAAAAATCAAAAATATGATAAGAGGTGATTATCTATGGGAAAATTTATGGAAAAAACTAAAAAAAGTTATTTGAATATTTCAAGGGAGGATTTGAAAGGTTTCGAGTGACAATTATTTTTGCTTTAATAAGTTTTATTCTGGTAGTTTTGATTACAGAAATTGGAGATTTAGACTTTAAACGATTTTTTTGTTGCTGTTTTGGAAGAAGGAAGGAACTGCTGTATACTTGGGATTTTTATGACTGCGATGTTTGAAGTTGTCAGGGAAGAGTATTTTGGGGAGAAGAAAAAATGGTCTTTTAGAGGCCTTTATACAATTTTGACTGTTGTTATTATTGCAATATTTTATTATGTTTGTTTTATTGTGTATAGTTATGAAATTGGATTTTGATGCTGTTCCCAATTTCAATATTACTCTTTTTATTGATTCCAATTTTAAAAAAAGGGAAATAAGGAAAAGTATCTGCAATCTGCGTTTGTGAATTTTGTTGTATCGTGTATTTTTTTGCAACAGTGCTTTGGATTGGAATTGCGATAATTTTTGACTACAGTTGCTGCATTATTTGGATTTGATATGTTTGGATGGTTTATTTTAAGATTTTATTTGTATTCGTGGGTATTTGTATTTGATGTTTTGGGGATTTCCTTATTTTTGTCATTGCTAAAAAAAGCCAGACGATGATTTGGAAAGTTATGATTTTTCCCTATATTTTTAAAAAATGCTTGTAAAATTTGTAATTGTTCCGCTAATTACTATTTATACAGGAATTTTGTATATTTATTTTATAAATGTAATTATATCTATGAAATTGCCAAAAAGGCTTAATTTCTCACCTTGTGCTTTTGGTATACGGCATTTAGCCTGTTTATCATCATTTTAATAATTCCACTTATTAAAAAGTGATAAATTTCTAGGTAATTTTAAAAAAATATTTTCCGTATTTTTCAATACCTTTGATATTTGCTTCATTACTTGCAATTTTTCAAAGAATTTATCAGTATGGAATTACAGAAAATCGATATTATGTGCTGCTTTTAATATTCTGGTTATTTTTCTGCATGATTTCATTCATAAGAAACTCAAAAGTTGCAAAGATTCTAATAAGCCTGATTTTATGCCTTGTAATTGCTGTTTATACTCCATTTAACGCTGAAAGAGTGAGTGTTTACAGTCAAAGCCAGAGATTAAAAAGAATGCTTGTAAAATATGGAGCTTTAAAAAATGGGAAAATTTCAAAAATTACCCAAAATTTGACTAATAGACAAGGAAATCAGATTTATACAGTAATTGACTATATTTATTCTAGGGGAAAATCATCGGTTAAAAGTCTTGGGTTGAAAAATTCCAGCGGAAAAGTTTATGAAATTTCAGATGATTTGGAAAGAGATTTGGGAATTAAGGATTCCTGGAGAAATTATTATGGTGAAGAAGATGGGGAAGATGGTGAAAGTTATGATATTAGAAAAGCGGTAAACTATGACTTAAAGACAGAAGAAAAATACTTCAGATATTTTAGATGTAAAAAAGGTTATGACAATGTTATCCATTATCAAAAAAAATGGGGAGAATCTACAGACCTGACATATAAATCTGGTGAATATAAAGTTGCCATTTTAAACAAAAATAATTACAGTAAGTGACAAGAACGGGAAAAGAGTTACTAAATTTAATTGTGAAGATCTAATAAAAACAGGTGTTGGCAAAATTAAAGACTCTCAAACTTGAAAAATTCAGGAGGTTCTGATGAAGAATATAAGGTTTTTGCCAAAAAGACTTTGAATATGTTGGAACAGCAGGAGATATAAATTATAAGATTTCATTGCAAAAATATTTATGAAGAAATTACAGATGGAAAAATGACAGATATAAATTATGAATTTTATTTTATGTTTTCAGAAAAAAATAATTTTTAAAAATTGCTATTTAAGATAGAGATCTGTTTGATAATCATACAAACCTGGAATTTAATAAAATAAATGTTATGAAGTAAGGAATTTTGACTTCTTGTGAAATAAAAAAATTAAAATGTAGAGCTCTAAAAAAAGAGGATGATTAAATTATGAAAAACTTTAGTTATTTTTAGCACATCCAGATATGGAAAATTCGAGAATTAACAAAAGATGGAAGGAAGAACTGGAAAAAAATATCCTGACAAAAATTACAGTAAATGAACTTTACAAAAATTATCCAAATTGGGATATTGATATTGAAAGAGAGCACGAATTGTTACTATCTCATGATAACATAATTATTCAATTTCCGCTTTACTGGTACACATACACTCCTTTATTGAAAAAAATGGCTTGATGATGTACTTTCATATAATTGGGCCTATGGAAATGAATATAACCTAAAAGGAAAAAATATAGGAGTTGCAATTTCTATTGAGGGTTTGAAAGTGACTATTCAAAAAAATGGCTCTGTAAAAATTTTTCAATGGATGAAATTTTGATACATTTTTAAAAGCAACTGTTGAATATGTCAAGGCAAATCTAATTTCTCATTATTTTCTTTTTGATACTGATAATATAAGTGATGAGGAACTTTCAGAAAATGCTGGAAATTATGCGAATCATATTTTTTTAGTTTATAAGAGAACTAAAAAAATCCTTTTTAACTGATTTTTTTACTATTTAAATATTATGAAAAAAATGGGAGATATTCTAACAATACAGTTTATTTCCCATTTTATCTTTCATTAGTATTCTTTTTTTAAGAATTTTTGTAAAATATCAAAAAAATTAAAAAAAGTACACTTTTTATATTTACATTATTTCTAATGCTATTTTTTTAAATTTATCAGATTTTTTTCAAATCTTCTGTTTCCACAGAATTTTTTTGCATTTATAATAATTTTAGAAAGAAAATCTATCAAAAATTCCTTTTTCTTTCTTTTAGTTCATTTTCAATTTCATTTATAAAAAAATAAACATTTTCAAGCCTCCCAAAAAAACGTATCCGCCGTGCTATCAGTTCAATGCTTTTTATTATATTTTATTGTCAAATCCAAACTATTTTTAACAGCAAATTCCCCACTCACATAATTTTTTTCATTTCCGTAACAATTTGCAAAAATATCTTCAACTGTGTTAATTTGGAACTTAATGTCATCAAGCGAAAGATTTTTGCCTTTTTAAATTCCAGAATATCATTTTTCATTTCCATCAAAGAAATAGTAAATTTCTTTGCTAACTCCTAGTTCTTCGTTATTCATTCCAGATAGATGGAATTTAATTGTACGGGATTTTATTGTAGGAATTATATTTAATGTTCGTGATAAAAGTATAAAAATATACGTTTTTTTGGAGGTTCTTCCAAAATTTTTTTAAAAAGCGCATTTGAAGATTCTTTTTCTCAAATTTTCAATTCCGCACAGAATAAATATTTTTTTGGTGAATTAAATGAGGATTCTATCGAAGAATAGATGATTTCCCGCACTTCATCAATTTTTTTATGTTTTCATTGTTTTTTTATTTATTATTTCAATGTCAGGATGCTGAGAAATGTCGATAAGCCGTTCTATTTTTTCTTTTTCAGCATCATTTTGGATATTTTTTTGTCATAATCATTTTTTTGAAAACATTAGTGCATAAGAAAGCAAGTCAACTCTCTTATCACCGTAAAAGAGATAACTTGCGCTCACTTTATCCTGATTTGCCTCATTTTTTTAAATTTTTTTCAGTTATTTTCTGTAATTTCATTTTTTTCTCATTTTCTTTTTTTCTTTTTTTAAAAATTAACAACAAATATTAATTTTCTTTCATTTGAAGAGTTCTTAACAGTTTCTTGTTGTCAAATGCGGCTCCTCCACCTAAAACTACTGAATCCAATGGATTTGGAGACAAGAATACTTTGATTCCAACTTCTTTTTCCATCATGTCAATAAAGTTTCTGATTAGAGAACCTCCACCAGTCATTACAATTCCGTTATCCAAAAATATCTGCTGCCAATTCAGGCGGACATTTTTCAAGAACTTCTTTTGTAGAGTTTACAATTTGGAATAGAGAATCTTCGATTGCTTCGTAAATTTCATTTGCATTGACTTCCACAGTATTAGGAATTCCAGTTTCCAAATCTCTACCTTTTATTTCCATAACTTCAGGCGATTGAACTTTTAATGCTGAACCTAATTCTTTTTTTATTTTTTCAGCAGTTCTATCTCCAATTAATAAATTATATTTTCTTTTTACATATCTTACAATATCTTCATCAAATCTGTTTCCAGCAATTCTAATTGATTTACTTGCGATAATTTCATCTAGCGAAAGAATTGCAATATCAGTAGAACCTCCACCTATATCAATTACCATGCTTCCTTCAGGTTGTGAAATATCCACTCCGGAACCAATAATAGCGGCTCTTCCTTCTTCAATAATGTATGTCTTTTTAGCGCCCTTTACTGCATCAAACAATGCTTTTCTTTCAACACTTGTTACTTCAATCGGCACACAAATCATTACTTCAGGCTTGAACAGCGAATTTCCATAAATTTTGTGAATAAAGTATGTAATCATTTCCTTTGTTGAGTCAATATCTGCGATAACTCCATCTTGCAAAGGTTTAATAGCTTTGAATACTGTCAGGAGTCTTCCCAAGCATTTCTCTACTTTTCTTTTCCAACTGCAATTAATCTTCCTGTTTTTTTCTATCACGTGCAACAACAGATGGCTCGTTTAATACTATTTTTTTCTTTGCTTATCGTAAATCAATATATTTGCAGTTCCTAAATCTATCGAAATACTTTTTATTTACTCTAAATATTTTTTTACAAAATCAAATACACCCATTTTTTTCCTCCTATTAAAATTAACTTTCTTAATTATATCATATTTTTTTCAATAAAAAAATTTATTATTTTTTTGAAATTTTTTTGAAATTTTTTTACTATAAATATTTATTTTTTTTACATTTTTTTACTATATTTTTTTACCTAATTTGGCTTTATTTTTTTAGTTTTGCAAAAAAATAAATAATATTTAATAAATCAGAAATTTACATTCAGCCATTTCAATATTTCATCATAAATCTCGTATTTGTTTATTTCATTTAGGGATTCATGCCGTCCATTCCTGTTTTCAAGAACATTAATTCTTCTTTTTTTCTTTCTCAAATTATTGAAAATCTTATTTATATGATAAGTGTCAATCGCCTTGTCATCAGTTCCGTAAACAGCCAATATTTTTTTGCAGAATCATCTAATTTTTTTATAATTTCTGTTAATAAATCCCATTGTGGAAAAAATTCCAGAAAAAAACTTTGGTGTGACAGGATAACCGCAAAGTTCACTTTCTTCGTATTTTTTACTTTCATTTTCATCTCGAGTCAGCCAGTCAAATTTAGTTTTATTCGGCTCAAAAGCCATATTCCATTTCCTGAAAATTTTATTAAATGCAGAAAATTTCCTGAAAATAACTCTTTCCAGAATAGTTGCAAAACTTCCCCCTGCAGCTTCCATCTGTTTTTTCAATGGAAAACCCGACAAAATAAAATATTTGTAACTATTTTCAATTCCCCATCGCATTCCAATCAAAGACCCCATGCTATGTCCAAAAATCGTAGTATTATCAGGATTTGATCCGATTTTTTCCAAAAAGATGCCAATATCTTTAAAAACAGCCTTTATTCCATTTTTTCCAAAATCTCCAATCTCTTCATCCTTCAGTTCTCCATGCCCACGAATTTCCATAACAAACACATTATACCCGTTAGAAGCCAAAAACTCCCCAAATTCAGCATATCTTCCAACAGGCTCAGTCATTCCATGAAAGATTACAATATTATTTTTTTATATTTTTTTCTTTTTGACTTAAAAAAATAAATAAGGTATTTTTTTATTATCAAAACTTTCAAAAATATTGTTTTTTTCCATTATTTCCCTTTTCTAAAAAAATGTTAGATTTATTTGTTAATGAGATTTATTTAAAAACTAAACCGACCTAGAAATAGGCAAATCAAACTTAAAAATCAGATATTCATAATCTTAAAAATCTTAGAGTTTAATTTTAAACTTATTTTTGTATGTATACACATCTATTATAATACAATATTATTTTTTGCAATTACAAATTTTTTTATTTCACATTCAAGATTTTTTTTAAATAATATATTTATAAATTATAAATTTGAAAGTGAAGAAAAATATGTTTTGTTTATGAAAAATTAGCAAAAAGCAAAAAAATATTCATGACTTTTTCGAGTTTGATTTTAAGTCTCACTGTCAAAAAAATAAAAATTTTAAAATAACAAATTGTTGATGTATTTAATAATTTATATATTAGTAAAAAAATCCTTGAAAAATAAAGGGTTCTTAATAAAATAAATATTTTTTTAATTCGTTTTTTTATGATATTTTAGATTCTTTTTAGAAAAAAAGACAAAAAAATTATAAATTTTGAAAAATGCTTATAATGATATTTTTTTATAAAAAAATAGTAATTAAATAGCATAATTTTATAAATATTTTTTTATTCGCTTTAATTTTTAAATTAATTTTAATAAATAGGTTAAAAACCCAGTATTTAAGGGAGAATTTGTTAAAAATAAGAAAGTAAAAAAATGTCATCTAAAAAAATAAACTCATAATTGTTATTATGAAAAATATTAGTAATTATTGATATTACAAGGTTAATAAGAATTATGAGGAGTAAATAATTAATGGGGCTTGATTTTAATGAAAGTGACATATTAAAAGATATTTTAAATTTTAAAATTGTTAATAGAAAAAAATTAGAAGAAAAAAATATGGATTTAAAAATAATAGATCGTATGATTAAACATATAAATGAATTTTTATGTAAAAATGATAATGGGATAATACATAAAAAGTAAAAACTATTTATATTATTTTTGGAAAAATATTATGAAAGCCTATTTAAGATAAATGACAGGGATATAAACATGAGAATGTCGTTTAGGGCGGGAACTTATCACACTTATCTTGCTGCTTGGGAAGGAAAAAGTTGAATATTTACAAATTCAATAAGCAAATCAGAAGAAATGAACAAAAATACTAAAAAAATATTCAAAAATGATCTAAAGCAGATATTAAAAAAACTTATAATATAAAAGCATTTAGAATACATAAGAACAGCAAATTTAGAAAAAAATTATTTGAAAGCAAGAATTATGACCTTAAAGAGTTAAGGGAGAACTATTTGAGGGAAATACTGATGAGAAGAATGGAAAAAGATTTATATTGGGAAAAGTACATATCAAGAAAAACTTCTATTTTAAAATATTGCAGGAAATTTTAGAAATAAAAAAATATTAAATATATAAAAAGACTTCTTTTTGTATATTGACCAGTTTACAGATATAATTTCAATGTATGAAAAAAATATTCAATATTAACATATTTTTATTTTAAATATGAAAAGTACAGATATAAAAATTCAAATATAGGCTGAAGAAAAACTGATGAAAAATAAAGAGTTTTTTTATAATGATGGATAAAAATTTCTAAAAAGGGAAAAAAATTGAAAAATAGATTGTAAATTTATGACTTTATTTTATAAAAAAACTGCATAGAAAAAGAAAACCTGAAAAAAATATTAAGTGAAATTAATAAAGCCATAATGATTGAGAAAAAAATCAAGAAACATTTGGAATAAAAAAAGGTAGAAACTAGAAAGGGCAAGGAAGAAGGAGTAGAAGTTTACAGTATTGCTGAAACATCTGTAAATTTTTGAAAAATAAGGATTTATTAAATAAAAAAACTTTTTGAAAAAAATATATTCATTTGGATGAAACCGTTAAAATAAGGACATTAGTTTTAGTTGATGTGGAAGAGAATCAGATTTTAAAGTCATTTAATAAAGTAATGAAATTTTTTTAATTTTTTTAGAGGTGGTTAAAGTGGAACATTTAAATAATTTTTAAGAAAGTTATCACAAGAAATAATACTGGTTACGAACAAGTGCTTATAATTTCCAGTTCAAAAATTTTTTTAAATACGATAAGAAATTTTTTTCAGATATTCCAATTTTTTTAATTTTGTACTGGGAAAAGAAAAGGGAACTTTACAAAGCAGAACAAATATTTTTGAAACAGATGATATATTTACGTAGAATGATGTTTCAGTATTTGGAATTTAAAAAGATAGAAAGATAATCCATAAGTAAATTTTTGTTATGGAATAGTCATTTGTGTGCTTAAACTCTATAAGTTATTTTTCACTATTTACGGCATTTGAACATTTTTTTTTATAAAAAATTTTTTTAAAAAATTTTAAAAAAATATATTTGCTTTTTATGAAATTTTTTTAGGGTATAATAACTGTAGAGTTAAGTTCAATATTATAATGATTACAAATAAACATATAACAAATATTAAAGATTGAAAGGATGTGTTGTTAAATAATGGACGCATGGAGAGGATTTAAAGAAGGAAATTGGAAAGACAACATTGATGTTACAGAATTTATCAGATTAAATTATACAGAATATTTAGGTGATGACAGCTTTTTGGAAGGACCGACTGAAGCAACTACTAAATTGTGGAAAGAACTTTCTGAAAAATTTAAAGTAGAAAGAGAAAAAGGTATTTATGACGCTGAAACTAAAATACCTTCTCAAATAGATGCTTATGGAGCTGGATATATTGATAAAGATTTGGAAAAAATTGTAGGACTTCAAACTGATGCTCCACTAAAAAGAGCAATCTTCCCAAATGGTGGATTAAGAATGGTAAAAAACAGCTTGGAAGCTTTTGGTTATAAATTAGATCCAGAAACTGAAGAAATTTTTACTAAATACAGAAAAACTCACAATGACGGAGTTTTCTCAGCTTATACTGAACAAATAAGAAAAGCAAGACATACAGGAATTATTACAGGACTTCCAGATGCTTATGGTCGTGGAAGAATTATCGGAGATTACAGAAGAGTTGCTCTTTACGGAGTTGACAGATTGATAGCTGACAGAGAAGAACAATACAAAAATTTAGATCCAGCTGAAATGACTGAAGATGTAATTAGACTTAGAGAAGAAGTTTTTGAACAAGTTAAAGCATTAAAAAGCATTAAAGAGAATGGCAGCAAACTACGGATTTGATATTTCAGGACCAGACTGCTAATGGTAAAGAAGCAGTACAATGGCTATATTTTTGCATACTTGGCAGCAACTAAAGATCAAAATGGAGCTGCAATGAGTATTGGTAGAACTTCTACATTCCTAGATATTTTCTTGGAAAGAGATTTGCAGGAAGGAACTTTGACTGAAAAAGAAGCTCAGGAAATAATGGACCATTTTGTTATGAAATTAAGAATCATAAGATTTTTAAGAACACCTGAATACGATGCATTGTTCTCAGGAGATCCAGTTTGGGTAACTGAATCAATTGGAGGAATGGGAGCAGATGGAAGATCAATGGTTACAAAAAATTCATTTAGAATTTTACACACATTGTACAACATGGGAACTTCGCCTGAACCAAACTTAACAGTTTTATGGAGTGAAAAATTACCTGAAACTTGGAAAAAATTCTGTGCTAAAGTGTCAATTGATACTTCATCAGTACAATATGAAAATGACGACATCATGAGACCACAATTCGGAAATGACTATGGAATCGCATGTTGTGTATCTCCAATGACAATTGGACATCAAATGCAATTCTTCGGAGCGAGAGTAAACTTGCCAAAAGCATTGTTATATGCAATTAACGGTGGTAAAGATGAAAAATCTAAGATTCAAGTTACACCAGTTGGACAATTTGAACCAATCAAAGGTGAATACTTGGAATTTGATGAAGTTTGGGAAAAATTAGACAAAGTATTAGACTGGTTAGCTTCAACTTATGTTAAAGCATTGAATATTATTCACTATATGCATGACAAATATTCTTATGAAGCATTAGAAATGTCATTGCACGACATTAATATCAGAAGAACAGAAGCATTTGGAATTGCTGGACTTTCAATTATTGCAGATTCACTTGCGGCTATTAAATATGGTAAAGTAAAAAGTTGTAAGAGATGAAGAAGGAGATGCAGTTGACTACATCAATGAAAAAAAGATTATGTTCCATTCGGAAATAATGATGATGCAACTGACCAATTTGCAGTAGATATTACAAGAAGATTTATGAACAAATTGAGAACTCACAAAATGTATAGAGATGCAATCCCTACACAATCAGTATTAACTATTACTTCAAATGTTGTATACGGTAAGAAAACAGGAAATACACCTGATGGAAGAAGAGCTGGAGCACCATTTGGTCCAGGAGCAAACCCTATGCATGGAAGGGATACAAGAGGAGCTTGTTGCTTCACTTGCTTCAGTAAATTAAAAATCCCATTTGAAGATGCAAATGATGGAATTTCTTATACATTCGCAATTACACCAGAAACATTAGGTAAAAATGCAAATGAAAAACAAACTAACTTAGTTGGATTAATGGATGGATACTTCAATCAAACAGGACACCACTTAAATGTAAATGTATTCGGAAGAGATTTACTAGAAGATGCAATGGAACATCCTGAAAAATTATCCACAATTAACAATCAGAGTTTCTGGATATGCAGTAAACTTTGTTAAATTGACTAGAGAACAACAATTAGATGTAATTAACAGAACAATTTCAAATAAAATGTAATTTTTTTGAAAGTTTAAAAAAATTTAAAAATTTAAATTTACTGTTAAACAAATTCAATTTAAGCAAATTCAATAAATTGTTAAAATATGAAAAAATGTCGCATAGTTTCATAAAAAAATATGAGTTATGCGGCATTATTTTCTATTATTTGAATATATATCCTATTAAAAAAATAGAAAAATATGTTTTATTTATTTTCTGGCAAGAGGTTAAGACCCCTTGTTAAATAGAATTTATAATAAATTCATTACTCTAGCGGGAAATAATAGTATAAATTTTATATTGAATTTATATTAAAAAAAGTAAGAGAGAAAGAGAAAAATTAATATGGAAGTAAAAGGATACATACATTCATTTGAATCTTTTTGGGACAAAAAGATGGACCAGGAATTAGATTTGTGCTGTTTTTTTACAGGGATGTCCTCTTAGATGTTTATATTGTCATAATGTAGATACTTGGGAAATTAAGGATAAAAAAATGGTAATGACAGCACAGGAAGTTATGAAGGAAATTTTAAAAGTGAAAGGATTTATAAAAACTGGCGGAGTTACTGTGTCTGGTGGAGAACCTTTGATGCAGCCTGAATTTTTGATGGAGTTATTTAAACTTTGCCGTGAAAATAAGATTCATACGGCACTTGACACATCTGGATATATTTTTAATGAAAAGGCGAAAAAAGTGTTGGAGCTTGTGGATATGGTACTTCTCGATATTAAGCACATAAATCCTGAAAAATATAAAATATTGACTTCGGTTGAACTTGACAATACGTTAAAATTTGCAAAATATTTAGATGAAATCAATAAACCTGTTTGGTTAAGATATGTACTAGTTCCAGGATATTCTGATGATGAAAAAGATTTGCACGACTGGGCAAAATTTGTTTCACAGTTGAAAAATGTGGAAAGAGTGGATATTTTGCCATTTCATCAGATGGGGCAGTATAAGTGGGAAAAGGTCGGAAAAGAGTATAAATTAAAGGATACACCGACACCGACACGAGAATTGGTTGAAAAAGCTGAAGATATTTTTAGATCTTATGGGTTAAAAAAATGCTGAAAAAAATAAAAATTAAGGGAATTACTTCTTTTATTAGAAATAGTTCCCTTTTAAATTTTCTATATATTTCACAAATTTGATCAATTTCACCCAAATCAATAATTTTAGCCTGTCTATGTATCTCTCGCCTTCATAAAAATAAAATAACTGCTGGAACTGAAAAATAAACTTAACTATCCAACAACTTCTGGAATTTCAGAGGCTTCAATATGGTAGGATGGAAAAATTTTTTTCCTTTTTTTATTTTTTTAAATTTTTATTGAATAAATTATATTTTTTTGCTTGTCCCAAATCATCAACTTGAGCGATTCCGATACCAATGACTTTAGATTTAAAAGGTTTAAAAATCATATTTTGAAGTAAATGCGTCTATTTTGGATGGATCTTCTGGAGTAAGTAAAGTTATGTGGGGATCAAAACTTGTAAACACATTTGGAGAACCATACAAATTGAATGATTTTACTTTTTCAGGAATAGACTTTGCCCAGTCTGGAACTTTTGCATCCTTTGCACGATACTTGTTCAAACTGACTGTTATTTCATCCGCAAGCTGCTGTATAGTTTCATTATTTTTGAGCATCAAGCATAAACCAGTTTCCGCCAGTTTTTCTTAATCTGTAAAATTCTATATCAAAGGGCTTTGTCTGATTTGCAATTTTATTGACAGTATTCTTTATTGTTTTTAATGCTTCAGGTTTGTATTCTGTAAGATAAAGTGTCAGATGGACTGCATATCCTTTTGAATAAAGGCTTTCAATTCCTGCCTCTTTAAGTCCTTTTGAAATATTTTCCACATTTCTGGTTGCATTATTATCCATAATTACAAAAACGTTGTAATTTACATTGGAAAAAGTGTTCAGGCAAAACATTAAAAAAATTGAAAAAAATATCTTTTTCATAATAAAACCTCCTAAATTTTTTTGTTTTAGATTACTTTTTGCTATAATTATACCTTGAAATATTTTTAAAAAAACAAGGTTTAAAAAAAGTATTCCACATTTAATTTAAATTGTTTTTTTTCCGCACATTTACTTTATTTATTTGTAAGATTATCCAAAAAAATTCATAAAGAAAAATTATTCATCTCATTATAATCGTTATTACGGATTGTTTGAGGTGATTGGACAAATGGTAAAGTTTGGCTTTTCTTTTCAAGATCTTTATCTGAATCAATTAATAATTCTGCCACTTTTTTTGTAAATTCAGGATGGCATTGAAAACCGTAGTGCTTTTCGCTATATTTTATAATTTGTCGTGGACATCCTTTGCTTTTTGCTAAAACTTTTGCTGTATCAGGAAGTCCTGGCATATCGCTGTGCCAATGTCCTGTTATCGTTTGTTTTCCAAAATGCTTAATATTTTTATCTTCTAGTCCATCTTCAGTTAATTCAATCGGAAAATTTCCAATTTCGCAAGAAGGACTTTTTTCTGTAGTTCCGCCGTAGGCTTCTCCTAGAAGCTGAGCTCCAAGACATGCTCCAACTATGTATTTATCAGCTTTTATAGCCTTTTTAATCAAATCAATTTCAGCCTTTGGGTCAAAATAAGGAAACTCGCTATTATCTCCAATTGGACTTTGAGGACCTCCCATTACTATTAAAAAATCAAGTGAATCCACATTCTCAGGTAATTTTTCATCTTGATAGACTTTTGTCATTGTGACATCGTGTCCAGAAAGCGCTGCCCAGGCAAGATAAGCTCCTGGAACTTCAAATGTTTCGTGTAATATAAAGTGTATTTTCATTGTTGTACTCCCTTAGGTTCTAGATTTTTAGTAAAATCACTTTAAAACTAACTTTTTTGAATTTTACTAATAGTTAAGTTTAATATTAAAGAGATTAGGTATATTATATAATTTTTATAAAAAAATTCAAGAAAAAGGAACTATTTTTTTCATAGTTGCAATTATTTTTTTAAATATGCTATAATTAAAAATGATAAAAAAATACATTAATTAAAAAAACAAAAAAATAAAAATAAAAATGGAGGAAAAAAATTAAAATGGCAAAAAGTTTAAATTCGAGAGAAGTAAACCACACGTAAACATAGGAACAATTGGTCACGTTGACCACGGTAAAACAACAACAACAGCAGCAATTTCAAAAGTATTACTGAAAAAGGGTTAGCTGAAAAAGTTGATTTTGAAAAACATTGACCAAGCCTCCTGAAGAAAGAGAAAGAGGAATTACAATTAACACAGCTCACATTGAGTATGAAACAGAAAAAAGACACTACGCTCACGTAGACTGTCCAGGACATGCTGACTATGTAAAAAATATGATTACAGGAGCAGCTCAAATGGATGGAGCTATCTTAGTAGTATCAGCAGCAGATGGTCCAATGCCTCAAACAAGAGAACACATCTTGCTAGCAAGACAAGTAGGAGTACCTTACATCGTAGTATACTTGAATAAAGTAGATATGGTAGACGACGAAGAATTATTAGAATTAGTAGAAATGGAAGTAAGAGAATTATTAAACGAGTACGGATTCCCAGGAGATGACGTACCAGTAATCAAAGGATCATCATTAGGAGCATTAAATGGAGAACAAAAATGGATAGATGCAATTGTAGAATTGATGGATGCAGTGGATGAATATATTCCAACACCAGAAAGACCAATTGACCAACCATTCCTTATGCCAATTGAAGATGTATTCACAATTACAGGAAGAGGAACAGTAGTAACAGGAAGAGTAGAAAGAGGAGTAGTAAAAGTTGGAGAAGAAGTAGAAATCGTAGGAATTAAACCAACTTCAAAAACAACAGTAACAGGAGTAGAAATGTTCAGAAAATTATTAGATTCAGGACAAGCTGGAGATAATATAGGAGCATTATTAAGAGGAACTAAGAAAGAAGAAGTGGAAAGAGGACAAGTATTGGCAAAACCAGGAACAATTACTCCACATACAGGATTTAAATCAGAAGTATACGTATTGACAAAAGATGAAGGAGGAAGACATACTCCATTCTTTACAGGATACAAACCACAATTCTATTTCAGAACAACTGATATTACAGGAGAAGTAAACTTACCAGAAGGTGTAGAAATGGTAATGCCTGGAGATAACATTGAAATGACAGTAGAATTGATTCACCCAATTGCAATGGAAGAAGGATTAAGATTTGCGATTAGAGAAGGTGGAAGAACAGTAGTCTTTCAGGAGTAGTTGCGACTATTACTAAATAGTTTTGGCTTATTAAGGTTTATTTATTAAAAATAAGATTTTTTTATAATCAAAAAAATAATTTACATAGCACTCGATTAAATAAAGTTTTTTTATTAAGTTTATCGTAGTGCTATTCTTGTTAAGAAAAATGAATCATATTATAATATTAAATTTTACATAATAAAAAAATTAGTTTAAAAATACAGGCTAATAAATGAGACTATTATTGAATAATTAATTAGTTAATTTGGTAAAATTACTAAAGTTATTTTCTAAATTTTAAAAAAACTTTACAAATTCATATTATTATGATAAAATTAACTGTGAATTGTTAAGATATATTTGTTAAATTATTTTTTTAGGAGGAAAAAAACAATGAAAAAAATTATTAGGAGTATTAGCATTAGTTTTAAGCGTATCTAGTTTAGCAATGGCTGATCAAGATACAGTAAAAGAAATTCATTTCTCTAGCGAACTTAGACAAGGTTATACTGACAAAAAAACAAATACAGGAAATGGATTAGGAATCGCAGGCTTCAAAGGAGATAACAAAGATAGAACTAGATGGAGAAACATCCTTGGTGGAGATTTGAATTTAGTAGATGAAGGAAACTTAGGATTAAGATTTGAATTCCAAAATGATCAAGACAGATACAAAAATGATTTTGATTATGAAACTAAAACAGGAACAAAAGGAACTTATGACAAATCTCAAACTTGGGAAAATGACATTGCATTATACAAAGATGTTAAATTAGGTTCTTGGACTGCTAAATGGGATTTAGGATGGAAATACAAATCTACTAATGGAAATGGTAGATATGCAGGACACAGAGGAACATCAAATGAAATTTATGTAGGACCAGAATTTGGAATTGATTTCTTCGGTCATCACTTTGATGGAAAAGCTCAATTTGTATACTTCGATCAATCAGGAGAAAAAGACGGAGATAATGCATGGTCAGGAAGCGACTTTATAAATGGTAAAACAAGCGGTGTTGGAGGTAACTTTGACTTAGCAACTAATGGTAAAGTTTTCGATAATAGAGCAGGAAACTTAAACTATTATGTTACATTGAATAACCACTTAAGAGATGCAAAAGGTAAATTAGTTGAAACTGGAAAAGATGCTAAATCTACTGTATATCTAGACTATGTAACTGGAGCAACTTATAAAACACCTGAATTAGCAGGATTCTACGGATTAATTAATACAGAAAATGAATGGGAAAAACAAACTGCTAGACACGGATTTAAAAACAATTTCTCAGTATGGACTGGATTAGGATATAGAACAGGAATTGATTTATCAGTAGGAACATTAACATTAAACCCTGAAGTTAAATACAGAGTTGTTAATAAAGAAACTGTTAAAGGTATATACGATGACGGACGTTACTCAAGTACTGATAAATACACAAGAGAATACAACGAATTAAGAGCAGGATTAAACGTTGGTTTAGAAGTTAAATAGTTTAAATAGATTCATATATAAAAAGGGATGGAAAAAAATTATTCTGTCTCTTTTTATATATTAGACTTGTTCGGAAACTATGTTTATTTAGAATTTAATAAAACAAATATTCTGAAGCAAGGTGTCTTGATTCCTTGTTAAATAAAAAAATTAAGTTGTCGAACAGATCTATTAAAAAAATAGTTTGTATAATTGAACTTATCTAAAAATTGAACCGATGAAAAATTATATAAATCTAGGATTTGAGTAAAAATAGTTATAGTTTTTTTGAATTTGATCTTAGATAAGTTTTGCTATGCTATTTACATTTAAAAAAAGTAAAAAAATTATATTTTAGCCATTTTAAAAACAAAAATTAGGATTAATTTGTTAAAAAAATTTATAGTATTCGTTATTTAAGTGAGTTTAACATTAAATAAAAATCAAAAAGATTTCAAATTTAATAAAAAAATATCAAAAAAAGTTTTAAAAATAAGTTGACAAAATTGAAAAAAATATATTATAATAATTGAGTAATTTGAAAAATTAGCCCGAGTGGTGAAATTGGTAGACGCAACGGACTCAAAATCCGTCGATTTTATATCGTGCCGGTTCGACTCGGCCTCGGGCACCAATAATATAATTAAATTTTTTTCATAATGAATTGCACTCTACACTCTTAGAGTGTTTTTTTATTTATTATTATAAAAAAAGAGAATATTAAATAGTGAATTATTAGAAAATGTGTCGAAATTTTATTTCTAATGCTATTTCTCAATAAAAATAATAAATTTGTTATATCTACTATGCAAGGGATCAAGACCTCTTGTCAGGAAATAAATAAAATATAATTTCTATTTTGTAAATGGGATTTAGTATAAATTAAATTTTAAAAAGCAGTTTTTAATAAAATAATTTGTAAACTTCTTTATTATTTGGGATATTAAGGGAAACTAATAATAAAAAAATTTCTTGAAATTCTAAAAATAAAAAAATGATACCATTATGACAAGAGAAAATAGTCTTGAAAATGTAGATTTTGGCTTGGATAGTTATTGGAAAGCTGTTTGAGTGGAAAGATATATCATATTTGCGGCAATTCAAAAGCTATTCAGAAAAATCATAAAAACTAGAAAAGAACTGAAATTTGAGGGAAAAAAAGTGGAAAAAAAGAGCGACAATAATAACTTATGGTTGTCAGATGAACGTAAATGAAAGTGCAAAAATGAAACAGATGTTGCAGACAATGGGATACAGTATGACTGAAGATATTGAAAATACGGATTTGGTGTTTTTGAATACTTGTACGGTTAGAGAAGGCGCTGCTGTTAAGGTGTATGGAAAACTTGGAGATTTGAAGAGAATTAAGGAAGAAAAAGATGGGAAAATGATTATTGGAGTTACGGGGTGTTTAGCTCAAGAAGTGAGAGATGAGTTTATTAAAAAGACGCCTTATGTTGACTTGGTGCTTGGAAATCAGAATATTGGGAGAATTCCTGATCTTCTGGAAAGAATTGAATCTGGGGAAGAAACGCATATTGTTATGGTGGAGGATGAAGATGAATTACCGACTAGAGTAGATGCGGACTTTGGAGATGATATTGTAGCTTCCATTTCGATAACTTATGGATGCAATAATTACTGTACTTTCTGTATTGTGCCTTATGTGCGTGGAATGGAGCGTTCTGTGCCACTTAATGAAGTTGTGAGGGATGTTGAGCAGTATACTAAAAAAGGATATAAGGAAATATTGTTTTTGGGGCAAAATGTAAATTCATACGGAAGTGATTTTGCAAACGGGCAAGATAATTTTGCTGAACTTTTGGAGCAAAGTGCAAATGTGGAAGGAGATTTCTGGATAAAATATGTGTCACCACATCCAAAGGACTTTAGCGATGAAGTGATTGATACGATTGCAAGAAATCCTAAAATAGCTAGAATGTTACATCTGCCATTACAATCAGGATCTACAAAAATTTTGAATGCAATGAATAGAGGATATACAAAAGAGGAATTTGTTGCGCTTGCTAGGAAAATTAAGGAAAAAGTGCCTGATATTGGACTTACAACTGATATTATTGTAGGATTTCCAGGAGAAACAGATGAAGACTTTCAAGATACGATGGATGTTGTAAATGAAGTTGGATTTGAAAATGCATTTATGTTTATGTATTCTAAGAGAAGCGGGACTCCTGCAAACTATAATGGAAGGGCAAGTTGATGAGCATACTAAAAATGAAAGATTGCAGCAGCTTATGAGACTACAAAATATGAAGGCAAAGGAAGAAAGTCAAAAATATTTAGGGAAAATTGTAAAAGTTTTAGTTGAAGGACCTAGTAAAAAGAATCCTGAAATGTTGACTGGAAGAAGTTCTACGCATAAAATAGTTTTATTTAAAAGCGATAGAAAGGATTTGAAGGGGAAATTTGTAAATACAAGAATTTATGATGCTAAAACATGGACATTATATGGAGAGCTGGTGGAGGAATAGATGATAAAAAAAGAAAAAGGAAATTGAGGCTGAAAAAGTTACTGGAAGAACAGGCAGAAACGCTAAAACCTAGAAGAGGACGGCCAAGAAAAGTTGAGGTAGATAAATCATTGGAAAATACAGAATTAGCTGAAGAAAAAAAGCAAAAACATGATGAAGAAGATTCAAGTAAAAAAACTGCCTTTGAAAATTCAAATTATGAAGAAAAAATGATAAAGGATATTCTTTCTGAAAAATGTAACTAAATTGAAAAAGAATGGCAAAAAGAATATAAAATTGAAGGTTTTTTTCAGGAATGTCAAAACTTGAACTTATAAATGCTATTTTAATTAAAAAAAGGTGAGGAAAGAGGGAAAACCTATGGATTTGGGAAACTGGATGTAATAGGTGATGGAAATTATGGATTTTTGAGAAATACGTCAATTGGACCTGATGTATATGTGTCGATTTCTCAAATAAAGAGATTTTTTTTAAGAAATGAAGATATTGTATTTGGGGAATTAAGAATTCCGATTGGAACAGAGAAAAATTATGGGATTTTGAAGGTTTTGCTTGTAAATGGGGATTTGCCTGAAAAATCGCTGGAACGTCCGTATTTTGATGATTTAGTGCCATCTTATCCAGATGAAAAGTTAAATTTGGGAGGTGGAGAAATTTCATCTAGAATTATAGACCTTGTTTCGCCTATTGGAAAAGGGCAGAGAGGGCTTATAGTTGCTCCGCCAAAGGCTGGGAAAACTGTGCTTCTTTCAACACTTGCAAATGATGTTATAAAATATAATCCAGAAATTGATGTCTGGATACTGCTAATTGATGAACGGCCTGAGGAAGTTACGGATATTAAGGAAAATGTGAAGGATGCGGAAGTTTATTCGGCGACTTTTGATGAAGATCCAAGAGTTCATACGGAAGTTACGGAAAATGTGCTTCAGATGGCAAAAAGACAAGTGGAACGTGGAAAAGATATTTTAATTCTTATGGACAGCTTGACAAGGCTTGCACGTTCGTATAACATTACTATTCCATCAAGCGGGAAGTTAATTTCAGGTGGAATTGACCCAAATGCGCTTTATTATCCAAAGAGATTTTTAGGAGCTGCAAGAAATATAAAAAATGGTGGAAGTTTAACAATTATTGCAACGGCTCTTGTTGAAACTGGAAGCAGAATGGATGAAGTGATTTTTGAGGAATTTAAAGGGACAGGAAATATGGAAATCATTTTAAGCAGAACACTTGAGCAGTTGAGAATATTTCCAGCGATTGACGTGTTAAAAAGTGGAACAAGACGTGAGGAGCTTTTAATTCCAAGGAAGAATTTGGAAAAAATATGGAAATTGCGAAGAGAATTAAGTGAAATGTCTGAAGTTGAAGGAACAAGAAATTTAATTGAACTTATAAAAAAATATAAAAAAATAATGATGAATTATTAGAAGATTTGTATAAAAACGAAAAAAATAAATAAATAGAAAAATAGAAGGTGAATAAAAAAATGCTTGGGAATGTAAAAAAATGAAGTCTGGATTGCTATTTAACAAGGGAAATTTTAAATTGGTAAAAAAAGTTTTTGAAAAAAAGATGAAAAAAATTGCTAAAACATAATCATGAAAAATGAAGAAATTATTTTTTTACAGTTTTGAAGGGGAAAATGGAAATATTTTTTTAAATGAAATTGAAAAACATATTTTTAGTTCCGGGAGATATTTTGCATTTTGATGGAGTAAATTTTATTAATGGTGCTGCTTTGGAGGATTCTGAAGTTAGTGTTACATTGATAAAAAAATAGGAGCATAAAAAAGGCTGTATTTCATAAATTAATTTTTATGAGGCAGCCATTTTTTTATTTTTTTATCAAAAATCTTTAGTTAAAAAGATATTTTTAAATAATTTTCAATATTTATATCAGTTAATCTAAATTGCTCATTTAAAAAGGATTGCAATATTTTTTTAGAAGTAAATACTGGAGTTTATATTGCATTTTTTTAGATTTTTTTATGAATTATTTTATTTTTTTATTTTTTTGCCTGAAATTAAATTTAATGTGGATATCAGAATATAAAGATATACTAGATACGGCATAGCTCCTATCTTATGGATTCCAGCAAAAATAATTGCAAAAGTAAAAATTCCAAGAGTAAGTAAAATCATTTTTCCAGAGTTTTTTAACATTTCTTCCTTTACATCGTAACCAAATACTGCAGGTCGAAAAACTTTGTTTATAATTCGTGCAAAAGGATTTAATATTAACAGAACATAAGATAATATTTCATTTTTTATTCCAAGCATTGATAAAAGTCCAATTACAAGTCCTAACATTATTCCGTAGTATATTTTTCCTGGTGCAGATGATGGGCTTGTTGGCATATCTGTTGCCATAAAGATTCCTGTTAATAATAATCCGCCAGTTGAAACATTGCTTTTTAGAAATATTGTAACTAGAAAAAATGTTACAAATAGGCTTACTGGAATATGCCATGAAATACGATTTTTTAGCAGCAGATATAATCCTCCTAAAATTAAGGCAAATGCCGAATAAGATCCAACAGATCCTGAGGGTGTTAATAGTAATCCGTCTAGATAGTTTGAAAACATAGAATTATTAAATCCTGTAAAAAATTTTATTCCAGATGACTGCAATAATTCTTGACTGAACCAGATTGTTCCAGAAGACATTGCAGATGAAAAAAATACAGTCATAAATTCCCGACCTATTACAGCAGGATTAAAAATATTTTTTCCAATTCCTCCATAAATCAATTTTCCGAAAATGACTGCCATGCAGGCTCCAAAAATAACGATAGGCAATGGAGTCAACGGGGCAAGTGTCATAGCCAGAAGGATACCTGTTATAACTGCTGATAAGTCATGAACAGAATTATTGTCATTCAGGAAATATTTTGAAAAAAGTTTTTCAGTTACAACAGCGGATAAAACGGAAAATGCTATTAAAAGAAGTGCTCTCGTTCCGTAAACTAAAGCTGAGGCGATGATAGCCGGAAATAATGATATAATTACATCTTTCATAATGTCTCTTACTTCAATTTCAGTTCTTATATATGGAGTAAAAGATAGTTTTTTTAATTTTCTTTTTAAAAAAACTTTTTATTATCTTTTTAATTTCTTTATCACTTTCTGGAACTTCTTTTTTTAGAAAAATATTTTTTTATATCAATCTTATCTTTTTTTATTTCTTTTTCTTTTTATTTTTACTTTTTTTCAAGTTTTCCAGTATTATTCAAATTTTTTTACTTTATTATTATTTTTTTATTTGTTTCAGAATTTTTGAGAGTAATTATTTTGTAATTTTTCAGTTTTTTTGGAAGGCTGTGAACTGTAGAATTTAAAAGCGTGTCATCATTGTCTAAAAGTTCATTTTTACTGTTATCTTTTTCTGCCTAATATTTCTTCCATTAACGATTTTTTTCGTTATTTTTTTCATTATTTTTTTACCTCCAATTCCGACAAGATTAATTTTTCCAGTTTTTATGCTTTCCATCAAAGGAACTCTTGAAGGGCATACAAATTCACAAGCCCCACATTCAATACAGTTTTGAATATTAGCTGTTGCCATTTTTTCATATTTTCCATTTTTATAGTAATCTGCAAATTCAAAAGGCATTAGGTTCATTGGGCAGGCTTCTACACAATATCCGCAAGAAATGCAGCTTTTACGCTCAATTTCTTCCGTGTCTAAAAATAATATTCCAGAAGTTCCCTTTACTGTTGGCACTCTAGAATCAAAAATTTCTGTTCCCATCATTGGTCCGCCAAAAATTACCTTGTCTTCGTTAGTAATTTTTAATTCCCGCACAATATGGTAAACTGGAGTTCCAAATTTTAATCTGTAGTTTCCAATATTTTTTTGAGCTTTTTTTCTCCAGAAATTGTCACAATTCTTTCAGTTAACGGCTTTCCTTCAAAAAAAGCATCATAAATAGCCTTGACTGTACTTACATTGCTTACAATTACTCCTTTTTCAAGTGGCAGTTCCCCTTTTTTAACCTTTTTTCCAGTAATTGTGTTTATTAATTGCAGTTCACTTCCTTGAGGATAAATCGCAGGAAGCAGTTCTATTTTTATTTTAAATTCTTCTTCATCCTGTACTTTTTTTCAAATATTTCAATTAATTCTTTATTCTCTTCTTCAATTCCAATAACAATCTCCTTTGGATTTAATAATTTCTGTATAACCTTTAAGCCACGTAAAATCTCTTTTGTAAAGTTTTTCATGACAGAATAGTCAGAAGTTAAATAAGGTTCACATTCAGTGCCATTTATTATAAAAGTTTCTACTTTTCTGAATTTTATATCATATTTTACATGTGTAGGGAACTGCGCTCCTCCAAGTCCAACTATTCCTGCCTCCTTGATTATTTTAAAAATTTCATCTTTTTTTATTGATTTCAAGTCACGAAGCTCTCTTTTTGTCAAATCCGCTTCCTTGTTCTGAAAATCATTTGCAATAATAATTGTTTTTATCTTTTTTCCATTTGCGATGAAATGATCGACAACGTCGACAACATCTCCAGAAATTGGTGAATGAATATTGGCTGAAATACTTCCTGAAGCATCTCCGATTTTTTCATATTTTTTTACATAGTCTCCAATTTCTACTATTGGAATTGACGGGCTTCCTATATGCTGTGAAAGAGGTATATAAAAAAGGCTTGAATCCTTAATTTCCTTTATTTCAGTATTCTTTGTGAGAGGTTTCATTGGCTGGCGTTCTTTTTTCATATTTTTTTTTGCTTCTTTTTCATTTTCATCAATATCTTTGCTGAAAAGTATATTTGCTATTCGTTTAAAACTTATTCTTCTAAGCATTTCTATCTCCATTTTTATTTGTTAATTTTAATTTTTTTTTATACTCAAGACCTAGGGAGCTGACTGAGTTTAAGCAGAATAGTTATAATTTTTAGTTCAGTCTTATTTTAGTCGGGCAAAAATCTTTTCTGAAGGCAGGTAAAAAAATTAGATTAGCCTATAATCAGAAAACAAGGGGTTTTTGCCCCTCGTTCTTGAACTGATTATTGAAATTTTAATTATTTTCTGTCATGAGTTCATCTATCAGATCTTTTACATGCACAAGCTCTTTTAATCTCCATCCATTAGCTCCTGAGAAAAATAATCCGCTTTGAAGTCTACCTAGATAAGCATCTCCTAAACTGTCGGCAATACAGTATCCCACTCTGTTTGCTCCTTTTCCACGTTCACAAGGAAATACGCAGTTGCTTATACATTGAATTTTTTTCTCACCAGGTTCTAATGTTTTGATTAAATTTGTTTTTACTGCACGTCCAGGATAACCAACTGGAGAACTTACGATTACAATGTCTTCTTCCTTTGCCTCAAGCAATACCTGTTTTAAAACATCGCTTGCATCACATTCGTAAGTACCGATAAATCTTGTTCCCATTTGAACGGCATCTGCTCCAAGAGCCATAATATTTTTTATATCATTATTGTCCCATATTCCACCTGCTGCAATAATAGGAAAATCTCCCCATTTATCACGTTCTTCCTTTATTGGAGGCAAGATTGCTTCCAGCTGATGTTCAGGAGCGAATAGCTCTTCATATTTTGCACCTTGGTGTCCTCCACTTTTTGGACCTTCTACAATTACTGCCCCTGGCATTTTTCCAGCAGCCTTCCATTTTTTACAAATTATTTTCAATGCTCTGGCTGATGAAACTATCGGAACAATCTCCACGTCTGGATAATCTTTTTACATGTTTTGAAGTTCCAGCGGAAGTCCAGCCTCCTGTAACAATAATATTTGCTCCAGCCTCAAGCGCATCATTTACAACTCTTGCATAATCATTTATCGCATGAAGAATGTTGCAGGCAAGCGGTCTGTCTCCGCAAATTTTTCTTGCATTTTTAAATATTTCAAAAAGCGCTTCACGATTGTAGGCATTTTCTGTTCCAAGAGGACGTCCTTTTACAGCCTTTTTCACAAATTTCATATTTTGGTAATATCCAGTGCAGATGGCGCTTATTGTTCCAAGACATCCATTTTTTTGCTACATTTCCAGCAAGTCTGTCCCACTGATTCCAACTCCCATTCCACCTTGAACAATTGGTTTTTCAATAAAAATATTTTCCTATTTTTAATTCCCTTTAATTCGATTTTTTTATTTTCATTTATTTTTTTCTTCATTTAAATTTACAGAATTTTTCTTTTTATTTCTGATATTTTATTCACTTTGATTCCCTCCAGTTTTTATTTTTTTATTAGTAAATTGTTTTTTTAATAAAAAAATCGTATGGAGGAGCCTCTGCAAATTTTTGTGTTTGAACTTATTGAAGTATAATTTAAAAAGAATATAGAAAAATAAATATAGTTTTTTTGTAAAATCTCTAATATTTTTATTCTTTCAATTATTTTATCTCCAATATCATTTTCAATAAAATTTTTTTATATCCATTGGCACAAAGCCTCTCAAATTTTTTTCAACGAGACTTTTTTTAAATCGACATTTTTCCAAAAAGGATAAGTCAATGCCTGAATTGGAAAATGTATTTATCCAAAAGCCTTTAGAAATACATCGCTTTTGCTAATAACAATATTTTTTTTATTTTTTTATATAATAAAGCAACGTTTTCAATATTTAAAAAATTTATTTTAGAAAAAGTACCAAAAGTAATCTTTTTGCTATTTGCTCAAAAAAAGATTTGATATAACCGACTGTACAACCTTTGAGAGTTTTTAGCCGAAATTTTTCAAACATAAAACCTCCTTTATTATTTATTTTAGTCATTTGTAAAAGTTTAAAAAAATCTGATAAACATAGTATTTTTTTATGCTTGATTTTCTTGTTATTCTCCATTCCTTGATAAGGAATCTCGCCTCCTTGTGATATAAATACTGCTGTTATTCAATCGTTACCGCTTTTATTTCTGCAATCGCCTATATTTGGTTATTTTGATACAAGAAAATTTAGTTATACAACACATGTTATTTTTAATTATATAATGTTTTTGTAATTTTTACAATTAAATATTTTTTTATTTTGTTAATCAAAGTATTTTAAAAAAATAGATAGAATAACAGTAAAAAAATAAATAAAAAGAATAAAAAAATATTAATAATTTTATAGAAAATAAATAATTTTTTTGAAATGCCGTCAAAAAAATTGCAATCTTGAAAAATTTTTAGAGTATAATATATTTTTGGAATATTAGGGTTACTATAGATAAAAAAATGTGAGATAAAGAAACGAAAAATTGTAAAAGTAAATTGTATAAACTTTTACATAAAATTAAAATAAAGAGAAATTATAGGAGGTTTTATGGTTGCAACAATACAAGTTAATAAGCAAAGTATAAAGCGGCTGCTGGAAAGCGGAAAAGAACAGATGTTTTTAATACCTGAATATCAAAGACCATATTCCTGGACTGAAAATGAAACTAAGACGTTATTTTATGATCTTTTGGAGTTTACAGAAAGTGAGTCGAAAAAAAATAGTGAAGTAGAAGGGACATATTTTTTAGGAAGCATTGTTTCTTATGAAAATGAAGAGGGGGAACAGGAAATTATTGATGGACAGCAGAGAATAACTTCCTTATTTTTACTTCTTCGTGCCATTTATACAAAATTGATTTCTTATGAAGAAAAAACCATTGAACAGGAAAATTTTATAAGACAGATTCAGCCTGCGCTTTGGAAACAGGAAAAACTGACTGGAGAAGTTGATTATAAAAGCGTACTGATTACATCAAGAGTTATAGATAATGAAGGGAATAAAATTTTACAGGATATTTTAGAAACAGGAATTGCTGATCACAAGAGAAAAGACAATTATTCTAAAAATTATATTTTATTCCAGAGATTATTTGACAAACTTAGTGAATTAAGTCCGACTCTAATGCTGGAATTTATTTATTACACTTTAAATAAAGTAGTAGTTTTTCCAATAAAAACAGATTCTCAGGATGATGCTCTTAAGCGTGTTTTTCCACTTTGAATGACAGAGGTCTGCCTTTGTCTGAAGCGGATATATTTAAGGCAAAAAATGTATAACAGAATAAAAAAAGAATATAAGAAAAATGTTCATTAAGCAATGGAAAAACTTAAGTGAACGGGCAACTTATGCCAGAGAAAATGTAAAACAGCTGTTCTATTACTATATGTTCTATTTGAGAGCATTGGAAAAGGATATTGCAACAACGACACTTGGACTTAGACGTTTTTATTCTAAAAATGGATTTACAAGGCTGTATAAGTCAAATTTACTAAAACATCTGGATCAAATTCTGGATTTGTGGGTTGTAATGAACAGGCATGAATCTATTGACGACAAGCCTTGGACTGAAAATGTAAATATTATTAAAATCTTGGATACTTTGTCGGCATATCCAAATGAATCTTGGAAATATCCAGTAGTTGTGTATTATTTGTCACACGGTGAGAAGGAAAATTTTGAAGTATATTTTTTAAAATTTTTAAGAAAGCTGTTTTTAGAATTGACTGCCAATTATCTTGTAACACCAAGTGTTTCAGCAGTAAAAGTCGGATATTCTCAAATTAAATGTTGATATAGTTGATAATATTTCTCCAAAAGTTGCGTTTAAAAATATTCCAATCACGATATTACAGGAAAGAGTTAAAACGCCCAATAAAAATCTTGTGCGTATGATTTTAAAAATGGTTGTCTATAATAATCAAGATGAACTGTTGCCTGAAAAATGGGAAGTTGAGTATATATTACCGCAAAAATGGAGTGACCGGTTTACAGAAAGCGTGGAGAATAAAGAAGTTAAAACGCATATAAATTATATAGGAAATAAAAATTCCTTTTTGAAAGAAGATTGACAATTAAAAGTCTACAGAAAACTTTTTGAAAAAGAAAAAGATAGTTTATAAAAATCTAAAATTAAATATGTTAGGGAGTTAATTCCAGATGATAAAAAAATGACTGGACTTTTTGAAGATATTGAAAAAAAGAAATAAAAAAAGTTGCAGAAGAACTTGTGAAATTATTTATTACTTGGAATGGAGAATATGAATTTTAAAGGAGAGAAATTTTGGAAAGTTTTATTTTTAGGAATTATTTTTACTGGTAGGAGCGATAACTAATAATAAATCTATTGTTTTTGCGACAATTTTTGTGCTGATTCTGAAATGTCTGTTTAATATTACTGAATATTTTAAAATAAAAGGAGTCAATATTGAAGGAATAATGACTCAATTTAGAAAGGAAGGGATAAACTGGGGAGTGCTAATAATTACAATTGCAATTTTAATCCCTATTGCAACTGGAGAAATTGGCTTTTCCCATCTGCTTTCTGCCTTTAAATCCCCAGTTGGATGGGTTGCAATTATAAGCGGAATTACAGTTTCAATCCTTTCTTCCAAAGGAGTCGGACTTCTTTCCGGGCAGCCTGAAATTACAGTTGCCCTTGTAATTGGGACAATAATGGGAGTTGTATTTTTTAAGGGAATTGCGGCTGGACCAGTTATTGCCAGTGGAATTACATTTTGTATTTTAAAGGTGCTGGAGTTATTTTTAAAACATTAATTTCACTTGAAATTACACAGTTGTTTAGCAGATTTACAAAAAAATGGAAAAAAATTTTAAAAAACAAAGAAAAATGGTGTTGACAAAAACTATAGAGTATGGTATTATAAATAGTTTTAGTTTATTCTGGTAATACCAATATTTTTATTGGGAGGGATAGAAACAATGAGAGTACAAGTTATTTTAGAGTGCACTGAAACTAAGTTGAGACATTATGTTACAACTAAAAACAAAAAAACTCATCCTGAAAGATTAGAAATGAGAAAATACAATCCAGTGCTTTAAAAAGACATTCTCTTTACAGAGAAGTTAAATAATCTCATAAAAAATAGATAGGTCAGTAGTTCAATTGGTAGAGCGTCGGTCTCCAAAAACCGAAAGTTGCGGGTTCGATTCCTGCCCTGGCCTGCCATTTTATTTTTATGAGAATTTTTAATAAAGAAACTTAGTTGTATATGGTTTTAAGGACTATTTATTTTTTTAGATTAAATTTCTTTTATTAAAGCAGGAGAATTTAGTTTTTTTAAAAATTCTTGGATGATTCTAGGAGATAATTATGAGCAAATTTAATTTAAAGGATGCTATTGGGAATTTACGTGAAGAATATAAAAAATATATTGGCCGGATAAAATTGAAATTTATCACGTTACTGTAATCGTGATCTTGATGACGACTTTTTATAGTTTATATATACACTTCTTTTTGATACAGCGTTTAATTTTTGTGCTGGCAAAAATAAGTGATATTCTAAGAAATATTTTAGGAGGCGCGTAAAGTGACTGAAGCAAATGAAAAAGTTGAAGATGAAGTTGCATACGAAAAAAAATGGTATATAATTCACACTTATTCTGGTTACGAAAAAGTGGCTGCTGACTTGGAAAAAGAATAGAGTCGCTTGACTTGACAGATAGGGTTTTTAGAATTTTTAGTACCTGAAGAAGAGGTGCTGGAGGAAAAACGTGGAAAAATGGTAAAAGTTCCAAGAAAACTTTTTCCAAAGTTTACGTAATGATAGAAATGCTTTCTGTTAGGGAAGAAAATGAATTAGGACTGGGATATCGTGTTGACAGTGATGCTCTGGTATGTAATAAGAAATACTAATGGAGTTACTGGATTTGTCGGAGTTGGAAGTGATCCGATACCGTTGTCTGATGAAGAAGCCACAGATTTACTTTTCTAAAATTGGAATTGATATTGACGGGGAGGAAAAAGTCCCAAGACTTGATATTAATTTTTAAAGTTGGTGAAGTTGTTACTGTTAAAGGTGGTTCATTTGATGGACAACAGGGAGAAATTTCAGAAATTGACCATGAACATGGTAAAAATAAAAGTAATGCTTGAAGTGCTGGGGCGTTTGACTCCTGTGGAAGTAGAGCATACTGAAATAGAAAAAATAGATTATTAAAATTTAAAAACAGAAAAATATTATTTTAAAGAGAAGTATTATTAAAGAATAACAATTAGCGAAATTTTAATTTGAAAGAAAAAGTGGGAGATTTTTAAAAATTCAATTACCACAGAGGAGGAAAAATGGCTAAAGAAGTAATCGGAAAGATTAAATTACAATTAGAAGCGGGGAAAGCAAATCCTGCACCACCAGTAGGGCCTGCATTAGGACAACACGGGGTAAATATTGCAGAATTCTGTAAATCATTCAACGCTCAAACACAAGATAAAATGGGATTTGTAATTCCAGTAGAAATTACTGTATATGCAGATAGAAGTTTTACATTTGTATTAAAAACACCGCCTGCATCAGACTTATTGAAAAAAGCGGCTAAAGTTAAAAAAGGTGCTGGAAATTCATTAAAAGAAGTTGCTGGAACTATAACTAAAGCTCAATTACAAGAAATTGCAGAAACTAAAATGCCAGATTTAAATGCTGGAAGTGTTGAAGCGGCTATGAACATTATTGCAGGAACTGCAAGAAGTATGGGAATTAAAATTTCTGAATAATTAATATTAAAATAGAGATAAGAAATAAAGAATTAAACGATTATTAGAACAAGTGGAAGGTTATAAAACCAATGACCACAGAGGAGGAAATAATAAATGGCAAAAAGAGGAAAAAGATACGATAACATTTCTCAAAAAGTAGATAAAATGAAAGTTTACACACCAGAAGAAGCATTGGATTTAGTTTTTGAAACTAAAAGTGCAAAATTTGTGGAAACAGTAGAATTAGCAATTAGATTGGGAGTAGATCCAAGACATGCTGATCAGCAAGTAAGAGGTACAGTTTCATTACCAAACGGAACAGGTAAGACAGTAAGAATCTTGGCTATCACAAGTGGAGAAAATATTGATAAGGCATTGGCAGCAGGAGCAGATTTTGCTGGAGATGATGAATATATTAACAAAATCCAAGGTGGATGGCTTGATTTTGACTTAGTAATTGCTACACCTGACATGATGCCTAAATTAGGAAGATTAGGAAGAATCTTAGGAACTAAAGGACTTATGCCTAACCCTAAATCAGGAACAGTTACAACAAATATTGAACAAACAGTTCAAGAATTTAAAAAAGGAAAAGTTGCATTTAAAGTTGATAAATTAGGATCAATTCACTTACCAATCGGTAAAGTTGATTTTACAAAGGAAGCTATCGTAGAAAAACTTCAAAGTAGCATTAGATCAAATTATCAAATTAAAACCAGCCTACTTCAAAAGGACAATATTTAAGAACAGTTGCAATCTCATTAACTATGGGACCTGGAATTAAAGTTGATCCATTATTGGCTGGAGCATTTGTTGCTAAATAGTAAATAATCTTATATAATATATAAATTACGGATGGATTTTTTTCTGTTCGGTAATTTAAAAATATAAAAAAATTAATAATAAATTTTTAAAAATATACTTGTAATTTTATAAAAGTTATTGTATAATAATATATATTGGTTTATAATCATATAAATCATACAAAGTAAATATAACCAAAGACAGTAGGTAGAATTTTGATTCTTTAAACCCTACCGAGGTAAATATTATTACAAATAGATATTAAAAATTAAATAATAGATATTTTTATAATATGATACCTCTGGGCTTATTGTTTTTGTTTCAGAGGTTTTTATTATAAGGAGGTGAAATGAATTGCCAGCACAAGAAAAATTAGAAGTTGTAAAAAGTCTAGTTGAAAAATTAAAAGATGCTAAAGCGGTAGTATTTGTTGATTATAAAGGGATTAGTGTTAATGAAGATACTGAACTTCGTAAAAAAATGCTAGAGAAGCAGGAGTAGAATATTTTGTTGCTAAAAACAGATTATTTAAAATAGCATTGAAAGAAGCGGGATTTGACACAGATGTTGATGATTTATTGGAAGGAACTACATCATTCGCAGTAGGATATGAAGATGGAGTTGCACCATCTAAATTAGTTTTTGATTTTGGAAAAAAATTAAAAGATAAATTAACAATTAAAGGTGGATTACTAGAAACTGGAAGAGTTGAAGTATCTACTGTTGAAGCATTGGCTAAATTACCATCTAGAGATGAATTACTTGGTCAAATTGCTTACGGATTGTTGTCGCCAGTTAGAATGTTGGCTGTGGCATTGACAAATGTTGCAGAACAAAAGGAAACTGGAGCAGCAAATGAATAATTGAATGAAAATATTAATAAACTAAAATAATAAAAATAAACAAATTAAGAAGAAAAATTAGGAGGAAATAAAAATAATGGCATTTAATAAAGAACAATTTATAGAAGATTTAAAAAGTCTATGTCTGTATTAGAATTAAAAAGAAGTAGTTGAAGCTTTATTGAAGAAACATTTGGAGTATCAACTCAACCAGTAGCAGTTGCAGGAGGAGCAGCAGCAGGAGCAGCAATGGAAGAAAAACTGAATTTGATGTAGTATTAGTATCTGCAGGAGGAGTCTAAAATTAGCAGTAATTAAAGAAGTAAGAGGAATTACTGGATTAGGGACTTAAAGAAGTTTAAAGAATTAGTTGAAGTCTGGCGGAAAAAGCAGTTAAAGAAGGAGTTTCTAAAGAAGAAGCTTTGAAGAAATTAAAGGTAAATTAGAAGCTGCAGGAGCAACTGTAGAAGTTAAATAGTCAAAATCAAATTAATAGTTAAGACACTCTTAGACATTACAGAGAGTGTCTTTTTTTCCACTATAAAACTTTTAAGGTTGAATAGACAATTTATTCTTTTTGTATTAATTTTTAGAGATAAAAAAATAGGTCAAAAACAAATTCATATATGTAATATGGCAAAAGCCTGCTTGTAAAAGAATATGGACATTGAAAAATAGATTGTTTTTAGGTAAATTTGATTATTTTTAAATAGTTAAATTGGAAAAAGTAGTTTTTGGTATAATAACTTTAAGACTAAATATAGAGGTTCAAATGTTTAAAACAGAAGTATTTTTAGTCTATTTTTAGTTTTTATAATATAATTGATGTAATTTTATAGGTAAAAAGTTATATTGTATTAGATTTATTTGGAATGCAGAATTTTTGCAGTTTCCAGAAAGTTGCTATTTTTATGGGAACAACTCACGTGATATAAAATAACAAATCGAAATTATGAGAACATTTTTTTAGATGAGGTTTAAATTTAGAAGTTTATAAAAGTTTAATTTTTTTGATTTGAATTGATGAAGAATGTGTTCTTTATTAGGGAGGAATTTTTTAAATGAACAAACTTATTGAAAGATATAGTTTCGGAAAAATAGTAGATAGAGGGGAAATGCCGCACTTTTTAGAATTTCAGTTAAATTCTTATGAAGATTTTTTGCAGACGAAAGTGCCACCTCAAAAGAGAGAAAATAAAGGTTTTGAAGCGATCTTTAATGAAATTTTTCCAATTGAATCCAGCAATGGGTTATTGAAATTAGAATACTTATGGTATGAAATTCATGATAATGATGAGCCTTTAAATGATGAATTGGAATGTAAAAAAAGAGGTAAAACGTATTCTGGTCAATTAAAAGTTAGATTGAAATTAACTAACAAGAGAACAGGAGAAATTCAGGAAACATTAGTTCATTTTGGAGATATACCGCTTATGACTGATAAAGCAACGTTTATTGTAAATGGTGCAGAAAGAGTTGTTATTTCCCAATTACACAGATCACCAGGGATCACTTTTAACAAGGAATTGAATATTCAAACAGGAAAAGATGTGTTTATCGGGAAAATTATCCCTTATAAAGGAACATGGCTTGAATTTGAAACTGACAAGAATGATATTTTTAAAATGTAAAAAAATTGATAGAAGAAAGAAAGTTTTATTGCCTGTTTTCCTTAAAAGCAGTTGATTTTTTTCCATACTAACGAAGAAATTATGAATAATTTTGAGTCTAAAGGAAGTGGAATTATCAGAACTTTTATTCAAAATATAAAGATACTGAACTTGAAGAAGTTTTACGTTCAAAACTGGAGGAAGTTTTGTAAGAGAAGATATTTTGATGAAGAAACTGAGAATTTGTCGCTGAAGCCGAAGAAATCATCGACATACCTGTTATTCAAAAAAATAATAGATGCAAAGGTAGAAAAATTAAGTATTTGGGAAGTAAAACCTGAAGATAGAATAATTGCAAATGCTTTGGTACATGATAGCACTAAAAATAGTGATGAAGCGGTTATCGAAGTGTTTAGAAAATTACGTCCAGGGGATTTAGTAACTGTTGACAGTGCCAGATCGCTTGTTAAGCAGATGTTCTTTAATCCGCAAAGATATGATTTGGCAGATGTTGGAAGATATAAAGTTAATAAAAGATTAAAACTAGATGTTCCAGCAGATGTAATTGTATTGACAAAGGAAGATGTTTTGCAAACTATTGAATATGTGAAAAATCTTGTAAGCGGAGAAGGATTTACAGATGACATTGATAATTTGTCAAATAGACGTGTAAGAGGCGTTGGAGAATTGCTTTCTATTCAAATAAAAGGTGGAATGCTGAAAATGTCTAAAATGGTCAGAGAAAAAATGACAATTCAAGATATTACAACATTGACTCCACAAAGTTTGTTAAATACAAAACCTCTAAATGCACTAATTCTTGAGTTTTTTGGAAGTGGACAATTGTCACAATTTATGGATCAGTCAAATCCGTTATCTGAATTGACTCATAAGAGAAGAATTTCAGCGTTAGGACCTGGAGGACTTTCGAGAGATAGAGCGGGATTTGAAGTTCGGGACGTTCATAATTCGCATTATGGAAGAATCTGTCCAATAGAAACTCCAGAAGGACCGAATATCGGACTTATCGCTTCACTTTCAACTTATGGAAAAGTTAATAAATATGGATTTATTGAAACTCCGTTTGTAAAAATAAACGATGGAAAAGCCGATTTTAATGATATTAGATATTTAGCAGCTGATGAAGAAGAAGGATTATTTATCGCTCAAGCAGATACGCCAATTGACGAGGATGGAAATTTCTTGACTGATGAAGTTGTTTGCCGTTATGGGGATGAAATTGTGCATATTGACAAGTCAAAAGTTGATATTCTAGATGTGTCGCCAAAACAATTAGTGTCTGTTTCAGCGGGATTAATACCATTTTTGGAACACGATGATGCCAATCGTGCGTTAATGGGATCAAATATGCAACGTCAAGCAGTACCTTTATTAAAAACAGAAGCACCTTATGTTGGAACTGGACTTGAAAGAAAAGTTGCTGTGGATTCAGGGGCAGTTATTACTTCAAAGGCAGCTGGAACTGTAACTTTTGTAGATGCAAGAAAGATTGTTGTAACTGATGAAGATGGAAAAGAATATTCTCATAGATTACTAAACTTTGAAAAATCTAACCAGTCAATGTGTTTACATCAAAAACCGATTATTGATTTGGGAGATAAAGTTCAAAAGGGAGATATTATTGCAGATGGACCATCTACTGCAGGCGGGGATTTAGCATTAGGTAAAAATATCCTGCTAGCATTTATGCCTTGGGAAGGATATAATTTTGAAGATGGAATCCTTATTTCAGAAAGACTTAGAAAAGATGATGTATTTACTTCAATTCATATTGAAGAATTTGACATTGAAGCGAGAACTACAAAATTAGGTGATGAGGAAATTACAAGGGAAATTCCTAATGTTTCTGAAGAAGCTTTGAGAAATCTTGATGAAAATGGAATTATAAGAATCGGAGCACACGTAACTCCTGATGATATTCTTGTCGGAAAAGTAACTCCAAAAGGAGAAACTGAACCGCCAGCAGAAGAAAAGTTATTACGTGCAATCTTTGGAGAAAAGGCAAAAGATGTAAGAGATACATCACTTAGACTTCCACATGGAGTAAAAGGTACAGTTGTAGATGTACTTGAGTTATCTAAAGAAAATGGAGATGACTTGAAGGCTGGAGTAAATAAATTAATTAGAATTTACATTGCTGAAAAAAGAAAAATAATGGTTGGGGATAAAATGTCTGGACGTCATGGAAACAAAGGGGTAATCTCAAGAGTACTTCCAATTGAAGATATGCCACATTTGGAAGATGGTACACCAATTGATGTTTGTCTTAACCCACTTGGAGTGCCATCTCGTATGAATATTGGACAGGTACTGGAAGTTCACTTGGGACTTGCAATTGGAGATATTGATAAATATATCGCAACGCCAGTATTTGATGGTGCAAGTGAAGACGATGTAAAAAATTACTTGGAAGAAGCTGGATACAGCAGAACTGGTAAAGTAAAACTAATAGACGGAAGAACTGGACAGCCATTTGACAACCCGGTAACAGTTGGACGTATGTATATGTTAAAACTTCACCACTTGGTAGAAGACAAAATGCACGCCAGAGCAATCGGACCATATTCACTTGTTACTCAACAGCCACTTGGAGGAAAAGCCCAATTTGGTGGACAAAGACTTGGAGAAATGGAAGTCTGGGCATTGACAGCCTACGGTGCATCAAATATTTTTACAAGAAATGCTTACAGTTAAATCAGATGACATCAGTGGAAGAACAAAAACTTATGAAGCCATCGTAAAAAGGACAAGAAATGCCAGAAAGCAGATGCTCCAGAATCATTTAGAGTATTAATTAAGAATTCCAGTCACTTGGACTAGATGTGGCTCTTTATGATAAAGATGGGGAACAAATTGAATTAGATAAAAATGTAGATGCTTAGTGAAAAATATTTTTGGGAACTAAATTTTTGCATATAAATTTTAGTTTAAAAACAAATATAGAAAAAGTTTTTCCCACTTTACTTTTCAAAAAGTGGAATAAAGAATTGAGGAGTCTTATTAAATGAGTATAAGAGATTTTGACAGTATTCAAATAAAATTGGCGTCACCAGAGAAAATATTGGAATGGTCTTATGGTGAAATTACGAAAGCCGAAACAATAAATTATAGAACATTAAAGCCTGAAATGGACGGATTATTCTGTGAGAGAATATTTGGGCCATCTAAGGATTATGAATGTGCCTGCGGGAAGTATAAGAGAATGCGTTATAAAGGCATGGTGTGTGAAAAATGTGGTGTTGAAGTGACAACTTCAAAGGTTAGACGTGAAAGAATGGGACATATTAAACTTGCTACACCGATTGCACATATCTGGTATTCTAAAGGTACGCCTAACAAAATGAGTCTTTTGTTGGGGATTAGTACGAAGGAATTGGAGTCAGTTTTATATTTTTCAAGATATATTGTAACTGATCCTGGAGAAACTGGGCTTGAAAAAGGTCAAATTTTGACAGAAAGAGAATACAAATTGCATGAAAGTCAATTTAAAGGTGAGTTTACAGCAAAAATGGGTGCTGAAGGAGTTTTAACCTTACTTGAGGAAATTGATTTGCATGAATTGGAAAGTAAACTTCAAAATGAGATGGATGTGGAACATTCTACACAAAAAAGAAGAAAAGTTATAAAAAGATTAAAAGTAGTAAGAGATTTGATAGAAGCTGGAAATAGACCTGAATGGATGATTTTAACTGTGTTGCCAGTTATTCCAGCTGATTTAAGACCGATGGTTCAGTTAGATGGTGGAAGATTTGCTACTTCGACTTGAATGATTTGTATAGAAGAGTAATTAATAGAAATATCAGGCTTAAAAAAATTGATGTCAATTAAAAGCCCTGAAATTGTAATAAAAAAATGAAAAGAGAATGTTGCAGGAAGTCTGTAGATGCATTAATTGATAATGGTAGACGTGGAAAACCAGTTGTTAATCAAAGCAACAGGGAATTGAAATCACTTTCTGATATGTTAAAGGGGAAACAAGGACGTTTTAGACAAAATCTATTGGGAAAACGTGTGGATTATTCAGGAAGATCAGTTATTGTCGTTGGACCAAGTTTGAAAATGAATCAGTGTGGATTGCCTAAAAAGATGGCGCTTGAACTGTATAAGCTTTATTTTTGATGAGAGAGACTTGTAAAAGGGAATTGGCTTCAAATATTAAAGTTGCTAAGAAAAATGGTTGAAGAAGAAGATGAAAATGTATGGGAATTGATTGAAGAAATTATTAAAAATCACCCAGTACTTTTAAATCGTGCTCCGACATTACATAGACTTTCAATTCAAGCATTTGAGCCAATTTTGATAGAAGGAAAGGCTATTAGACTTCATCCGCTTGTATGTTCTGCATTTAATGCGGATTTTGATGGTGACCAAATGGCGGTTCACCTGGTATTGTCACAGGAAGCGCAGATGGAAGCAAAATTACTTATGCTTGCAACAAATAACATTATAGCTACATCAAATGGTGGACCAATAGCAGTTCCGTCACAAGATATGGTAATGGGATGCTATTATATGACAAAAGAGAAAAAAGGTTCAATGGGAGAAGGAAAACTGTTTTCTAGCAGAAATCAATTAATTACTGCTTATCAAAATGGAAAAGTGTCTGTTCATGCTATAGTGAAAGTTAGAGTAGATGGTAATTTGATTGAAACAACGCCAGGAAGATTGATGTTTAACTTGATCTTGCCAAAAGAAGTTAGAAATTATGGAATTACGTTTGGTAAAAAAGAATTGAAAAATCTGATCGCTGAACTTTATAAGAGATATGGATTTGAAAAAACTTCAAAATTACTGGATGATATTAAAGAGTTTGGATACCATTACGGTACACTTGCTGGAATTACAGTTGGAATTGAAGATTTGAAGATTCCTGAAACTAAGAAGGAAATACTTGAAAATGCTGAAAAAAGTGTGGCAGAAGTTGAGAAGCAATATAAAGCTGGAGAAATTATCAATGAAGAAAGATACAGAAAAACAGTGGGTATTTGGTCAGAAGCTACTGAAAAAGTAACAAAAGATATGATGGATAACCTTGATGAATTTAATCCAGTTTACATGATGGCAAATTCAGGAGCCAGAGGGTCAATTGCGCAAATGCGTCAGCTTGGTGGAATGCGTGGACTTATGGCGGATACGCAAGGTAGAATCATTGAAATGCCGATTAAAGCCAACTTTAGGGAAGGTCTTAACATCTTGGAATTCTTTATGTCATCACATGGAGCGAGAAAAGGGCTTGCCGATACAGCACTAAGAACGAGCGGATTCAGGATATTTGACAAGAAGGCTTGTTGATATTTCGCACGAAGTTATTGTAAATCATGATGACTGCGGATGTGAACATGGAATTGTCGTGACGGACTTGATGGATGCTGGGGAAGTTATCGAAAAATTAAGTGAAAGAATTTATGGAAGAAATTTGGCGACAGATTTAGTTCATAATGGAGAAGTTATTGCGACTAGAAATACTTTGATTGATGATGAATTGATTAAAAAAATTGAAGAATTGGATATTCGTGAAGTGGAAATCAGAACACCTTTGACTTGTAAATTGGAAAAGGGAGTTTGTAAGAAATGTTATGGATTGGATCTTTCTAACCATAAGGAAATCTTGAAAGGGGAAGCAGTTGGAGTTATTGCGGCTCAATCAATTGGAGAACCTGGTACACAGTCTTTACACAATGCGTACTTTCCATACTGGAGAGTTGCCACAGCGAAACCTCAGTTCAATCTGATTATAAGTCGGATATTGCTGGAAAAGTTAAGTTTAGAGGTATTTCTACACTTTTAGATAAAGAAGGAAAAGAAATCGTTGTTTCTCAAAATGGACGTTTAATAATAGGAAAACATAGATATGAAATTCAATCTGGTTCAATTTTACATGTAAAAGATGGAGATGAAGTTAAAAAAGGACAAATCCTAGTTGAATTTGATCCTTATCAAACGCCAATTATTACATCTGAAGAAGGTAAAGTAGAATTTAGAGATATTTATGTAAGAGAGAACATTGACGTAAAATATGGAGTTACTGAAAAAGTAGCTATAAAACCTGTGGAAAGCAGCGATGTAAACCCTAGAATCATAATTTACACAAAAGATGACAGAAGAGTGGAATATGCAGTTCCTTATGGAGCATATTTAATGGTAAATGAAGGAGATCATGTTAAAAAAGGTCAAACTATTACAAAAATCTTGAAAACAGGAGAAGGAAATAAAGATATTACTGGAGGTCTTCCTCGTGTGCAAGAATTGTTTGAAGCAAGAAATCCTAAAGGAAAAGCTATCTTGTCAGAATTTGCAGGGCGTGTTGTATTCTCGGATAAGAAGAAAAAGGGTATGAGATTAATATTGATTGAAGATCCTGAAACTGGGGAATTAATTCAAGAATATACAGTTCCTGTGGGGGAACATCTGGTTGTAACTAACGAAATGCTGATTGAAAAAGGTGCTAAAATTACAGATGGACCAGTTTCGCCTCACGATATTTTGAAAATTAAAGGGCTTGTGGAAGCACAGCAATTTATCTTGGAATCAGTACAGCAAGTTTATCGTGAACAAGGAGTTGCGGTTAATGACAAGCATATTGAAATAATCGTAAAACAAATGTTCCAAAAAATTAAGATTAAGGAAGCTGGAGATTCACTATTCCTTGAAGATGAATTAATTGATAAGAAAATTGTGGAACGTGAAAATGAAAAACTTATTGCAAATGGAAAACGTCCTGCAACTTACGAACCTGTAATACAAGGTATTACAAAAGCGGCAGTAAACACAGAAAGTTTCATTTCTGCGTCATCATTCCAAGAAACAACAAAAGTTCTTGCAAATGCTGCAGTTGAAGGAAAAACAGACAGACTTGAAGGGCTTAAGGAAAATGTAATTATTGGTAAGAAAATACCAGGAGGTACTGGTTTCAAAGATTACAAATATCTGGATGCAACTTTGAAAAGTGACATTGCCGAAGAAATTGAAACAGAGGCAGAAACTGATGCGGATGGAATAAATGAAGAAATTGAAACAGTTTCAGATTTATCGGATAAATCAGTAGAAACTGTGGAAAATTCAGAAGAAACAGAAGTTTAATAAGAATTAAATTAGGTGACTGGCAAAATCTTTTGTAAATTAAAATAATTTGTCAGTTGCTTATTTGAAAATGAAAAATGCTTAATACTAAATTCCATTATAAAGTAGAGGTTAGTAAGAGTTTATTGACTATTGTTAAAAATCTGCTATTAAATGGAAAAATAGTTTAAGAATTAGAAAAATAGGAAAATAAATTGGATGAATAGGGGGAATTTATGAAATAGTGCAAGAACACTCGCAACTTTAGTCGTGGGAGGTTCAGAAATCTGAATTTCCCCTTATTCACTTAAAAATAAAGGTGGTTTCTTAATGAAAGGAAAACTATTTATCGTTTCAGGGCCTTCAGGCTCAGGAAAATCAACAGTCACAAAATTAGTAAAAAGATAGATTAAATATCCCATTATCAATATCAGCTACAACTCGCAAGCCAAGAAATGGAGAAATCGATGGAAAAGATTACTTCTTCTTAACTAAGGAAACTTTTGAACAAAAATAAAAAATGATGAATTTTTATGAATATGCAAATGTTCACGGCAATTATTATGGAACATTAAAAGGAAGTTGTGGAAAGCAACTTGAATAAAGGATTAAATGTAATTTTGGAATTGATGTTCAAGGTGCATTAATTGCGAAGGAAAAGAAAAAGATGCTGTTTTGGTGTCGTACAAAGGATATGGAAACACTCTGAAAAAGGCTTCGCAATAGAAATACTGACACAGAGGAAGTTATTCAGACACGTTTGAAAAATGCATTAAAAGAGCCTGGAGTATGAAAAATACGATTATACAATAATAAATAATGATATTGAAGAATCTTGTAGGGAATTAATAAATATTATTAATTTGTAAAGTTAATATAAATTCTAAAAATAATAGGAGAAATTATGAAAAAGGAAAAAAATAACAATAGATGAATTATTGACTAAAGTACCTAATAAATACGAACTTGCAATTATTTCAGGAAAAATTGCAAAAAGAATTTGCTAAAGGAAAACCAAAAATCAGAAATAATGGATGAAGTTTTTAAGGACATTATGGAAGATGAAGTAGTAGTTATTAGAGAAAAGAATGAAGAAAACGAAGAAAAATTAAAAATTTATTTGGAAAGTATTGACTATTTAAAAAAATACACTATACTAATAGTGTAGGTATTTTTTAGTGACTGTTTTGCGGAGGAATAGGAATAATGTTTTACAGTAAAAAAGAAATACAAAAGTTAATTGACAATCTGGACATCGTTCAAGTGATTGGTGAATATGTTAATTTGAAAAAGGCAGGTTCAGATTATAAAGGGTTATCTCCATTTAAGGAGGAAAAGACTCCTTCCTTCACAGTCAGTCCAGTAAAAAATATTTTTAAAGATTTTAGTACTCAAATTGGCGGAAATGTAATTTCATTTTATATGAAAATTAATGACATTGGATTTGTTCAAGCAGTGGAGGAATTGTCACAAAAGTATAATATTCCGCTTAGAAAAAATAGGGGATATGAGGCAGTTAATCGGGAAACTGAGAAGAAAAAGGCTGTAAATAGGGAATATTTTGAAATAATGAAGGAAGCTCAGATATTTTTAAGGGAAAATATTGAGAAGTATGATGAAGCATTGAATATATGAAGGAGAGAGATTTTTCGCTGGAGGAAATAAAAAAGTTTGGAATTGGATTTGCTTCAAGTTCACGAGATGATTTATTTCAATATTTACTAGAAAAAGATTTTCCAGAAGGGAAAATAATAGAACTGGGACTTGCCAAAAGAAATGAAAATGGAGAAATCTATGACAGTTTCAGAAATAGGGTAATTTTTCCAATTTACAATGCGGATGCCCAAATTGTTGGATTTGGAGGTCGTATAATTGAGAAAAATACTAACTTGCCTAAATATCTTAATTCTCCAGATTCGCCTATTTTTAAAAAAGGAAATGAACTTTTTGGAATAAAGTACCGAGGGGAAAATATTAGGAAAAAAGGTTTTGCAATGCTGATGGAAGGTTATCTTGACGTGCTGACAGCCCAGAAACATGGGTTTGAAAATGCAGTAGCAAGTCTTGGAACGGCATTTACCGAAGAGCAGGCGGAACTTTTGAAGAGATATACAGATAAGGTGCTGATTTCGTATGACAATGATGAAGCGGGGAAAAATGCGATTGTAAAAATGGATATATTTTTGAAAAATATGATTTTTGATGTGAAATGTCTGGTTATGGATGGAAGTGAGAGGATCCTGATGAGTTTTTGAGAAAAATGGAAAAGGGCTTTATAGAAGTTGTAAAAATCAGAAGAAATTTTTGACTTTTTTGACAGGGAGTCTTTCAAAGGATTTGGATCTGAATAATATAAATGGCGAGAAAAAAGTTTATTGAAAGGTTAAAAGCCATCAAATATCACGAATAATCTTAGTAAAAAAATCTATATTTACAGCGATTGTCAGTTAATTTTTGGAATTAATGACTTTGTATTGGAAGAATCGCTAAAAATATATCAGTTGAAACTTCAAAAAAGAGAAAAGATCGCGGAAAACCAGAAAGTCCAGTATAAAAAGTTAAAGGAAGACTTGAATATTGCATTGGAAGAACAGACGCTTATGTACATTCTGGAATTTTACGATTCTGAAAAGGAAAAAGATGCGAAGAATTGTTAAATAAGGAATTTAGCCATTCTTTTGTTTAATGAGCCTGATTAAAAAGCCTGAAACTTGTAAACTTTGATATAGCATGCCTTGATAAAAATGATATTAGCGAAGAAAGCAGGGAAAGTCTGTAACACAGTTAAAATTACGGGCAGATAAAGATATTAAGTATAAGGACAGTTACTTTAAAGATAGATATTTTTATGGAAGTCTATTCTGGATGGTTTGAGCGGGAAATAGAGAGGAAAGTAAAAATCAGAAGAAGAAAAATAATAAAATAAAAATTGAATTATTGTTGTTAAAAATGAAAAATGTTAATAAAATTGAGGAAATAAAGAAATTATATGATGAATTTATATTGATAAGGAGACTGGGTTATGTCTGATAAAAAACAAAATTTAAAAAATAGTCTCGCAAATTTTATAAAACAGGCACGAGAGCAAAAAGTTGTAAGTTACGAAGAAATAAATTCTGTTTTGTCTATTGGATTTTCAACTGAAAAAATTGATCAGTTAATAAAAAGTGGACTGATGATGGTGTTCAAATCGTAGATACTATAAAGGAAAAGGAAGATTTATTAAAAGTTCCTGAATCTCTGGAAGATATTGAGAAAATGGAATTATCAGATTTTGAGGATTCACATGATGAATTTGTAGAGAGTGAAATCGACGATTCGGAAGTGGATAAATTATTGCAGACAGATCTATTGAAAATGGCTGAAAGTATGGATGTGGATGAGCCAATAAAAATGTATTTAAGGGAAATTGGGCAAATTCCGTTACTTAGCTATGAAGAGGAAATTGATTATGCTCAAAGAGTTTTAAATGGAGAAGAGGAAGCCAAGCAGAAATTAATTGAATCAAATTTAAGACTTGTTGTCAGCATTGCAAAAAAACATACTAATCGTGGACTGAAAATGTTGGATTTAATTCAGGAAGGGAATATGGGGCTTATGAAGGCTGTGGAAAAATTTGAATATGAAAAAGGGTTCAAATTTTCAACTTATGCAACTTGGTGGATTAGACAGGCTATAACACGTGCGATTGCAGATCAGGGAAGAACAATAAGAATACCTGTTCATATGATTGAAACGATTAATAAAAATTAAAAAAGGAAAGCAGAATAATTCTTCAGGAAACTGGAAAGGAACCAACTGCAGAAGAACTGGCTAAAAAACTTGAGCTGCCTGTAGAAAAGGTAAAAAGTATTCTTGAAATGAATCAAGATCCAATCTCGCTGGAAACTCCAGTTGGAAGTGAAGAGGATAGTGAACTTGGAGATTTTGTGGAAGATGACAAATTTGCAAATCTTATGATGTGACAACTAGAGTCCTTTTAAAAGGAACAAATTTTGATGAGGTGCTGAAAAACATTGAATGATCGTGAAGAGATGGTACTTAGATATAGATATGGCTGGATGATGGTTCTCAAAAGACTTTGGAGGAAGTTGGAAAAATCTTTAATGTAACGAGAGAACGTATCAGACAGATTGAGGTAAAGGCATTAAGAAAATTAAGACATCCGAGCAGAAGAAAAATTGGAAGATTATAGGAGCCCTAAAAGTTATTATTTACCCTTTTTAGATATATTTAGCATAAAAAATATTTAAATGGGTTAAATAAATGTAATTTCTGAGCCTGTATGTCATAAATAAAAATAACAAATAAGGGGAAAATGAATGTTATTTTTGAAGATATTAGAAAGAAGGGAAGTTTTAGTTTCGAGAAAATCATTGAAAATTACACAATGAGTGATGATGAGTTTTTGAGTTTCTAAAATTTATTCATCTGGAAAATGTTCCTGAAGTTAGAAATTCGACTGATGGAAGTGATTTTATTGTGCTGGAGGATGAAAATATTTTTGTTGGTGAAAAAGACATTATAAAAGTCATATTTGGAAAATATAAAAGGAAAAATATGAGGAATTTGAGAAAAAGAGCGAGAGTGAAAGGGAAAATGAGGAATTAATTGACAAGTATTTTGAAAATCGCTGTAAAGGAAAGTCTGCTTTATTCAAAATATGGATTTTCATTTTTAGATACGGTTCAGGAGGCTACGCTAGAATTATGTCAGGGCTGAATTACTATAATCAAATTATGGAAATTACAAAGGAGCCTGAATTTTTATAAAAATTTTGCTGTAAAATATATTTTGGAATTTCAGAAGAATTTATTAAAAAGATATTAAATCTTCAGAATTATCGTATATTTTGTATTTGAAGGTAAAAAGTTGATAAAAGCATGGGACTTTCAATGGAGGAAATAAGCAGGCAGATGAATGTTTCAACAGAATATATTGAGCAGCCTGGAAATGCTGTTTGATGAAGTTGAGCCTGAAGAATTGATGGAAAATACGCAAGTATTTGAAAAAGCCTGATAAAAATTACACAAATGTATATTTTAGAAAAATATTCCGAAAAATTAAATTATCTGGATGAGCAAATTTTAGTCATGACTTACGGGCTTGATGATAAAGTTTATACAGAAAAAGGAAATTGCGAGGTCATTGAATATTGCAAAACATAATGTGAAAAATCTTAAAGGAAAAGGCGCTTAATAAACTTTCCATTGATATGATGAGAAATGATTTTGTGGAAAATAGCGAAGAGGCAAATTATACGGTAAATTAATAGAATTTTTAGAAATTGGGATTCTGAAACAAGGAGATTTGTTTGCTTTGTGAAAATATAGCAAAGTTTATTTGAAATTGAATTCAAAACTATGATTGTTTTGAGTTTATATGATTTTTAATAGTTTAATTTTGAATGGATTCGAGTATAAAAATGAAAAATACTTGATGTAAAAGGTTGAGAAGATAGGAAAATTATAAAAATAGAAAAACTATGAAAGGAAATAAAAATTATGAAATTATGGCAAAATAATGGAGAACTGCAGACAATTTTTCAGTCCGAAAATAGCGGAAGAATGGGATAATGTTGGGCTTCTTGTGGGGGATAACACTAGAGAAATAAATAAAGTCCTATTTTGCTTGGATGTGACGGAAAAGGCTGCAGCAAAAGGCTGTGGATAACAATGTGGATTTGATAATTTCACATCATCCAGTTATTTTTTTCAGGATTGAAGAAAATTACAAATGAAACTGTGCATGGGAGAAAAATTTTAAAACTGATAGAAAATAAAATAGCAGTTTATTCAATTCATACAAATTCAGATTTTGCAATAAATGGGCTAAATGATTTTATAATGGATAAATTGAATTTAGATGGTGAAAAAGTAATTTTTAATGAACATGAATTTGAAGATTATAATCCGATAAAAGAATAAAAATGGAACATGTTCATGGCGGGCTTGCCAGAATTAAAAATATTAAAATGAAAAAATGAAACTTGGGGATTTAATAGAAAGAATAAAGGATTCGCTTGGGATAAACTATGTGAGATATGTTGGGAATAAAAATTCTTATGTGAGAAAAATTGGGCTTGTTACAGGTGGCGGAAGTTCGTTTATGTACGAAGTAGCAAATAAGATAGATGTATTTTTAACTGGGGATTTGAGATACCACGAGGCTCTGGATGCTTTGGAGGAAGGGCATATTTTAGTTGATATTGGGCATTTTGAAAGTGAATATCTGTTTGTAGATATGATGGAGCAGGAAATGGGAAAATTTTTTAAAGGAGAAATGATACGTCATTTTGAAGATGAAGTATTTAAATTAGGATAAAAATTACTTTAAAAATAGAAATAAATCTAAAAATATACTAAAATTAGTAAAAATTTTGAATATTTAAGACAAAGTGCTATAATACCTATATAATTTCAAAAATTTGGTAATCAAAATATACTTAAACTTGGGAAAATTTTAGAAAATTTTTACATAATTTAACAGGAAAAGTCTACGATTTCTGTAAGTGAGATTACTTGAATTAATAAGAATTATGTAAATTTAAAGTTTGAGGATTATAATTTTGGAGGAATTTACTGTAGTTTTTGAAACAAATAATAGAAAAGGAAGGTATATTTTATGACAAATATAGCAAAGACGAAAGCAGGATGGTATAGCAAGTTTAAAGCCTTTGGGCCTGGTATTCTTATGGCTTCGGCGGCTATTGGGGATCTCATATTGTAGCATCTACGCAAGCGGGTGCATTATACGGATGGCAACTGGCAATTATTGTAATTTTTAGTAAATATTTTTAAATATCCGTTTTTCCGTTTTGGAACTCAATAACTTTAGAAAGAAAGAAATCGTTAATTGAAGGTTATGAGGAAAAAGGAAAGATTTATTTATGGGTATTTTTCATTATGAATATATTTTCAGCAATTATTAATATTGCAGCAGTAGGTATTTTGACAGCGGCAATTTTGGCAAATATCTTGAAATTGACAATTTTACCTAGTCTTACACCTGCAGCGATGGCTTCAATGATTAATATGCTTACTACAATTGTTCTTGTGGGATCGCTTTGCAATGATGATATTTGGAGGTTATGACTTTTAGACAGTTCATCGAAATTTATTGTTGTTTCATTGACAATAGCGACAGTTGTTGCTGTTATTATAGCATTATTTAAGCATCACCCTATGGCACCGAATTTTGTAGCTCCATCTCCATGGAAATTGAAGGCATTGCCATTTATCATATCATTGATGGGATGGATGCCTGCACCGATTGAGATTTCAGCAATTAATTCGATGTGGACTGTTGAAAAGCAGCATGAAATGAAAGTGCCACGTAAAATTGCGATGCTTGACTTTAATGTAGGTTATTTTGTTACAACAATATTAGCCTTTGTGTTTTTAGCGCTTGGAGCATTGATTCAGTATGGTACAGGAACTGCGATTAAAGGAGCAAGTGCAGCTTATATTACTCAATTTATAAAAATGTACTCAAGTGTAATCGGAAACTGGTCTGGACTTCTTATTGCATTTATCGCATTTATGTGTATTTTTGGTACGACAATTACAGTTGTGGATGGTTATTCACGTGCAAATGCTGAAACTTTACGTTTGATTCGTAAGCAAAAGGAAATAACAACTGCACATTTCAATACTTGGATGATCGTAACTGTAATTTTAGCAATGATTATAGTATTTTTCTTTGCTGGAAATGTGGCTGCAATGATGAATTTTGCGATGATATTTTCATTTGTTTCAGCTCCCGTTTATTCTTACCTTAATTTCTCACTTGTTAAAGATAACAGTAAATTACCTGTCTGGCTATGGTTTTTGTCAGTTGCGGGAATTGTATATTTAGCAGGATTCACAATATTTTTCCCTTGTTTACTTTATCAGGAATTTTAAAATAAATAAAAATAATGTATTTTTAAGTCAGGATTTTTCCCTGATTTTTTCTTTTTATACTGTTTCCTATTTAAGTAGTGAACTATCTATAAATTTCCTTGAAAAAGAATAAAGAACATACAAAATAGAACTTATTTTTAAAATGAGTTTAGTACAATCCTAATTTTACTTAACGTTATTAGTTTTGCTGAGTATGTTTTTAATGGCAAAAATAAATTGAAAAATAAGTTTGATGTTATAAAAAAATTATGATATAATGTTCTTTAGAAAAATTATCAGATATGAAAAAGAGGAAAGAAAAGGAAATGAGAAAAAAAGTAAAAATTGGCATTAAAAGTAAAAAAATGGTGTTGTCTATGGCATTTTTGGCTATGTCGGCGTTTTCATTTGCTGATGGCGAGAATTATTATGATTACAAGGCATTGTTAATTGGAGATGTAAATGGAAATATTATAAAGGAAGACAACAGTTTGGCAGTTCGACCTTTGGCATCAGTTACAAAAATTATGACATCAATATTGACATTAGATAAAATAAAATCAGGGCAAATTTCATACGATGATAAGGTAACAGTTTCATCAAAAGCGGCTTCAGTTCCTTATGGGGTAAAATTGACTGCTGGAAAACAGTATACAGTAAGGGATTTGTTAAAGGCTACAATTATAAAGTCATCAAATAATGCTGTTATGCACTTACTGAATATGTGGGAGGAGATGTGCCGAGTTTTTGTACGTTCAATGAATGAAAAGGCAAGAAGTTATGGCTTAGATTCGCTTAGATATTGTTCTCCAAACGGATTGCCGCCTAGTTATACAGGTTCTTGCATGGATCAGGGAAATGCACGTGATTTGTATAAATTAGACTCAAATAACGTTAAAAGATTATAGCGATTATTTCAAATTTTTCAAAAATAAAGTAGATTACATTGACAATGGAAATACAAAAAGTGACTTCTACAAATACTCTTTTTGGGAAATGTGCAAGGAGTAGACGGATTAAAAGACAGGTTATCACGATGCTGCAGGTTCAAATATTGTATTGACGGCAAATAGGGGCGATGATAGAATGATATCTCGTCATTTTAGGTTCAAATCATGCGAAGGATAGAAATGCAATTGGGGACAAGAGAAATAAATGATTATTATATAGATGGATATGCAAAGAAAAATAGCGGAAACAGTATGCTTATACAGGCAATAATATGGAAGTAATAATAACAGCAATAGCAGCAGTAAAAATAGACGTAATACAACAATAGCCAAAATAGCAATAGTGATAGTTTCAATAATGATAATGAGTCCAATAATAACAGTAATGCTGAAAAATAACACTGATCAGAAGGGCAATAAAATAGAGCAGTTCTTTAATTCAATTTTTGGTAAAAATAATAATAATCCAGCAAGGAAAATGAAAAATTATAAGTAGAAATGATATAGTAGCAGTAGCAAAAATAGGGTGAAAATAAATATAATTTATATCCTACAAAAGATGTGGAAATAACTGCAACTCAACGACCAAATTTGACTTATACAGTAAACTTAAATTCAGGAGTGAATAAAAATAGTAGGGGTAAAATTGTAGGAACTTATATTGCAACTGATGGAACATTGACTTATAGTGAGAGTTAATTATGAAATAATAAAAAGAGACTGTTTTTATAACGGCTCAATTTTATTTTATTAAAATAAATGGATAACGGAAAGGATGTCTATTGGAGTATTTTGATTCAGGAATTGGAGGGCTTACTGTATTAAAAGGAAATTAGAAAAAGTTTTTGCCAGATGAAAAAAATATATTATCTTGGAGATACGGCAAGAGTTCCGTATGGAGAAAAGACAAAAGAGCTGATTACAAGATATTCAAAAGGAAATCGTTGAATTTTTTTGCTGGAAAAATGTGAGCGCTATTGTAGTAGCACATAATACAGCCACTGCACTTGCATTAAAGGAATTGAAGGAAACTTTTAAAAATTCCGATTATTGGAGTAATTGAAGCTGGGGCGAGAACGGCGATAGAAGCGACAAAAAATGGTAAAATCGGTGTAATTGGAACGAAGGCGACTATACAGTCTGGAAAATATGAAGAAGAAATAAAACTTTTTAATAAAAAAGTGGAGGTGCTTCAAAAGGCTTGCCCGCTTTTTGTTCCGGCGGTGGAAGAGGGGATTTTAAGCGGTAAGCTGGTAAATCAAATAATAAAAACGTATCTTGATGATTTTAAGGGGAAAGTAGATACTTTGATATTAGGATGTACTCATTATCCTTTGTTAAAAGATGTATAAGTAAAATTTATCCAGATATAAAAATTGTAGATCCAGCGAAAGAAACAGCTTTGGATTTGAAGGAAATTTTGGAGCAAAATGAATTTTTAAAAAATGATGCGAAAAAAGATGAAGAAGTAAAATATTATGTGACAGATGGGCAGGAAAAATTTAAGGAAATTGGAATTATGTTTTTGGAGGAAGATATTCCAAAAGTTGAATTGGTAAAATTATAGATGTTATTTATCGAGAAGTCAGAATAAATAAATGAGTCTTATTTTTATTAAATAGAGAATATAAAAATGGAGAAAAAGGTGTAAATGTTTGAATATATTTCAGGAAAAATTAGCAATAAAAATAGATTATGTTGCATTAGAAATAAAATGGATTGGCATATAAAATTCATATATCGTTGAAAACATTTGAAAAATAGGAAATATTGGGAATGATGAAAAATTATATTTTTTACGAATGTGAAGGAAGATGATATTTCGCTTTATGGGTTTAAAACACAAAATGAAAGGGAACTTTTTAAGGCTTTGATAAGCATAAGCGGAGTAGGGCCAAAACTTGCGATTGCGATATTATCAACTTTTAATATGAGGGAAATTATTGAAATTGTTACGGAAGATGAGTCTAAAATTTTTACAAGAGTTCCAGGACTTGGAATAAAAAAGGCTCAAAAAATAATACTGGATCTGAAGGATAAAGTGAAAAAAATAGATATATCGGAAATGCTTGAAGAAACTAGCAATCTATCGAACGGAAAACTGATAACTTCAGAATCCTTTGATCCTAAAATTTCACTAATGAAGGAAGATCTAAAATTAGCCTTGGAATCTTTAGGATATACAAATACTGATATTTCCAAATGGATAAAAGATAGTGAATTGGCTCAATTAAAGGATATTAGCGAGGCTATAAAAAAATAGTTTTTGCAAAAGATTCAAAAATAAAAATAGTTTTGCAAAAAATGTTAGTCCTTTTTGGTTTTACAAATAAATATGATATAAAAAAATGTACCTTTAAACTTTTTACTTTAAAAATTAAGTTTTTGGGTACATATGCTAAAAATCTTTCTAATCTTATCATGTGAACTACTCCCACTTTTTAGAAGTGTGAGCTCTTGGGAAGTATCTGCTTCTGTTAGCCAAATATATTTTACTAAAGTCTTTTGGACAGTCCCTGCCCTGATGTACGAGTATTATACCATATAATAATTATTATTTCGTTATGTTCTGTAATTCATCTCCCTCTTGTAGAAGAGGAGACTTCTTTGCTAGATATTGTTAAAATCAAGGGAATAGATTTATTATTAATTATTTACCATGTCTTTTTACCATAGTCTTTTTATTATTTCTTTTTCTTGAAAATTTGCAGTTCGTTTCTTTTCTGGTTTTTATTAGTTATTTTTCTTTTTGGTTGAACGATCATCGCTTTTTGCTTTGGATTTTTGGGCTTGGGCGGCATGGCGAAAGATACAATTGATATTCCTGTAATTCCCAAAAATTGCAACCATTTTTTTAAAAGTATTTTTTTCATATTCATATTAATCATCTCCATTCAGATTTATCTTTATTTTTGTTTTGTTCATATCTCTTCTTGAACAAATATATAATATCATTTAATTTTGACAAAAAAATATGTAAAAATTTATGACTTTTTGTGAAATTTCAAATTATTTATTTTAAAATTAAATTAAAAAATATATTGACAAAAAAATATAAAAAAATATAGTATTATTTAATTAATATTAAATATTAATTAATAAAAAAAGGAAGAAAAATGAATTATTATGAAGTGCTAGGTGTATCTGAAAATGCTGATATTTCAGAAATAAAGAAAAAATATAGGAAATTGGCGATGAAATATCATCCAGACAGGAATTCGGGGGATGAAAATGCTACTAAAAAATTTCGGGAGGTAACTGAGGCTTATGAGGTTCTTGGGGATGAAAAGAAAAAGGGAAGAGTATGACTGTAAAAGAAAAAATGTTCAGAGTCAAAAAAGAAATAAGAATAGAAAGGAAAATGTCAAGGATGGATTTTCTCAAAATGATTTTACTTTCGGAAGGGATTTTTTTAAAAGTGCTAAGGAAATGAGAGGAATGTTTGAAAATAGTTTTAGGATGGATAAAAAGGGAGAGAAAAGGGCAAGGTCGGAAAAAGAGAATATTAAAAAGTAGATTTGATCAGTTTTTTTGATGTAAAGAAAAAATAATGATAATTTGGGAGTAACTTTATAAATTTTTATAAGAAATTTTGAGTTTAATATTATTAAAAATTATATAAATTTATGTTTTAAGTAAAATAGTCATAGTTTTTGAGTTCAGTTTTAAGGCAGTTTTACTATAAAAAGATAAATTGAGGGAAGGAAAAAAGGAAATGTTATGGGGAATTAGAAGATTTTTGTCAAATTTTTAGAAGTATTTTTAGACGGCCGTTTGGACGAGGCAGTATTTATCGGCTGGAAAGGCTTAGAAGTATTGCACGAATGAGGGAAAGTGGAAAAAGTAGAAGTGAAAGAAGCAGTTTGGGAGTTGACAGAGGGATTAAAAAAATATGAAAAAAACGAAAGTTAAATGCTAGAAATCAGAAAAGTTATAAATTTTTTTAATGTGAAAAAAATATTTTAATAATGATGGTTTTGATATTTACGTTTATTTTTGTACATTTTTCAGGATATTCTGCAAAAAAGTCTTTATTTTTTTCGATTTTTTTATTTATATTGGAGTTACACTTTATTTGCTTATTGTGGAAAGATTTTTTGAAAAGGTGGAAGTTCAAGAGGAAATTAGAAATATAAAAAATGACAGGGAAAGGGAACATAATGTTTTTTTGGAAAAAGTGAAGGAAATAGAGGATTTGGAGAAAAGTCAGATTGAGCATATATTTTTGAAGGATTCTGAAGATTATGATATGAAAATTTGGAAAGTTGGAAGAGCGACTTCTCTTTTGATTGGGGAAACAGACACCTAGAAATAGGGTTGATATTGATGTAAGTGATGGAATTTATTCTAATTTAGTTAGCAGGGCTCACGGAATTTTAAATCGAGTCAATGGGATTTGGTATTATGAGGATTTGGGTTCGCAAAATGGGAGCGGAATTGAAAGAAATCTGGATAAGCGGAAAATAAAATTAAAAATATACCTGTAAAAAGTGGAGTCAGGCGATATAATTTACTTTGGCAACTACAAAAATATTATTAAAATAAAAAGGCAATAATAAAAAAGTGGAAATTTCAAAAAGCCAGGGATTAAAAATTTTTATTAGAGAGTAAGAATAAAATTTATGTTTTTCATGAAGTTTAGCATTGCAGGTTTTTCATAAATAGATAAGATAAAAATGGAGGATTATTTTTAAAATGAAATTAGATAGATGTAAAAATGGGCATATATACGATGTTTCCAGATATAGTTCGTGTCCCTACGTAAATCGGAAGGATTGGAAACAGAAGTTCAAGATGATAAAATTAATTTAGTTGAACAAATGGAAGATGAGGATAGAACTACTGCCTACTGGTCAAAGGACAGCATTGTGGATCCTGTTGTGGGATGGCTTACATGTATTGAAGGGCATGACAAAGGAAGGATTATAGAATTGTGAGTGAACGGAACTTTATTGGACGTGGGGAAAAATATGGACATCCAGATTTCAGGGGATACTATGATTTCAAGGAAAAAAATCATTGTTCGATAAGTTATAATCCGAAAGCAGCGGAAATTTATGCTAACTCCTGGAGATTCCAATGGATTGATTTATTTAAATGGAGAAGTACGTTTATAATACGGTGGAATTGAGGGCTTATTCGGTTGTGGAAATGGGGGAGAGCAAATTTGTATTTGTAAATTTGTGTGGAGATTATTTTGATTGGGAGAAGGAAAAAGCTAGGGATGAAAAATTTGAGAAAAAGATATGAGAATTTGGCTGATGAAAAACAAATGGAAATATGAATTTTGTGAATAGAAATAGTAAAAATGGGGATTTGGAAGTAAAAATTGAAGATTATGAAGAAAAATTTATAAGTTAATGAAATTAAGGGGAGAAGTGGAAAAATGAGGAAGGATGAGGCAAAAATTTATTACGGAATTTTGAGCGAGGCTGGAACGAAGGCTGAAAAATAGTGATTATTTTGGATATATTTTTGCTGGATAATTATGCGATTTGGGCTGTAGCTGATGGATTTGATGAGGAAGATGGGGCAAAAAGTTGCGGCAAGGATTGCTGTAGAATCTGTAATTGAATATTTTATGCTACGTCCACGATTTAATTATGACGTTATTAAGGAAATGATGGATTATGCCAATTTGAAGGTTAAGGAAAAAAACAGGAAGAAAAGTTTAAAAAAATATTCTCTTATGCACACTTCTCTTTTAATCGTTATAAGCAATTATAATTCAATTTTATATGGAAATGTTGGAAATACTAGATTTTATCATATTAGAGGCGGATATATTGTTTCTCAAAGTAAAGATGATACGATAGCGCAGCTTTTGGTGGATGAAGAAGCGTTAAATGTATCGGATATGAAATTTCATAGGCAGAGAAATGATTTACTGCAGGCAATTGGGGATTTTGGAAAAATTAAGCCGAATATTATAAAAAGCCCTGTAGAGCTTATGGAAAAAGATATTTTTTGCTTGACAACCGTGGGATTTTGGGAAAATATTGATGAACATGATATGGAAAATGATTTGTCTAGATTTGAGGATAAAAAGCAATGGCTGAATTCATTGGAAAAGAGAATACTCGCTTCGCTTAGGGACAATATTGAAAACTATACGATTGCACAGGTGGAAGTACAGGCGGTGGCAAGTCCAGAGCCGATGGAAAAGGATAGAAGCAAATTGATAAAAAAAATAATTTTGATAATAATGATTGTTGTTGTGATTATTTTATTTATTGTAATTTGGAATGTGAAAAGGCGAAATGGGATTTTACAGGCGGCGACACAGTATGAAAAAGGCTGGCGGATGAGGAAATTTTGAAAAAGAATTTTAATAATTCAATTGATAATTTAAAATTGGAAATTGGGGAATATGAGAAATTAAAGCCAAAAAAAGCAGAGGCGTGATTGGATTTTTACAAATGCAGAGAAAAAAGGAATGATGCGAATAAAAAGATTGATGAAATAAATAAAAATTGGAGAAACTGAAAAAGATTAAGGAGGCATTTTCAGATATTAATGAAGGAAATGATCTGTTTAACAATGGAAATTATGATGAGGCAAATGAGAAGTATCAGCAGGCTAAATATAATCTGAATGACAATACTTATAAACGTGATGAGTTAAATACAGAAGAAATTTTAGCAACATTGGATTCACGGATTAATTCTGGTGTAAAACTGAAGGAAGCGAAGGCTTTAGAAATGGCTGGGGATAATGCGGTTAATGAAGGAAGTTACAATTTGGCGAAAGTCAGTTACAAAAATGCTGCAGATATGTATTTGGCAAATGGAAAGGCGGATTATGTTTCACAAATTGAGAAAAAGATAGAGGAAATAGCGGATAAGGAAAAAACGGCATATAGTGGGGCAATGCTTGCGGAAAATAAAGGGGATTCATTGGCACAGAGCAACATTAATTCTTCTAGGGAGGCATATTATCAGGCACGGCAGATGTACCAGATACTTGGAGATACTGTGAAAGTAGGAGAGATTGACAATAAGATACAGGAGCTTAATTCTCAGCAGAATGCTGATTTACAAACTGCTAATAATCTTGTTCAAGAGGGGCTTTCGAAAATTACGGCTAATAATCCAGCACAGGCAATAGGAATTTTGATACAGGCTAAAAATATTTATCAAAAAATGAAAGATACAAATAATGTAAATGCTGTTGGGAAATATATAAACCAGGCACAGGAATTTATTAAATTTGAAAGCCAGAATGCTGAAAAACTGAAGGAAAAGGAACTGGAATATTCAGAAAAATTAAAATCACAGGAAACAGAATATTCAGAAAGGCTAAGACAGCAGGAAATTCAGCTGCAGCAGCAATTACAGACAAGAGAAGCAGAAATAAAGGCACAGCAGGAACAAATGGAGATAGAAAGGCAAAAGCGGGAAGAAATATCAAGAAAAATGGAAAATGCCTCAAATCTGGAAATGCAGGCGGATCAGCTGGTATTAGATGAAAAATTTGAGGAAAGTATTTCAAAATATGAGGAAACGAAGAAAATTTTGGAAGAAGTAAATGCTGATGGAAATTTTGGGAATCAAGCGGCTAAGATTGAAGGTTTAAATAAAAAAATCGAAAAAAGTGAAGGATATTTGCTGAAGAAAAAGGGAGAAGAGGATCTTAAAAATAAAAAATGGCAGGATGCTATGGAAAAGCTTACGCAGGCAAAGGAAAAGCTGGAAAAAGTTGGAATAAAGCAAGATGAACTGGAAAAAATAGGGAAAGAACTGAAAAGGGCTGTGAAAAAAGCAAATAAGAAATGGTGGCAGTTCTGGAAGATTTTTTAGGAGAAAGCTAAGATTAAAAGTTGAATAACAATAGTATTAGTTAAAAAAATTATGACAGTTCACTATTTAAAATGGAAAATGATACAGGATAGGAGGGGAAAATGGTAAAAAGCGTAAAATTAAAAAAACTTTCTTTTTAAGGAATATGCACAAATTGCTGAAAAAATACGTATTCGGCATATATTCCGAATGGGAACAGGGGAATCTGGTGCATTGCTAATTTTGAGGAAAAAAATTCAGAGGCGAGAAAAATGTGGAAATTGAGGGAAAAATAGGAAGTAGCGGTATTGAGAGTATAAAAAGAATGTAAAAAGGAAGAATTTGGCAAAGGCTGGAGTTCATAAAGTTATTGAAAAAAATATTTGGAAAAATGGTGGTTTTTCAACAGAAAATATGAAAAAATTATTCAATCTTCTAAAAGATAAAAGTAATTTTTGAGAAAAAGTAAGTTTTTTAAAGTTGAAAAATAATGAAAAAGATTTTGATTCTAAAAAAATTTTTATTCGCAAATTGTTGTTATTATTGACAAAAGATGACATGATTGCGGGAAATATGGGGAAAAACAGAGCTTGCTTTGTATCGGGAAAATAGGATTGTGGAAAAAATATGTGGAGAGGAAATTAAGAGAATAAAGTTACAGAAAAATGATTATTTGCTGGCTGGAAGTCCTGAATTTTGGAAAAATGTTGATGAGAATGAGATTGAGGAAGTTTTTGTTGATTTGAAAAGTAAGGAGAATATTGAGAAAAAAATTTAAGCAGGAAAAATAAAGGCTGCTGAAGTGAAATTAAAAAAAGTCATACCATTTTTGTCGATTTTTGTGGAAAATATTGAAATGGAAGATAGTGATGAAGAATTGGAAAGGGAAGTTGACAGAGAAAATAAGAAAAGGGAAATAGCTGTAAAGTATACGTTTTTTTAATGGTAATATTTTTTTATTTTTTTGTTTATTTCTGTGGGGGAAAAAATATTCAAAGGGGGAATCTGAAAAATTAGGAAGGAAAAATTTGGAAAAGTGTGGTAAACTGGAAAAAAATTGGGGAAAAAGGCGAAATTGATGGAAAAATAATTTGATTGAAAAGATGGAAATTGAAAAATAAAATGATGAGAAAAAGATAAAATTGGGCTGGAAAATGTTGAGAGTGCTGAGGAAAAAGATGGAGATGAAGGAGGAAAAAAAGCAGGAGATGGAATTAAAAGTGTGGAGAGGAAAAAATAAAAATGCGGGAAATTTAGAAGTAGTTCAAAATATTGAAGAAAAATGATGGAAAAAAAGAAAAAAATTAAAAAATAAAGTAAGCAAAAGTGAAAATGGGTGAGAAGGAAAAAGTCAGAAAAAGATGGGAAAAAGTTGCTGGAAATGAAAAAAATCAAAATAAAAATTTTTAACGTAAATAATAAAAAGTTTTTAAAAAGATCAAAATTTAAAAAATAACAAACTTTCACAACTTGATAAGGAAATTGAGAGGAACTGGAAAAATTTTGGGGGCGTGATAGGAATGGAAATAATTTGAAGAAAAATATAAAAGGGAAAAAGTGAGATGGATTTTTTTTATTAAAGGGAACGATGTTGAATGGGAAATATAAGATTGTGAGTTATATGGCTAAGAGTGATTTTTCTAATATTTATTTGGCTGAAAATAATTTAGGGGAAAAAAGTTGTTATTATGAGTGTTATCCTGAAAAAAATTGTTATGAGAGATGGGAAGGAAGTTTTTACGGAAAAAAATATAGGAAAGATTTTTGAGAGATTAAAGAGATGTTTTTGGAATGAAAAATGTATTTTGGAGAAATTTAGAAAAGAAGTCTAAGGGAAATAGGGGAAAAATTTCAAAATAATCTTATTAAAAATGGTGTTATTAAAAATTCTGGATTTTTAGTGAAAATGGAACAAATTATATTGTTATGGAATATTTTGGGATTACTTTGAAAGAGTATATTTTTGGAAAATAAGGTTCAAGATGAAAAAAATAAATATAAATTATATTTTGAAAAATATTTCTAAAGTTGCAAGGGCTGTTTGTAAAATCCATAAAAAAAGGGGATTATTCATTGTGATTTAAAGCCATCAAATATTTTGGTTGATATTAGGGGGAATATTAGAATTATTGACTTTGGATCAAGTTTGAGAAAAGGGGAAAAGGTTGATTTTATTGAGGTTTCAGAAGGGTATTCGCCGATTGAAGTTTATTCAGAAAAGGTTCAGATTGATGAAAGAGCTGATGTTTATTCGCTTTCGGCACTTTTGTATTTTATGCTTTGTGGGAAGAAAATTGGTGGGGCAGTTAAGAGGTTTTATAAGCCGGAATTGGAATTTGCAAGAGAAGTGATTTTAGGGTTTGAGAAAAATTGGGAAGTTTAAGGAAGTGGAAAAAAATAATAAAAAAAGGATTGGAATTTGAAAGGAGATTTGGAAGTGTCAGGAAATGATTGAAAAGTTAGAATTATTAAATTTTATTTAGCGAAGGGGCTTATCACCCTTACAATAAATAAAATATATCTTCTGTTTTTTTAAATTAGATTTAGTATGAGAATATAGTTCGTATAAAAAAAGTATATAATTTTTATGTAAATGTATAAATTTATCGGCATAGAGATTTTTTTGTTAGAATTATATAAAAAGTTTAGATTTTTTTACAAATTCAATAAATAAAGGGGAAAAATATAGAGATGAAATTGTTTTATGAGGAAGAATTGCGGAGAAAATCCTATTATGAGATGTATCAGATTGCGATTGAGGAAAAGCTGGTGGATGTGCATTTGGAAACGCCTGCGAGAGAGGAGCTTATTACACTTTTGATGAAATATCGGGGAGTGAAGGCTAATTATTGTATTGATAAGTATACTAAAAATGGGCTTGTAAATGTTCAGCAACTTTTTGACAGTAAACTTGGGGAGAGGATTCATCATGAGAATAAAATACGAGTACCGCACAAAATTATTTTGTATAAGGAGCTTGATTTGATGAGGGAGGACAATTATAAGATTGAGATTCCTGAAAATGTGAGCAGTGCAAATGTCTTTCTTATAAATGCAAATAATTATCTTTGTGGAATTTTTTTCACTGGAAAAAGGATTTGAAGAGCAGGAATAAATATTTTTTTGATTAGTAAAAAAGAATTTTTTTAGAGTTGAGACATTGAGAAATAATAAGTTTTCGTTTTTATTTTTTTAAAGAAAATGACTTAAAAATTTATTCATGAATTTTATAATTGGAAGGAAGATGAGCCATATCCGCTTTATCCGTATCAGATGGATTATTATAAAGTTGAAATTGAAAATTTTGTTGTAAAAAATCTGGAAACTACGAATACTCCGCTTTGTATTGATTTTGGGACTGTAAATACAGCTCTGGGAGCATATCTGGATAGAAATTATGTAAGGGATTTGCCAACTAATGATATTTTGAATGGGAATGTTGTCATTGATGCGATAAACTATGTGAAATTTGATGATGGGGAAAGGCATTACCGTGAGATTTTTCCAACATTGGTTTATGTTGAAGATTGTAGCGATAGTAATAATATTAAGTATTCGTTTGGATATGATGTGGTAAGAAAAATTGGAAAAAAATGATTATATTGTTAATGGATCGATTTTTATAGTTTGAAAAAGGTGGGTGCATGAGCATAATAAGATGGAAAAAAATTAATGATGAGTTTGGGAATATTTTTGTATGTAAAAAGAAAGGAAATAATAAAGGCTTATTTGAAATATGTTGTAAATCGTGCAGAATATATGTTTAAATGTAAATTTAAAAATTCATGCTTCCAGCCCTGTAAAATTGAAAGAGCAGTTTTTGACAATGTTTCAGGAAATTTTTATGGTTGAAAAATAATTTTAATAAAAAGTTCTTATGAAAAATTATGAATATGAAATTATTCGTGAAAAATGCTATGGATGAAAGTTTATTGCTGTGCTTTATAATACGATTGAGATACAGATAAGGAAGGGAGATATAAGGAAAATGAAGAATATAGTGCTTTTAATTATTGATTGTGGTGGTGGAACTACTGATTTGGCAGACTGTAAATATGTGATTAATAAGGACAGGATTTCATATTATCTGGATATAAGGACAAGTTTTGAAAATGGAGATGAAAAATTTTTGGGGAAATGACTTGACTTATAGGATTATGCAGTTTTTGAAGATTGTGCTGAGGGGCAAAAGTATTCTGAGAATAGGGTTGTTTCTGTTAATGATTTGATAAAATATGATAATGATATGATTTATAAAGTGATTGATGACAAAGGTGTTGATAAAAATTTTTGAAAAATATGAATCTGGAATATGAAAAATATGAGAAAAATAATACCGACAAAATATTCACACTTTGAAAACAAAATGAGTGAAGAATATCAAAAAAATACGGAATAATTTTTATATGCTTTGGGAAAGTTTGCTGAAAAATTTAAAAAAGAATTTTTTTACATCTGATGGAAGACTGCGGACACGTTTTGATGCACCTAGAAATTATGAAAAAAAGGAATGACATTCATATAACGCAGTTAAAAAAGCCTGGAAAAATTCACACTTATGAAAATGAAGTATTTAACACAGTAACAGATTATCCAAGACATATTTTTACAATAAAGGAAATAGAAAAAATTGTAAAAGCCGATATTTACGGAATGCTTAGAAAATTTTTGAACACTTACTATAAGGAAGGGCTGCTTTTTGAGTATTCGTTGATAAAGTTGAGCGGACAATCGACTAAAATTAGTACATTTCAGGAAGTTCTGAAGGAATTTGTACCAGGGAAAATGATTGAATATAAGGAACTTAGTCATCGTGATGATTACGAGCTAAAGTTGAACTGTCTGGATGGAGCTATAAAATATTTGGATTATAAGAGATTTGGGCATATAGATGTGGAAATTGTGAATGAAGTGCCGCTTGTGCCGTATTCTGTGTGGGTGGAAAAATATGATGGGGAAAAGATTGAAATGATCCAGACTTCACGGAAGGCTGATATCTTGGTTGGGCAAATTGACAAAAAAAGTTCAGCTGAAGAACTCAAAATTTATGTCTATAATGCTGAAGGGGAACTTAAAAAAGAGATGATCTACAAAAATGAGGATGACTATGAGGAAATGGATGCACAGGAAATCTTGCCAGAATTTGTAAATATTATTTCTCAAAATGATACTGATACAATTCAAAATGATACAGTTAGATTTTTTTCGTTTACACTGATTTTAAATAACTGGGGATTTTTTTGTTGTGCCAATCCAAAGAAAGTCAGATCGACCTTTTATCTTGGACGTAAGCAATATTTTCCTTATGAAGATAATTTAAGTGAAAATTCCTATTTTGATGGAAATCACTAAAAAAAGGGGAAAAAAATATTGAAAAAGATGAACTAATTTGGTTAATGCCGACGATTTTTTTATTTTTATTATCCTTTTTATGATAAAATTTTGTACACCTAAAAATTAATAGAAAAATATATTATTAGTAAAAATAAAACGTGAAAAATCTTGAACTTTTTGTAGATATGAAAGGAACTGTTGTTGCAAATAATGTTACTAAAATTGGATTAGATGTAAATTTATCAGTTGATAATGTTTATTTTTAAAAGTTTGGAGATTTTTGTGAAAAAAGGGCGATATAATAGTAAAATTTAGCGACTATCAGAAAAGTGATATTAGTGAAAAAAAGAGCATTGCTAGTTGTAAAAAAATGCACAGTTTAGGAACCTTGAAAAACAGCAGGAATTAGGGGCGGATGTGAATCAGAAAAATTCAAGAAGTAAAAGGGGAAATAGATGGATTGAGTCTGGAAGTAAAAAGATGAAATGAAAAAAATGCTGTGTTAGTTCAGAGAACTGTGAGAAGTCCGTTTGATGGATATATTGTAAAAATTAATGCTGTAAAAAGGTGGAATTGTAAATAAAAATGAGCCTATAGTTGTTTTTGGCGAAAAAAGAATAATCTGAAAATAGTAAGTGAAAGTATGACAGATGAAAAAAATTAAAAAAATTTGGGTATTGGAAATATGGCTGAAGTAAGCCTTTTTAGGAGAAAAAAATAGTTTGGGGAAGAGAAAAACGCTTGAGGAATTAGTTGAAATTAAAAATGATAAAGGCAAAGAAGGTTTTCAAAATAGAGATAATAAAGGGAATTTAGATTTATTTTCTGAAAGAAAAGTTATTGAAGCGGAATTATTTAAGATTAATAAAGTTGTAAATATGAATGTGCTTGAGTTTTTGCCGATTTCCTTTAAGGATTTATTTTTTTAAATGAGCAGGTGGATATTCGTGTTATTTATAGAAAGAAAGAGAATGTTTTAACTGTTTCTAAAAAAGCGATTATTTTTAAAAAAATCAGAAAAGTTATATTTATTTGATTGATAAAAATAATTTGGTTAGGGAAAAGGGAAGTTTTTGTTGGGGTGGATAATGGAGAAAAAGATTGAGATTTTTTTGGGATGAATATTGAGGAAGGGATGGAAATTGTGGAAAAATCCTGATGATAAAAATTACAAATAATGTAATTGTGGAAAGAAGAAATATTCAAGATGAAGAAATTGAAAAAGAAAAAAAGAATAGAAAAAAATTAGAGAATGAAAATGAAAAAAATAGGAAATAAAATGGATGAAAAATGAGAGGGAGATTATTAGATTGAAGAAAAAAATAATAGATTGAAATTTTTTTAAATTATTTGAAAGTAAATATTAGGTTTAATCTACTAAAAAAGATTTATAACGTATTCATTATTCAAATGGTATTTAGTAAAAAAATAAAGATTTTTTTCACAAGGGGTAAAAACCCTTGTCAGTAAATAAATAAAATAAAGTTTTTTTAATTTGAATTGTCAATTTTGGTCATTTTTCCATCATCAGTTATAGAAAGTCCATTTCCGTTTGGAAAAATCAGATTTATTTAAGGAAATTATTTTTTTGATGACTAATTTTTTTCTGAGTCTATGAAAGGGCCTAAACTTCCGTAAGTTTGTCTTACAGGGATAATCTCTCCAGAGATAAAATTCCCGTTGCTGTCTATTTTAATTTTAAAAATTGGAGCAAGGCCCATAGAGCCTGAAATATTTATCTTTCCAAAAGTTGCAAAATTTCCTCCACTGTAGGAAATAAATTTATTTTTGTAAAGCTCGGCTGCTCTTGTAACGTGCGGTCCTTGTCCAAAAACAATATCTGCTCCATTATCTATCACAAAATGGGCAAATTCATAGACATTTCCCCGATCTTCCCCATGAAAAATTTCGTGATTTCGAGTAATATGTTCTGCTCCAGCACCTTCAGCACCGCCGTGAAACATGACAATTACAATATCAACTTTCGATTTTAATTCAGAAATAAGTTTTCTTGCATAATTGTAGTCATTCAATTTTACAGTGGCTGAATTTGGAGCAAAGGAAATAAATCCAAATTTTTTACCATCTTTTTCTAAAATTGAACTTTCAGCAATATCTTTAATTCCAGAATATTTTATATTTAAATTATCAAGATTTTTAATAGTTTCCCTAATTCCAGTTTCTCCAAAATCATTGCTATGATTATTAGCAACACTCAAATAATCAAATCCAGCTTGCTTTAAATATTTTCCATATTTTGATGGCATGCGAAAAGCATAACATACATTTGGATTATCACAGCTTTTCGGAGTACCGCCATTATCAAATAACGTTCCTTCCAGATTTCCCACAGTAATATCTGCATTTTGAAGCACATCTTGAGTATTTTTTTCAAAAATATTTTTCATCATTTTTTTGGAAGTAAATCAGATGGATAATTTGAGCCAAGCATTATATCTCCAACTCCAATTATTGTAAATTCAGATTTTTTTCATTTGTTTTATCATTTCCATTATTTTTTTAGAAATATTTTTGATTCCTAATATTTTTTTCAGCATTAATAAATCTGTTTCTAAAAATCTTTGAAAAAAAGGGCTTGTAATAATTAATGCAAGTGCAAAAAGCCAAAATAGCAAATAAAAATTAATAGTATATTTTTCATTTATTAAATCCTTTCATAGTTTATTAGTAGCCATTACAAATAAGCAATTTAGCAATTTCTTGGCAAAGGATCAAGTTTTTTTGTTACCTGATAAATAAAATTGCAATATTAATATATTTTACATATATTTACTGTAAAAAGCAATATGATTCATAAAAAAATAATTTTAGAAGAGAAAAATATTCTTTACATTTTCTGTTTTTTTCTATTATACTTTAAATATGTAAAAAAACAAAAAAATTGGAGGATAAATAAATGAAAAATTGCTGAAGCTCTTATTTTACGTGCTGATATTCAAAAGAGAATTGCACAGCTGAAAACAAGACTTAATAATAATGCCAAAGTTCAGGAAAAATGAAGAACCTGCTGAAAATCCTGAACTTTTTATTAACTGAATTAGAAAAATTTGATTTCGCAGTTAAATGATTTAATAGTAAAAAAATAAATAGAACAAATACACTTTCAAAAAAATTGATGGAATTTCATTGGTGGAGTTAATTGCAAAAAAGATACGCTTTCACAAAAAGCAGGAATTTTGCGTGAATTTATTGAAATTGCAAGTCAAAAGGTGAATTTGTATTCTACGACAGAAATAAAGGTTTTTAGTACGGTTAATGTGTCTGAATTGCAAAAAAAGCCTGGATAAATTGTCTAAAAGAAATTCGTGAAACTGATACAAAAATTGCAACAGGCAAACTGGACTATTGACTTAGTTGAAGAATAAAAAAATAGTGTATTTAATATTGTAATTCATAAAAAAATAAAAAAAGATTTTTTTGGTGTAGATATTTTTTTAAGGTGAACATAAACCTTTGGATATTAGGGGAAAAATATCCTACAAGAATGAGTAATGCGGGGAAGTTACAAAAGTTATGATTAATCCCAGTATTGTTACATCTGTACGAATTATTGTAATTGTTACTACCATATGTTAATTAATAATATTGAGGCTGGGTTGCGGGAATGGTTTTTGCTATGTAGAAATTTATAAGGAGAAAAAAATTTTTATGAAAAAAATAGGGCTTGTGCCACGTTTGATTATTTCGATTGTGCTTGGTATTTTATTTGGATTAGTTTTGCCAAGTCCGATTATAAGGATTTTTGTCACGTTTTCATCGTTGTTTAGTAAATATTTGTCGTTTATTATTCCATTTATGATTATTGGATTTGTTGTAACTGGAATTTCAGATTTACGTCATGGAGCGGGAAAATTACTTGGAATTACGACTTTACTGGCTTATCTTTCTACAATTGTTGCAGGTACGCTTTCGTATCTTATGGCAATTAGTATTTTCCCAAAAATTCTTAACTTTGCTTCGTTTACAACGGTGGAACATCCTGAAAAAAATCTTTTGACGAAGCTTATTTTGACATTCCAGTTGCACCAATGTTTGATGTAACTTCAGCGATTATTTTTGCATTCATAATGGGACTTTCGATTAGCCTGGCTTAGAAATAATGGAGAAGGGCAAAGCTACATATAACCTTTTTCGAGAATTTTCAAAGATAATTACAAAATTGTTAAGCACATCAATTATTCCGTTGCTTCCTGTCTATATTTTTTTGGAACATTTATGAATATGACTTACAGCGGACAAATTTTTTTGCAACGCTTTCAATATTTTTTTAAAAGGTATTTATTTGTGTAATAATTTTGCATATTTTATATACTGCAGGTTTATTCATATTTGCTGGCGGACTTTCAGGAAAAAATCCATTTGTCTGTATGAAAAATCAGATTCCTGGATACTTTACAGCTCTTGGGACACAATCTTCAGCCGCTACAATCCCAATAAATATTGAATGTGCCAAAAGAAACGGAACATCGCCTGAAATCCGTGAATTTGTAGTTCCTTTATGTGCCACAATTCATTTGGCTGGAAGTATTATTACAATTACAAGCTGTGTTGTTACTGTACTTATGATGCACAGCATGTCCTACGGAATTTCAACAATTTTCCCATTTATAATGGTTCTTGGTGTAGCAATGGTAGCAGCACCTGGAGCACCTGGAGGAGCCATCATGTCTGCACTTCCATTTTTAGGAATGGTTGGAATTGCCTCAAGCAGCCCAATGGCTTCACTCTTAATCGCACTTTACATAACACAGGATAGTTTTGGAACAGCGGCTAATGTTTCTGGAGATAATGCGATTGCCATTATAGTTGATTGGATTTATCATAAATTTATAAAAAAATAAAAATCAGTACGATTGAAAAAAATAAAAAAATTTATGTTATAATACCAAGTGAAAAATGATGGTTAATATCCATATCAAACTAAAACGGTGAAAAAAATACTCTATCTATCATTGATTAGGGTATTTTTTTATGTTATAATGCTTTGAGGTTCACCACCTCAAGTTTGGTATGGAGGGAGGTGAATAGTAATGATGAATGGTGATGTTGTTACTTTCATTGTTATGGTTATAATTTTGTATATAATCTTTAACAAATAGATGACAAATTGCCATTTTTTTACCTCCAAGATCTGCAGGAAATTATAACCTGCAGGTTTTTTTCCATAAAAAAATTATAAATATAATAAATTTTAATGAGGAATAGCAGGAAATAATAAAAAAAGTGAATTACTAATTAATTTTAGTTTTTTTCACTTTTTTTATTATGTTATTTTTTTGTTTTTTTATATTAGTACCATAAAAGGTTAATTCCATTTTCCTTACATGTTTTTTTACTATTTCCGGTGTCCATACAGAAGCTTGAACTTCTCCAATGTGGGCTTTTTGCAATAAAAACATGCAGATTCTTGATTGCCCGATTCCTCCGCCGATTGTTAATGGTAATTCATCGTTTAAAAGCATTTTGTGGAAATCAAGATTTTTTCTTTCTTCTAGGTTTAATTCTTTTTAGTTGACGTTCTAATGCGTCTTTATCAACACGAATTCCCATTGAAGATAATTCTAATGATCTATCTAAAACTGGATTCCACATAATTAGATCTCCGTTTAGTTCCCAGTCATCGTAATCTGGGGCACGTCCATCGTGTCTTTTTCCAGAATTTAACACTTTTCCGATTTGCATAATGAAGATTGCCTTGTGTTCTTTTGCAAATTTGTCTTCTCTTTCATTTGGAGTTAATTCAGGATATAAATCTTCTAATTCTTGTGAAGTAATAAAAAGTAACTTCTTTTGGCAAGAATTTTTTTCAAATTTTTCAAATTTTTTTCAGTCAATTCTTTTTCTGTATTTAAAAAAAGGCTTGATATATTTTTTTTAACAGTTGCTTTTTAAAAAAAGTCAATATTTCTATCTTCTTTTTGAAATAACTTTTTCCCCAGTCCCATTGGTCAACGTAAATTGAATGCATATTATCTAAATCTTCATCTCTTCTGATAGCATTCATATCTGTATAAATACCTTTTCCTTCTTCAACGCCATATTGCTTCAATGCAATTCTTTTCCATTTTGCAAGTGAATGTACAATTTCCAATGTTACATCTGGCATTTCCTTCATTTCAAAAAGCTTTACTGGACGTTCAACGCCGTTCAAATTATCATTAATCCCAACAGACTTTCTAACAAACATAGGTGCTGAAATTCTTGTTAAGTCTAATGCTTTTGCAAGTTCTCTCTCAAAACAGTCTTTTGCAGCTTTTATTGCAATTTCTGTTTCCATGATTCCATATTTTGGATCATAATTTTTTGGAATTATAGTTTTTTTGACATATACTCTCCTTCTTTCTCAATTTTTTTATTCTACCTATAGATGTTATCAAAAATTATTATCTATTGTCAAATTTTTTTAAATTGAGCCTATTTAAGTTATTTTTTTAAAGAAATAATCTTTTTCTAAATGGGATTTAGTATAAAAATATTGTTTTTTTAGTATTAATATTTGAATTAGTTATAAATAGATATTGTAATGATTATAAGAGATGTGTATTTTTATTAAAGTTTTTTTCTGAGACCTAGAAACTCTTTAAAAATATGGGAATCCCATAGATATGTATATTTGTCATTTTATAAAAATTATGTACAAAAAAATGTATAATTTTTTTAACAGTAGTATACAGGTAATATACAAGAAAAAGTTAAAAAAAGCCGGGATAATTCCCAGCAATTTAATTTATTTTTTTTCCAATTCTTTTCTCATCTTTTCAATATTAGTATGTGTATATCTCTTAGTCATGCTTATGTTGGTGTGCCCAATCATTCCAGTTATGGCACTCTCATTATTTGACACATCGGTTATCATCGTAGCAAAGGTGTGTCTGGTATCGTGTATGGTGTGCTCCATTCCTAATTTGGACATTATCATTTCAAATTCATTTTTCCGGAAATTGTTGTATACATAATAATTTTTTCCCGTTTTGTTAGGAATGAGATATTCTGTTTTGTTTTCCATCCGTTTAATTACAAGTGGAAGTATTTTTGGATGTATCGGAATTATACGGTTTTTTCCTGCTTCGGTCTTGCTTCCTCCAGTAATTATGTTTTTTGTCAAATCCACATTTGACTTTGGAAGTTTCAGAAGTTCATTTACCCTCATGCCGGTGTAAATTAATATAAGTATGACATCCGCATATCTTAGTTCCTTAATGTTATCCCAAAGCAGCGATATTTCTTCTTCAGTAAATATCTTCCTAACTATTTTAGCCTTATGCTTAGGGAGCTTAATAAATTTACTGTAATCCTTGCTTATTATATCCATTTCCATAGCCTGCTCAAAAATCATGTTTATATAGGATCTTACACGTTTAAGAGTTCCAGTTGCTAAATTGGAAAGGCTGTCGATAAAGTTTTGAAGCTCCACCGCTTTAATACCGCTTATCTTCTTATTGTGTAAAGGTTCTAAATAGTTGTAGTATGTCCTGTATGTCTTCATAGTTCCTGCTTCTATTCGGTTTTCTTTTTTCTTCATGCACATATCCATCACATCTTTCAATGTTATGTCGGCTAAATGGACATCGTATGGGTTGATGTTGTATTCAGCAAGGGCCTGCATAGCCGCTTTCCTGTTTTCAAAATATCCTATATATTTAAAAAAATTTGTTTTCCTTTATCGTTATAGCCAATTGTAATTCTGGCACCAAAAGGCTTTCTTCTTTTTCCACCTAGTTTTATAACGGATCCATATCCATTTGGATTTTTCATAAAAAAATCACACTCCTTGTATTGAATTTTAAAGGTTTGTGTGATATACTTTTATTGGTGTTTGTGAGTATATCACATTGCTTAGTCCCTATTGCCGTAGGGGCTATTTTTTGTTTATTTTAAATCAATTTCTATGTTTCCACCTGTATTAGAGAAAAAAAGTACTCCCAAGTTTCAGTTTTAAATTTTTTTGAATCTGCAATATTTTTTTGGAACATCAAAAAAATACACGTTTTTTTGATTTTAACTCCTGGATTAATGCTATCGTAGTTTAATCCATCATCTACCATAATCATAGTAGGTGAATATTGAGTGTCTTCTGAATAAAAGTTTGAAAACTTCTTGAATCGAGAGAAATCATCTCTTTTTGATATATTTTTTTATAGTAACATGCAGGATTAGGAATTTATTATCCTCCCCATCAGGTTTAAATGATAAAAATCCGCTTTTATCGCTAACACTAGATGATGATGTTTTTATCATTTACTGTAAGTTCAATATTTTTTTAGTATTTATAGTGTCTCCAATTTTAAACTTTTCAATTTTATCTTTTTCATCGGATACTGAAGACTTTTAGTTGGACTACTACATTGTTCTTATCCTTTCCCATATTTCCTATAACTCCTATGGCTATTAGAACAACCAGTAAAATAAACCACCATCGCTTGTAAATAGGCTTTTTCTCATAATAAACTCTCCCGTCTTCTCCAATAATTTTTCTTGCCATATTTCTTCCTTTCTGTAATTTATATATATTTTTTTACAAATACCTAATCAAATCACTCAACAATTTTCTATTCTCGTCATTTACCAAGTCATCTGGAATCAAGTTCCCGAATATTAGTGCTGCTGCGAAGTAATTCGCTTCATTTTCCACTTGTTCCGTTCCAAATAGGTAGTTTTCCTTCATAAATAATACACTTTCATGATCTTGAAATGAATGTCCGAGTTCGTGGGAACAGATTATTCGCCTAGTCAGCTCATCGTGGCTTGAATTGATTATGATACATTTTTCATCCTTTATCTTACAGTACATCCCAAAAAAGGATTTGAAGTTGTCTTCGTAAATAACCTTTATTCCTAGTAGACTACATAAATCAAAAGGGTTGTTTGTATTATGTTCCGCTATTAATTTCCTCGCAAGGCTTTTAAATTTGTCATAGCTTTTCAATTTACGCATTTATGCTATTCCTCTTCTTTCTTTTTTCGCTGTTTTAATAAAATATCAATCACCACATTTTTGAAAACTGCCATATCGTGGTCATCGTCCCCAATGTCATTAAAGAATAGCAGCCGGTTAGTCTGAGTAACTTTGTTAAACTCTGCCAGCTCTTCAGGTGTCAATACACTTGTGTCAACAACTGTTGGTGCTTCGGGTTTGGGAGTAGTTATATTTCGTTCCATAGGAACATCATATCCCATTAACCACGGTTCAGAAACATTTAAAATTTTTGCCAATTCACCAATCGCATTTTGTCGTGGAGTTATTTTTCCATTAATATATTGACTTAGTGCTGACTTTTTTATATTTGTTTTTTCAACTATATCAGCTTGAGTCAGTCCACGCAGATTCATTGCCTTTTTTATTCTAACTTGGCATTCCTCTTTTCTTCCCATTTTTAAAAATCCTTTTCTATTTTTTTGATACTATATTATACCCCATAGTTTAGGAAAAAAATCAACTTTTTAATAAAAAAAGTTTATTTTAAGTAAAAAAAGTGTTGACAACTTTAAAATGTTATGGTATCATATGTTTAGTTAAAATAAACAAATTTAAAAACGGGAGGTGATTTTTTTATAAAAAGAGATTACTCTATGTTAAGGGGTAAAATAAAAAGAAAAAAATTGAAAAAAATGAGTATGTCTTAGCCAAAATGATGAAATGCTCAAAAAGCCACTATAAGTAAGAAATTAAACAATGAAACTGATTTTTTTCTCAAGATGAAATTGAAAAGGATTTGTCAAATTTTTAGATCTTGATAGAAAAGAAATATCTTTTTATTTTTTTTACCCCTTTGGTTTAGTTAAAATAAACAAAAAAAGATGAGTATGACAAACATCTAAAAAAATTAGAGAAGAGGAGGTAAGAAAAACAAAGAATATGAAAAAAATTAAAAAAACTATGGATAAAGATTATATCCATAGTCGGTGAATTTTTAGCTAATATACTGCTTTTTTTCACACACCAGTAAAAATTTAAAAAGATTTGTTTTTTTATGAACTTTTTATAAAATTGTAATAGCAAGTATATTAATCATTTTAGGAATTATAATGTATTTTATTTTAAAAATTCCTAGTATAGATCCGAATAAGCGAGAGTGATTGAATGGTAAAACAGATTTTAATTTGTTTGGGATATTTAATGACATTTATTATTTATCTTAAATATGAGAAGAATATAAAAAAAGGCAATATAAAAATACTACCTTTTTGATATTTTACTGGTTGGTTGGAACTTTATTTGAAGTAATAATAGAAGTTAGTTTTAGGTAAAATTAAAAAAATACGAAAGAGAGTGATTAAATGGATAAAATAAAAAAATTTTTAGGTCAGACGTACAATATTATAGAAAAAGATATGAATAATGAAGAAGTAATTTTTGGAGAAATTGAGTATTTAACAAATACAATAATAATAAATAAAGAAATGCAAGAAGAAAAAAAGAAGATTACATTACTCCATGAAGTTTTACATGCAATTTTTAGTCAATTAAGACTAGATGAAAAAAATTAATGAGAGCGAGAATCTAATTTCTTCTCTTGCAGAAAAGCTTTTTTTACATGTTTCTAAATGAAAATAAAAATTTTATTTCTTTTTAGATCTTGAAGAACTTTTAGTTTGAGATAAAGCAGATCCAGCTACACTTTTTAGATTTACTGCTGTATCTTCCATCTCTTAAAAATACTTGAAGCCTTACTGGCTACAGATTTTTGATGTTTGTTTCTTATTGGCCATAAATTTCTCCTTTCCAGAAGGTATATTTTTGAAATATTATAATGGACTTAAAAATATACGTTTCTTAATAATTATACTTATTAGCAATCTTGTAGAATTGTTGCTAACAAAAAGTAGTATATCATAATAGATTATATTTTTTTCAAGGAGGATAAATGTTTAAGAAGTTTTTAAAAGAATGTTTGAAATATAAAAAAATTTATATATTTTGGAGGAAACAGGAGACAGGGAAAAAGGTTAAAAAGAATCAGCAGAAGACATGGGAAAGTAACAGAAGCAAGTATACTGCTATTTGATTCCAAAAACAAAAAGAACGACAGTAAATGAAATATACTTTAACAGTCAAGGATATTTCATAATAAGGGATCAGAAAAAGATTGAGACTGGGAAAAATTTAATTAAAAAAATATAGGAGAGCGATTTAAAAAAATATGAATAAATTACAAGTTATAAATGACGAAAGATTTAAAAATCTTCAGTAAGGAAAAATTTAGGAAGTGTACGAACAGTTTTATTAAACAATGAAGTATGGTTTTGTATAAAAGATGTTTGTGATATTTTGGAATTAACAAATCCTACTGTTGTAGCTAAAAGATTGGATGAAGATGAAAAGGCTAAGTTTGATTTAGGGTTAAAAAATGGCGAATTAACTAACTTTACAAACGAAAGCGGACTTTACACTTTAATTTTAAGAAGTGACAAGCCAGAAGCAAAGCCGTTCAGAAAATGGATAACATCAGAAGTTATTCCAGCAATAAGAAAAACAGGAAAATATGAAGAAAAGCCAATGACATCGGCACAGTACTTATTACAACAAGCACAATGGATGGTAGAGGCGGAAAATAGAATGAACGACATTGAAAATGATGTTGCTCAAACCAACCATAGCATAGGAAACATGAAAAAGGACATAACAAGAATAGAGCATAACGAGAGAAGAACTGTAACAAGCAACCATTTGACAGTAATCGCTTATGCAAACATGAAAGGAATCAAGCCTAACACTTATAATTCAAGTGTCATGGGAAGAAAAGCTACTAAGGTATGCAGAACTAGAGGACTGCTTACAGGTACGGTCGTAGATAGTAAATATGGGCTTATTAATACATATCCTTTGGAAGTTCTGGATGAAATATTTTTTGGGTAGAAGGAGAGTAATAAGTTATGCAGCGCCATAAATATACATACTGGACAACAGAAGAACTTCAGACATTAAGAATTTTAAGATTTGTGGAAGGTCTCCCGTACAACGAGATAGGTATTGCATTAAATAGAAATTGGCAATCCTGTTGCAATGCAGTTCATAAGTATTTCAAAAAAGAACTTGAAGATTATAAAAACAAGAAAAAATGTAAAGAAGAACTTATTTATGAATTGGCAGAAAAAGGAATTAAACGGGCGGCTATTGCTAAAAGATTGGGAATAAAAATACCAGCAGTAGATTATGCCATTCATATTAAAAAAAATCGTTTAAGGGCTAAGTAATGGCAACAAACACCAAAAAAGATTAAGGGACGGCAATCCCAGAAAGGAAAAACTATGGAAAATTTGGAATCTTGGATAAATAAACAGGCTTCAAAATTGCAGTTGTCAATTAAAGAAACAGCGGAATTTATCGGAAAAGGTCAGCAGTATGTAAGAATGGGACTGCAGACAAGAAGACTTAAGTTTGGCTCTGCAGTTCAGACTAGAGAGCCGACTAGAACTAGACCCCGTGGAGTTTGGGATTATGACATCCAACGAATACAGGTTGAAAGATATGTCGGCATGAGCTACAAAAAATTTTTAGAGTTAAAATATGTAAATTAAAGAAGGTGATGAAAAGTGAAAAAAAAGAAACTGGGCATACTGGGGAATATTGTGGGTTGCGGTTATGCTGAACAACACACAAGATTTTAAAGATGGGAATTTTGGAGTAATAATAACAACTATTGCCCTATATGCTGTCATAGGATTAAGAATTTACAGCTTTGTAAACAGTAAAGAGTACAAGAGCTGGGGCGGAAAGGATTAGGAATGAAAATGTTGACAACAAGAGATCTGATAAAGATATTATTTCTGGCAGTCACAACGATTATAGTACAATTAGAAGTTATTAGAGAGAATGGCTACTGGATTGCTGGAGGAAATTTAGCATTTCCTTTGTTATTGACAATACTGCTTTGGTGGTCATCACTATTTAAAAGAAAGTAAAAATGGAGATTAGTTATGAAAATAAAGAGGAAATTAAAAAAGAAAGAAGAAAGACGGGTATTTGTATCAAAAGCAAAAGACTATACTAAATTTTCAACGGACGCAAACGAAAGGGCAAAGGTATTCTCAATGATGGGCCTGTCAAATTTATGCAAGCACTACAGAAATTATTTTAATATTCCTGGAATCACGGATGGAAACATTTTAAGAGGTGATACCAAAATACCAAAATTGAACGAAGAAAATACATTGTGGTGCACCTTTGGACTTGAGGACATCATACAGAGAAGTTTTAGGAGTATAACAAGGCTTGTAAAAGAGTTCGACTATGAAGAGCTGCAGAATCCTAACCAACGTAAGATACAGGACTTTAAAAATGAATTTGTAGTTACAGAGTTTTCTAAAATGTATCAGTGGGAACTTGGAGATATAAAAACTAAGTTTAGCAGATACCTAAAAACTAGGTATAGAGATACTGAAACTGCGACAAAACAGATACTTGTGATATTTGCATATTACAATATTTTTTTAAGAGATTTGTACAGGTAAAACTAAAAAGATTTTGACAAGAAAAAAATAGAATGTACATTAAAAACATTTATTACAAAAAAACGGACAAGAAATTTGAGGAAATAAAAGAGGTGATCATAGAAGGTGGGGAAGCCGACTTTGAACAGGATGCTATGACTTTATTAGCATTTGAAGAAGATGGAATTGAAATTGCATGGATTGGTTATAAAAAGAAAAGAGGCCATGAAAAATAAAAAAATAGCCAGCGACTGTCTAACACTGGCTAAAAACAGGATGAGTGCTTGTCTTAACTCATCTTAATTATAGCAAATTTAGACAATTAAATCAATACTTTGAGAGAAGAAACTCCATAAAAAACTTGGCTGACATTATACTTCCTAAATATTTATTAATAATGCAATTGTTATTTTTTTACTGATGTCAGCCTATTAAATCAATGAAAGGATAGAAAAAAATGGAAGATAAACTAAAAGCGACAGTAAAAAAACTTGGAAACTTCTGGAAGCCTGTTAAAATTGCAGAAAAATTTTGCAGAAAAAAAGAAGTTAGGGAAAAGAATATTTGAAAGGGATATTTATAGAAGCGGATGAAAAGAAAAAAATGTTTTTAATATTAAGAGCTTCGGATTCGGAAAAATCTGTAAGGATTGAAATTGCAGGAGAAATATCTGGCGGTGGAAAAGCTCTAGTTCCCTGTAAAATTTTTAAGGATCTGGTAAAAGGAATCTCCAGCAATGATGTTACAATCGCAGTTGAAAAGGATAAAATAATTGTTCAGACAAATGATTCTAAGGGAGAAATTTCATTGATAACAGGAGACCCTTTCCCTGACTTTGAAAGTATAAAAGTGCCAGAATATTATCCATTTCAGAAGGAAGACTTGAAAAATCTTTTTGAGAATGTAATGTTTTCTGCTTCCACAAATGTTGAAAACTTTGCTGTAAATTGTGTGAGGCTTGATTTAGACGGAGAACATTTAAAGGCTATTGGGACTGATACCTACCGTTTGGCCTATGCAAGAGTTCAATTAAATCCTAGCCCAAATAAGCCTGAAGATTTTGGTGTGAGCATACCTCTGGAAACCGTTAAAGGACTTTTAAAAGTTATGAAATCTAAATTAGGTGCACCTGATGAAATGACAGCAGTTTCTATAGGAAAAAATGAAATATCGTTTAAATTTGTAGGAATAGAAGTTGTATCTAGGTTAGTTGACCTTGTTTTCCCAGATTACAAAACTATAACATCTGGCTTGGATAAAGATAGAACAACGGTAGTCTTAGGCACTAAAAATTTTATATCCGCACTTAAACGTGCTTATTCTGTGGCTAAAAATTCTCTTGAATATAGAAATGGAGCGTTATTTAACTTCACACAGAACAAATTGTTAATAAAATCAAATGACAGACATTCAGAATTTAAAGAAGAGCTGGCAACAATTCAGAATGGCAATGATTTAAAAATAGCATTAGATGTGAAATACCTGCTGGATTTTATTAAAAAAATCAAGGACAAGACAGTAGTGATGAAAATGCTCGATAATAAGAGTACGGTACTTGTTAAAGGTGGTGCTAGTGATGACTGGCTTTATATAATGATGCCTTTGGCGTTAAGAGATTAAGAAAAATATATAAATTTTAGAAAGGATAGATTAATTATGGAAATAAAAGCTAATAATCGAAATTGAAGAAGGCAGCAGACCTGTGATTGAAAATTTTTCAAAGGCGATAATGTCGCTGGGAAATAATAATATAATGAAAGGTGAAGCTGTTATTGAAAAAATAACAGACAAGATTCAAGAAAGAAAAAGTTCAGGAGCGAACATAAAAGCAGATCCTGTTAAGGATGAAAAATTAAAGGAATCAAAAGAAGAAAAGGTTGAACTTCCAAAAGCTGTTGCACCAAAATTGACGCTTGAGCGGTTAAGAGTCTGGATGTGTCGAAGGTTCTGGGCTTGGAAAAGGTATGGAGATTAAAAAACTGCTTAATGAAAAATATGAAGTTAAAAAACTTGATGCATTATCTGATGAGAGATATTTAGATTTTGCCAACGATTTAAGAGAACTGGGGGTAAGAATATAATGACCATAAATCATTCTGAAAGAGGACACGCTTTGCTTAGTGCAAGTGGGGCTAAAAGATGGATGAAGTGTCCGCCAAGTGCGAGAATGGAAGATATGTTTGAAGATGTAACATCTGATTATGCAAGAGAGGAACATTGGCACATGAACTGTCAGAGCTTAAGCTTAGAAAATATCTAAGCCCGTTAGGGCTCAAAAAATATAATAGTGAACTGAAAAAGATAAAATCAGATGATTTGTATAAAAATGAAATGGACGGATTCACAGAATTTTATGTTGACCACATAAAAGAATTATTGATGAAGTTCAACGGAAATCCGATAAGCACTACGGTAGTAGAAAAAGAAAGTGAACTTTAGCGAATATGTGCCAGATGGATTCGGAACTGCAGATTTCATATCCATTGATACAGGGAAAAAAGTTTTATATATCAGGGATTTAAAATATGGAAAAGGGGTTCCAGTATTCGCTGAAAGCAATCCGCAGTTAATGCTTTATGCACTTGGAGCCTACTTAGAATATTCACTTTATTTTGACATAGACCTCATAGATATGGGAATCGTGCAGCCAAGATTGGATAGCGTCAGCACTTTTCAAATTAGTTCTAAAGAATTGATGGACTGGGCGGAAAATGAAGTAAAACCTGCCGCACAAAAAGCTTACGAAGGTGATGGAGAATTTACTCCGGGAGAATGCACTTTTTGCAGGGCTAAAGCTTTGTGCAAGGCAAGAGCTGAGAAAAATATGGAACTTGAAACTGAAATGAAGTTAAAAGGAAATATTTTGACAAATGAAGAACTGGGGGAAATCCTAAAAAAGGCCCAAGACTTAGCCAAATGGGTTAAAGATATAGAAAATCAAAGTTTGACAAAGTTATTAAATGGCGAAGAGATTCCTGGATGGAAAGTTGTGGAAGGAAGGTCAATTAGGCAAATTAAAGACTCGGATAAATTAGTGGAAACACTTAAGGAAAAATGATGTTGAAGAGGCTTTACTGTTTGAAAAAAAGGTTGCTGCCGCTGACACAGCCTTTGAGGGGATTGTAGGTAAAAAAAGATTTGGAGAGATTGCAGGAGATTTGATTATTAAGCCGAAGGAAAGCCAACTTTGGTAGTTGAATCGGATAAAAAGAAAAAAAGTATGAAAAAAAGATGTAATTGATGCATCAGATGAATTTAAAAAAATAGAAGAATAGAGAGGATGATATTTTATGGCAGATACAAGAATAGTAGTAAGAGGAAGATTAAGTTATGTTCATTTATTTAAACCACATGCGGCGGTTCAAGGACAGGAGGAAAAATATAGCACAACGATTTTAATTGATAAGAGAGATACAAAAACAAAACTGAAAATAGATGCAGCGATAAAAGCGGCGGAAGAATATGGAGTTTCGGATAAATGGGGAGGAGTCAGACCAATTAAAATAAATTCTCCGTTAAAAGACGGCGATGGGAAAAAAGAAGATGGAACACCTTATGGGGATGAATGCAAAGGGTGCTGGGTTATTAATGCATCAGCAAAAGTGGATTACCCGCCACAAGTAGTAAATGCTAAAGTGGAGCCTATTATGGATCAAAGCGAAATTTATAGCGGAATTTATGCTAATGTCTCAATTAACTTTTACCCTTATGCATACATGAATAAAAGAGGTATCGGAGTTGGATTAGGAAATGTACAAAAGATAAAAGATGGTGAAAGTTTAGCCGGAGGAAGAAATGCTCAGCAGGATTTCCAGGTTGTCGAAGATGACGATATGCCTTGGTAAAAAAGTGTTATGCATAGAAGATTAAAATAGATAAAAACAGAAAGAAGGATAAAAAAAAATATGGATGTATTAAATATAGACATTGAAACTTACAGCAGTATAGACATTGGAAAATCAGGTTTATACAAATACGCTCAAAGCAATGATTTTGAAATCCTTCTTTTTGCTTACTCACTGAATAGCTCGGAAGTAAAAGTTATTGATTTAGCACAGGGAGAAACGGTTCCTGATGAGATTATAAAAAGGCTTAGCGACAATAAAACTGAATTAAGGGCCTACAATGCAAATTTTGAATGGTATTGTTTGAATCGTGCTGGATTCAAAACTAATTTAGAGCAATGGAAATGCACAATGATACACGCCTATTATGCTGGATTTCCTGGTGGATTAGGAAAAGTGGGTAAAGCATTAGGATTTGAAGAAGATAAGAAAAAGGATATGTCTGGGAAAGCGCTTATAAGATATTTTTCCGTCCCCTGCAAGGCAACTAGGGCTAACGGTGGAAGAACAAGAAATTTACCGTATCACGACTTGGATAAGTGGAATTTGTTTGTGGAATATAACAGGCAGGATGTAGTGGCAGAAATGGCGATAATGAACAAGTTAAAAAGCGTAAAAGTTCCTGAAAATGAATGGGAGCAATGGCAAATGGATATTAGGATGAACGAAAGAGGTATTGCGATAGATACCGATTTAGTCGATAGCTCATTGTGGATAAGCGAATACTGGAATGAAAAATTAATGGATGAGGCTAGAGATATTACAGGACTTGATAATCCAAATAGTACAAGCCAGTTGCTGGAATGGCTAAAAAGCCAAGATGTAAAAGTTGAAAATTTGCAGAAAGCAACGGTAGAGAAACTGATAAAAGAAGTTACAGGGAAAATAAAAAGAGTTCTGGAAATAAGAAAAGAATTGTCAAAGACAAGCACAAAAAAATATGTTGCAATGAAAGCGGCATTAGGCGAACAGAATCGTGTAAGAGGATTGTTGCAGTTTTACGGAGCAAATAGAACCGGCAGATGGGCTGGTAGGCTTGTGCAGGTTCAAAATTTGCCAAGAAATTACATACAGAATTTAAGTGGAACTCGTGAGGTCGTAAAAAGAAAGGATGTTGCAACATTAGAAATTCTTTACGGAAACATTCCTGACACCTTGTCGCAGCTGATCCGTACAGCTTTTATTCCAGAGGAAGGGAAAAAGTTTGTAATAGCAGACTTTTCAGCTATAGAAGCAAGAGTGATTGCCTGGCTTGCCGGAGAGCATTGGAGAAGTGAAGTATTTAAAACTCATGGAAAAATTTATGAAGCTAGTGCCAGCCAAATGTTTGGAGTTCCAATTGAGAAGATAAAAAAAGGGAATCCTGAGTACGCTTTGAGACAAAAAGGAAAAGTCGCAGAACTTGCTCTTGGCTATCAGGGAGGACCTGGTGCATTAAAGGCAATGGGAGCTTTAAACATGGGATTGACTGAAGAAGAACTACCAGGCATAGTAAAGATGTGGAGAGACTCAAATAAGAACATTACAGGGCTCTGGTGGGCAATTGGAAGCACAGCTATAGAAGTTGTCGAAGGTAGCGGAAGAAAAGCCGTGAACGGCATTATTTTTGAAAAGGAAGGGGATCTGTCAAATGGTCTGGATTTTTTAACAGTACAGCTTCCAAGCGGGCGAAAACTATACTATGTTAATCCTGGAACAAAATTAAACAGCTGGGATTCAAAAGTTATAACCTATATGGCACAAAATCAAACTACTGGAAAATGGGAAATTGCAGAAACCTATGGTGGAAAATTAGTGGAAAACATTGTACAGGCAATCGCTAGAGATTGCCTGGCGGTGTCGATAAAAAGATTAACTGAAAAAGGATTCAAAATTGTAATGCACATTCACGATGAAGTAGTTATTGAAGCTCCTATGGAAACAACGGTAGATGAAGTATGCGAGATAATGGGGCAAGAAATAGAATGGGCTAAAGGGCTGCTGTTAAGGGCTGATGGATTTGAAACTATGTATTATAAAAAAGATTAATGAAAGGAGGAGGCAAAAGTATGACAAATAGAGAAATATCAATAAGTACCGCCAATAGCAGAAAAGATATGGTGTGGAAACAGGAGAAGCTGTTTTGGTCAGAGTTCATAGAAAGACTTAAAACTCCATTTAGAAGCACCGAAACATTGGAAGAGTATATGAAAATGCCAAAAGCAAAGCAGGACGACTTAAAAGATGTAGGTGGTTTTGTTGGTGGAGAACTGAAAGACGGCAGAAGAAAAAACTCAAATCTGCTAAACAGAAATTTGATAACGCTGGATTTGGATAACATACAACCAGGAAAGACTTTAGAAGTTTTAAAGAAGATAAAAGATCTAGGAGTAAGCTATGTGGTTTACAGCACCCGTAAGCACACGGAATCAGCTCCTAGGCTTCGGGTAATCTTTTTGGCAAATGAAAGTATGGCTTGTGATGAATATGAGCCTGTAGCACGAAAGATTGGTTCTATGTTAGGAATTTCAATGTGTGACCCCACAACTTTTGAACCGGCAAGACTAATGTACTGGCCTAGCTGTTCAAAAGATAGCAATTATATCTATGAATATGATATAGAATCTCCTATGTTTGATGTAAAAGCGGTTTTAAAAATGTATGATGACTGGCACGATATGAGGGAGTGGCCACAAGTTCCCGGTTCTGAAAAGATATTGGAACGGCTAAAGAAAAAACAGGAAAATCCGCTAGAAAAGACTGGGATAGTAGGAGCTTTCTGTAAAACTTATGGAATTATAGAAGCCGTCAATAAATTTATTCCAGATGTTTATGAGGTGTCAGACGATGGAAAAAGGATGACCTATACAGGTGGAAGTACTTATGGCGGAGTAGTTGTATATGACGATTTGTTCAGCTACTCGCATCATGCGACAGACCCTGCGAGCGGAATATTGTGTAACGCTTTTGACTTAGTGAGAATACATAAGTTTTCCAATTTGGATGCTGATGCAAAAGAAAATACTCCAAATGGAAAATTACCATCATTTGTTGAAATGTCCAAACTTGCAAGAGGGATTTCGGAAGTAGCAAATATCGTGAATGCTGAAATATATAATGCAAAAGATGACTTTGAAATTCTCGATGAAGAAGAAAAATGACGAAAAGGACTTATCCTGGATGTCAAAATTTGAGATAACTTCTAACGGAGTTATTAAAAAAACGATAAGAAATGTTCAAATTGTATTAGAAAATGACCCCCACTTAAAGGGGAAAATGGCACTTGATGAGTTTTCAAACAGAGCAGTAGTCTTAGGAAGTCTTCCATGGAACAAATCAAATATTGTAAGGCAATATGAGGAAGTCGATGACAGCGGACTGAGAAATTATCTGGAAACTAAATTTGGGTTAAGCGGAGAAAAGAAAATAAATGATGCACTCTTATTGAACTCACACAAAAAAATAAGTTTAACAAGGTAAAAAGATATTTAGAAAAATTTAAAATGGGATGGCCAAAAAAAGACTGGAAACCTTGCTGATTGATTATCTAGGTGCTGAAGACAATGTTTATACGAGAGCAGTAATTAGAGTATCCTTGACAGCAGCAGTTGCAAGAGCGGTAGAAGGCGGCATTAAGTACGACTACATGCCAATCTTTACAGGTAGACAGGGCTTAGGTAAGAGCACATTTTTGAATAAATTAGGAATGGAATGGTACTCGGACAGTTTACAGAATTTTGAGGGAAAAGAAGCCGCTGAAATGATTCAGGGAACATGGATTAATGAAATAGGAGAACTTACAGGATTCAATAAGACTGAAACTAATTTGATAAAGCAGTTCCTGAGTAAGAATGAAGATATTTACAGGGAAGCATATGGAAGAAGAACAAATAAATATCCTAGAAGATGTGTTTTCTTTGGTACTTCAAACGACTGGGAGTTCTTAAGAGACCGAACGGGGAACCGTCGTTTTTGGCCAGTGGTCGTGGGGATCAATGAACCTAGAAAATCAATCTGGGACGATCTGGATAACGAAGTTGACCAAATTTGGGCAGAAGCCTACGAAAACTATAAAACTGGGGAAGTCTTAATGCTTACTGGAGAAGCTGAAGAGCTTTCAAGACAATATCAGGCAGAGCATAGGGTATCAAATCCTAAAGAAGGTATAATTCAAGAGTTTCTGGACAGAAAAGTCCCAGATAACTGGAACAAACTGTCTCCTGATAAGCGGAGAGATTACTTGAGCGGCAATTACACTTATGAAGGAGACTTTATCTATCGGGATAAAATTTGTGCTGTTGAGATTTTAGTTGAATGCTTCGGAATGCAGACCAAAAATATAAGAAATTTTGAAAGTTCGGAGATAAACAGCATTATGGAAAGCATACCAGGATGGGAGCGAATGAGAACCCCAAGAAAGTTTGGAAATTATGGCAAACAAAGGGGGTTTAAAAGAGTTTCACCAAGTGAATTTTTGGATTGGAAAAATCATAAAAAATAAGTTTGTAGCACTTTTTAAAAAAGGTTCAACACACCATAAATAAAGGAATTAAAGGATATTTTAAAAAAACATAAATTGAAATATAAAAAAACTGGCTACAAAGTTTTCAGGGCTAATTCTAAGATTTTTCTAAGTTTTAAAGAACAAGATTGTAGTTCATTTTGGTAGTTTTGTTGCCATTTTACAAAAAGATTGTTGCCGTCGAAAAAACCTTATAAAACGAGAGTTAGGGGCTAAAATGGTAAAAAAATTAAAAAAAGATTGTAGCCATACTTTGTAGCCGATAAAACCCTTTATTTATGGTACTTACTGTATAATTTACTACAAAAATATATAAAAAAACCCTATATAGAATATTAAAAATAAAGGAGAAATATTAATATATATTTAATAATACACGCATATTCCCCTTTAATTTAACATCTCTATACGCGCGCGCGGAGATTGTAGACATTTTTTAGGAACTCGAATTAATGAAAATTAAATTTATTTGGAGGTAGAAATGCTAGAAAAAGAAATTGAAAATTATTTGGCGAAAGAAATAAAAAAAGCAGGTGGACTGTGCTATAAATTTGTGAGTCCCGGCAATGCCGGAGTACCTGACAGGCTGTGTATACTTAATAACGGAAGAGTATTCTTTGCGGAACTTAAGGCACCTGGTAAAAAGCCAAGACCGTCGCAGAGTAAGCAGATTTTGAGGATAAGGCAATGCGGACAAACGGTTTATGTCATAGATTCAAAAACTCAAATCGACTTTATAATCAAACAAGAACTACAAAATTAGAAAGGGGAGAATGGATTATGAAATTTGTGCCGCACAATTACCAAAAATACTGTATCGACAGAATTGTGAATGGCAAGAGCGTAGGATTAATGCTTGATATGGGACTTGGAAAAACGATAATAACCTTGACAGCGATTAACGAACTGAAGTTCAATATGTTTGAAGTTAATAAAGTTCTTATTATAGCGCCGAAAAAAGTTGCAGAAAGCACCTGGTCTGGTGAAATTGAAAAATGGGATCATCTTAAATATTTGAAAATATCAAAAGTTTTAGGAAGTTTAACTAAAAGGATAAAAGCACTGAATACAATTTCCGATATTTACATAATCAATCGTGAGAATGTATCTTGGCTTGTTGAATATTATAAGAATGAGTGGCCATTTGATATGGTTGTAGTTGACGAGTTTTCAAGTTTTAAGAATCATGCGAGTAAAAGATTTAAGGCTTTAAAGCTTGTGCTTGGGAAAATAAGCAGAGTTGTTGGGCTGACTGGGACTCCAGCACCAAACGGGCTGAAAGATATTTGGTCTCAAATTTATTTACTGGATAGAGGGGAGCGTCTGGGGAAAAACATAACTGCCTTTCGGGATAAATTCTTTGATTACAGAAGCTATGGAAGTTTTGGGGAATACTCCTTAAAGGAAGGAGCAGATTCAAGTATAAGAAATAAGATTGGAGATATTTGTATAAGCATGAAGGCTGAAGATTATCTGGAACTTCCCGATATAACTTATAATGTGATTCCAGTAACATTGGACAACAGATCCTTGAAGAAATATGAAACCCTGGAAAAGGAATGGCTTTTGTCTTTAAATGATACCGAAGCCATAGATGTGGCAAATGCGGCAGCACTTACAAATAAATTGTTGCAGCTGTCAAACGGAGCAGTATATGACGATGAGAGAAATATTTATGAGATTCATAATTGCAAAATTGAAAGATTTTTAGAGCTTGTGGAAGAACTAAATGGAAAATCTGCGTTGGTCTTTTATAATTTTAAACATGATTTGATTAGGCTGAAAAAAGCATTGTCAAAACTAAAGCTGGAGGTTAGGGAACTAAAAACTCCTGATGACGAAAAAGATTGGAATGCGGGGAAGATTGATATACTTTTGGCACATCCCGCGAGTGCAGCATATGGACTTAATTTACAGGCAGGTGGGAACCATATAATATGGTTTGGTCTTAACTGGAGCTTGGAGCTTTACCAGCAGGCAAATAAAAGGCTTCACAGACAGGGGCAGAAGGAAAAGGTTATAATCCATCACCTTGTAACACAAAATACAAGAGATGAGGATGTAATGAAAGCATTACAAAGTAAAGGCGATGTTCAAGATGAATTACTGTCTAGTCTAAAAGCTAGGATTGAAAAATATAAAAGAGAAGAGGAGAAATAGATGGAACAATGGGAAATGATGGCTAAAATGGTCAAGGAATTTTATTTGGTCTTCAAGCAGGAAGAATTTTTAAATAAGGATATGACAGAGGAAAGAAAGCACTTAAGAGATTTATTGCTTATGGAAGAGAAAACGGAGTACATGAAAGCAGAGATAGAAAATGATACGGTGGGGAAACTAGATGCAGTTGTGGATATGGCTTATGTGTATATAGGAACATTATTAGAGCAATGTAAAGGAAATGTCGACCTTGTTGCAAGGGTCTTATACTTTGATACGATGGACCCTGAATTAATTGGGATTTTCGATAAAATTGAAAAAAATAATTTTAACGGGATATTTCTTTCGGCATTTAAAGAAGTTCATCGTTCTAATATGACGAAATTAGATAAGAATGGCCAACCTGTTTATTACACGAAAGGAACTAAAAAAGGTAAGATTGCTAAAAGTGAACTGTTTGAAGAACCGAAGTTAAAAGAAATTATTGAAGGAGAAGACAAGATTGAAACAAGTGATTATTTACAGTGAAAATGGAAATGGTGTAATAGTTAGAAAGAAGAGTAAAAAAGAATTAGAAAAATGGCTAAAATGGGAAGTTGATATGAGGCAGAGATTGAATGTGCATAAAAAGAATAGAAGTGTATGGGTTTAATTTTAATTATAAAAAAATTTTTTTCAGATGAAACTTTGTTAATGCTATTTGAGAAATCAAAAAAAGAGATGTTTAATAGAATGTTTATTAAAAATGTACTAGAAAAATTAGAGAGGAGAGAGGATTTATGATAAAGATATATTTGATAGCTACAACGCTTTTTTTGTAATTTTGCTTATACATCTTGAACTGACTGAGTCTGAAAAAGATGGTATGAGGAGATTGAACACCAAATGTTTGTAGATTTCAGAACTATAACGAATCAAAGAAGGTTTGCAAGGAAACGGGCAATAAAAAAATATATTTAAAGTTTTATTAATCGGCTTTTATAGTGCTTTTGTGGACTTTCATTCTTGAAATAAGTTCGGTCGCAGAAAGTCGTTTTGGCTGAAATAATACAAACAAATACAGTATTTACGGTAAAAAAAGATTAGTCGTGAAAAAGTCGATTGGATTATAGGTTAGGAGGAGAAATGAAAAAAATAAAGACAGAATGCAGTTTAATTTAAAAAAACTGGAGAAAACAATACGGAAATTTTGATTTTTTTGGAACAGGACAGATAATAAAAATAGCAACTTTTGAAAAAAATATTGAATAAAGACAGAAATAAAAAAAGAAATAGGGGGAATAAATGGAAATAATAATGAGAATGATAAACGGATTGCTTACTACGACATTTGTTTTAATATTAGTGTGGTTTATTTATAGTTTAGTGATAAGATTCAAAAAAATAACATAGCAATATTTAAATTTAGAATAGATAATATAATAGCATTTTTTTAATTTATATGTCAATAAACTTATTTGTAATTTATTGTTTAATTTGGCTTGTTAAATTTTTTTGCAATTAGAGTATAAATATTCAGAAAGGAAAAATAAAAAAATTAAATGAATGAAAAAGACATAGAAAAAAATTGCGGATAAAAATATTTGAAAAAGATGGAAAAAAAGAAAAATCAGGGATAAATACACGGAGACAGAGGCAATGCTTAGGTCTTATCCACTTTATAAAAATTAATTTAAAAAAAGAAATGAGGATGAAATAACACAAATAAAAAGAAAAAAAGGGTTGAGAGCAATAAAAATCAAAACCTGTTTTTTTCTGAAAAATATAAAAAGGAGGGATTATTAAAATTGAAGGGATTCCCGAAAAGGAATTAAGTCGAATCGAGTATTTGGAGGAGAAAAACAGAAAACTGGAAAAAAAGAATTTTTAGGGTGGAAGATAGCTTTTGAAATATTTTTGAAAGAGATAAATATTTTAAAAATTATCGAATTGAGATATTTTAAAAATTTTACTATAGAAGAAATATCGGAAGAAATAGGGGTAACTGAGAAAAACTATAGGTAAAAAAATAGGACAAGATTGGTTGAAGGAATACAGTATTTACTCTTTCCGGAAGTTTTACTTGACTAAAAATTACCTTTTGACTACCTTTTTAGTACCTTGACTATACCTTTTTTTATGGTATAATATGTTAGAATGTAATTTTAATGAGCATTTGGAGAAATAGTTTTTATTCCAGTTCTTGCTCTAAATATATAATTTATTTATTGTGGAGGCTATCTGAGAAAAACAGGTAGTCTTTTTTTATTATTATTTTAACGAAAAAAGAGGAGGCGGTAGCATTGAAATTGAATGCAAGACAGAAGGCTTTTTGTGAATATTATGTAGCTTGTGGAAATGCTACTGAATCCGCAATAAAGGCTGGGTATAGTGAAAAAATATACAAATAAAAAAATGTTAGTAAAATACGGCAAAATACGGCAGTACAGGAATACATAAAAGAATTACAAGAAAAAGCAAAAACGAGTAGAATAATGACAGCTGTTGAAAGACGAGAGTTTTTAACAGAAGTTATTAAAAACAGAAATGAAAAGGTACAGGATAGATTAAAGGCATTAGATATTTTGAATAAAATGGATGGTGAATATATTGAGAAAATGCAGCTGTCAGGACAGTTGAATACCAATCCTTTTTCTGGACTTACTATCGAAGAGCTAAGAGCGTTAGCTGGTGGTAAGGGTGGATAAGATGAAAATGATACGGCTGGAAGCAATTAAGGAGCTTTCACGACGGAATTTGCTAGATTTCCTTATTTTTGATGGGAATGGAAGATATAAAAATTCTAGGCATATACAGTTTTTGACTGATAAGGCCCAGCAGTTTTTGGAAGATGTGAAAGCTGGTAAAAGTCCAAGACTTTATATTTGTATGCCGCCACGACATTCTAAATCGGAAACTATGACGAAGAAATTTCCTGCTTGGATAATTGGGAATAATCCTGATTATGAGATTATAATCGCAAGTTATTCAATGGATTTGGCTAGAGATTTTGGAAAAATAGCAAGAGATACTTATAGGGAACACAGTAAAAATGGGACTGGGATTTTTAATAATATCATCGACAGGGATAAGAGTGCTGGTGATAACTGGGGAATTTCAGAACATCGTGGTGCTGTTGTGAGTACAGGTGTTGGAGGAAGTGCAACAGGTAAGGGGGCACATATCGCGATTATTGATGATCCGTTTAAGAATAGAGAAGACGCTAACAGTAAACTTCAAAGAGACAAGGTTTGGGCCTGGTATCAGTCAACTATTCGGACAAGATTGGCGCCTGGTGGAGGGATTATAATTATCCAAACCAGGTGGCATGAGGATGACTTGGTCGGTAGAATTTCTAAAGAGATGGAAAGCGGTACTGGAGAAGTTTTTGAGAGTATTGTGCTTCCAGCGATTGCCGAAGAAAATGATATTTTAGGAAGAAATGTTGGTGAAGCGTTATGGGAAGAACGGTACGGATTGAAAGAACTTAAAAATATAAAAAAGGCGATAGGTAGCCGTGAATTTGCGGCACTTTATCAGCAGAGACCCCAAATTGAAGACGGCGGACTTTTTAAAAGGCAGTACTTTAAATATTTTTATATTGATAATGACTTCATCAAAACTTCTGATAAAAATGTAAATGTGGAAGATTGCTTCTATTTTCAAACAATAGATACCGCTATGAGTACTCGAAAGAATAGTGATTATACGGCAATAGCCACTTTTATGTGCGACAGGGAATGGAACTTGTATTTAATTGACTTAATGCTTGAAAGATTAGAAGTTCCTGACCAATGGAATGTGATTAAGGAATTTAGAAATAGATATAAGTTGAGATTTCAAGCCATAGAAAGCAAAAGTAGTGGTATTGGGATAATTCAGCAGGCGAACAGAGAGGGAATGCCCTTAAAGGAATTGAAAGCCGATACTGATAAAATGACAAGGGCCTTGAACATATCAGTTATGTTTGAAAATGGGAAAGTTTATTTCAATAAAAATTTGGATAAACTTTTTGAGCTTGAAGAGGAACTTTTGAAATTTCCAAATGCTTTGCATGATGATGCTGTTGATGTGTGCAGTTATGCGGGTATTGTTATAAATGATTTGATTCAAAATTCAAAAAGATATATTAGAAAATTTATAAGCGTGTAGAAAGGAGGAAATGTGAGTATCAGGGAAAATGTAGTAAGTGCTTTGGTAAAAGAAATAATATCGCTTGGTTCGGTTTCCTATAGCGGAGATATTGATGATGATACATTGCAGAAGATGTTGGCTGATGTCGATGTGGCGCAGGCTATACAGCTTATGACACAAAGTGTAACATCTAAAGAGTGGAAAATTGAGACGGATATGCCTGAGTATCTGGAAACAGCTGAAAGTGTTCAAGAAAGATTTAATAATTTTAATATGGTTAAACTTTTTGGAAAAATGTGCTGAGAGCGGAAATATAAAAAAATCTATATTTGAGATTATTTATGGCAAAGATGATACAGGTGGAACAGTGATTGATGATTTGGTATTGTTGCCGAATAAATATATAAAATATAACAAGGATAACGGTTGGATGGTTAAAACTCGTGATAGTGAGATTGTTATTGCGAAAGAACCCAACCGTTTTTTAGTTTGCGTTAATGAAGAAAGACTGGATAATTTACAGGGAAGTTCAGATTTGTTGCCGCTTGTTCCGGTATTCAAAGCTAAAGAGCATTTGGAGAGTAAGTTAAATGCGATTATAGAAAAATATGGGGACATTATAACGGTATTCGCTTATGAACCTGCTGTTGAAACAGATCCGCCAGAAGTTATTAAAGCTAGGCAAAAAGATGTGGAAGCACAGGCTAAAGATTTAAAAAATGCTAAAGGTAAGGATGTGCTGGCAGTACCGAGTGCCGGGGAGAAATCACTTGATGACTTCATAAAATTTATTAAATTAGATGACTTGAAACCTGAAATCTATCAGGAATTGTTGAGCGAGAAGTCAAAAGCAGTGCAGAGATATTTGCTTGGAAGTACATTAGTAGTTGGAGTGGATGGAAATAGTGGTAACAGGGCCTTGGGTGAAGTTCATAAGGAACAGCAAAATTATAAGATAGAATCTAAAGTCAAAAAGATTAGGGACTGGATTCAAAAACTTATCGAGCTGGATTCTGTCTTGTATGGGTACGACCCCAGTAAGTTTTATTTTAAGTTTGTCGAAGAGATTGACGAAAAAGAAACATTGGAGCTGGAAGATAAGAAAGCGAAAACTATGACTGAGAAAGTGAACTCTATAGTTAAAATTATGGAGAGCGGATATGCCTTCACTAAAGATAAGATAGCAGAAATGCTGGGCGTGGATGTGATTGACTTGGTGGAGGTAGAGAAGACTGAAGTAAGTGAGTTCGCCAAAGGTAAAAAAAAACTGAACATCAATAAAATAAATGAGAAACGAAAATTAATTGAAAGGAATCAGGCTAGATTTGACAGATTTGTTGAAAATAGTTTTTAAAAAGATGGCAGAAGGATGTATTGAAAAGCCTGTACAAGAAAAAGATAGAAAAAGCTAAAGATATTTCAGATTTCTATGACTTGAACTTTAACTATGAAAATATACTGGAAGATTTAATGCTGATGTCGACTTTGCAGGGATTTGACAATGCCGCTATGGTCGATAACGGAGTAACAGAATTTGCAAATACTAGAACCAAGACAAAGAATGCCGCACTTGATAATTTCCTGAAAAAACATCCCGCCTTATACACTGATGTGGAAAAAGAAATGGACTATTCAAGGCAAAAGTATTTTTGGATAAAGAAGATTACAGATGTCAATGTGACAGAAAAAATATTTAAGCAGATGTCGAATACACTCGAGAATGGCGGAACATTTAAAGACTGGAAAAAAGATGTTGATAAAATACTGTCAGAGAGCGGATTAAAGCTAAATGAGGGATATTTAAAAACCGTATTCAGAACAAATATGAATCACGCCTACAACGCTGGTATTCATTTGAAGGTTGACAAGTACAAAGAGCGTTATCCATATTATCGCTACTGCGGTATCTTAGATGGAAGAGAACAGCAGCATACAAAGGAACTTGACGGGAAAATATTTAAAGTGGGGACGCCTGAAGCTGACAAATACTTTCCGCCAAATGGATTTAACTGCAGATGTTATACCGTGTCCTTAACTGAAGATGAAGTAGATCCGAGTGAAGTTGTAAGCAGTGATGACATTGGCTTGGATGTGGGAAGTTTTGGGGATAATATAGGCGATGTTGACTATATAGAAACACTTGAGAATAGTTATAGGCAAAAGGTGGAAGCATTTGCTGATAAGTTTGACATTCCTGATTTTGTAGTTGCCAAACCATTGAAAAAAGATGGCGATAGTAGTATAATTGACTCGATAAAGACAGTTAAAGAAGCGAATAACTATGCTGAAAAAGTATTGAAAGTGAAAGCGGATTATACTGGTATTGATGTTCGCTGTGCTAATGAGTGGAATCGTGGACTTGCGGCTATGAAGAGTAAATATCCTGAAGTTGCGGAACAGATTAAGTTTGTCGGAAGTATACAGAAGAGAAATGAATTACTGGAAGCAGAATTGAGAAATTATGCTAAGAACAATAGATTGGCGAAAGATATGATAAACGATATTTTAGGTAGCTTGAAAATTAAGAATAATCGAACAGCGGAAGCCTTGTATGGTGTTAAGTTTGGGGATGATCCGGCTGAAAACGAAATTATAGAAATAATAAACAAATATGCTGGAATATCATTGAACTCAAATTACTATAGCAATTATGATAATGTGATTGCTGAAAGAAAAAGACAAGTTGCTAACGGATGGAAACCTGTTGGCTGTGATACAATGAAATCTATTTTTGATCATGAATTTGGGCATCAAATTGACAAATTGTTGGATATTTCTGACAAACAAAATGTAAAAGATTTCTTTAAATGGCATAAGGAAGAAATAAAAGAAGGTTTATCAAGGTATGCTCTAACAAAGAGAGAAGAATTTGTTGCGGAAGTATGGAGCGAATACAACAATAATCCGAAACCACGAGAAATAGCGAATGAAGTAGGGAAGTTTATAGAAAGGTTGTGGAAAGAATGGAAGGAAAAAAATCATTAACCGAAAGCTCTAAAAAAATATTTGAAGAAGGTATTTCTGATGACAAGTTTGAACCTGGAGAAACTCAAGAAGAGAGAAATGCAAGATTTGCAAAAATGACGCCAAAAGAAAGAATAAAAGCAATAATTTCTGAGGCATTCGATTCGGCTAATGACGGTTTTTTAACAGAGGAAGAAGAAAAAGAGTACGGGTACGAATAGCTACTGAAAACTAGTCACAGTTATTAATTTAACTGTGATTTTTTATATGAAAGGATATATTATGAGAATTACTATAACAACCAATCTCGATAGTGTGGGTTCCAGTTTTAAGGAAAGACTTGGAAGCGTCAGTAAGGAAGAAATGTTTGACGAGATAGCATTTTATATGGAAAATGAAATGCGAAAAAGATTTGACAGCGGAACAGATTATCAGGGAAATGCGTGGGCTTTTTTGAAAAATCAGAAAAGGGAAGCCGCTTAATGACACAGGAATGCTTAAAGGCTCTTTGGGGACAGCTACGATAAAGGGAAACAGTATTTCAATATTCAGTAATTTAGTTTATGCAGGGATTCACGATAGAGGTGGAACTATAACGCCTAAGAATGCTAAAGTTCTGCGTTTTAAAGTTGGCGGTACTGATTATTTTTTTCCAAATCGGTAACTATTCCTAAGCGGCAGTTTAGCGGTATCAGTGATAAAAAAATAAAGAGGATTTGAAAAAAATTATTAATGATTATCTTGCTAGTAAGAAATTATTTTTTTATAAATTATGATTCAGTTGTATGCTGAATTTTTTTTATTATATAAATTTTTTTAAGAAGAAAGGAGCAAAAAGATGTCTTTTGTACTATTTAAAAGCCTGGGGATTACGGCAATAAGGGCAAATGGGATAATAAGCATTTGGCTAGTCTTGTCAATAATAAGAAAGAGCTGGATATAATCCCTTATCATACAAGCGAGTTTACAAAACTTGGAGTATTGAGAAATGAAATTCCAGTTATTGGGAAGTTCAAAGATATAAATGTTAAGGGCGATGAGATAGTTGCTAATAATGTTGAAATCTTTGACAGAAAAGAATTTAAGAACCGTAAGGTCGACAGGCTTTCTGTTGAGATTGAAAATGGGGAGATAACTCGTGTTGGAGCACTTCCTGTTGGGGTTGAACCTGCTGTCAGCAATAGCGGAAGTTTTGCTGATGGAGAGTTTTCTCAAGGATTTGAGATGGATTGGATTAATCAAAATAATATAATTGAATTTAGCGACGGTGGAAGCGCCGAAGGTAAAAATAATAATGGAGGGAAAAACGGAATGAATTTTGAAGAATTTTTGAAAAAATTGTTGGAAGCTGGAAGTGAAGACAAGATAAAAGCGGTCAATGAAGTATTGAAAACCTTGTCTGAAGAAGAATTGAAAAAAGTTGAAATTCCAAAAAGATAAAGGGCCTGATAAAAACTGAAGACGAAATCAGAGCGGAAGTTAAAAAAGAGTTTGCAAGGGAGCAGGAAATAAGAGAATTTATGTTGAAAAATTCTAACAAGATAACACCTGCCTTGAAAAAATTAGGGATCGAAGAGTTTGTTAAACAATCTTTTGAAAATAATGACGGCGTTATTGAATTTTCTGTAAACGGCAATAACCAATCAGTTAAGTCGAGCGATATTTTATCTAAACTGTTTGAAAACTTGCCAAGTTTTTGGTGGGCATAAGCCGCTGGAGTTTGGCAGCGATGATGACGAAGTTTCAAGACAGCAGCAAATGATAGCCGATGAAATAGCAGGATATAAAAGTCTAGAAACAATATTAAATAAGGAGTGGTGGATGTGAAAAATAGAGTTAAATTTTATGGTGAAGATAAGAAAAAAGATATTGTGTTAAATGAGTTTTTTCCAAGAAAAACGGTTACATTGGCACAAGGTGAAGTTATAAAATACGGTCAGGCATTAGTTTATGATACAACTACTGGGAAATATAAGAAATATGATTCCAGCACACCTGGAGGTAAGTTGCCAAAAACTTTTTATGTCGGTGCGGATGAAGATGTGGATGCGACAACTGAAGATGTTAAGATTCAAGTTGTAAGGGCTAGTGATATTGATGGAAAACTTGTTGTTGGAGTGACTGATACAGATTATGCGGCACTTGATAACCTGGATAAATACGGAATAAATGTAAGATTTGATAATATTGAAGCAAAATAACAGAGGAGATGATTATAGATGTTAAACGATATACAATTAAAATTAATGGCTTTATATGCGGTTGTAGAGCCAAAGGTGCAGACGCACTATCTGGACAGATTTGGAAATGCAAATCCTGAATATATGAGCGACAATGAAACTATTCTTTTAAAAGATTTGAATGATTACTTGGTTGAAGCAAGTATTATTGAGCGCGGGAGTGAAATTCCTTTCATAAAGGTAAATGGTATGGAAAGTATGGCAATTACGCCTGATATTGTGGCTGCTTCTTATGAATTAAAACCTATTATGAATGGTGGAACTGCTACCTTTATTAATGGTCAAATGGTTGATCCGCAAAAATATCAGGAAGACAGATTGCTTTTAAAATTGAAAAATGCGATGTTGAAAACTAAGGAAAAAATGGCTGCTAATGCTTTCTTGCAAGGGAAATATGTTCAAGCAAATTCTCAAACTGAAATTGATTTTAAGTTCAATAATCCGATTGCAAAAGATGCCAAGAAAATTAATAACTGGGTTACTTTTTTCTTTGACATAATTGATGACTATGAGAAAAAAAATGGAGTAATGCCGGACAGAATTGAATTAGGAAGAACTTTATTTGATAAGTTAATCAAAAACAATGAATTCATTGAAGTTGCAAAAGCCTATTCCAATTCAATTGGGTTATCTGCTGATGAAAAACAAGTTTATTTAGACTTGCTAGGACAAAGAATTTCTAAATTGAGAACAGCTCAAGACTTTAATGGCAGAGATATTGCAACTGACAATATGATTTATTTATCAAATGACAATGCCTTAGTTCCTGTATTTGCGGCACTTGAAGCGGTGGATGCGACAGGAAAACCTTTTGTATTTGTTGGACAGGAAATTCTGGATGAAACAGCTGCCAATAAAGAGACTGCAAGAGCTAAAATGTTCTGCAAATCAGCATTTGCTCCAGTAGTTGCTATTAAAGATTTTATTGTCAGATATGAAATTTCTAATGTGGACAGCATCGCCATTGTTCCCAACTCAAAATAGGAAGTGATTGATTATGCTGGAAAAGGTGGGGGGAACTTCTGAAAATGGAGCTGCTCCTGAACTTGATGAAAAGTTGTTAGAAAAAATATCCTATATTCCTAAAGTCGTATCTATTGAAGTTTGCAGATATTCCAAAAGGACGGCTCAAGAATTTATTGATTATATAAATAATCAGCTTGTCCCGGATTGCAAAATTTTTGTAACAATTTTTGTAGGTGATGAGAAATATAAATTTTTGGATTCCGAAACAAAAAGAGTATTAAATGAGCTTTATGTGGCTTGGAAAATATATGAAAGCCTAGAGAAAGAAAAAATTTCAGAAGATAAGAGAGATACACTCTATAAGCTGCTGGAAAGTTTGAAAGGAAGTTCTGAAGATAGCAGCGGTTCAAGTCTTTTGAACGACAATAGATACGGACGGATTTATAGATTTTAGGAGCTGATGTGATGTTTGACATAGTATTTAAAAAATTTAAGGAAGAGCTGGAAAAAGATTATCCTGATTATGCGTTTTATATAACAGATGACTTGGAAGCCGAGGATTTTGTGATAAATTCAGTAATTTGTGAAATAAACGGAATTACTGTGAAAAATGCTAAAGAATACAGTGCTATACTGAATTTTTATATTATAAAGCCTAAAGTGCAGGATGACTTGGGGAACTTTATTTTACAGGCGCTGGATATTCAAAAGAAAATACAAGATTTAGATGAGAACAGGAGAATATTCTTTTCTGAAAAAATGAGTTTACAATTTGGAGAACTGAAATCGGTAGAAGCAAAAGAAACTTTGAGGATATGTCTTATAACTGGGACATTTGATACAAGTTTTCCAATAAAATATGCGATTGACAATATGAAGGAATATAGTCCAGCTAAGAATATATATTTAAGTAAAAGGAGTGATGAATAATGAATGGGAGTCCAAAATTTGTTTTGGAAATCGAAGAAAGAGCAGGAACTGCCATTGCCAGAAGTGAGCAAGGAGTCATAGGAGTAGTGCTGTTTGACAGTACAAAAGATGACAGGGATTACACTTTTAACAGCAGAGGGGATGTGCGACAGACAGACTGGAGTACTGAAAATTTTAACTTGTTAAAAGATTTGGCATTTGTTGGAAGCCCTTATAAAGTTATTGTTAAAAGAGTAAAGGAAGATGAAAGGGAATCAATAAAAATAACAGATGTCTTGAGCGATTTGGAAAGCAGAGTTGACAGTATAGTTATACCAAGTGCAACAGAAAGCGAGACAGATAATTTAATAAGCTACGCTAAGAGCAGACATAATACAGAATTGGGAAAATTAGCACTGGATTTTGACCAGGCCCACTTTTTTGTATTTGTTGCTTCGGATAAAGTGCCGGACCATCATGCAGTGGTAAATTGCGGCATAACAGGAGCAGTTGTGAATGGCCATTCATACAGTGATAAAGAATTTGCACTTGCCATTGCTAGTATGGAAGCGGGATGTCCTATTTCAAGAAGTATTACAAATATGAAAATGGGATTCTTGGAAAAATGTGATGTTCCAGCAGAACCGGGTAAAATAACTAAACAAGGAAAAATAGCGGTCAATGTTCAAAAAGATGACAGCGGAATCAGCTATTATGTGATTAATCGTGGAGTTACTTCGTTTATAACACCTGATACTACTAGACAGCGTAGATTCAGCAAGGTTAAAGTCGTAAGAAGTTTATTCACAATAATTGAGGATTTGAAAAAATCTTGGAATGACTATAAAGGTGCAAGACTAAATGGTTATTTAAATAAAATGGCTTTTTTAAATGCGGTCAATGCCTACACTCAAAGTCTTATGAATCAAGGAATATTAGACCCCGATTATTCAAATTCTTTTGATATTGATGTGGAGCGGCACAAATTATATTTGATGACAGAAAAAGGTATATCGAAGGAAGAAGTGGATAAAATGAGTGAAGCTAAACTTCGTCGAATTAATACTGTTGATGTAGTTTATGCAAGATGTGATGAATTAATGCCGCTTGACTGTATGGAAGACTTTTTTGGAAAAGCTATAATTCAAAGTTAAGAAAGGAATGATAAAGAATGGATATATTTAAGGCAAATCAGGTAATCTCTGGCTCACATGGAACGCTTATGATTGATGGAGAAGTATTTGCGGAAGTATCTGAAGTGAAAATAGAGACTAAAATAGAGAGAAAAGAAGTTTGGCTTCCTGGAGGGCAGAAAGGTGAAAAAATTGTTGGTGCTAGTGGGGAAGGTACTATTAAAAGATATAAGTTAAATTCAAATTGGTTTAAGAAATTTACAAAATTGGCTAAGGGGAATGAAGTGTATTTTGAATTATATTTCCAAGTTGACGACCCTGATGTTGCAGGTGCTGAAGCAATTAGAATTACTGACTGCTGGAATAAGGACGGGTTTTCTATAGAAGCTAAGCGTGGGGAAGAAATGGACGAAGAATTAAAAATCGGTTATCTTCCAATAAATCTTAAAGCGGTTGAGCTAATTTAGAAGGGAGAAATGATTCAATATGGATTTAAAGGAATTATTGAAAAGGCGTGAGGAAGCGAATAAAATTCGTGAAGAAAAATCATTGGTAGAATTTACTTTAGAAAGCTACAAAGATACTGTCTTTAAATTAAAAAGTTCCTGACTTTAAAGCCTTTATAGAGCCTTTTGCGGTAAAATTGAATTACGGATTTTACTATTTCAAAAAAAGAAATAGAACGAATATTTGCCGAAAAAAATTACAAAAATCAAATGCTGTTATTTGCGATTATTTATTTGATACTTTCGTGGAACCTAATTTTTACAGATTTAGCAGGGGAACTGATGGTGGAATTAAAAGCGCAAAGCAGAGCAGGAATTATTAAAAGTTTTTTTACTGATAATGAGATTATGGAAATATTAATTTTAGTTATAAATAAACAGACCGCTCTTTTTGAAAGCGGTAAGAATCCAAATGTTGTAGAATTAAAAAAAAAATAAGTCAAAAATATTTTTTTGATTCTGAACTTAATGCGATTATTTACTATATGCAAAAGGGCTGGACACCTGCTGATTTTAACCAAATACATGACGGCTATATCTGGGATTATTACATAGCGGCTTATGAGATTTTACAGGAAAAAGAAAACGAGAGATTTTCCGAATACTCTAAAATGGGGGTGATGTTGTATGGCGGATAGTGGAAATGTCATGGCTATGGAAGTCAAGGTTGACGGGATAGACGAAGCTATATCAAAATTCAGTTCACTTGCAAAAAGTTTCGGGGAATTGTCACAGGCGGCTGAAACGGGTTCAGCTAGTAATGAAAGATTAGGAGAAAGTTTATCAAAAGCGGCGGATAGTGCTAATTCTTCAGGAGAAAAAGTAAAAAAACTAGGAGATGACGCACAAAAGACCGCAACAGATACAGAAAAACTTTCCAGCAACTCTAAAAAGGCTTCCGATGATGTGAAAAAACTGGGGGACGAAGCGGGAAAAAGTGGAGAGCAAATCAAGAAAGTAAAACCTGCCGCCGAGGGAACAGGGAATTCGCTAATGAAAGCTTTTGGTGGTAAAGTGGCTTCGCTTATAAGTGCGATAGGCGGAAAAACTTAAATTTTTAATAGAACCTTTGAAAAAAATAGGAAGTCTTGGAAAAAAAGGCTTTTTTTCTTTTTGACTGGAAGTCTTGGTGGGAGTATAGGAAATTTTGCCACTAAATTAAAAAATATTGCGAAGGCATCGGCTGAAGCTGGTGCAAGCGGTGGTGGAGTAGGAGCATTAGGTTCTGCATTAAAAGGAATCGCAGGACTTGCAACTGGTCCTGTTGGAGCAACTGTTGTTGCGATTGGTGCTCTTACTGCCGCAACAGCAGGTTTTGCTGTAAAAGCTGTACAGGCTTCTGGAAATTTTCAAAAAGGAATGAACATGGTTTACACGATGTTGCCGAATGCTTCACAGCAAACTAAAGATAAATTAAGCAAAGATGTATTGGATTTATCTCAAAAGTATGGACAAGCGGCTGATAATATTTCCGCTTCGATGTATCAGGCTTTATCCGCTGGTGTTGCGGCTAATGATGTTAAGGGATTTTTGGATGTAGCACAACAAGCAACTATAGCATCTGGTCTGAATGATACAGCAATTGCTGTGGATGGTATAAGTTCGGTTGTAAACGCCTTTGGTGCTAAGAATATAAGTGCCAAAAAAGCAAGTGATTTAATGTTTACGGCGGTAAGAAAAGGTAAAACTACTTTTGGCGAAATGGCGGGCAGTATTGCTCAAGTTTCTCCTGTAGCAAGCAGCTTAGGGGTACAGTTTAGTGATTTGACCGCTGTAATAGCAACAATGACAGCAAAAGGAACACCTACAAGTGAAACAATGACACAGATGAAAGCTGCATTTAGTGAATTTTCAAAAGGTTCATCAAAGGCTTCTAAAGAATTTAAGGCCGCAACAGGTAAATCGTTTAAAGATTTTATAGCACAAGGTGGAAATTTGCAAACTGCTATGCAAGCATTGGATCAGCATGCACAAAAAAGTGGTAAGAATATTAATGAATTTTTTGGAAGTGTTGAAGCAGGGTCATTTGCCTTGTCTGTTACTGGAAAAAATGCTAAAGATTTTGCAGAAAATATGAAAGAAATGCAAAACTCTGATGGCGCAACTGAACAGGCGTATAAGCAAATGGACCAAGGAATAGGACCTTCGATTAATCGGATGAAGGCTTCGATGGCAAAAGGAATGATAGAAGCAGGACAAGCAATAACTCCAATGGCTTCTCAAATGGTTCAAGAGATTGAAGGAGCTTTTCCAGCAATAGGCTCAGCTTTTGCAAGCATAGGGCAATCTTTTTTGCCTCTTATAAGTGGCTGGGCTAGTAGTATCAGTGGATTTTTTCAGACTATACAGTCAAACGGAAGTCAGTTTAGTGCAATGTTTCAAGGAATTGGCAACGTATTAACTGCTATATTTTCTGGAATTGGAGCTGGAATATCAATATTAGGAGCTGTTTTTAATGCAGTTTTTGCAGTTATCATTAATCTTTTTGGAAGTTTTGCAAGTGCGGCGGGACTCGCTGGGGCACAAGGGCAAACTTTTTCTGCCACTATATCAGGTGCTTTTAGTACAATAGCTAGTGTAGTTGGAGGAGCTTTGCAATTCATAATGCCTCTTTTAGTTGGTTTGGCACAAATAATCGGAGGAGTGCTTGGTGGTGCAGTAAAGGGAATTATAGATACATTTTTATTTTTTGGAAAAATTATTTCAAAAGTTGGTGGATTCTTTAAGAAGTTATTTGGAAAAGATGATGCGCAAAAAGCTACTGAAGCAATAAATGAAGTCAAAAAGGGTATGGAGGACTTGAATAACGAAGCATCAAAACCCGCTCAAAAACAGGTTGATATAAATGCTCAAATTAACACTCAAATGGCGCAAATGGGTGCTAACGGTCAATTGGCGGGTATGCAGATGCCACAAATGCCACAGCAGCAACCCATGGCAAATACACAATTGCAGACAGTAAAACTTGATCCAACAGCAAAGGTTCAAATCGATCCAATGTCGCTTTCAGGTGCGCAAATGAAAATAGACCCAAGTGCATTCAATGAAATGCAGATGAAAGTTGATCCTAGTTCATTTGCAAATACTCAAATGAAAATAGATCCTGCGGCTTTTAATAATTTGCAGCAGGCGGTAAGACAATTGAGTTCAGATATTAAAGGAAATCCGCTTGATACTACTAGAAACAGTATTCTAGGAGAAATCAAGGGTCAGATTAGCGCATTGAAAGGTGAAATCGCTTCCACTAGAAGTTCAATTGTTGGAAAATTAGGAGAAGTTGTAGGAGCGGTAAGGGCTATTAAAATTAATGTTAATGTTCCCGCAGCTCCTAGTGGAGATGCGATAGCGAATAAAATTGCAGCAAGTTTGCAGAAAGGATAGGTTATGGGACTACTGGATTATAAAATATTTATTAAATTTGACGAGAATGTTGATTATAAGGAGCTGGAATTTTTAGGAAATAAATCATTTAACACAATGGATTTTTTATCCCAAAAACTTGGTGATAATAATTTTATTGAAAAGGCAAAAGGAATATTAGCAGGTGGTCTGAATAATTTAAAGGGAAAAAGTTGACAATATAGCAGGTGGAAATGCCTTGTTTTCACAAATAAATAGTAAGATATCAGAATTAAAAAGAATTTTTATCTTTTTCCAGTTCCGCCTAGTGAGATGAAATTTAAAAAGTATCGGTGGATGGGAAAAGTATAGATACCGTAAATGGCATATTAAAACTTAAAAATAAGAAGAAATTACAGTCTCTAGCTTTTAGTTCTTTTATTCCGGAACAGAGATATAAATTTGCGGCACACCATTTGCTTGACCCGTTTACAACATTCCTGTTATTTAAATCACTGGAAATATCTGATAAGCCGATACGGGTTATTTTAGTAGGGAAATTAGGGAAAGGGACTCTTAGTTCTATTTTAAATCCTGTTGACTTGAATTTTCTTGCAACTGTGAATAAATTTGAGTGCAGTTTTGACGCTATTGGAACACTAAATTTTGATATTGAATTTGAAGAGTTTCCAGAGTTTTCAGATATAGAAGAAGTTGAGGCGACTGAAGAAAAATTATTTTACAAGGTAAGTGGTAAAGATGAAAATAATAGTAACTGATCCGGACAGTAAAAGATATGATTTGACAAGCATTGTAAAAGATAATATTCAGTTATCAAGCAGTATCGACAATATTACAGCACAAATGGAGTTTGAACTCGCTTACAATTATAGAGAAGATATGCCATATCACACAATTGACTTGGATAAAGGAGCTTTATTTTTGTGGAACTTTATGACAATATGGAAACTCTGATATTTCAAGGAATAATTCCTAAAATTAGTGTGAACAGCAAGGCTCCTAAATTTACGAACTTTTATGATCCTGCTTTTTATATTTCAAGAATATCTGAAATCTTTCAATTTGATAATTTAGAAGCGGACAAATGTATAAAAAAGATGTTAAATGAATTTGATATGCCTGTTGGAACTATCGAACCCTGCAGCGTGAAAATTGATGAATATTATTACAAGGAAAGTATCGCCGATATTATTAAAAAAATAATAGAAACTATAAAAAGAGGATTCCGAAGAAAATTGGTATTTTTTTATTTTGCAGATAATGCTTTTCATTTTGCTAAGCGAAATAGCGACAAATATTTAGACGGTAAAATACAGCCTAAGGAATATAAAAATTTCTATTGGTGATGGATTTGTAAATATTTTTTTAATTTTATAAAAGATCCTAATTATTCAGTAAGTTTTGAAGATATGAGAAATAGTGTCATTGTCGTAGATGGAGATGATGAAAAAAATGAATAAAGTCGATACAGCGAGAGATGAAGAAAAATATCAAAAAAATATGGATTGCTACAATATATGGTTAAACAAGAGAAGAACAATCAAGATAAGTCACTAAAAAAAGGTAGAGAAAAAGACCAAAAAGCAATAAAAAGTGATAAAAAAAGAAGATAAGAAAAAAATAATAAAAAAAGCTTGAAAAAAACTAGGGTTAAAAACTTCTAAACGAAGTAAAACAAGGGGTAAGAAGTAATGGCTAAAAAAACACAAAAAAAGAAATAAAAAAAGTAGCAAAAGTTCTAGTGAAAAAAAGATAATAAAAGTCTAATAAAAAAATCTAGTAAAAGTGCAAAAAGATAGTAAAAAAATCGAAAAAGAAGCAAAAAGAGAAAAAAACCTATAAAAAAAGCCTGTAAATGTTTTAAAAGAAAAAAATAAACTTGAGAAAACATTTACTTTGACAGTTCCTGAGTACCAGTTTTAAGAGCAGGAGATTTGGTTAAGATTCCTAAAAATAGTACCGGTATTGCTGGAATTTTTTTGAAGTTAAAAAGTGTAAATCATAATTTTAGTCAAAAATACAGTTTTTACGGAATTGGGATATATTTTATGAGCTTAACTTTAAATTTAGTAGCAGAATTGGAAGAAAATGAAGGAGAAAGCGAGTGATTTTTATGGATAAAGAAATGTTGCAACCTGAAGAAGCAAAACATTCAGAACCTAATAAGGCATTTGATAATTTAGCTCGGATTTTAAGGAAAAATTTTGGCAATCCTGATTGGAATGGGCCTTTTTTGGGAAAAGTTGTAAAAGCACCTCCAAATCTAGAAGTTCAAATTGATGAAAGAATAATATTAAAGGCGGATAGAATTGTTGTAGCTTTTGAAAAAGTAGCAGGATATACCAGAGAATTTGAAGTTGAAGGCAATATTGAAATAGATGTGACTGATAGTGAGAATATGGATTCTGGCGGAAACACACATAATAAAAATAGCAGCAAAAGGGACATATAAAAGTTTAGTGGAACAAATAAGTGGACTGATGAGTTAAAAGTTGGAGACGAAGTCATCTTAAATGAATTTAAAAATCAGAAGAAATTTTATTTAGTAGACAAGGCCTATTATTATAATAAGGCAGGTGAATAAGATGTTACCTAATTCAGCGATTACAGCTCTTGATATATATTCTAATACCAAGAATTTGGAATACGACAATTCTGAAGTTTATTTTGATTTGAAATGGGACTTTAAAAAAAGGTGATTTTTGTTTATGAAAAAAAGGAACCCCGGTTCTTTTTAACAACAAAAAAAGGAAATTGTCAAACAATGGGTTATTAAATGTTTGATTGTTACTAAAAAAATGCTTGGAGAGTGTACTATAAGGATATATTTCCATTTGGTGTAGGAATTAACAAGTACAAAGGCATAAATCCCCTGTATCAAGATTATGCTCAAAGTGAGATTAAAAGAGATAATATCTGCATTGAAAGAACACGATTATATAAAAATCAATTATAAATTATTATTCTGAATTTAAAGAAGATAAATTAAGTTTTGAGTTCGATGTTGTATTAAAAGGTGGAGAAAAAAAGAAACGTTGAACATTTCTGAAACATTTGAATTTAAGAATTTTTAATCGGAAGAAGGTGAAGAAATGGTAACTAGAAAAGATATAGATGTTTATGAAAATGACATAAACAGTTTAGTATCGGATATATTTAATGGTGAATTTATGATTAAATATAGCGATACCGCTGGAAGTTTTACGGCAGATATCGTGAGAGCGTTTTCCACAGAATTAATTGTGCAGCAGAAGTTATATGATGAAATGTCAAAAAATTACAGCGTCGATACAGACTGAAGGTATTTATCTTGATAGTATTTGTAAAGAAGACTATATTTTTAGGAAAAAGGCAAATGTAGCAACTGGAACGGTTAGAATTTATGGGGCAAGCGGTGCATTGATTCAAAAAGGAATGATAGTAGCAAGTAATAATTGCACATACACTATTACTGAATCGAAAATAGTGGCATACAAAGAAACTGGAACAGTTGGCTATAGCGATGTTAATGTTGTTGCAAATATCGCTGGAATAATTGGAAATTGTGGAATCGGGGAAATAAATAAATTCTCTGAAAGTTATGTCGGACTTGAAAAAGTAGAAAATCTTAATATTATTTCAGATGGAACAGATGAAGAGAATGATGAAGAATTGCGAGAGAGAAGAAGAAAAATATTATCGGTCCCAAGTGTAAATTACAATACAAATATGATTAAAGAAATGATACTAAATAAATTTAAGAATGTGAAGAAATTAAGAGTAATTCCAAGATGGAATGGTAAAGGGACAGTTTAAAAATTATTGGAATTGGCGAAGTTTGGGCTGAAATTAAAAGACGAAGAGCTTGAACAATATAAAAAAACATATTTGGATAATGAAATTATAACAGATGCGGAATTTACGGTGAAAAACTATCAAAGAGAAAAAGTATAAGTCTTACATTTGAAGCTTTATATTAAACAAGGAATACAATGAGCAAAGTGCAATTGAACTTACAAAAAAAGTACTTTAAATCAAGTGTTTTTTTAGATAAATTATTTGAAGAGAATAGAATTTATTATGCGGAAGTAATTGATAAGTTGTTAGAAATAAAAGCATTTAAGAAAAATTTCAAATATAGATATTAATAACACTAAAGAGGATATTATATTAGAAGATGAAGATTTAATAAATGTTTTTAAATATAACGCTAAAAAAACTTTAGATTAATTTTAGGAGGAAAAAAATGAGCGGATTCACATTAGGGGCAAAAGCTAAAATATTGAATACACTGTTTGAAGGCAAAACATATTATGCTGGGCTTTTGACAGCAGTTACAACGGGAGAAAATGGAAAAGAAAATGCTACAGAGCTTGTTTCAGCTTCGTATGCAAGAAGAGCTATAAATTTTGGATCAACAACATCGAATGAAACAAGTAACTTGGCTTCAGTAAAATTTCCTGAAGCAAGGGAAGACTGGGGGCGTGTAATAGGAATTGGAATTTATGATTCAATAACTGGTGGAAATTTAATAAATTATGCTACTTTTTGACGCAAGAGATGAGGTTATAATTTATGCTTTAATGCAATATGAAATCGCCAAAAATTTTTATGTGATTGGATTTAGAAACTAATGACAAAAAATGTACACCAAAAGTCAACCGAATATATTAAAGATAATTTTAGTGAAAATGAATTATCAAATTTCTATGTGAGGGATTTTGTAAATGATGGTAGAGATAAAGAGTTTGCTATGATTAAAAAGTAATCCTAAAACAGCAAATTTTGTTAAACATACCAAAAAAATTATCTGAGATGACGGCATTAGAATTATTGAATTATACAGTAAGTGATTTTTTTCATTCTTTGTAGGATTAGATGACTATGTAAATTTTAAGCAAAAAGATTACTGAAAAGCAATTTCCGATACTCTTCATATATGATGACGATTATGCGGATGTTATGTATAATCTTGCTAAAAAAATGATTATTACAACAGTATGATAAAAATCAATTCCAGGAATATTCAGAAATTCATCTCTCATTCAGGATATATTTCATTTTACAGATGTTGAGTCTAAAAATCATTGGAATTTAAAAATAGGAACTTTAATAAAAAAACAGAAGATTTACAACGGCAAGAAGCGAAATTTTGGAAAAAAATTAGAGGGAAAAATATGGATTAGTCTCAAGTAAAAAAATTTGGCAACAATATTTAAAAATAAACAGAATTATAGCAAAAAGAATTTTAAGGCGATCGACCACTCTAAAGTATTTTTGAAGATACAATGAAGTTGTATTTTTATTTTCAATGATAGTGTAACAATAACAAATGATAAGAATAATTTCCAATATGTAGTAAATTTCCATTCATCCATTGTAGATAAAGAATATTTGGAATACTGGCTAGAATTGATTTATGAAGTCATTCCAGTTTGGTATGATGTAAAAAAATTGTGTATTAATTGAAAGGAGATAAAATGAAACAAGCAACATTAGATTTAATAAAAAATATAGATGAAAATACTTTTATACCGCCAAGTACTAAAAAACGAACTTTTTGAGTTTATTTCAGTTAGACACGGTTGCTGATTTGAGAAAAAGTATCAAGGAATTTTATGAAGTTGTATGAGATATTGGAACATCTCGACAGTCAAACTTCGAGCGCAACAACAGAAAAAAAGCAGGAATTGTTAAATTCGGCACAGAAACAGGAAATGTGATAGATGCAGAAACTTGGAAACAAGCAATAGGACAATCTTTAGGTGGGTATGTAAGTAAAGTTGAAAGCAAAGAAGTTTGGGAAATGGTACATAAATGATTTAACAGATGGGAAAAATATATAAATGTATACAGACTCACACAAGTACGAGTTTTGATATTACTAAATTTGTGGATATTACGAATGTTGGACTTTCAGACAAAGTGGAAAATTTGTCGATTTTATGGGGTTGCCAAAACTGCAAACGTATTTTTTCAAATGATAATTTACAATCAAAATACCAAAATCTACTTTTACTGCACCAAACTTGACATATGCTAAAGTAATAAAAAAATTGGGAAAAACAGCAGTTCTGAGTGTAGACAGTGCTTCTTATTTCAACAATAAAAAAACAACAAGGATGCATTGTTACAATTACCTGCGGAATTTGCTCCAGCCTGTGTTTTTTTAAACATTTCAGCAAATAATCTTGAAGGAAATTTCACAAATTTTTATTCTTGATGAAACTGGAAAATTGACTTTCAAACAAAACAATACAAAAAAATGGATCTTATTTATTTACAGTTGCGTATATTTGTAAATAACTGAAGTGGAAAAATTTATCCAAAGTTCAGCAAGCGAGACTTTACGTTCATGCAGAAGCAATTGGTGCTGGAAGAACTACATGTAATATTGTAGAAAAAAAGTTGGGAATATAGTAACTATCATTTTTGACAGTGGTAACACTCTCAGAAACATTAATGATAATACTGTTATTTTTCAAATTCCAGATGGTTTTAAGCCAAAAACATTTTTGTCCGTAAACGCTTCACAATACAACGTTTCAAACGGGACGGTATACATTGAGCCTAGTGGAATTGGAAAATGGAAAGGTGCAACAGTTAATTCCGCTAGTATTATTTTTTTCAGTTAGTTATATTGTTTAAGCTAGTTTATTTAGCTAAATATACAGCATTTATATATAAAGCTGAATTTGTTCTTGCTCCACGCCACACAACATTTCCATTTGTTTCTATATGAGCAGCCCCGCTATTTGCAGAATTGATTATTCCGACAGAAACTGGAGTTAAGAACTTTGGACGAAATTTTTCAGGTATATTAAAAAGGACATCTCCGTAATTACGACCATTGTATAGTTCATTAGAGTCCAAAGTCAAAATACAAACGTTACCGATTTTCTGAATTAGCCCTACTGTTAATCGTGAATCAATTGCATAACTTTCAACACTGTACAAATTTTTCCAACTAATCATAATAGAAAAAAATGTTACTGAATTTATTAGAAAAAAGTGAAATATTTTTTTATCTTGACTGACAAGATATACGTTTTTGCGAATCGGTTGTGATTACTAATCTTTGAGATAACATACTAGAAACGTGCTCAAAGCAACTTTCTCCTTTTGTGAAAATTATTTTTATTACTCCACCCATATAATTTTTTTGCGATACTTCTAAAAATTCCAAAACAGAAAAATTAGATTTTGGTATTTTTGATTGTAAATTTATCGTTTGAAAAAAATCTACGTTTGCAGTTTTTTTGTATAAAAATCTAGGCAAATTTTTCCAGTCTATAATATTAATATCGAATATTATAGAGGAGATGATAAAAATGGAATTGCAAGAGTTGAAAGGGAGAAATGCAGAAATTTATTGGGAGTATCTAAACAGCTGTATAGCGAAGAATGAGGCGACTAAGAATACGACTTACAAGACATATTTGAACAATATGAAACAGTTTGTAGAGTATTTGAGAGTGTATGAGAATAATCGTTATTTGTTGAGCAAAGATACTTTAAAATTTATTGTGAGTATTTTAGAGCGGTATATCAGATATTGCAGAGAGGTCAAAGGAAACAATGCTAGAACTATAAACAATAAAATCACGGCTATATCAAGTTTTTACATTTGGGCAGTTAAGCGGGATTTGATAGCGACACATCCGTTCAGGGATAAACTTGATAGGCTGAAAGTTACAGATGTGGAGAAACGGAGAAATAGTTATTATCTCACAAACAAGGAAATTATTGAAATTAACATCAAAATGGAAATGGACAAACGGTATGATTTGCAAGACAGGATCATATTTAATTTGATAATTGATACAGCTTGTAGAATATCAGCATTGCAATCGATTAAGATTGGCAATATTGATTTAGAAAATGGAATAATATTTGGAATAGTAGAAAAAGAACAGAAAATTGTGGAGTTTGCGATATTCGAGGAAACAGTAAATTTAATAAGGGAGTGGTTGAGATGTAGAAATGACATCGTTGAATATTTGCTTGTAACTAAATACAACGGAGTGTTTAAACAAATGAGCAAAGCACGATTAGAGATAGAGTGAAGAAAATTGGGAAGTTAGTTGGGATAGAAAATTTATATCCGCACTCGCTTAGAAAAAAACAAGTATTAATCTTATTGCAAAAAAACAGCTGGAATTGATTTAGCAAGCGAATTTGCAAATCATAGTGGAACAGATGTAACTAAAAAAGCACTATGTTAAAAAAAGGCAAGTGCTAGAGATAGAAGAACAAAATTGTTAGAAATTCGGAAAAAAAGGCTGGATTTTTAACAGTAAATAGTAAAGAAATTTATGAATTTGCACGAAATTTAAAAAAATACAAATACTGATTTTTAAATACTTTGAGATGATTTTAGTTAATGCTTACATACATTTTTATTAAATTACTAAAAATCTAAAAGTATGCATAAAGTCAATAAAAATCAATAAATATTTTTTTCAAAAATTTCTGTATAAATTCATAAGTTAGCACAGAATAAAAATTTGAAAGGAGAAATAAAAAAATGGAAGGATTCAGAGTATATTTATACGATAAAAAAATGGAAATATAATAGGAATATTTCTAGCGCCATCACAGAAAAAAATTTGAAGCCGATAAATTGAGATATTGTAGCGAATATAGAGAAGGGGAAAAATTTTATATCCTACACAGAAATTAAAAATCCAGTTCTCGATTCAAAAACTGGGAAACTTAGAGAAATGACTATCTTAGAACAAATTCAAGCGAGAGTATTAATCTTATTAGACGGACAATATTTAGAGGGTGAAGAAATAAAAAACTATCACAAAGCCGAACGAATGGAGTGTATGGGATAAAGACTCTCATGCATGGAAAGTTGACAATGATTTATTAAATGCAAATTTAAAAGAATTAAGAGAAAGAGCATTAAAAGACTTAGCAGAAGCTAAATCAAACTTTTTGAATCAGCCGCTTGAAATTGAAAAAGCTGGTAAGAAATACACTTTTTGAGAACAATGAAAAAAACAGAAATAGTTTGTCATTAAAGTTGTCATTAATGTGGACTTTAGAACAAGATAAGATTGAGAAAGTAAAAAGTTTTGAATGATAAAAAAATGGTTGAATTTATTGAATTGAACAGGTCAGAATTAAAAAGTTTTGGCTAAAAAAATACAAGATATAATTGAAATTGCTGACATGGCAGAGCAAATGGCAGTAGTTGGAATCAGCAGATACACTATTGAACAAATGTTAGATTTAAATGTAAAAAGATTTTTTTCAAAAATTAAGAGGAGTGATTTGAATGAATATAGAAAAAAATTGATATGCACAGAAATAGAATTGGATGGTAAAAAAATATAAAGTTGTTGGAGTAAAATTTGAAGAAGACAACATAATATTGAATGTTGAAGAAATAAAGGAAGTGATGTAAATGGACAGATTTGAGAAAAATATTTGACTATCTGCTGAAAGTTGAGGGCGGCTATACCAACGACAAGAATGACAAGGGTGGAGAAACAACTTGGGGAATTACAAAAGAGGAAGCAAGAAGAAATGGATACAACGGCTCTATGAAAAAAATTTAACACAAGATTTTGCAAAAAGAATACTGGAAAAGGATTATTATCTAAAAAAATTGTTTGAATGAAGTAAAAAAATGATAAGGTTGCACTTTCAATATGTGACTGGAGTTTTAACTCGGGAAAAATGGGCAACTAAAAAAAGGCACAAGTAACGTTAAACAGATATTTTTGGCTATAATCTAGTTGTGGATGGTATTTTTGGAAGCAAGACTATAAAAGCCTTGAATGAAGTGGAAGAACAAGGAAAAATCAGAAGAATTTTTTTGAGAGATTACCACAGTATACAGAGAAAAATTTTTATCATTCTATAGTTGAATATAATTCAACTCAGAAAGTTTTTTTGACTGGATGGTTGAATCGTGTTGATAGAAAAGAAAAATATTTAAAGGAGATGGTGTAAGATGAAAAAAATTTGTGTAATAATTGGGCATGGCGGAAACGATTGCGGAGCAATTAACCCTCATACAAAAGAGACTGAGCTTGCTTACAATACCGAACTTGCTGATATGCTTATGGGGGCATTAAAAAATGAGTATGAAATCGTAAAATATAACAGGGGATATAACAAAGTTGAAAATATTGGGATAGTCAATGGTTATAAATCAGACTTGATTTTATCGCTGCACTGTAATTCATTTAACGGAATTGCTTCAGGAGTAGAGGCACTTTACTGGCATTCAAGTGAAAAATCTAAAAAATTGGCAGAAATATTAAGCAAAAATATTTCTGAAACTTTTGGAATCCACAACAGAGGAGCGAAACCAAGAGTTACAAATGAAATTAAGAAACGGAATCCTATTAAATTCAAAGATATGGAAACAAGGGGAAGTTATTTGCTTTATAAGACAAATGCACCTTGTAATATTATTGAGCCATTTTTTTATAGACAATGATAGAGATTTAAGAATTGGTAAAGAGAAAAAAACGGGAATATGTGGAAGCGATAAAAAAATCTATAAAAAGAATATTTTTGAAGGAGTGATGTAAAATGAACGTGATAACAACAGTATTAAATCAATTTGGAGCAAATTTAACAAATTTATTGGCGGTAGCATTAGCTGGACTAATAGCAAAAGGATTATCTTTAATTATAATTAATGGGCATAAATATTTGCTTAAAAAGAAAAAAATATCTAAATATGTACTTAAGTTTATTCCTCAAGGAATAGCTTATGGTGATATGCTAAAAGGCATAAAGCCAAATCGGGAAAGACTAGTTCAGGCTGTTCTAACTGTTCAAAATAGAGTTCTAAAAATGTTTCCTGAAAAACAAAGACCTACAATAGACAGATTGATAGATGAAAATGCTATTGCTAGAGAGATTGAAAGAAAGCTGAATGAGGACAAGCAGGAGGGTTTAGCAAAGCCGACAATGGAAAAATAACTTCCACTGCCGGGAATAAAATAGTTGATAAAGTTGTAGGAAAGTTAGTGGAGAACAAAAAGTTATCTGCTATCACTGATAATAGAATGAACTTTAATATAATTGATTACAGGCGTGATTATAGCAGAAGCAATGTGTATGCCGATATTAGTTATAGGGAGAACTTTAGAGGAGACAGGGAAGTAATGGCAAGGGCGGGGTTCATCTATTACTTTGACAGGAAATAATTTTTGGAGGCATAATTAATGATAAAGGATTTGAAGTTAATAATAGACAATCACGGGCTATTCCTTATACTGTTCTTTTCAGGAGTGCTGTTTGGAGTAGTTGCACAGAAAATGATAGATAACCAACCAGTGAAACCTTATGCCAAGCGTATAGCCGTTGCTGGAATGACAATGGCTATCGCCTTATCCCTTAATAAAGTGGTGGGGCATTTCAATGCCGGCTTCCTGTATCCTTGGAGCCCTATTTTAGGATTTTTTGGAGAAGCTTTGCTGGAAACAGTAAACCAGAAAAGGTACGGTATAAGCACAGGATTTTTGGAACTTCTGCTGGAAAAGCTCGGATTTGTCAAGAAGAGGGATGATAAAAATGAAAATATATCACAGAAGTAGGAAGTTTGCAATTGTAATGTTTGCACTGATATTTTTAAATTCAGCAATCACTCTGAAATTAAGAGGCTATCAGAGAAGGCAGAATCTGAATTTGTTGCGGAGCGAGCTGAAGAGTGAAAGCAAAAAAGAAATATTTGATTCTATAGAAGAAAAGTCGAAGACGGAAGATTTAATACTTCTGATAAGTACAAACTTTATCGCTTTAATGATAACTGTTGGATTCGACAGATTCGGAGTATTTGAAGAAAGTGATGAAACTGTAAAGAAAAAAATAAGAAAAAAACTTGTGGAATTATTTTTGTAAGTTGTTGGGATAGTCAGAAATGGCTATCCCCTTTTTTTTTATTTATTTCTATAAAGAACGTATAAATTTTTTTATAACTATTTTATGGTAATATACAAGTAGTATACATTTTTACAAATATTAAATTTATGAATAAATATGCGGATTCCCTAAACATCGAAGAACTTTAAAAAGATATTTTTTAACTTGTAAATATATATTGTAATGATTATAAAAATTATGATAAAAATTAAATAAAGAATTTTGAATAACAAAAATATTAATAAACTTTTATACTAAATATGCATATATTTAGAATTATAGAAAAATCTTAAAAAGTTAAAAATATCAAGAATGGAGGAAAAAAATGGAAAAATATATCTAAAGATAAATTATTAAGTATGTATGAATCAATGTTAGATATTAGAAACTTTGATTTGAAGGTGAATCAACTTGTAAAAAGAGGGATGGTTCCAGGAATGACACATTTGTCAGTTGGAGAGGAAGCGGCAAATGTTGGAGCGATTGCGGCGTTAAATCCTGATGATTTTATAACATCTAACCATAGAGGACATGGGCAAGTTATTGCAAAAGGGATTGACTTGAATGGAATGATGGCTGAAATTATGGGGAAAAGCTACAGGAACTTGTAAAGGTAAAGGTGGTTCAATGCATATTGCCGATTTAGAAAGTGGAAATTTAGGAGCTAACGGAATTGTTGGTGGAGGACACGGAATGGCAGTAGGAGCAGCTTATACTCAAAAAGTTAAAAATACTGGAAAAATCGTAATGTGTTGTTTTGGAGATGGAGCTACAAATGAAGGAAGCTTTCATGAAGCAATGAACTTGGCATCAGTTTGGAATGTACCAATTATTTTTTATTCAATTAATAATGGATATGGAATAAGTACAGATATTAGAAAAAGTTACAAATGTAGAACATATTTATCAAAAGAGCAGCAAACTTTTATGGAATTCCTGGATATTTTATTGAAGATGGAAATGATGTTTTGGCAGTTTATGAAACATTTAGAAAAGCAGTGGATGATGTAAGAGCAGGAAAAGGTCCTGTTTTAATTGAAAGTGTGACATATAGATGGTTTGGGCACTCGAGTTCAGATCCTGGGAAATATAGAACAAAAGAAGAAGTGGATTCTTGGAAGGCAAAAGATCCTATTATTAAGTTTAAAAAAATAGATTGATTGAAGAAGGGATTGCTACTGAGGAAGAATTAACTAAATTGGAAGAAAAATTCGAAACAAAAAAATTGAAGAAGCAGTTGATTTTGCGAAAAAAACAGTCCAGAACCAACTCTTGAATCAGCATTTGAGGATATTTTTTTGCAGATTAATTAAAGTGTTTATTACTAAAAAGAATTTTTTTGGAAATTTAGTAAAAAGATATTGATTTAAAAAAATATAAATTTTGAAAAAAATTCTAAGAGGGTTAAATTAGGAAAAATAGTGTTAGAAATTTTAAAAAAAGAAGAGATAAAAAAACTGGGAGGAAAAAAATAAATATGGAGACAAAAATTAATGTCTGTAAAAAGAGGCAATAATTACAGCAATGTCAGAAGAAATGAGAAGAGATGAAAATGTATTTCTTATGGGAGAAGATGTTGGAATATTCGGAGGAGATTTTGGTACTTCGGTAGGAATGTTGGAAGAATTTGGAGAAGAGAGAATTAAGGATATGCCTATTTCAGAATCAGCAATCTCAGGAGCAGCTATTGGAGCGGCAATGACAGGTTTAAGACCAATTGTAGACGTAACATTTATGGATTTTATCGTGTATATGATGGATAATATTGTGAATCAGGCGGCTAAAACTAGATATATGTTTGGTGGAAAAGGAAGAGTACCAGTGACATTTAGATGTGCGGCAGGAAGTGGAGTAGGTTCAGCAGCACAACATTCGCAATCATTGGAGGCTTGGTTTACGCATATTCCTGGAGTGAAAGTAGTTGCACCTGGAACACCTGCAGATGTGAAAGGGTTATTGAAAGCAGCTATTAGAGATAATAATCCAGTAATTTTCTTGGAATATAAGGCGCAATATAATATGAAAGGTGAAGTTCCAACAGATCCTGAATTTGTTATTCCTTTAGGAAAAGGAGAAATAAAAAGAGAAGGTACGGATATTACAATAGTAAGTTACGGAAGAATGCTTGAAAGAGTATTGAAGGCAGCAGAAATAGTGGCTGAAGAAGGAATTAGCGTGGAAGTGGTAGATCCTAGAACATTGATACCATTAGATAAAGAAATAATTTTGGATTCAGTTAAGAAAACAGGAAGAGTTATTTTAGTGAATGATGCTCATAAAACAAGTGGATTTATTGGGGAAATTTCAGCAATTATTTCAGAAAGTGATGCATTTGATTATTTGGATCATCCGATTGTGAGATTGGCTGGAGAAGACGTGCCTATGCCATATAATCATGCTTTAGAAACAGCGATGGTTCCGAGTGTTGAAAAAATTGTTGAGGCAATTAGAAAAGTAAAAAATAAACAATAGTAGAAGGTGAAAAATAAGATGGAAAATAGCAAATTGAGAGCTACACCTGCTGCGAGAGATTTAGCTAAAATGATGGGAATAGATTTGTTAAATGTTAGAGGCAGTGGAGCTAAAGGTAGAATTCATAAAGAAGATGTGGAAGAATTTAATTTTGAGAAAAAAGTGAGAATTACTCCGTTGGCTAGTAAAATAGCACAAGAATACAATATTGATTTGAGTACAGTAGAAGGTAGCGGACATAACGGGAAGATAATGAAAGAAGATATTTTGAATATCATTGCTAAACCGAAAGAAACTGAAGAATTGGCAAGACATGAAAAAGCGATATTGGCTGAAAAAGAACAAGTGGAAGAAGCTGATATTGAAGTTATTCCAATGTCGCCAATGAGAAAAGTAATAGCGAAAAGAATGTCAGACAGTTACTTTACGGCACCTACATTTACATTAAATTATGAAGTTGATATGACAGAATTAATTTCATTGAGAAAAAAAGTTATGGATACAATTATGGAAAATACAGGTAAAAAGATAACTGTAACAGATTTAATTTCGTTTGCTGTAGTTAAAACATTGATGAAACACAAATATGTAAATTCTGAATTGTCTGCAGATGGAACACAAATTACATTACATAATTATGTAAATTTATCAATTGCTGTTGGAATGGACGATGGACTTTTTGGTGCCTGTAATTAAAGGTGCAGATAAAATGTCATTGAGTGAATTGGTAGTTGCGTCTAAAGATATTATTAAAAAGGCGTTGGCAATGAAATTGAGTCCTTCTGAACAAAGTGGAAGTACGTTTACAATTAGTAATTTGGGAATGTTTGGAACGCAAAGTTTTAATCCTATTATAAATCAACCAAATTCAGCAATTTTAGGAGTTGCTGCGACAGTTGAAAAACCAGTAGTTGTAGATGGAGAGATTGTAATTAGACCAATAATGACAATGTGTTTAACAATTGACCACAGAGTTGTGGATGGACTTGCTGGAGCTAAATTTATGCAAGATTTGAAGAAATTATTGGAAAAATCCATTAGCAATGTTAATTTAGAAAAATTTGAAATACTATAAATACCATTAAATAAAAATAAAGGAAGTGAAATAAATGGCAGTAGAAGTAATTATGCCTAAAGCTGGAAGTAGACATGACAGAAGGGCAAATCGTGAAATGGAACAAAAAAGAAGGGGAAAAAGTAGAAGAGGGAGAAATCTTACTTGAAATAATGACAGATAAAACAAGTATGGAATTGGAGGCAGAGGCTTCAGGATACTTAATCAAAGTGTTGAAACAAGATGGAGAAACTGTGCCAGTTACGGAAGTTATTGGGTATATTGGAGCTGAAGGAGAAGAAGCGCCGACAGGAGCAGCACCTCAAGCGGCACCAGAACCAAAAGCAGCAGAACCAGTGGCAGCAGCTCAACCAGCAGCTTCAGCTTCGAATGAACCAAAAGCGCCAAAAGGTGACGATGAATTTGATGTAGTTGTAATCGGTGGAGGACCTGCAGGATATGTAGCGGCAATTAAAGCAGCACAATTAGGTGGAAAAGTAGCGATTGTGGAAAAAGTTCACTTTGGAGGAACTTGTTTGAATAAAGGATGTATTCCTACGAAAACATTCTTGAAAAATGCTGAAATTATCGAAGGAATCGAAACGGCAGGAAAAAGAGGAATTATCTTGGAAAACGATAAATTCACAATTGATATGCCAAAAGTTGTTAAATTGAAAAATGATATCGTAAAAACATTGACAAACGGAGTTCAAGGATTATTGAAGAGTAATGATGTTAAGATTTATAACGGTATTGGAAAAATAAATGTTGATAAAGATGTTGTTGTTACAAATGATAAAAGGTGAAACAGTATTGAGAACAGATAAAAATCATTTTAGCAGGTGGTTCAAAAAGTAGGAAGAATCAATATTCCAGGAATTGATAGTCCAAAAAGTATTGACAAGTGATGATATTTTTAGATATTCAACAAATTCCTAAATCATTAGCTGTAATTGGTGGAGGAGTAGTTGGAATTGAGTTGGGGCAAGTGTTTAATTCATTTGGTTCAGAAGTAACTGTTGTGGAAATGATGGATAGAATTATTCCTGGTGTGGATAGGGAATCTTCTGAAACATTGAGAAAAGAATTAGAGAAAAAAGGAATGAAAATCTTGACTTCAACTGCAATTAAAGAAATTGTTGATAATGGAGACACGTTGACAATTAAAGTTGATGGAAAAGATGACATTGTAGCTGAAAAAGCATTGTTGTCAATTGGAAGAGTGCCTGATTTAGAAGGAATTGGGGAAATTGACTTGGACTTGGAAAATGGTAAAGTTAAAGTGGATAAATATATGGAAACTAGCGTTAAAGGTATTTATGCGCCTGGAGATATTAATGGAACTAGAATGTTGGCTCATGCGGCATTTAGAATGGGAGAAATTGCAGCAGAAAAATGCAATTCAAGGAAACCACAGAGCAACAAGATTAGAAACAAATTCTTCAAACTTCAATTTATACTATACCATCAGCTATTTACACTGTGCCAGAAGTAGCAATGGTTGGATTGACAGAAGAACAAGCTAAAGAAAAATATGATATAAGTGTAGGGAAATTCGCATTTGTAGGAAATGGAAGAGCGTTGGCATCAGGGGAATCTGCTGGATTTGTAAAAAGTTATTGCTGATAAAAAAATATGGAGAAATTTTAGGAGTTCATATTGTAGGACCTTCAGCTGCTGAAATCATTAACGAAGCTGCGACATTAATGAAAATGGAAATTACAGTTGATGAAGTAATCAAAACGATACACGGACATCCTACTTATTCAGAAGCATTGTTTGAAGCATGTGCAGATGTTTTAGGAGAAGCTTTGTTCATTTACCTAAAAAAAGAAAAAAATAGAATGAAAGAGGACTAGTTACTATGATTTATTATATTAGTAAAAACTCATGATACCGCATTTAATATTGCTTTGGAAGAATATTGCTTCAAAAATTTAAGAGATGAAGATGAAATATTTTTGTTGTGGATAAATGAGCCTTCGATAATTGTTGGGAAGTATCAGAATACGATTGAGGAAATTAATACGGAATATACGAGAGAAAAAGGGATTCATGTAATTCGTAGAATTTCTGGTGGAGGAGCAGTTTATCACGATTTGAATAATTTGAATTATACGATTATTTCTAACAGAGATAAAAATCAAGAAGGATTCAATTTTAAAGAATTTTCAAAACCAATAATTGAAACATTAGCGGAATTAGGCGTAAAAGCTGAGTTTACTGGAAGAAATGATTTGGAAATTGATGGACAAAAATTTTGTGGAAATGCACAGGCTTACATAAAAGATAGAGTGATGCATCACGGTTGTCTTTTATTTAATGTTGATTTTAGTGCTTTGGGAGATGCTTTGAAAGTTTCTAAAGATAAAATTGAGTCAAAAGGTGTAAAATCTGTTAAAAGTAGAGTTACAAATATATTGCCTCATTTGAAAAACTCCGATTACAGTTGAAGAATTTGGCGATAAAATTATGGAATATATGAAAAAAACAGTATCCCAATATGAAAGAATATGTTTTTTTAGTAAGGAAGAGTTGGATTATATTGCAAAAAAAGAGCTGAAATTAAAAAGAAGTTGGGAATGGAATTATGGAGAGTCGCCAGAATTTAATATAACTAGAGGAAAAAAAGATTTAAAAATGGGAAAAATCCAGATATTTGCTACAGTTGAAAAATTCTAGGATTAAAAAAATATTAAATTTTATGGGGATTTCTTTGGAAAAAAATGAAGATTTGAGTGAAATCGAAAAATCTTTTGAAAGATGTGAAATATACGAGGGAAGATGTTAAGGAAAAAAATTGGAAATGGTTGATATTGGGGAATATTTTTTTCTAAATTTACAGTGGATGAAGTTGTGGAAGTTATTGTAGAATAGGGATTGATTATGAAATATTTTTTTAGCAAGGGGTAAATCCCTTTGTTTTAAAAATTTCTTTTATTATATCATATTTTCAGAAATTATCAATAGTTTTTTTGAAAAAAAGTGTAAAGAAAAAAACTTGACAATTTATCAAAAATTTTTGTATAATCATATTGCATTTAAAAATAATGAGTTTTAAAAATTATTGAATAGTATGGAGGTAACATTTAATGTTAAAAATTAAGATTGACAAGATTAGGAAGAAAAAAAGTTCCTTTTTATAGAATAGTAGCTATGGAGGCTTTATCTAGAAGAGATGGGAAAAGCCTGTTGCTTACCTTGGAACTTTTAACCCGCTTGTTGAAGATGACAAACAAGTAGTATTAAAAGAGGAAGAAATCTTGAAATACTTATCAAACGGTGCTCAACCAACTGAAACTGTTAAAAAGTATCTTAACAAAAAGCAGGAGTTTGGGCTAAATTTCAAGAAACTAAGAAAAAAATAGTTCTGAAAAATTCTTGATTCATAATTTATTTTCCATTTTTTTGTTGTACTAGCAAGAGATTTTGGTCTTTTGTTAGTACAATTGAGATGTAATTTTCATTTGAGGTTTGAATATTGCATTTCAAAAATATTTGTCCTAATTTTTTTAGGGCAAATTTTTTTTAACAAAAAGATAGCAAGAAGTCTCCGACTTCTATAAGTGGGAGATGAATTGCTTTTTGTAAAAAAATTGAAAAAAAGGATACATCCATGATAAAAATTTTTTTGTATAAAAATATTGAGGAGAAATCATTAAAAATAATATTCAAAATCAAAAGGAGGTGTAATTTTATGAAATATAATTTAGCATTCAAATACAGAATTTATCCAAGTAAGGAGCAAGAATTATTGATAAATAAGACTTTTGGATGTGTTCGTTTTGTTTACAATACGATTTTTGTATATTGCTAATAAAATTTATGAAGAAACTGGGAAAAAAATAAAAATAATTACACCTGCTAGTTTGAAAAGTGAAAATCAATTTCTAAAAAGAAGTAGACAGTCTGGCACTTTTCAAATGCTCAATTAAATGTAAAAACGATCGTTTACGAATTTTTTTCAGAAGAGAGCAAAAGTTTCAAGGTTCAAATCTAAAAAAAGACTAGTGTTAAAAAGTTATACGACAAATTGTGTGAACAATTCGATACGAATTGAGGAAAAATAAATATTTGATTTTTGCCAAAATTGAAAAAGAGTAAAATTAAAAATATCATAGAGAAATACCGAAGGATTACAAGATAAAGTCGGTAACATTGACAAACAGTAATGGAAATTACTATATTTCTGTTTTGACGGAATTTGAAAAAGAAATTCAAAAAAAGTAGTAGTAATAATGATAAAGTAATTGGACTTGATTTTTTTCAATGTCTGAATTATTTGTCAGTTCTGAAAACCAAAGGGCTGATTATCCAAAAATATTTTTAGGATGTTAGAAGAAAAAAATTAAAGAAATTACAAAAATCATTATCAAGGAAAGTAAAATTTTCTAAAAAATTGGTATAGACAAAAAAAGCGAAAAATATCAAAATTACATGAATATATTAAAAAAATTGTCGAAGAGATTTTTTTACATAAATTATCGAAAAAAATTGTCTGAAACATATAATGCTGTGGTTGTTGAGGATTTGAATATGAAAAGGGATGAGCCAGGCATTAAATTTTTGGAAAAAAAGTGTAGGAGATAATGGATGGGGAATGTTTTTGAGGATGCTTGAGTATAAGTTGATGTTTTTTTAGGGAAACAATTTTTTTGAAGATAGATAAGTGGTTTCCATCGTCGAAAACTTGCAGTAAATGTGGAAATGTTAAAGAGGAACTGAAATTATCAGAAAGAAGTTATAAATGTGAGTGCTGTGGAATTGAGATTGATAGAGATTATAATGCAGCACTGAATATAAAAAAACATTGGAAAAAGAAATGTTGAAATATTAAGAAAAATAAAAGAAGACAGGGTAGGAACTACCCGAAGAGCTTTGGTAAATATATTTGGCTAACAAAAGCAGATACTTCCCAAGAGCTCCCGCTTCTAAAAAGCGGGAGTAGTTCACGAATAGATTTCAAATGAAATACTATTTTTCATTTAAATAATGGATATGCTAAGTTTCACTTGGTATAGAAATTATTTTTTTGTACTTAACATTAGGCAAAGTTTAGAATAAAAAGGAGTTAGAATTATGACGAATAATTTAAGAGTTTTTAAAGAAGGATTTGAAGTCTTTTGCAAAAAAAGAGTGAAGGACTTTAAGTATACAGAATCAGCCCTTATAACTTTTTTATTAACTGGATTAATCGAACTGACAGGAGTTTCGTTTAATCTTTTTTCGGCTGAAAATGAAATCCAGGCGCAAACAAAGGCAATCAACACGTCGATAACGAACTTGAAGAGTGATTTCAGGTTTGCACGGCATGAAAATGATAAAGTTCGCTTAGAAAGACAAACTTGGAATTAGTTAAGTTAATGGAACAAGGAGATCACGTTGTAAAAAGCCCATGGAGCAGCTGGCAATATGGAATAAACGGTTTCTACAACAGCTGGCAAGGTTCATACAAAGGCCGTGGGGACAAAACTACCGACTACAAATACGAACGTGACAAAACAATGAGCAAAACCAAATACGAAGCATATCCACACACTCTTTACGGAAACACAACAGAACTAGGATTAAAGCAAGAGCCAAATGCCTCAATCCCGGTATCAGCTTCACTTACTCCGTTAATACCAAAAGTAAAGTATGCTAATGTATCAATGGCTGTGGATATAAGTGAGTTGCCTTCATTTACTCCAAGAACGGTTACACCTCCAACAGCTCCGACTATTTCACCAGTAGGAGAAATTAATGCTCCTAATTTTTCTTTGATGGCTAGATCACTTGGAAATTATGGTGAAAGATTTTTTGATAACTATGATACAAAGATTAAACAAGAATACAAGGACAATAGTGGTGTGACACACTTAAATCCTGCAACAAAAATATATGGAGGAGGTGTAATTGAAGGTGGACTTATTATAAAGAATGGAAATTTTATTACATCTAGAACTAAAAAAATACAAGTGATGGTTTTGGATTTTATAAATATTCTTATAAAGATTATAATGTGAAAAAAATGCTTTTTAATTCTTGGGAGTTTTCTGGAAATACATTAACACCTCCACCTAGTAATTATTATAATGGAATGATATCCGATAATTATAGTGGTACTCTTACTAAAGGAAATGAAATTACAATTCAAAGGCCAGTAACAGTTGAAACAACTACTCAAAGATCAGGATTTATAAGAATGGTTTCCGATACTCCTGCTCAAGGTGGTGCTTTAGTAAATCAAGCAACGTTTTTATATACAAGATTACCTAATATTGCAAATGGAGGAACTTTTATAAATGAATTAGTCCATTTAGATATGCATGGCGGTGGTAATATAGCAACACAAATTTCAGATTCAGGATTTGCAACAGGCACAGTGGAGCGTGATGCTTTAGATGATTTTAAAGATATTGCTTTAAAGACTACTAATAGTACATATTCTCAAACTTTTGTTAATTCGGGAACAGTAGTAATAGAAGGAGAAAAGGCGGCTTTTATAAATGCATATGATCACGATCGTCATAATGATAATACTAATTATGTAGCCTCAATAGTGAATACTAAAAATAGTGATATAACAATACATCCATATATAAATCCTAATGATGGAAAAACATATAATAACCAATCGGCAGTTTTTATAGTGTCTGCGGAAGTAGCAGGAACTGGAACTCCTCAAATTATATACAATGCAGGAAATATAAAATTATATAATGATGAGTCGGCAGTATATTTTTTAAATCCAAATGGAGATGTAAGATGGAATCGCTATGGTATAGATAAACCTGAAGCTGTTGCGACTAGAGATGATTCTAATCCAACGGAAGTAACTGCACATCGTTCATTTACTAATCAGATTCCTACACCAGATGGAACTAGTGGAAAAACTTTTGATTATTATGATAATGATAATGATGACCAAAGGGAAATTACTATTGTAAATAGAGCGGATAAAAATAATGGAAAAGATATAAAAATTTATGGAAAAGGGAATGTAGGAGTATATTTAAAAACAAGTAGATATATTTCAAGTGCAAACCTTGACTTTAAAACAAAAGCTACTGGCGGAGATTATGCACCGATAACTTTATACGGGGATAAAAATATAGGGCTTTATGCACCAGATGATAAAATAAGCGATCATTATATTAGTGCTTCTGTACCAACTGGAACAATTAAAGGGAATTTTGCAGTTAATATAGGAAATTCAGATGGAAACTTTAAAAAAGAATACAAATCACAATATACAGTTAATTTAAATAGAAATTCTGATTGGGAAACAACAGCAGGAACACTAGGTACAACTGTGTTAAATGATGATTATACTGACAACTCTTATGGAATTTTTTCATCAATTAATATAGATTTTGCGACAGATACAAAGACTTCTAAAGGCATAGAAAACGGACATCAAATAAATCTTTATAAAAATGTTAGAAATAGTATTGGTGTTTTAGCTGGTGGAGATGGAGATGGAGATGGAAATGATGTCATTATTAAACTTGGAAAAGGAAATGTTTCAATAAACGGCGGATCTGATAATACTGGTATTATTGTTGGTGGAACTAATACTTCAATAGCTGGAACTAAAAGTACAGATGGGAAAGTAACAGGAGATGTTATTACTATTAATGGTGACAACAGAAATGACAGAGGAAACAGAGCAATTTATGCAGGAAATTCTGCTAACAATGAAGTTACTGTAAATGCAGTTGTTTCAACAGATGCTACTAACTCAATAACACTTGTTGCAGATAAAGGAGCAAAAATTACTGTAAATGATAGTGTTACTGGTACAACTCCTACAATAATTAATACTGGTGTTTCAGGAGCACCAACAAAAGCAGGAGTTGAGATAACAGGATCAGAGTTCCATCATGATACAACTCGTGTTAATTCAGACCTTACATCTAAAGACAATGTTGGGGCAGCTTATGCTAGTGGAGGCGGAATAATAAATATTAACCGTACTTCAAGTACAAAACCAACAAGTATTGCTAATATTTCCATAAAAGGTGGAACAGATCAGCAAAGTAAGAAAAAAGTAGGGTTTGGGCTTTTTGCTGATGGAAGTAATTCAAAAATTAATGCCCAATATAACTGGATAAAAGTAGAAGATGGTTCAACTAATGTGGCATCATTAAATAAAGCAGAGATTGACTTGAAAGGTGCGACTGTTGAATATAAAGGTGAAGGATATGCACTTTATACCGATTCTACAAGTAAAACTTCTGGTGCTATTGATATGACTAGTGGTAAGTTAATATTGTCTGGAAAAGCAGTTGGATATGTTAGAGATTTAAATAGTCCACATACATTAACTTTTAGTAATACAGACCTTGAAATAAATTCAGATGATGTTATAGTATCTGATTTAAGAAATACTGGTGGGACAGTTACTGTAGATGTTGAAAATAATCCTTCAAATAGATTAAGAGATCAACTTTTAGGAACAGGTTTAAATCCAGTAACTTCTGCTACAGGTGCTACAAGATATAAATATGCAGTTGTGGATAATGCTCAAATTAACATAAAATCAGCTGTTGATAAAGCAAGTAGTATAACGGATTCAGATAGTGAAGTGTTTTCTAAAAGATTTTTGTATCAAAACTCTAAGATTGATGTAACGGCAGCAGGTTCTGTTAAGGCTGAACTGGATGATATGCAAATGAAGGCGATAGATGTTAATCTTAAAACTCCTGTTGGTCTTGCAGTAACGGCAAGTGCACAGACAAAGGATAATGATACAACAGGAATTAATAATAGCGGTACGGTATCGGCTGATAGAACGGTTGGATCTGATAGAGGTGGAATTGGTCTGTATGTAGATTACGGATATATTAATAATAATGCTGCAGGAACTGTAAATGTTGAAAAAGGGACAGTAAATAATCCAAATGACAAGGCTATTGGAATATTTGGAACAAATAGCACGAAGATAGTTAATGATGGAAAGGTAAATGCTGGAGGTAAAAAATCAATTGGTATTTTAGGGCTTTCTTATAGAATTGACTCAAAAACAGGGCTTGCAATAGATCCAAAAACTGAAACGTATTACGACAATGTGACTACACATTCTGGACATCATCCATTTGGAGTTGTTGATGTTGAAAATGGTGCAACTGGTAAGATTACGATGGATAATGATGGCGCTGTTGGAATGTTTGTGAAGAATAACAGTACTGATAAAGACAGTTTTGGAAGTTATGTTGTAACAAATGTTTCTGACATAAAAACTAAAAATGAAACACGTGGAGTAAATAAAGGTGAAATCACGATTAATGGAAATGACAGTTCAGTTGGAATGGGAGCGAATAACGGTATAATTACTAATGCTAGCAGCGGTAAGATTAATGTTAATGGTACTAAGTCAGCAGGAATGTATGGAACGAATGATTCTGAACTGGTAAATGCTGGGGAAATTAATGTTGCGGCGACTTCTGCTGGAAATGAATCTATTGGAATGTATATTGATGATCAGGTTTCAACTATTGCAAATACTGGAAAGATTAATGTTGGAAAATCTTCTTATGGAATTTACGGAAAAGATGTCAATATGACAGCTGGTGAGATTAATGTGGCTGATGACGGGGTTGGAGTTTATTCGACAGGTCCAAGTGTAAACCTTTCAGGTGGAAAGATTGATGTGGCAAATAATAACTCTGTTGGGGTATATATTGCAGATGACAGCAAGAATCCGCAAGCGACAACAGTTACATCATCTGTTGACATGAAGGTTGGAGATACAGATTCGTTTGGATATTTGATAACGGCTTCAAAGGCTAAGACAGACTTGACAATAAATCCGACAGCAAATCCTGTTCACGTTGGGGAAAAATCAGTGTATGTTTACTCTGGAGCGCCACAAAGCCTGGGCGGAAAGATTGTAAATAAATCAGATATTGTAATGGATAAGAATAATGGATATGGAATTTATTCTTCACAGGATGCTGAAAACTATGGAAATATTGACTTGAGAGCAGGTGTTGGAAATATTGGGGTTTACTCTACACAAGGAAACAGCAAGAACTTCGGAGTAATTACAGTAGGTCCAAGTAATGTGACTAGCAAGCAGTATGGAATCGGAATGGCGACTGGATATTACAATGAAACTACAAAAGTTGCAACAAATGAAGGGACAATAGAAAATCATGGAACAATTAATGTTTCAGATGATAACAGCGTTGGAATGTATGCTGCAGGATCTGGCTCAAAGGCAATTAATAGAGGGACTATTAACCTGAGCGGAAATAATACGACTGGAATGTATATTGACAGATTTGCGACTGGGGAAAATTATGGAACTATTCAGACAACGCCTACTGCAAATGGAGCAGGAATAAAGGGAGTAGTTGTAGCGAATGGAGGAGTAATTAAAAACTACGGAACAATAAATATTGTTGGAAACAAAAATATTGGTGTGTATGCATTCAGAGGAGATGTGACAGATCCGAATTATGTGCCTTATGAAGCGCATGGAACTGGAAACACTTCAACAAGACCTTATGTGGAAGGAACAGCGACTGACCAGAAAGTGACAGGGAAAGCGATTGTAAAAGTTCCGCCTGCATCACTGCCTAGCCCAGTTTCAATTTCAATAGACGGTGTAGATGTGGCGCCAGTAAAAGTTGATACAAACATACCTTCGCCAGAAGCTCCAGAAGTGTTGATAACTGACTTGTCAGGAGTAACAAGACTGAATCTGGAAACAGAAAAGATGGATCATAATCACACACATTCAAATGGGGAAATATCAACTATCGGAATGTATGTTGACACATCAGGAATAAATTACACAAATCCTATCCAAGGATTGAATAATTTATCTGGACTGACAGATGTTGACCTGATAATGGGTACGGAAGTTACTAAATACCTGAATGCAAAAGCGATTCAAATTGGAGATAATATTTTGAAGCCATATAACGATGCATTGGCAAGCGTTGTATCGACAGGGGTTACATTGAATGTAAATTCAGCAAGCCTGACTTGGATAGCACAGCCGGTGGAATCTGGAAACATACATGCTCCGATAAAAAAACAGTATATATGGTAAAAAAATACTGTATACGGATTTTGCAAGCAAAAAAACGATGTTGACACAGAACATTTCCTTGATGGTCTTGAACAAAGATACGGAGTTGAAGATATCCATTCAAGAGAAAAAAACAAATTTTCAATAAAGTTTGAATGACCTAGGAAAAGGTGAACCGCACATATTTGCACAGGCTGTAAATGAAATGAAAGGTTACGAATACTCGAACACTCAGCAAAGAATAAATGCAACTGGAAATGCGCTGGACAAGGAATTTAAATATCTATGGAAGGACTGGAGAAATCCATCTAAGCAAAACAACAAGATAAAAGCGTTTGGAATGAAGGATGAGTACAAGACAAACACAGCCGGAGTAATTGACTATGACAGCAATGCCTGGGGAGTTGCCTATGTTCACGAAGATGAAAAAGTTCAGATGGGTAAATCAAGCGGATGGTATGCAGGAGCAGTTACAAACAGATTCAAGTTCAAGGATCTAGGAAAATCAAGAGAAGACCAGACAATGGTAAAACTTGGAATCTTTAAGACAATGTCGCCAAGAAAAGACTACAACGGAGCACTGCAATGGACAGTTGCAGGAGACATCTTTGGAGGAATTAACAATATGCACCGTAAATACTGGGTTGTAGATGACACATTTGAGGCGAAGTCTACATACAGCTCTTATGGAGCGGCCTTGAAAAATGAATTGGGATACGACATAAGAATGAGCGAAAGAACACATTTACGTCCTTACGGGGCATTAAAGATGGAATACGGAAGATTTAACGACATAAAGGAAAATTCTGGACAAATGCGGCTAGAAGTTAAAGGGAACGACTATTTCTCAGTAAAACCTGAAGCAGGACTTGAATTTAAATATATTCAACCGTTAGCAGTAAGAACTCAGTTATCAGTAGGATTGACAGCGGCCTATGAAAATGAAATTGGCAAGCTGAATAAATTAAACCAGGCAAGAGTAAGATATACAACGGCTGACTGGTATAACTTGAGAAGTGAGAAGGAAGACAGAAGAGGAAACGGTAAATTCGATCTTAACATAGGTGTAGACAACACAAGATTTGGTGTTACGGTAAATGCCGGATATGACACTAAAGGAAACAATGTTAGAGGAGGAATCGGATTCAGGGCTATTTACTAATTCTGGATTGCTTTAAAAACAGAACAATATTAGGATTTTATGGCAAGGGGGAGGGTTTCTCCTTGCCTGTTAAGATTAATAAAGATTTTAGCGTAAATTTTTATAAAAATAGCACAAAAATTCGTGATTAAAAGCGTAGAATAAATTGTGCTATTTTTTATTTATAGAAAAATGATGTAGACTAGCCATAGGTTGTAGAATTTACGGAAATGAGCAATCCTACAAAAAAATAAAAAAACATAGTAATTAATTGAAAAATAATTATGAAATAAATATTGTAAAAAAATTTGTTCCTATTTTTTTAAAAAGGGATTTAGTATTAATTTTTGAATAGGTTCAAGCATACTTTACAAACTTCCAAATTTGAAGTATAATAAAAAAATTAAAGAAAGGTTGATAACACAAAAGAATCTTACTTCTGGCAAAAAAATAAATAAAAAAATGAAAAAAACGATAAAACAAAAAAATAAATGAAATTTTAGAAAAAAATTTTTTTAATATGAGAACAATTAATAAGAGAATAACAAAGGAATCTTTAAATCAGAATAACGAAAAAAACTGAAAAAAATTTATGAATTACTAGGAAAGCCTTGTGAAAATAAGAAAATTGTTCATATTGCAGGGACAAATGGAAAGGGCTCAACAGCAACATTTTTAGAAAATATTTTTTTTGCAGCCGGATATTCGGTTGCTAAATTTACTTCGCCGCATATTTTACGATTTAATGAAAGAATTTTTGGTAAATAAAGAGATGATTTCAGATGAGGATGTTGTGAAATATTGTGAAAGTTTGTTATGAATGTTCTGGAAGAAAATGGATTACAGATAAATTTTTTTGAAATAGCAACTTTCGTAGCCTTGCTTTATTTTAAAGAAAAAAATCCTGATTTCATATTTCTGGAAACTGGGCTAGGCGGAAGATACGATGCCACAAATATTGTGAAGTCAACAATAGCGGCTATAACAAATGTAAGTTTTGACCATGTCGCTCTTTTGGGAAATTCACTTGAAAAAATTGCAGATAGAAAAGCCGGGATTATAAAAAATGGGCAACTTTGTATTTATGCTCAGAATTTGGCTGAACTGGAAGAGGCTGTGAAAAGGGAAACAGATAATTCGGTAAATGTTTTGGAAAAATATAAAGGTTTTCAAGCTGAATTGGATAATCAAAATTATAAAAACAATTGTGAAAATTGTTGAAAATGAAAATTCTAAAGAATCTGGAAATATTGAAAAAAATTAATAATAATAAAAAAATAATTTAGAAAAAAACATTTGTCCTGCCACTTTTTGGAAAAATTTCAAGCAAATAATTTTTTTAATTGCCTATGAGATTGCAAAAATTTATGGAATTAATGACAAAGTTATTCAAAAAGGGGCTTGATGAAATTTCATTGGCTGGACGGTTTGAGATTTTTTTCAAAAAAATCCTGCAACAATTTTAGATGTCGCTCATAATGATGATTCTGTAAAAAGTTTTGACAGAAAAATTTGAACGAACTTTTTAAAGATGATGAAGTGATTTTTTTGTTCTTTCAGTACTCGGAACAAAGGATATTGCAAATATTTTTTTAAAAAGAATCTTGGAAAAAAATTATAAAATTTTTTTATAACTTCCCTAAAAAGAAGTTGCTTATGGGCTATCTGCCGAAGAAATAAAGAAAAAAATCTGGAAAAATTCAAATATTTCTATAAAAAAATATTATTTTTTTGAAGATGATATTTTACAGGCTTATAATCAGGCAAAGGAAATGGTTTTGAAAAAAAGGATAATTCGTATAAGGCGATTGTAGTTTGTGGATCTTTTTTTATGAGATTGCGAAGTTTAAGAAATTATTTTTTTGTAATATTTTTTTCATAAAATAAACTATTAGGCAGGTTTTTTTAATAAATTTGTGGAATAGAAAAATTTTTAAATAATATTATTTAATAGGGGGTTAATGCCCTTATTTTTTTAAATAAATTAAAAAAATTAATAAAAAAATATTATCTCTTTTTATTTTTTTGAAAAAAATATGTTATACTTATAATAGGGAAAAATGTACTTTGATAATAAAAAGTTTAATCTTAAATCTTGCTTAGTGGTCATAAATTTTAGTAGCTAGAAAGAACAGATTATAATTAAAAAAAGAGGAAAAATATGGAAAAAAATATGTTATGTTCAGAGGAAAAGTTGTGGATAAGTGGTATGATTTTGACAAAAGGGCTCATTATCATATTGTGGCTGTGGATAAAAATGGGAAAAAGTATGATTTGGCAGTTAATATCGGGAGTATTTATGAGAAGAAAAATGAGATTATTTCTTCAAATTTGAGGGTATACTACAGGAAAAATTATTTTTGTGAAGAAAGTGTGATTTCTAAGATGCTGTTACAAGAATCTGGAATTACAGAATGTAATAAAGATTTGTGTTTGGATTATGTAAGAATGAAATTGTTTCCACATAATGAAATGATTCAGATGAAGGGATTTGATGAGAAACATGTGTATTTGACGGAGATTATTGAAAAATATGTTGAAAAGGCTAAAAATAATGATAATTATGAGGTATTTGCATTTGGAAGGCTTTATGCTAATGGGAAAGGGCTGCATGATATTCACTTAAATCAGGGGAGTACAGGTAAATTTAAAAAAAATGATGCCAAGTATTCAGATGGAGGATTATTTTTTTAGGAATAGACAGAGTAATAGAATTATAGCCATATTTATTGCATTTGTTACTCAAAAATCCAGATAAAAAGCATTTAAAAAAAGGGGAGTGTGATAAAAAAATGCCTATAAAAAAATAAAAAAACTGATGAAACGAAACTTAAAAATGAAAAAGGGAAGACTTCTGAAATATTTTTTTATTTCACATGAAAAAGGCTAAAAAAATAATAATGAATTTACAGATTATTTGATAGATATTCTATCTAAAAAAACAGATGAAGAGATTTTTGATTTTGAAATAATTACTGTTGAGTTGATGCAGGAGAGCCCTATAACGAAAAGTTATGGTGCGCTTCGTATCTTGTAAATGGTGATACTGCGAGCTGGAGCTTTTGATTTTTTTCAGACTTTGGCTTATTTCACAAGGGGAAAAAGATATTTTATTCAATTATGAAGAATCAGGATAATTTGTCAGAATATATAAATGTATCATTTGAAACAAAAATTAATGACAAACTATTTTGAAAAATGAAAAATTTTGCTTTTTATTTCAGCTTTATGCCTTTGCCAGAAAAAAACGATTCACATGAAATTTTAAATAAAGAAAGTTATAAAATTAATGATAAAACTATTTTTTTAGGGATGATTTTATTGATAATTATAATAAAAAAATTAAATGAATACAAAAGAAAAAAATAGGCTATATAAATAAAAAAATATCCAAAAAAATAACATTTCACTGGTGTACACAATTTCCAAGCAGCATGAAGGAAGTTTGTCCAGCTTTTGTTTAAAAAAATGTATTTTTTTAAATTTAATAAAAAAATTAAAATGATTGTTAAAAAAAGTAACAAAAAAATTCTTCTTAAAGGTTGAAATATTAACAAATATGTTTTTAAAAATATATGTAAATAAATTTTTAAGGAGGCAAAAAAATGAAAAGTTTAAAAAAATGATTTTTTTCTTTAATGTCAAGTTTGTTGATACCAGTAGCGGTAGCTATTAATTTTACAGGATTTGGGCTTGTTAAATTACTGCAAGTGCCAATATTTCTTGATTCAATTGGAACAGTGTTTATCAGCCTTATAGCAGGACCTTGGGTTGGAGTCGTAACAGCTGTTATTACAAGTTTAATTACAGGAAGTTTTTCTCCTGAATATTTTGCATTTATACCAGTGGCGGTAATTATGGCGCTTACTATGGGATTTTTAGCAAGATTTAGAATGAAAAATATTGTAATAAAAACATTAGTTTGTGCATTTTGTCTTGTATTTATTGCGATAGTTGTATCTGCACCAATAATAGTAATGGTTTATGGTGGAAATACTGGAAATTCTACATTTGGAGTAACTGCGTTTTTCTTGGCAACAGGTCAAAATATTTGGACAGCCGTTTTTAGTACGAATTTTATTACAGAAACAACTGACAAAATTATAACAGCAATAGTTGCAATGGCAATAATTAAGGCAATGTCGCCTAGATATTTGATAAAAATTCAAATATGGAGAAAAATTATATAAATAATCAAAAAAAGGATAGAATATAAAAAAATAATAAAAATAAGGAAAAACAAATAAGTTATGAAAAAAAGATTTTTAAAAAAACTTTACCCGCTGACAAAAGTCTATATTTGGCTTTGGCATTGATAATATCAGCATTTATTATTCCAAGTCACATCTATGATTACTCAATGATAATAATTTGTGGAATTATAGTTTCTTTTGAAAAATAAATTAAAAAAATTTACAGTAAAAGAATATTTTTTTAAGTTTATTCTGGCTTTTTACAGCGATATTTATTATTCAAAGCCTTTTTATACCAGCAGGTGAAGTTTGGTTAAAGTTTGGATTTATTTCGGTTTACAAGGAAGGAGTAATGAAGGCTATAGGTTTAACATCTAAACTAACGGCGATTGTAAGTGCTTTAACAATGCTGACTTTAATAACTCCAGTAAAGGACTTTACTCTTGCACTTGAAAAAAAGGGATTAAATCCAAAAGCTGCATTTATTTTAATGCTTACTTTGCAAACGATACCAGAAATGAAAAAGCAGGCAGATGTTATTATGGATTCACAAAAGGCAAGGGGAATTGAAACTGAAGGAAATGTCTTTGTCAGGGCAAAAGCGCTAATTCCCATATTTATTCCACTTGTACTTTCTTCCATTGCAAATACAGAAGAGCGGGCAATTACATTAGAAGCACGTGGATTTTCTGTTGGAGAAAAAAGAACAATATTATACGATATTGAAGAAACAAAAAATGATAAAATAATGAAAGTTATACTGGCTATTTTTATAGTTTTGAGTATTGTTTGGAGGGTTTTATGGGCTATCTTAAATTAGAAAATGTAAACTATAAGTATCCATTGGAAGAAAAAAATACTTTGCAGAATATAAATATCGAAATAAAAAAAGGCGAATTTTTGGGCTGTAATTGGAAAAAAATGGAAGTGGAAAAAAACAACATTTTGCAATATTTTTAAGAAGATTTGTGCCTGATTTTTTTACAAAGGCGAACTAACAGGGAAAATAACTTTAGAAGGCAAGGAACTAAAAGATTATAGCCAAAAGGAAATTGTCCAAAAGATCGGATTCGTTTTTCAAAACCCATTTACCCAAATTAGCGGTGTTAAAAAAATACAGTTTTTGAAGAAATAGCTTTACGGATTGGAAAAATTTAGGAATAGAACGTGAAACAATAATTTCAGAAGTGGAAAAAATATTAAAGCTTCTTGAAATCGAAAAACTTCGTGATAAAAATCCATACAATTTATCTGGCGGTCAAAAGCAAAGAGTCGCCCTTGCCTCAATTATAGCAATGAACCCCGATATTCTCGTTATTGATGAGCCAACTTCACAACTTGACCCAAAAAGGAACGGAAGATATTTTCAAAATTATAAATTTAATGGCAAATGAAGGAAAGACAATAATTCTGGTTGAGCATAAACTTGAACTTATTGCAGAATATGCCGAAAATATCCTTGTCCTTGATGAAGGGGAAATAATTTTGAGTGGAAAAGCGGAAGAAGTTTTAAATAATAAAATTTTGCTGGAAAAGCAAATTGGTATGACACAGTATTCGATAGCTTGCCTATGAACTTGAAAAAAATCAGGAAAAAGTTGAGTTTGAAGAAATTCCTATAACCAAAGAAAAGATATTGAGTTATTGAAAAAAATAAAAAAATTGTTAAGCAAATCTTAAAAAAATATTTATTTAAAAAGGAAAAAAATTATGAAACTAGAAAAATTTGAAAAAAATAGAATCGTTCTTGTAAAAGGCGATATTACCGAATATCCTGCTGATGTGATTGTCAATGCCGCAAATTCTTCCTTGTTTGGAGGCAGTGGTGTTGATGGTGCAATTCATAGAAAAAGGCGGAAAGGAAATAACAGAAGATTGTATGAAAAATACGTGATTCTCAAGGGAAATGCAACGTTGGGGAAAGCTGTTATTACAAGAGCAGGAAATATGCCATTTAAAAAAATGTAATTCATACAGTTGGGCCTGTCTGGCAGTCAGGAAAGAATAATGAAGTAAAAATTATTTGCAGAAAAAAATTGTTAAAAAAAGCCTATATCTCAAGTTTAGAATTGGCTGAAAAAAATAAACTGAACAATATTTCTTTTCCAAATATCTCGACAGGGGTGTATAGATTTCAAAAAGATTTAGCTGCAAAGACGGCTATTAAAAGCTGTGATAGAATATTTGGAGAAAAAAATGATTTTATAGAAAAAGTAAATTTTGTATGTTTTGAAAAATGAAAATTTTTGAGATTTATAGAAAGTTATTGGAAGAGAAAGGGATTTTTATGAAAGAAGGAAACTGAAAAAAATTATAAAAAAATAGACTGGACAATATTTTATTCCAAACCAAGAATACAAATTTTAGGAATTTTAATATTTTTTTGGATATAATGTTGCTTTTTCACAGTAAAAAAAGAAATAGAAAAAAAGGATTTAGCGTATCTTCTGTTTCAACTTCAATAGTCTTATTTATATTATTTATATTGTTAAATGGATTATTTATTTTTTTACTATAAAAAAATAAATTTCCTAACATAGAATTTTATGATGATTATTTTGTTTTTTTAAAAAGAGAAAGTGTATTATGAAAAATTTGAAATATTTTTTTCTTTAAGGATAATAGAGTATTTCAAATGAAGAAGTTTTCTAAAAATTTTGTATAAACCTGATGGTGGTAATTGGAAAAAAAGATAGATGGAAGCGGGTATGATTATGACTTATTTTCAGTCTTTCAAAAAAATATTTTTTTAGAAAAAAATTTTTTCAAAAAGCAGTAGAAAAATATTGAAAATGGTGGAGTTGAGATTTTTTTCCATTTCAAAAATCAAGGTTTTGTGAAAAAAATAAATTTTTTTATTTTCAAGTGAAGAAGGATTACAGGAATTGACTCAGATTTTTTTGAAAAGTTCTCCTAAAAATACAAGTATCGAATAAGTCTGTAACATTTGATAATGAGATTTATGATTGGGAAAAATTATAATATTGAATTTGAAATTGGCACAATTACAGTAAGTGATTTGAAAAAGAATACGATTCTTGAAATTGAAGCTAAAAAAATACAGTAATTTGTCAGGAAATTTTATTAAAAAAATTAATAGAAAATTTTTGATAAAAAAATATCCTAAATTCTATTAGAAAAATAAGAAAAATTTAGAAAGTGAGAAAGGGAAATTTTGATGAAAAAGATGTTTGTCAGGCTTATTAGGAATTATTTTTGTTATTTTTTTGTAATGACAATTGTTTATTGCCTATATTGCCTTTTTTTAAAAATATTTGTTAATAAATACATACCTTTTTTTGAAGCGATGATTTTTTTAGGAATATGTAGTGGCTGGACATATGGATTAAACAGATATGATAAAAAAATTTTGGAAAAATGAAAAGGATAAGAATAAAAAGCAGATTTGCACCAAAAAGAAAAAGAAAGAGCTGTCAAATAAAGAATTGCTGTCAGCCCTTTTTCTCGCATATATTCCAGCAATTATAACAATTTATCTTGGAAATGCGACTGAACTGGCATATTTTATAAGTTCAACTAAGAAAACAAAAATTTACAGCAGAGTTTTTTTATTCGTTAAATGAAATTTTTTTAATCAACAATTTTTTTTACAGAAATTTATTAATAATATCAGTAACTTTTATAATATTTGGGACTTTTTTTAGTTTTAGAGCAGTTACAGAATATATGAAGAAGAAAAAAAGAAGAGCTGGAACAATAGAATAATTATTAAAGATAATTGTTTAATAAAAATTTTTTTAAAGGAGAGGCAATTATGAGTTTTATTACTGTAAAAAAATTTGAATTTTTAAATATCCTAATGGAACTGAAAATGTACTTAATAATGTTTCACTTGAAGTTAAAAAAGGCGAAAAAGTTGCAATTATTGGGCAAAATGGAGCTGGGAAAACGACATTGGTAAAAATGTTAAATGGACTTTTAAAGCCAGTAAGCGGAGATGTGATTGCAGATGACTGGAACACAAAAAGATTACACAGTTGCCAAAATGAGCCGAAAAAGTCGGATATGTTTTTTTCAAAAATCCAATGGATCAAATATTTCACAATAATGTCTATGATGAAATAGCCTTTGGAGCAAAAAAATTAAAAATATTCTCCTGATGAAATAAAAATGGTAGAAAATGCCATAAAATTAACAGAACTTGAAAAAAATATCAAAGGGAAAAATCCATATAACTTGCCATATTCACTGAGAAAATTTGTTACAATAGCCGCAGTAATTGCAATGGGATCAGATGTCATTGTAATGGATGAGCCGACAGCAGGACAGGATTTTAAAGGAATGAAAGTTTTGCATAACTTAATTGATGAACTTCAGAAACAGGGAAAAAAACAATTATTACAATAACTCACGATATGGAATTTGTAGTAAAAAATTTTGACAGGGTAATCGTAATGACAAATGGAGAAGTTATCGCTGATGGAGATAAACGTGATATTTTCTGGCAATTTGACACTTTGGAAAAAAGTATGGTGAAACAGCCGTATATTAGTGATTTGGCTAGGGAAATGGAATTGGATGGGAAAGTTTTAAATGTTACAGAATTTGTGGAAAAATTATTAAAAAAATTTTTCTCAAATTAATAGGTAAAGATTTTTTTATAGTATAATTAAATTGTAAAAAAACAGATATTTGTAGATAGAAAAAAATCGGTTAAACTGCCTTAAAAATACAGGGCAGTTTTTATATTAACGATTTTTTTATATCATAATTCAAATTACAGTTGTCTATTATTTTTTTAAGTCGAGGATAACACACCAAAAAAATAAAAAAATCTTTTTTTCCTTACAGATATTATTTGCAGTTTTTTTGTAAAACTTTAATTACATCATTGTAAAAATTTATTTTAAAAATGTTATTATAAAATAAAAAGATACAAAAAAATTATGAAAAAGGAGAATATTTTTATGTTATATCCAATGAAATTTAAAAAATTTTTTGTGGAAAAAGTGTGGGGTGGACGTGAATTTGAAACAAAATTAGGAATGAAACTGCCTGAAGGCAAGAAAATTGGTGAATCTTGGGAAGTGTCGGCACATCCGCATGGAATGGGTATTGTGGAAAAATGGTGCTTTTAGCTGGGCAAAGGCTGGATGATATTTACAAGGAGTATAAGGGGGAACTTACAGGAAAAAAAGGTTTATGAAAAAAATATCCAAATAAATTTCCGTTACTTATAAAAATATCTTGATGTAAATGACAGACTTTCAATTCAAGTGCATCCAAGTGATGAAGTTGCCTTAAAAAAACATAATGAATTTGGGAAAAGTGAATCTTGGTATATAATGGAGGCAAGTGATGATGCTACTTTAATTTTAGGAATAAAGCCTGGAGTTACGAAGGAAAAAAAATTTTTGGAAAAAAAGTGAAAAAAATGATTTTTGATGGATTATTTGAAGAAAAAAATCTGTAAAAAAAGGGTGATTTTTATTGATATTATGCCAGGAACAGTTCATGCTTCACTAAAAAGGGAGCGTAATTTTTTTGCGGAAATTCAGCAAAAATTCAGATGTCACTTATAGAATTTATGATTTTGACAGAATTGATAAAAATGGGAAGAAAAAGGGAGCTGCATTTGCAGGATTCGGCTGATGTAATTGATTTTTGGAAAGGAAGTGGAAATTAAGAATACTGATTTTGATGAATCTGAAAATGAGAAAGATATTTTTGAGAAAGAATATTATAGAAAAAAAGAATATTATTCGATTGATAAAAATAAGATTTAATGGTTCTTTTGAAGATGTAAATAATGAAAGTATGACAATTTACTCGTTCCTTGAAGGAGAAGGGAAAAATTGTGTGGGGAGAAAAATGAAGAACTTTCGGCTAAAAAGGGTGAAACAATTTTTAATTCCTGCTGGAATTAAGACAAAAAAACTGTTGGGAAGTTTGAGATTTTAAGAACAATAATTTAAATAAATATGGGCAAGGATTCTAGTATTCTTTTAGGCAAAAAAATTAGATGATTTGCCTTGTTTTTTTTAGTGGGAATATGTTATTCTAATATTATACGAATGACATTTTTTTAACAAAAAAATAACAAGAAGTCAAGTATTGAATTTTATAAAAAAAGGAAAAAAAGTGAAAAAGAAGGATTTTATTGTTTGGAATAATGTTGGGAACTTCATCTTGTGGAATTATTAGTGGAGTTGGAAGTGTAGTAGGAGGAACTATAAAGGCTGCTGGTGGAGTTACAGGAGCAGTTATTGGAACAACTGGGAAATTAATTGGAGGTATTATAGGCGGAAGTAATGGAGAAATTAAAAGTCTAAAAAAATACAAAAATATAAATTTTTCAGATGCAGAAGTGGAAATAACTGGTGGAAAGACCATTGTTACAGGAATTTTGACACATAATGGAGTGACTAAAAAAAATTTGACCATTGAAATTCCATGTTTTGATAAAAATGGAGCGAAAGTAGGAGATGCTGTAGATAATATCAGTTCACTTGCAAAAAAATGAAAAAAATGGGAATTTCAGGCGATTCTTAATACGAATGAAACAAAAACTTGTAAATTGAAGGATACGTATATTTATGAGGGAAATACAAATATGATTATCGAAGGCAATGATGAAGATAATGACAATATTAATAATGTTGAAGAAAAAAATAAAAATAGGAGGGAATAAATGATAGGAATTATTGGGGCAGTGGTTGAAGAGGCTGAAGCGATAAAAAAGGAAATTAAGGAAATTAAGGAAACTGTGATAAGCGGAATATCTTTTTTTACTGGGAAATTTAACGATAGGGATGTTGTTTTTGTACAATCTGGAATTGGGAAGGTAAATGCTGCGATTACAGCGACTTTATTAATTGAAAAATTTAAAGTGAGTGAAGTGATCTTTTCTGGAGTGGCTGGGTCATTGGATGAAAGATTGAAAGTTGGGGATGTTGTTATAGGGCGTGACATTGTTCAGCACGATGTTGATGCTACAGCATTTGGATATAAAATGGGACAGATTCCGCAAATGAAGGAATGGGCTTTTGAATCGGATAAGGAACTGGTTGAAAAGGCTGGAAATATAAATGATTTTGATCATCGCATATTTTTTGGAAGAATTCTGACAGGAGATCAGTTTGTAAGTAAAAAGGATGTGAAGATTCGTCTTGGGAAGGATTTTGAAGCGCTTTGCGTGGATATGGAAAGTGGTGCTGTGGCTCAAGTCTGCACAAGATTAGGCGTGAAATTTTTAATAATTCGTTCAATTTCTGATTCAATTACAGATGAGTCTGATATGGAATATGAGACTTTTGTAAAATTGGCAGCAAAAAATTCTACCAGAATATTAAAAAGAGATTACTTTATAATATAAAAAAATAGAATGTTTTAAAAATAGGAAGTTGAAAAAAAGTTATTTAATGCTTGCAAAAAAATTTGTTTGTATAATAAAAGTTAAGATTTTTTTGTAAAAAAAGTAAATAAAAAAATAAGGAAATGAAGGGAGAAAAAAATATGAGTTTTCGATTAAATCCGTTTAAAGTTATGAGAGCTGTGGGAATTGTTGCAATTGTGGTTTATGGAGCGGTGCTTGTTACGGGATATAAAAAAAGTCAAAGGTAAATACGACTGAGAATATTACAAAGGATATGAAAGTGAGAAATAAGAACTTTTTATAATTCAAAGGATTATAAAAAAATAATCTGACTTTGCCAAAGCAAGTTGTGGAAAATAACAATGAAACAGTTGCAAAGGAGATGGAGCAGGCTAAACCGGCAGAAACTGTAGATTTACAAAAGAATTCTGCAAATTCTAATAAACAGAAGACTGATGCAAAAGCAGCAGATGAAGCTAAAAAAAAGGAAGAGCAGGCAAAATTAGAAGCGCAAAAATCGGAAATGCAAAAAGCGGCTCAACAAAAAGCGGCTGAGCAAAAACGTCAGGAAGAGGCAAAACTTGCAGCCAGACAAGCCGAAATAAAAAAACAGCAGCAAATAGAAGCGGCAAGAAAGGAACAGGCAGCGGCACAGGCAAGAGCAGAAGCGGCAAGACAACGTGCAAAAGAAGAGGCAGCTAAAAAAGCCAAAGAGGAAGCGGCAAAAAGAGCTAGAGAAAATGCAAAAAAACATCAAGGGCCTAAAAAAATACATTCAAGTGGCTTCAGTAACAACAGAAGCTTTCAGCAAGAGGAATAGCAAAAAAAGACTTGGTGGAAACTTTTATTATAAAAAAACGACTGTAAACGGTAAAAACAGTTTATGTAGTAATGTCAAATATGACAGACAATCCTAATACATTAAAAAGCTATGGAAAAATCAAGCAAAAAGAGCAGGTGGCGGTTATATGATCCGTTCAGTTGGAAAAATAGTCAGAATAAAAAGTTTTTGAAAAATAAAAAAATAAACTTAAAGAATGGAATAAAAATAAATTTATGAATAAAAAAATTATAAAGGAAACATTATACCAAAAGAGATTGTAGAAGAAGTAAAGATTGCTAAAAAGTATCATTTTGACGGCACATGTTAATCCTGATGGAGATAGCGCTCGGTTCAATTTTTGGCATTTTATTTTATGATAAATGAATATTGCCAAAAAAATAATATTGAAAAAGGATGTAAAAATTATTATTGATGACAAACTTCCTAAATATATGCGACATTTTGAAGATACAAAGTTAATTTGGAATTACGAAAAAAATTTTGTGATGAATTTAATAAAGATGCTCAAAAATAGTAAAAAAATTTGATTTGTTTATAAGTTTAGATTGTGCAAATGAGGAAAGATATGGAAAGTCTGTAGAAATAAAAGAAATTAAGTAAAAAGTCAATCAATATTGATCATCATGTAAGCAATACTGAACATGCTGATTTTTAACTATGTGGAAGATATTTGCAGCACAAGTGAACTTCTGTATCAATTTTTTTAGAAATTTTTTTGATATTGGATTGACAAAAAAATTGCTGAGTATATGTATCTTGGAATAATTAATGATACTGGAAACTTTAGGCATGACAATGTTACAGAACATACTTTTTCTTGTTTGTTCAAAATTAATTGGAGCAGGTGTGAATAATCACAAAATTGCCAATATTATTTTTTTGAAGTTAGTGAAAAAAAGGTTGAATTAATTGGTGAAGTTTATAAAAAAATAAAAAAATTAATGAAAAAAATATAAGTTTGCCAGTTATTATTTGACACAGGAAAAAAATGAAGGAACTGGGAATTGAAAAAGGATGATACAGATGGTACGGCGGAAATGCTTTTGAGAATTGAAGGAATGGAAATTTCTCTGTTTGTAAGAGAAAAATATTGATGGTTCTCTAAAGGGAAGTTTTCGTGCAAATGATAAATATGATGTAAATAAAAATAGCTTCAATTTTTTTGGTGGCGGAGGACATATAAAAAGCCGCTGGATTTAAGACAGATTTATCTTTTTGAGAAAATTTTAGAAAAAAACATATAAGGAATTAGAAAAAAATAAATTTAAATAAAAAAATTTTTAATTTGAGGATTTGAGGAAAGGAGAGTTCAATGGTTGATTTTAATATGTTTAATTATCTAAAAAAATAAAAGGGCTTCTCAAATAATCAGCTTTGCAGCGAATTTTTCAAGAAATTGAGAAGGCTAATCAAAAATATTAATGAAATTTTGGAAAATAATCCAGATGCTGTTTTTGAAAAAAATAGAATATAAATATTTGGATAAGGAAAAAAAGCAATTACAATTTGAAATTAAAAATAGAGGTTGTGGATAAATAGTGAAAAAAATAAAATAAAAAAAGAATAGCAGTAACTTTTATGTTTGGGAGTAATGGTAAGCTGTTCATCGGTTGGTAAAAGAACAGTTCCAGATTCAGCAGTCGTTTCAAGAGATGTAGTTGTAAATAATAGTATTGCTGAAATAAAGAAAAAAATTTAGTGAAGATATAAAAATCAGAAAAATGTTGGGCTTTATAAAAAGGGATTTAGAAACTGGAAGGTAATTTTATATGGCGAACAGGCATATTATCAGGTATTTGTAACAGAAGACGGTAAAATTGTCTCTAGTGAAAGATTTGAATATAAATAATATTTTTAGCAAGTATTCTAAAGAAAGGGGGCAAGACCCCCTGTGGAAACAAAAAAATTAAGTTATTGAACAGGTCTTATTTATTAATGAGTTCCATTTTTTTATTTATATGAAGTTAAAACTTTTTACTAAATCTTATTAAAAAAAGAAATTTATATTTTCTTTAAATTTTTTTATTTGTTATTATTTTCATTATTATCTTCAATTTTTGAAGATTCTAAATTGTTGAAGACATTAATTAAGTTTGTCTGAATCAACATCATAGTAGATGTCATCATTAAAAATAATTATTTTCTTCTATATTAGAATTTTCTATTTTTTTCCAATTTCCTGATCAGCATTATTAGATTTTTTTGTGATATTTTTTTAGAATATTTTTGAGAAATATTATCGGCACTTTCTTCGTTATTTTTGAACATAAGGGCTTTTGATTTTTGAGATTTTCTCTTTTTTTCTCCTTTTTGGCTTCTTTATTTTCATCAGCATCATTAATTATGAAAAATCGAGTCAAAAAAATTACAAAGAAGTCATTAATTGCAGAACTTTCCTTTTCTGTTTTTTTAACATAAGAATAGTACCTTCTAATAAAAGCAATTAAAAATCCTTGCTATTGTTTCAGGGACAATCTTATCATATTTTTTTCAGGAAAAAGCATATTTTAATGTTGTTATAAAAAAATGAAAAATCTAAGTTCGATTTTTTTGTATGATTTTACAAGCTCCTCACGGATATTTTTTTGTTAATATCAGATAGTTCAAGAGCTAGATTTCCAAGCGGACTTCCTCCGTGAAATTTGTTATTTTTCAATGTTTTTCAAAATATTTTTTTCAAAAAAATAGTGAAATTTTTTTGAATTGACAAGTCATCTACATTATTGTTGAAAAAAATTTATAAGATTTTTCAGTATGATATTTTTATAACAGCAATAAGAAGTTCTTCCTTGCTGGAAAAAAATTTATAGAAAAATATCATTAGGCATTTCACAAGCCTTAAAAAAATATCGGTTAATTCCGTGTTTTTTTGTAGCCTTTGTAATAAAAAAAGCTTTTGCACTTTGCTGTATTATAAAAATTTTTTTGCTATATTTTTTTAGTCATTAAATTTACCTCTTTACAGTATTTTTGTATATATTTTTATAATTTAATTTGAGGATTGTCAATAAAAAAATAATTAAAAAAACTATAAATAAATAAAAGGATGTGATTTTATGAAATACAATTTTGATGAAATTATTGACAGAAAGAGCAATCATTCTGTAAAATACAATGAACTTATGAGAAAATTTGGAGTAGATGATGTAATTCCGCTTTGGATTGCAGATATGGACTTTAAGACAGCGCAGCCCATAATTGATGCTCTTGAAAAAAAAGCTCAGCACGGAATTTTTGGATATGTTTACCGTCCTGACGAATATTTTTGAGTCATTTATAAATTGGCAAAAAAGAAGATTCGGATGGGAACCAAGAAAAGAACTGCTTAGTTTTAGTATTGGAGTTGTTCCGACATTAGGATCATTAATACAGCTTTTTTCTGAAAAAGGTGACAAAATCTTAATACAGACGCCTGTTTATTCAGAATTTTTATGATATTAGTGAAGATAATGCAAGAATTATTATCGAAAAATAAATTTATTGAAAAGAAAATGGAGAATACTCGCTTGATTTGGAAGATTTGGAAAATAAATTAAAAGAAAATCCAAAATTATTTATTTTCTGTAATCCTCACAATCCTTTAGGACATGTGTGGACACATGAAGAATTAGAAGCAATTGGGAATTTGTGCATAAAATATAAAGTTCTTGTAATTTCAGATGAAATTCACGCTGACTTGACATTGTGGGATAACAAGCATATTCCAATGGCAAGTGTTTCTGAAGAAATTAGACAAAATACGATAACTTGTACTTCGACAGGAAAAGCCTTTAACCTTGCTGGTCTTCAAAGTGCCACAATAGTTTTCAATAATTTGGAAGTAAAAGCCAAATTTGACAGATTTTGGAAGGATTTGGAAGTTCATAGAAATAATCCATTTAATTTGGTTGCTACAATTGCGGCCTATTCTGATGGTGGGGAGGAATATTTAAAACAATTAAAGAAATATTTGGAAAAATAATATTTTATTTTTTTAAATAATTTCTTTAAGAAATATATTCCAGAAATTACGCCAAATATTCCGCAAGCAACATATTTAGTATGGCTAGACTGCAGAAAAATTATGTGAAAAGTTTGGATTTAATCAGGAACAGGCTTGAAAAAAATTTATGCTGACAAAAGGCAAAATTGGGATTAAATGAAGGGCGAGTATATCAAAGGGGATTAGAAGGATTTATGAGATTAAATACAGACTTTGTCCCTAGAGCAGTTTTAGAAAAAAAGCGTTAAATCAGTTAAAAGATGCAATTTCAAATGAAAAATAAAAAAATTAAAAATAAAAATAATTTTATTAATAATTACATACACCTACACCTTAATAAGTAACTACAAAGGAATAATTAAGTAATTTCTATTTATTAGCCTGTATAATTACAACATACAATTATGACAATACATGAAAAATTATAAAAAAACCGATTGTTATGATGGAATAGAAACGAAAAAAAGTAAATATATGGACAATTTTATAGTTGTTGCCACTTATAAAGTAAAGGAGGTGTACGTAATTTATGGCAAACATTAAGGAAATTTATTTGGCTGGAGGTTGTTTCTGGGGTGTGGAAAAGTTTTTTAAAATGGCTCCAGGTGTTATTAAAACATCAGTTGGCTATGCAAATGGACAAACTCTAGATACTAATTATGATATTCTAAAAATGACTGATCACGTTGAAACTGTGCATATAACGTACGATGCAGATCAAGTATCTCTAAATCAGCTTCTCAACTATTATTTCTCAATAATTGACCCGACAAGTATTAATAGACAGGGACTTGATGAAGGTCGACAATATAGAACTGGAATTTATTATGTGGATAAAGATGAATTAAATACAATAAGGACAAGGGTAGAAAATGAGCAGAACAGATATTCAAGAGAAATTCAAGTAGAAGTTAGGCCGTTAAAACATTATATCCTAGCTGAAGAATACCATCAAAATTATTTAGATAAGAATCCTAATGGATACTGTCATCTGGATCTTGAAAATGCTATAAAAAAATTTTTTTCAAAGGAATAAAAATAAGAGTATAAAATAATAAGTCGGGAAATCCCGACTTTTTGCTTTGATTTTTATCTATTTTCCATTAGAATAATGGATTTATTATGAATTTTATTTTTTTAAATTTAAGTATTAATTGCTATTACTTGAATTACCTGAATTTGATTTATTAGAATTTATAATATCTTTACTTAAAAACAGAATATAAAAGATTTACATATCTCTTGGCTGCGTGAGGTTTTGGATGTGTTCCATCCTTGTAAAAATATTGCTGTTTTCCTTTTGAATATGAATACCAGTCGATTACTTTTATATTTGGATTTTCAGAACTTACTTTTTTAATTTCTGCATTAACGCTATCTTGCCAAGGATCAGGCATAACTGTATTTATAAAGTAAACATCATGACCTTGCAACGTTTGTAAAACAGATTTCATATCCTTTTCAAAAATTGTACCATTTGTACCAAGAGCAATAACGACTATTTTTTTCAATTTTCCATTTTGAGCAAAATTCTTTAACATGTTTGGCAATTCATAAAATTGGCGACCGACTTTTGTTTCTATAATGGCATTTGGATATTTTTTCTTCAAATCAAATTTTGTCATATGAAGTACAGAATCTCCAATAAACAATATTTCCCTTTCATCGTTTGGATATTTTTTCAAAATTTCATCTTGAATTTTAGATTCCGCTTCAATACTTTTTGAAGGTGTATTTAAAGCCGCCAGCAATTTATCTATTGTCAGTTCTTCATTTTGGGAATTTTGTACTGCTGCAGAAGCAGTATTTGATGGAGTTTCCTTTTTATTTCCTTCAGTGGCTGGAGTCTCCAAAGCTTTTTGCACTTCCTTCATTTCTTCCAGATCTTTATTTTCATAAACTGGAGAATATACTAAAATTGCAAGAATAGCGGCTAAAACTGGATAGCTCGCATAATTTATAGCTTTCTCATATTTCTTGCTATTTTTTTCAAGCAGAATATAGCATAGTTCTGAAATTACAATTAGAATAACAACTTGAATGAAAAATTTCTGCATATTTGAAAGTTTTGCCCATTTAAAATATTCACGTGTAAATATCATGATAGGGTATTGCCATAAATAGTACTGATACTGATGCTGTCCTAATCTTATAATTGGATTAAAAATTTTTGGATGTTTTGAAAGACTGAATTTCTGTAATTCTGGCTTTGAAAATAGCAAGATTGTAAATCCAATTAAAATACTGGCTAAAAACATCAATCCGTAATAGTTATAGGCATTTCTGTAATCTATTCCAAAAGAAAAGAAAATAAGAGATGCTAAACCAAGTATTCCTAAAATAAATACAATTTTCTTCTCGATTTTATTTGTGATTTCCCTATTTGCATAAAAACAAGCTATTCCAGCAGGAATGAAAAATGCAAATGCACGAGTGTCGGTTCCATAATATATTCTTGAAAAATCTGCTCCTTCTGGAGAATTTGAAGTTACATAAAAATACATAAGCCATCATTAAACCTGAAGCTGTCCCAATTACCAAAAAGAACAATACCGATTATGTTATTTTTTTAATTTAAGTTTTTTTCAATCCTTGAATTAAAAATTGGAAAAAAATACATACATTTGGGTCAAGAAGGATAATGCCCAAACATGAGTAAGCGGTAAAAATAATTCCAAAAGCTATCAAAATAGGACATTTTTGAAAAAAATTTGATAAATATTATTTAGTCCTAATATTGAAAAATAATGCGCTGTATTTATACTTTATCTTCAAGTCCATTATTTACGAAATATAATGCTATAGTTGAAATTAAGATAACAATTAAAAGGCTTGGGTAAATCTTTTTAATCTTCGATTAATTACAGAAAAATATTGAAAAAAATCTCTTGAAAGCAGACCGCCAGTTACCAAATATCCGCTTAATGCAAAAAAATATAACAACTCCAATATAAGTTCCCTTGTAGGAAAACCAGTGATAGACACAAATAAGAACAAGTGCAACTGCCCTTAATATGTCAAGACTTTGTATTCTTTGTTTTTTTCATAAATAAAAAAATTCCTTTCTTTTTTTCTTTCTTTAAATATAATTTATTTGATTTATATAATATTAAAAATTTTTAGTGCTAAAAAAATTAATATTGAAAAAAACTACCTTAAAACAAACATTAGAAATTGTTAAATCTATTTTTTTGTGATAGACTCAACTATTTAAGTTTGAAATTAAAAGCAGTTTTTTTGAAATTTTTGTAATTAAATTATGAATATTTTGGAATTATGAAATTAATAGTTTTTTTATTGTATCTTTTTGTTAAATTTCTCAAATCTATTATTTTTTTTCACTATTTCCATCATTATTTTGTGGATTTGAAGAATTATTTTTTTCAAAGAATCATTATTTTTTTGTATCCTTATTTTCTTCTTCTTTATTTTCTTCAAGATAATGTTTTTTTAATTTCATTTGTTAAAAAAAGTCTGCATAATATCTTTGTCCTTTATCATTTGGATGAGTTCTGTCCTTGTAAAAAAATATTGATTTTTACCTTTTGCGTAAGAATACCAGTCTATAAGATAGGCATTTGGATATTGAGCAACTTTTTCCTTAAGTTTTTTGTTTACTTCCTGTTCCCATGGATCTTTATGTGCAGTATTCATAAAGAATACATCTTTCCCATTTGCCATTTTCATAACATAGTCAAAAATCTTTATCTGTAAATTTTTCCATTTGTTCCAAGGTGAACAACTAACGTAGTTTTTAACTTTCCATTTTCAACTAATTTTTGTAACAATTCCTGGAAGTGTTGAAAATTGACGTGAAATTTTTGTGTCAAAATATGGATTTTTAAAATTAGGAGCAATATACTGCTTACTGCTGTCCATTATTGAATCTCCTACAAATACAATATCTTCTGGAACTTCGCCAGCAACAATAATTCCAGAACCAAAAAATTAATACAACTAGCATAAATAAACATTTTTTTCATAAAATTTCTCCCTTTTTATATTTTTAAATTATAAGTTATTATAAAAATATAATTTTACTTTTTGTCAAATATTTCAAAAAAATTTAGATTTCATTAATTATTATTTTTAGAAAAAAACTGAAGATAAAAAAAGAAGAGGCTAACCTTTAATAAAGTTACCATTTAAAGATAGCCTCTCTACTTAAATTAATTATTTAGTTTTTCCAAATTTCATCTTCATATTGTGCAATTGTTCTGTCTGATGAGAAGAACCCTGCTTTTTGCCATATTGTTTATTACTTTTTTTGTACCACAAGTCTTTGTTTTCATAATCTTTAAACATTCTTTCCTTTGTATTGCAGTAATCTGCAAAAGTCAATTAAAGTCATAAACCAGTCTTTATTTATTAATTCATTTTGAAGTCTTTCCAATCTTTCTTTGTTTCCAACTTTAATTAATTCATCTGAAGTTATGAAATCAACTACTTCTTTAATTCCTTCTTGTTCATAGTAATCTTTTTGAAACATAACCTGAAGTTTCATATAATTTTATTATTTCATCACTTTGTTTTCCAAAAAAATATAAATATTTTTCATCGCCTACAAGGTCATGGATTTCCACATTTGCCCCATCCATTGTTCCAAGTGTCAATGCTCCATTTAGCATGAATTTCATATTTCCAGTTCCGCTGGCTTCTTTTGAAGCAAGAGAAATTTGTTCTGAAATATCAGTTGCTGGAATGATTTTTTTCAGCTAATCCTACATTATAGTTTTCAACTAGGTAAACATTTAAGTATTTATTTACTTCTGGATCGTTGTTTATAATTTCTGATAGACAAAGTATCAAGTGGATTATGTCTTGGGCAATGACGTAGGCTGGTGCAGACTTTTTCCACCAAATAATACTGTTATTTTTTTGTTTCAGGCAATTTTCCATTTTTTTAATATCTAAATATTTTTTTAATTACATATAAAGCGTTCATTTGTTGACGTTTATATTCGTGGAATCTTTTTAATTTGAGTATCAATGATACTGTTTTTCATCTATAATGATTCCTTGTGTATGTTTTAAGTATTTTTTTCAATTTAATTTTATTTTTCGTGTTTAATTTGTGCTAATTTTTTTCATACACATTTTTTTGTCATCTACAAATTTCAAAAAGTTCCTTTAATTGTTCAGCATCTTTTAAAATAATCTGTACCAATTAATTCTTTGAAGTAATCAGCCAAGTCTTCATTACAGCTTTTCAAGCCATCTTCTAAATGTAATTCCATTTGTTTTATTATTGAATTTTTTTCAGGATAAATTTCATAGAAATCCTTAAGTTCACTATTTTTTTCAATATTTCAGTATGCAAATAAGCAACTCCATTTACACTTGAAGAAAAGTGAATATCCATATTTGCCATGTGAACTCTATTTTGATCATCTATAATTTGTACCTTTTTATTTGAATATTTAGTTTTTATAATCTTATCCAGTTTTTTTATAATTTCAACAATATTTGGCACAACTTCTTCCAAATAATCTAAAGGCCATTTTTCCAATGCTTCTGCCAAAATTGTATGATTTGTGTATCCAGTCATTTTTGTTACAATTTCCACTGCTTCATCAAAAGAAATATTATGTTCTTCAGTCATGATACGAATTAATTCAGGAATTACCATACTTGGATGTGTATCATTAATTTGAACAAAAGCATAATCTGCTAAATCATGAATGTTGCTTCCTTTTTCAGTTGCTTCAGCAATAATTAATCTTGCAGCATTTGATACCATGAAATATTGTTGATAGATACGTAGCAATTCCCCTTTTTTTGTACTGTCATCAGGGATATAGGAATAATGTCAGATTTTTCTTCAATATTTTTCCTCATCGAATGATATTCCATTTTCTATCAAGTTGTAGTCAATGCTTTCAATATCAAACAAATTTCAAATAATTTTTTTTGTATCTCTTTTCGTATCCTAAAATATCAATTTTTTTTTAATTTTTGAATGTAAACTGAAGTTTTTTTGAATTTCACATCATATCCAATATTTGTATCTCTTAACCAGCTTTCATCTTCTATCCAGTAGTTTGGTTCAGCTTTTTTTGCTCATTGTTCTTGAAAAACTTGCTTAAACAGTCCGCAGTGATAGTTAAGTCCAACTCCTTCTCCATTGATTCCTAAAGTTGACATTGAATCAACAAAGCATGAAGCAAGTCTTCCAAGTCCACCATTTCCCAATGAAGGTTCTGTTTCAACTTCTTCCACGTGGCTTAAATTTTTTTCCCTGCAGCCTTCAATTCATCTCTAACTTCTTTATAAATTCCCAAGTTAATCAAGTTGTTTGATAATAATTTTCCAATTAGAAATTCTGCAGAAATATAGTATATTTTCTTTTTAGATTCATTTTTAGTTTTTTTCATCTGCTCTTTCTTTAATATATTCAAGCAACTTATAGTAAATTTCTTGATTTGTCATTTCACTTAATTGCTTTTTCATTTTTTTTTATTTAAAAAAATCTGTAAATTTATAACTCACTGTCTTAAATTGTCTCCTTTTTAAATTTTATTTTTTTATTTTATAATATTTTTTTATATCATTTAAACTGCTTCAAAATTGGAAAAACTAAAATTAATGAACCTATAGTTTGAGTATCCATTCATAATTTTTTTGTATCCAATTTTAAAGTTGTTTTACTATGTTAATCCTATTATATAACTATTTTTTTTAATTTGTCAAGACATTTACGTAAATGTAAACAAAAGGCTTAAAAATATGACTTAATAGGTATCTTTACAAAAAATTTTTTTTAAAAATATCAAAAATAAAAAAACCCAGAAAAAAATTTCTGAGTCTTATAGGCTTTGGTATAAGCCGGATTCTGTATTAGTTAATCATTTATCTAAATCAATAATTGCTTATGGATTTTTAGCGAGCTACCAATCAAGCCAAGACGGGCCGTCTCTTAACAGCTTTCTGCTTGCCCTTGCTTTGAGAGGGGTTTACCTAGCTGATTTAATCTCTTAAATCACTGGTAGTCTCTTACACCACCTTTTTCACCCTTACCTGAAAAAAATCAGGCGGTTTCTTTTCTGTGGCACTTTCCTTAGGATTTCTCCCAGCAGCCGTTAACTGCCTCTCTTGCCCTGCAAAGTCCAGACTTTCCTCTTAAAAAAATTTTTTTGTTCTAAAAAAATTCTCAAGCGATTAACTCCAAAACCTGAATTTATATTACCATTTTTTTGTTATATTTGTCAATTTATTCTTTTTATTTTATTTACTCAGAAAGAATTTGAAGAAACATAAATTTTTTTATCAGTTATATTGAAAAAAATAGTGGCAGAAAAAAATTAAAAAAATTTGAAATATTTTTCTTGCTTGTGATATAATAAGACAGGTTTTAATAATTAGAAAAAAATTTTGAGGTGATTATAAAAATGAAAAAATTAACATTATTTTTTATGGCATTGCTTGTATTTAATGTGTCATTTGCAAAGGAAAAGGAAAAGATTGATACGACTTTTACATTTCAAGGGTATTCTCCAACATCAAGCAGCAGTATAAGGGTCAGTCCTAGAACAAAAATTACGAAGAACTCAAAAATTTCTTATCCATCGTTTATAGGTGGCGCAAATTCTGATATTGTTAAGAATATGAATGCAATTATGGAAAACTTTATTTCAAGATATAAATCCACAAAGCATGTATCATATAGTACTTCTTATGAAGTTACAGCGGAAAATAGTTTATTTTTAAGCGTTTTGTTTACAATTAACTTAACAGATAACGATACAGGACAAAAGACAGTTCTTCATAATGCAATATCTTATAACTTAAAAAGTGGTAAACAATTGCAACTTAAAGATTTATTTGTAGATGGATTTAATAGTGAACTGACAGATGTTGTAAATTCAAGATTTAAACAGTTTGGACTTCCACAAATTGATAAACTTGATGATATTGACAGACAACAAAGTTTTCTATTTGGAAAAACGATGCTCTTGTCTTGATTTTTCAATAAAGGAGAAGCTTCTAACTTTGCTGATGGAGAAGTTTATATTCCATTCTTGCTTACAGACTTGATTGGTCTTTTGCGATAATTTACATAGAAAATATATAAAAAATACACTAAAAAAATAATTTATTTTAATTACGTTAGTGTATTTTTTTATATTTTTTTGTATATAAACTTGACTTTTTAATTAACTTTATGGTATTATTAATTAATTTCTAATCAAAAAGAATTTTTGACATATAATGATTTTTTTTGTATCTTATTTTTTTCGAATCTTTTTCAGTTAATAAATCGAATAAATTATTAATATTCAGAGCTTGAATAGAAAAAGAACTGAGCAAAAAAACAGAATTTATTAATTGAGAAAAAAACAATATCAAGAAAGGATAGTTGGGAATAAATTAATATTAACAGGAGTCAAAAATTTCAAATATGAAAAAAATATTGAATAAAAGAATTTAGTAGGCATAGAATATATTTTGATGGAGATTTTGAATATAAAAAAATAAGTTAGATGAATTAGAACAGGGTGGAAAAATATAGATCTGAAATCCTTCATTGAAAAACAAATGAAACAGAAATTCAAAAATCTTTGAAATAAAAAAATAACATATTTCCAACAACATAGAAATATAAATGATACTATTCAAAAAGTTGAGAGAAAAGGGTTGGAAAATAAAATGAGAAAAATTAAAATATATTTTTGTTATTTGTAATACTAATATTTGGATTGAATTCTTGTCTAACTACATTGGTAGGTTGGGGAATATGTGCTGAATATGGTTGTACTCGTGATAGAACAGAAAAAGATGTAGATGGATTAAATATTTTTTTACAAAAAAATAACCCTTTAAAAAGTTAAAAAAATTATTTTTGAATCCATAAAGAAAAAGAGAATTAATAAAAATTAAAGTCAAAGGTAATAATGAAAGCTTTTTTTACTGTTACTTTACCTAAAAAATTTTATATTGAAGAAAAATAAGTGATGGTTATTATTTATATGATAAAGAAAAAAATATAGGTTTTTCAATAACTGATTCAAAAGATGAAAGAATAGCGTTTGAAGAATTGTACAACAGTGCAAAAAACAAGAAAAATTATAAACTTCTAAATACTTATGAATATAAATTTTTAAATACCTATAAAGGAGTTTTTACATTTATAATTGACGGAAAAATACACTTACAAAAATGAAAAAAATTTCAGAACATTACTATGCATATTATGAACAAGAATTACAAGAAGAAACACAGGAGATATATGATTATCTTATTGAAAAATTTATAAAATCAATCTTTTTTAAAAAATTAGATTTTAGTCAATCTAATATAATATAATTAGTTCAGAAGCATTATAAAGAACAAAAAAATCAGCCGAATTTCTATTCGGCTTTTTTTTATATGCTTGATTGGGAACTGTATAAATTTATACTTAACCTTAAAGATTGTATTTTATTTTGTAGCTTTTTCTATAATAATTTGTCGATTATAAGTATCCATTTTAGCTTTTTGCTCCTATTGGAACAGTTATAAAAGGTCTTACGTGTCCAGACTTGAAGTTTTTTATGATTGGGATATTTAATTTTCCAAAATTGTCATAGAATACTTCGTCAATTGTCATGTCTGTAGGATCAGCCTGTTTTGGGTTTTTAAAGTCACCAAGTATGATTCCTTGTAATTTGTCAAATTTTCCAGCGAGTCTAAGCTGCTGTAACATTCTATCTATACGGTAGCTTGCTTCATTTGTTTCTTCCAGAAAAAGTATTTTTCCATCTGTATTAATTTCGTGATCCGTTCCAAGCGTTGCAACTACTAAGGATAAATTTCCGCCAGTAATTTTTCCGCTTCCACGTCCATTTTTCATGATTGAATATGTATCATCAAAATCTAGCAAGTTGTATGATTCATTGCTCATAAACGCTTTGTTAAAAGCATTTTCTGTAACAGGAGGAATGTTTTTTAAGTTATCAGCCATAGGTCCTTGAAATGTCACAAGTCCTGTTTTTTCATTAATTGCCAAAAGTAATGTTGTGTTATCACTAAATCCTGAGATGATTTTAGGATTTTTTTTAATCGTATCGTAATTTAATTTATCTACGATTCTGATTCCGCCATATCCTCCACGTACAGCGAAAATAGCCTTGATATTAGGGTTAGCAAACATATCGTTTATATCCTTTGCCCTCACATTGTCAGTTCCTCCAAATCCATACCATTTTGAATAAAATGATTGACCATAGACAACATTGAATCCTCTGCTTTTTAAATATTCCACTTCTGCATTGCTGTTTTTCGTTAGTGTAGTTTGCAGGTGCGATTAAACCGATTGTGTCGCCAGGTTTTTAGGCCTTCTGGAATAATAATTTCATTTTCTGTGGTATTTTTGCTGTTTTGGTAACTTGCGGCATTTCTTATTCTTGTGCTTGTTTCTGAAGATTTTGATGATTTGTATGCAGCGGCATTTAATGTAAGGCTGGCTATGGCTAATACTGCTATTAATAATAATTTATTTGCTTTAATTGTTCTCACATCCTTTAAATTTTTAATTTCTTAGATTATTTAAAAAAACAGGCAATTTATCTTAACTGGTAAAAGTTAGAGATACATTGCCTTTACAATCATTATTTCAATTGTTTATTATTTCATTGCTTGAACTTGTTTTAAAACTTCTGCTGCTCCATTTACTTTGTTATTTACAGCTTCTTGTAAAATTTTGATTGCTTCGGCTTTTTTACCTAATCCAGCATAAACTTGACCTAAAACAACTTTTGCATTATTATCTTTGTCTTCGTTTATTGCCTTTTGCAAATATTTTTCAGCTAATGATCCTGCACCAACGCTTCCAAAGTAAGTTCCAATTTGTCTATTTGTTACTTTTGGTGAAGCTGATTTTAATTGGCTATAAATTGAATTTACTTTTGCTGTATTGTTTTGTACTTCGTAAATTCCTAAAAGCAATATTTTTGCAGTTGGATTTTTAGGTTCTACAGCTATTGTTTTTGTTAAAAATTCTTCAGCTTTTGCTGGGTTATTTTGTTGTAAATAATAAGTTCCTAATATTTCAAGGATTTGACCGTTTTTACCTTTTGCGGCTGTATTCATTTCTAATAAATATTTTTCAGCTTGTGCTGGATTTTTTTCATTCATTGCAAGTTCAGCTAGTAAAATTCCTGCTCCGTTTACACGGTCTGAAGCTCCTGTATATGCTTTTTGCAAGTAAGATTTAGCTTGTGCAGTATTATTTTTTGTTAAATAATATTGCCCAATGTTGTAATTAACTTCAGCTACGAAATCTTTATTTGCAGATTGTACAGCTTTGTTATATCTTGCAGTTCCTTTTGATTGTTCGTTATTATCAAAGTAGAAAATAATTAAGCTTGATACTACGTCAGCATTGTTTCCACCAGATTTTTCATCTGTCCAGATAATATATTTTTCAGCATCATCCTTGTTTTTTTGTTGGATTCCTACAAGGTAAAGTAATCTTGCGGCTTCAACAGCTTCTGGAGTTGTAGATGATCCATTTCCCCAAGCTGCTTGTAAATAAGGTTTTGCTTGAGCTATTTTATTATCTTTTAAATAATAGGCTCCTAATTCAAGATTTGCTTTTTGTGCATAAGAAGCGTCTGTTCCTTTTGCAACACCTTCTAATACTTTTACAGCATCTGTTATTTTATTTTCTCCAGCTAATTTCACTGCTTTTTCATAATCTGTTTTTCCATCAGCAAATGAGATGGCTCCTGTGACCAAAAATGGCTCCTATTAGTAATAGTTTTTTTCATTTTTTTCCTCCTAATTAATTTGACAATTTACAAAAAAATTAAAAAAATTTATATAATATTTAAAAATTTTTTTGCAACTTTCTTCATTTATTATATCATTTGCTTATTTGATTTTTGCTTATAAAAAAATATAAAAAAATTTAATAAACTCTACAAAAAAAGCATTTTTTTATGATTATTTTCTGTTCATAATTAAATATTTCTTAAGGCATCAACTAATTCTGTTTTTGAAGCAGTTTTTGCATCTACACCTTTTATAATTCTGGCAGGCGTTCCAGCTACAACTACGCCTTCAGGCACGTTTTCGGTTACGATTGCTCCTGCCGCAACGACAGATCCCTTTCCGACTCTTACACCTTCCAGCACAACTGCATTTGCTCCTACAACTACATCATCCTCAATAACTACTGGATCAGCTGAAGGCGGCTCAATAACTCCCGCAAGCACTGCACCCGCACCTATATGGCAGTTTTTCCCGACTTTTGCACGTCCACCAAGAACAACATTCATATCAATCATTGTTCCTTCACCAATTTCAGCACCGATATTTATAACAGCTCCCATCATAATAACGGCTCTGTCTCCGATGCTTACTTTATCACGGATAAATACTCCAGGCTCAATTCTTGCATTAATATTTTTAATGTCAAGCATAGGCACACCAGAATTTCTTCTGTCATTTTTTAGATAATAATTAGTAAGATTGTTTTCTTTAATAATCTTATCAATTTCTTCCCAATCTCCAAAAACTACTTTTAATCCATCTTTTCCGATAACTTTACAAGAATAAGCATTTTTTATATCTTCATCTGTATAAAGTTCCACAGGCGTAGCTTTTTTTGCATCAGCAATATATTGAATAATTGCCTTTGATTTTTTTCTAATTCTGTCATTATACTCCTCCATTTTTATATATTTTTGACTTTTAATCATTGCATTTTTCGTATTTTAGCATGATTTTTTTACAACTATAATTATTTTTTTTAATTTGATTAATATACTTTTATATGTGTTTAGAATTTAATAAAATAAAAAGTTTTGATTATCAAAAATAATATTATTTGTGGAAGTTTTTTTATAAAAAAATGTTAAAAATACAATTGTAGATACAAATATATTGATAATTAAATAAATAAAGGTTAATTTTTAAGATCGGATATTAGAATTTTAGCAAGAATTTTTTTAAAATAAATTTTATTGGAGAAAAAGATAGGAGCAGAAAAAAAGAGGAATGGTGGGAAGGATGAAACTGGATAATTTTGAGAAAAATTGAAAAATTATGAAAGCAGAAAGAGAAAAAAAGGAGCTGGATTTTTATTATAAATCTGACAAGGGAAGCGTTGACTGATCCTGAAAAGGAAAAGGAATGGAATGCGGTTAGAACTTCATTTGCGCTTTATACTGAGGGAAGAAAAAAAGGGACATTTATGATAAGACCTCGTTTTTTTGAAAGTAAAATTGAGATTGAAGATTTTGAGTATTTGCTGGATACTGTGCAAAAATACTCTGATAAGAGGCTTCATCTTACAACTAGGCAGGATTTTCAGCTGCATGGAATAAAAAAGGGGAAAAATTTGCCAGATTTACTGGAAACTATTTCAAAAAGAGGCTTTTTTACAAAAGCAACTTGCGGAGATTCGACTAGGGCGGTAATTACACCGGAAACAACAGGCTTTGAAGAAGAAGTCTTTGATGTTTCACCTTATGCAAAAATTACGACAGATTATATTTTAGACGGTCGTACATTTATGCATTTGCCAAGAAAATATAAAATTGCTTTTTCAAATAAGGAAGAAAATTCGCTTTATGTAAAAATAAACGACATTGGATTTCAAGCGGTAATTCAAGATGGGAAAAAAGGATTCCGTGTGTATGTTGGCGGAGGAATTGGACCGATTTCAACTAATGCTATTGTTTTAAGGGAATTTATTGAAGAAGATGAGTTTTTGTATTACATACATGCAATAAGAAGTGTGTTTAATGATCATGGAAATCGTAAAATTCGTGCAAGAGCAAGACTTCGTTATGTTTTATTAAATTTGGGAGAAGAAAAAAATTTTTTTGGAATTGTGTAACGAATATATTTCTAATTTTTATGCAGAAAAAGGGGATAGCCTTAAAATTTATACGAGAAAAATTGCTTGACGAAAGAGAAATTTTTAGATAAAGAAAAGAAATTGAAAAAAATAGAATTATTTTCCAGCGAAGAAAATACAGATGAAAGCATTAAAAAAATGATGAATTTGTAAAAAGCGACAGAAATATTGTGGCTGGAAAGTATAAGGGAGAATATGGATATTATCTAAGACCTGCGAGAGGAAATATTTATAAGGAAGATGGAGAAAAAAATTAATTGAATTTGTAAAAAAATTTGGATTACAAAGTTGAATTGAAACTTACAAGTTTTCAAAAGTATTCTTGTTCAGTGGACTTAAAAAAAGAAGATGTTTTAAAAATTAAAAAGAAATTATGGAAGAATATTACGGAGGAAATGAATTTTACAGTTCATATTCTTGTATCGGAAGTACAACTTGTAATGTTGGAATTTTGGATACTCCGCCAATTTTAGACTATATTTTTTTGAAATATTTTTGACAAATGCATGAAAAAAAGAGAACTTACAAATTACTTTACCGCAAATAAAGAAATTGCTGGTTGTCCAAATTCTTGTGCAACTCCACAAATTGCAAGGCTTGGATTTAGTGGAAGACGTAAAAAAAGATGGAGAATATTTTTGCAATTTTTTTGCGAGAGGAAATTTGATGATAAGGTAGTAAAATTAAATGAAATTATTGGAGAAATAAAAAGCTACTAAAAATACCATATTTTCTTGAAGATATTGCGAATATTATAAAAAGCAGAAAATATTGAATTTGAGCAACTTGTGAATGAAGATAGATTTATTGAGTTGATTGAAAAAAATATAAGGAATTTGAGCTTGAAGCGATTGATTTTAATGATTTTCGTAATGCTGATGCAAAAAGGGCTTGGTAAAATAAAAAAGCAAGAGAATCTATAGGAGAGAATCTATGTATGTTGAATTAAAAAATATAAATAAAATGTATAACGACTATAAAGCGTCAAATGACATCAATTTAGGAATAAAAAAAGGGAAACTAGTGGCATTATTAGGACCTTCAGGAAGTGGGAAATCTACAATTTTGCGAATGATTGCTGGATTGGAAACACCTGATTCTGGGGAAATTGTGATTGATGGGAAAGTCGTGAATGATGTTTTGCCTAGTAAAAGAGGGATCGGTTTCGTTTTTCAAAATTATGCATTGTTTCGTTATATGACGGTTTTTGATAATATTGCTTTTGGGTTGAAAATTGCGAAGGAGAAAAAGTCGGTTATTAAAGAGCGAGTGGAGAAATTGATGGAACTTGTGAATATTAAAGGGCTTGGGAAACGATATCCAAATCAACTTTCGGGAGGACAGCGACAAAGAGTGGCTTTTTGCGAGGGCGTTGGCTCCAAATCCTGAAATATTGTTGCTTGATGAGCCTTTTGCGGCGATTGATGCGAAAGTTAGGCAAGATCTTAGGAACTGGTTGCGTGAAACGATTGATAAAGTGGGAATTACAAGCATTTTTGTGACTCATGATCAGGAAGAAGCAATTGAAGTGGCGGATGAAATTATTGTTACAAATCGAGGAAGAATCGAGCAAATTGGGACACCGAAAGAAATTTATACCAATCCAAAGACTGCGTTTTGTAGCAAAAATTTATGGGAAATCCGACAGAGTTGGAAAAATATTAATAAATTTAAAGGGTTTTGAAAAATTTAGAAAAATGGACAAAAAGGCAATTATTCGTCCAGAAAAATGTAAGTGTTATAAAATTAAATGAGAATTTTAGATATTCGGCTTCGGTTGAAACTGGAATTGTGGAATATACATTATTTCGTGGGAAAAGAGGTTGAAATTGGTGTTAGAATAAACGGAGTTTTTGATAAAGGGGAACCGTAAAAATTGAGGAAGAATCAGTTTCTGTGAAATGAGAAAGTGAATATTTATATTTACAGGGCATATGCTTTTTGGTGAAGATGAAAAAAAGTGGAACTTGTGGAAAAATGCAAATATTAGAAAATCAAAAATGATGTTATTATTTAATAAATTTTTTTAGTTAAATAACTATCGTAATTAAATTAAAATTGTCGTGATTTTTTGGAAATAAAATTGACTGTTTGAGCGATAGCGAGTTTCGATTTTGTTTTCAAAAAATGCTTAGACAAGCGGGGATTGCAAAGGGGATGGCGATTGTTCCCCTTTGCATAAAAAAATAAAAATAATATAAAGGCAAATGGAAAAAAATATTTATTCAATAAATTTAAATAAAAATAGGCACTATTTAGAGATAATATATTGGCTATGGGGTGATCTTATGGAAGAAAAACAGTAAAAAGTGGAGAAAAAAAGAAGAAAAATTGAAAATTAAGGAGCTTGAAACTGATGTTTTGATTATCGGTGGAGGGACTGCTGGTTGTTATGCAGCGATTACAATTGGGAAAAATTCTGATTTGTCAGTAATTGTGGCTGAAAAGGCGAATATTAAAAGAAGTGGATGTCTTGCGGCTGGAATTAATGCGATAAATGCCTACAATGTAAAAGGGCGTGTGCCACAAGATTATGTGGATTATGCAACAAAAGATGCGAATGGAATTGTACGGAATGACTTGCTAATTACTGCTGCGAATAGATTTAATGAAATTACGGCTGAAGTGGAAAAACTGGGGCTTGTAATTTTGAAAGATGAAAATGGAGAATATGTCGCACGTGGGAACAGAAATATAAAAATAAATGGAGAAAATTTTAAGCCGATACTTGCTGATGCGGTGAAAAAGACAAAAAATGTGAGAGTTTTGAACACGCTTAATATTACGGACTTGCTTGTGAAAGATGGGAAAGTTTATGGAGCTGTCGGATTTTCTATAAAAAAAGAGGAAGCGTTTGTGATTAGAGCGAAAAAAGTTATAATCTCGACAGGAGGAGCTGCTGGACTATATAAACCTAATAATCCTGGATTTTCACGACATAAAATGTGGTATCCGCCATTTAATACTGGAGCAGGATATGCGATGGGAATTTTGGCAGGAGCTGAGATGACGACTTTTGAAATGAGATTTATTGCTTTGAGATGTAAGGATACAATTGCACCAGTTGGGACAATTGCTCAGGGGGTTGGAGCAAAACAGATAAATTCGAAAGGGTTTGTGTATGAGGATAAATATGGGCTTACAACAAGTGAGCGTGTTTATGGAACTGTGCGAGAAAATCAACTTGGAAATGGGCCTTGTTATTTGAAAACAAGTGGAATTAGTGAAGATGAAAGCGATAGTTTGTTAAAAGCATATTTAAATATGGCACCAAGTCAGACATTGAAAGTGGATTGAAAGTGGAAAAAATCCAAATGAGCAAGATGTAGAAATTGAAGGGACAGAGCCTTACATTGTTGGAGGGCATACTGCAAGTGGCTTTTGGGTAAATACGAATAGAGAAACAACGATTAACGGACTTTATGCAGCAGGTGATGTAGCTGGAGGCTGTCCACAAAAATATGTTACAGGAGCATTGGCAGAAGGAGAAATTGCTGCACTTGATATAATTTCAAAATTGAATGATGAAAAAAATTGTGGAAAACTTGATGAAAATGTGGAAAACTTTTTGGATAATCAAAAAAAACAAATTATTGGACAATATGAAAAAATTAGAAATACGAAGGCTAGAAGATTTTCAACTGAAGATATGGAAGAGGGAATGCAGAAAATTATGGATGAGTATGCAGGTGGAATATCGACAAATTATCAGTTTAACGAGAAACAATTGAAATTGGCAAAACAGAAAATTGATCAGTTGATAGAGCTTTCTGATGAGCTTTCGGCAGATAATATGCATGATTTGATGTTTGCTTATGAATTGAAGGAGCGATTGACGGTTTGTAAATCGTTAATTGGACATCTTTTCTTTAGAAAAAGAAACTAGATGGCATTCATTTAATGAAAATTTAGATTATCCTGAAACCGATGAAAATTATTTTAAATATGTAAATTCGAGATTGGTTGACGGAGAGCTGGAAGTATTTACAAGGGAAATTGTGAAGGAGGACAAGTATGAGCATAGTAATTGATCCGTATAAATGTATTGGGTGTACAAAATGTACGCAAGTGTGTCCAGGTACTTTAATCGAGATGCAAAAAGTTGAAGATATGAAGGTCAAAAAGGCAGTTATGCAATATCCAAAAAGATTGTTGGGGATGTGTTTCCTGCGTGAAAGGAATGTCCAGTTCAGGCGATTTCATTTTTTTCCTCGGAGCAGATATTGGTGGAAATGGAAGTACGATGACGACTAAAGAGGAAGGCGATATTCTAAAAATGGATTATTGAAAAAGAGATGGAACTGTAGAAGAAATTGATATAAATAGAAAAGATGCTAATAAATATTGATAAATATAATGAACAATAAAAAAATGGCTACCTCAATTATGAGATAGCCTAGATTGATCTTTTTTTCAAAAAAATGCTACGTATTTTCTTAAACTAATTATACAACATTTTAGAGAAAAAAACAATAATAATTTTAATAAAAAAATAATTTTTTTGAGTTTTTATAGAATTTAGATTAATTTTTATTATATAATGTAAGTGGCTTAAAAAAATAAGTTTGATCTCTTATTTTAAGTATCTCCGTAAAAAGGAGGTGCAAAAATGCTACGGTATATAAAAAAATAACAATACTGATTATAGTATTATTCTTTTTGATACAAAAATAATGCTATGTAGCAGTATTTTTTTCTCACTATTCTAAATCTGAGTAGTGAGTTTTTAAAAAATAAATTACTTTAATATAAAAAAATATTCTATTTACAAAGTAAAAATTAAATTGTATATACACTTGACTATACAAATGTGATGTGCAATAATATAGAAAAATAAAATATATTAAATTTTTTTATTCATAAGTTTAAAAAAATAAAAAAAGAAAGGGTGATTTATAATATGAATGAATTATCTCATTTAGATGAATTGGAAGCAGAGGCGATATACATTATTCGGGAAGTTGCAGCTGAATGTGAAAATCCTGTTATGTTGTATTCGATAGGGAAGGATAGCTCGGTTATGTTACATTTGGCTATGAAGGCATTTTATCCTGAAAAACCGCCTTTTCCTTTTCTACATGTAAATACTGGTTGGAAATTTAAGGAAATGATTAATTTTCGTGATAAAAGGGCGAAAGAACTTGGAATTGAAATGATTGAATACATCAATCCTGAAGGAGTTGAAAAAAATATTAATCCGTTTGATCATGGATCTTCGTTTACGGATATTATGAAAACACAAGCGTTGAAACAGGCACTTAATAAATATGGATTTACGGCAGCATTTGGTGGAGGTCGTAGAGATGAGGAAAAAAGTCGTGCTAAAGAAAGAATTTTCTCATTTAGAAATGCAGCACAAAGCATGGGATCCCTAAAAAAATCAACGTCCAGAAATGTGGAAACTTTACAATACAGAGATTAGTAAAGGTGAAAGTATCAGAGTTTTCCCAATTTCTAATTGGACTGAAAAAGATATTTGGGAATATATTCAAAGAGAAAATATACCAATTGTGTCGCTTTACTCGGCAGCAGAACGTCCTGTTGTGGAAAGAGATGGAAATTTAATCATGGTTGATGATGAAAGAATGCGATTGGAAGAAGGCGAAGAGCCTGAAATTAAAATGGTTCGTTTTAGAACGCTAGGAGATTATCCGTTGTCTGGTGCTGTGGAATCAGATGCTGTAACTTTGGAGGAAATAATTGATGAAACATTGAGTTCAGTTGAATCTGAGCGTACAAGTAGAGTTATCGATAGAGATAGTGGGGCAGCAAGCATGGAAAAAAGAAAAAGAGAGGGGTATTTTTAATGGTGAGATTATTAAAATTTATTACTTGTGGAAGTGTGGATGATGGAAAATCAACATTGATTGGAAATATTCTTTATAACTCGAAATTGCTTTATTAAATAGTGCAAGAACACTCGCAACTTTAGTCGTGAGATGAATTGCACGAAAATTTTAGTAAGCATATAGGGAAACTTGTATGTAGACACGGAGTAAAAACCGTGCAACAAAGAAACTGAACTGCTGGGAACTCTTAAAGCTAGTATAACCACAACATAATACCTTCGTTCAATATGGTATAAGTGTGAAGGTAGCGAAAGCAGAAAAAATATACTAGATGGTGCAAGGTTAAATCCTAAACATTATGATAATAGACAATCAGCAGCTAAGCCTGAAAAGGAAAGTTCAACGACTATCCCTCGTGAGGGGAGTACAATACAAGCGATTGGTATTGGAAGTGGTTTCGCCTAAGTCCTTGAAATAGGATATGGACAAGATATAGTCTGTGCTTGTTAGAGATAACAAGAAGTTCATAAGAGAACTGCATAAGTAGTAGCGCACTTATGTGAACGACGCTTCCCGCTGTTGTGGGGTTTTAAAAAAACTTTAAAAAAATATTTAAAAAAATAAATAAAAAAATATTACTTTTTTTGACAGATAAAAATATAGAATACATGGTATAATATCTCTGAAAAGGAGGTGATTATATATGTATTTAACATTAAAACAACAAGTAAAAACATCTTAGTAAAAAAAGGAGTTTAGGAATTTAAAAATATTTATCTCATATAGCCAAGAATTTAACTAATGAAGCTATATATAATATTAGACAATACTATTTTTAATAAGAAAAAGTATTTAAGTTATAACGAAAAACTATAAAATGCTTAAAAAAATAGTGAGAACTATAAAAAAATTAAATTCTAATATGGCTCAACAAATTCTAAAAAGAAGTAGACGGAAGTTTTAAATCATTTTTTTGGACTTTTTAAAAACTTGCTAAGAATGGTCAATATGATAATAAAAAAATAAAATTACCTAAATATCTTGATAAAGATGGTTTTACAACTCTTGTTATAGGATTTGTAAGATTAAAAGATGGTATTCTGATAGTTCCTTATTCAAATTCGTTTAAGAAAACTCATCAGGAAGTTAAAAATTAAGTCGCCACCAGTATTAAAAAGACAAGAAAAATAAAAGAGATTAGAATAATACCAAAACAATATTCTAGGTACTTTGAAATTCAATATACTTACGAAGTAAAAAGAAGTTCAAAGGGAATTAAATAAAAAAACAATGCACTAGGAATTGATTTAGGCATAGACAATCTATGTACTTGTGTTACAAATACTGGAGTTTCATTCATAATAGATGGTAGAAAATTAAAAATCAATAAATCAATACTATAATAAGATAAATGCAAAATTACAAAGTATAAAAAGATAAGCAAAAGATTGAGCGCACAACATTAAGACAAAAGAGAATAGCCAGAAAGAGAAATAATCGTATAAATGATTACCTTTCAAAAGCGACAAGAATAATTGTAAATTATTGTCTTAATAATGATATAGGAAAAACTAGTTCTAGGATATAATGAAGATTTTCAAAGAAATTCAAATATAGGAAGTATAAATAATCAGAACTTTGTAAATATACCATATGGAAAAATTAAGAGATAAATTAATATATCTATGTAAACTATATGGAATAGAATTTAAACTGCAAGAAGAAAGTTATACATCGAAAGCAAGTTTCTTTGATGGAGATGAAATTCCAATATATGATAAAGAAAAATCAAAAAGAATATATATTCAGTGGAAAAAGGATAAAAAAAGAGGACTATATCAGACAAGTAAAGGCTATCAATTAAATGCAGACTGTAATGGAGCATTAAATATTTTAAGAAAAAGTAAAGTTGTGGACTTAAGTGTCCTATACAATAGAGGTGAACTGAACACACCTAAAAGAATAAGGATAGCATAGGACTATCAAACTTCTTAGAAAATTTTTGAATATTTTTAAAGATTTTAGAACCCTGTGACTTTAGTCGTGGGAGGTTCAGGCAGATCAAGAGGAAGCATTGATTTTAGATAGTAAAGTTGGATCACGTGGAGGAGCAATTGATTATTCGCTACTTTTAGACGGATTGATGGCTGAAAGAGAGCAAGGAATCACGATTGATGTGGCTTATCGTTATTTTACCACAAATAAACGTAGCTTTATTGTGGCTGATACGCCAGGTCATGAAGAATATACAAGAAATATGGCGGTTGGAGCTTCATTTGCCGAAGTTGCAATTTTGCTTTTAGATGTTACAAAAGGTGTACTTGTTCAAACTAGAAGACACGCAAGAATTTGTTCAATGGTCGGAATACGTCATTTCGTTTTTGCAGTAAATAAAATGGATTTAGCAAATTATAGTGAAGAGAAATTTAATAAAATTGTCAACGAAGTAAAGGAATTGGCAAAAAAATTGGAATTGGAAAATATAAAAATAATTCCTGTAAGTGCGACTGAAGGAGATAATGTTACTAAAAAATCAGAAAATATGCCTTGGTATAAGGAAGAAAGCATTATCGAATATTTGGAAACAGTTGATGTAACAGAAGATACTAAAAATTCTGATTTTTATGTACCAATTCAAAGAGTTTGCCGTCCAAATCATGAATTTAGAGGATTCCAAGGGCAAATTGAAAGTGGTTTTTGTAAAAAGTTGGAGAAGAAATTGTTGTGTTGCCAAGTAATGAGACTGCGACTGTGAAAACGATTTTGAATGGAGATAGAAATGTGGAAGAGGCATTTTCAGGACAAGCTGTTACAATTCAGTTAGATAAAGAAGTAGACGTGAGCCGTGGTTCTGTTATTACAAAAAACAAAAATCTTCCAGTTTCAAAATCGGTTGAAGCTGCATTATTGTGGATGGATGATGATAAGTTAATTGTTGGAAAAAGAATATTTAGCAAAAACTTGGAACGAAGAAACTACCTGCAATATTGAAGGAAATTGTTTATAAAATTGACGTTAATACTGGAGAAAAAAATTAAAACGCAAAGTATTACAAAAAAATGAAATTGCTCTTTGTAAAATTGAATTTTCAGATAAAGTTATTGTTGATTTGTTTAAGAAAAAAATAAGACTTTGGGAGAATTGATATTAATTGATAGACTTTCTCATCAAACAGCTGCTGCGGGGAGTAGTGGAAAAATATTGATACGACTGGAGAAAAAACCATATTTTGAAAAAAAGATGATATAAAAAAATTGGTGGATATTTTTTTGAAGAATTGTATTTTGATTTTGAAAAATGCGAGAATGTCTAAAGAAGAAACAGGGAGAAAAAAACGTATCATGTAGGCGATATTGTGCCTCAAACAGGAGATAGCTTTTCGAGTATCCGCAATATTTTTGACATTATTTCACTTGAAAGCGAAGCGGCAGTTTTAGTTAGAGATCGTAAGATTTTTGATATTGTGAAATTGGAAGATTACCACTTTACAGGGCTTCCAGTGTTAGATGAAGCAGGATTTGGATTGCAGATAAAAACTAGAGAAGATATGAAAAATTATCTTGCAGACCATAATCAAAATAAAAATAAAGTAGAAATTCACAAAAAATGGGCAAAATTTGAGACTTATAGAAGAATAGTAAGTGGAGATAGTTTTTTTACGTGATTTAAAAAAATTATTAAATAAAAAAAGGGAAAGGAGAAGGAAATATGCTAAAAAAACTGAAAGTGCCAGTGATATTTGTTGCAATTATAATTTTACTTTATTTTGTGGGAATTATGCGACAAAACAGTAAAATTGGGAAGAATAAGCAAAAAATGGAAATTGTGAATGTTTCCTATGATCCTACCCGTGAATTGTACGAGAGATATAATGGGCTGTTTAAAGCATATTACAAGGAAAAGTATGGAAAGGATGTGAATATTATCCAGTCACACGGAGGTTCAGGATCACAAGCACGTTCAGTAATTGAAGGCCTTGATGCAGATGTTGTAACATTAGCTTTAGAAAATGATGTAGCACTTCTTGAGAAAGTAGATTTGCTAGAAAAAGGCTGGGTGAATAAATTTCCAGGCAGTTCTTCTCCGTATACCTCGACAATCGTTTTCCTTGTAAGAAAAGGAAATCCACAAAATATAAAGGATTGGAATGATTTAGCAAAAAAAGGAGTAAAAGTAATAACACCTGATCCAAAAAGTAGTGGAGGAGCTTGCTGGAATTTTTTGGCAGCATGGTCGTATGGACTTGAAAAATATGGAAAAGATGAAAATAAAATAAAAAGTTTTGTAAAGAGCATTTATGATAATGTGGCTGTAATGGATTCAGGAGCAAGGGCAGCGACTACAACTTTTGTGGAAAATAATCAGGGAGATGTGCTAATTGCATGGGAAAATGAGGCGATTACAACGGTTAAGGAATATCCTGACAAATATCAAATTGTTTATCCAAGTGTGAGTATTTTAGCTCAGCCGACAGTCGCAGTAGTCGATAAAATCGCAAAAAATGATGGAACGTATCAAATAAGCACAGAATACTTGAAATATCTATATTCTGAAAAGGCACAAGAAATAATCGCTGAAAGCGGTTATAGACCTTATGACCAAAAAAAGTTTTAAAAAAATATGGAAATAAATTTGATTTAAAGATGAAATTGACGAAAATAGATAATTTTTGGTGGATGGAAAAAGCATATGAGAAATTTTTTTCAATGAAGGTGCTTTATTTGATAAAATTTATTAAATAGTGCAAGAACACTTGCAACTTTAGTCATGAGATGAATTGTACGAAAATTAAGGTTAAATCCTAAACATTATGATAATAGACAATCAGCAGCTAAGCCTGAAAAGGAAAGTTCAACGACTATCCCTCGTGAGGGAGTACAATACAAGCGATTGGTATTGGAAGTGGTTTCGCCTAAGTCCTTGAAATAGGATATGGATAAGATATAGTCTGTGCTTGTTAGAGATAACAAGAAGTTCATAAGAGAACTGCATAAATGGTAGCGTATTTATGTGAACGACGCTTCCCGCTGTTGTGGGGTTTTAAAAAACTTTAAAAAAATATTTAAAAAAATAAACAGATAAAAATGTAGAATACATGGTATAATATCTCTGATGAAAAGGAGGTGATATCTATGTATTTAACATTAAAAACAACAGGTAAAAACATCTTAGTAAAAAAAGGAGTTTAGGAATTTAAAAATATTTATCTCATATAGCCAAGAACTTAACTAATGAAGCTATATATAATATTAGACAGTATTATTTTAATAAGAAAAAAAGTATTTAAGTTATAATGAAAACTATAAAAATACTTAAAAAAACAGTGAGAACTATAAAAAAACTAAATTCTAATATGGCTCAACAAATTTTAAAAAGAAGTAGATGGAAGTTTTAAGTCATTCTTTGCACTTTTAAAAACTTGCTAAGAATGGTCAATATAATGGTAAAAGTAAAATTACCTAATTATCTTGATAAAGATGGTTTTACAACTCTTGTTATAGGTTTTGTTAGATTAAAAGATGATATGCTGATAGTTCCTTATTCAAATTCGTTTAGAAAGACACATAAGGAAATCGCAATAAAACTACCACCAGTATTAAAAAGACAAGAAGATAAAAGAGATTAGAATAATACCAAAAACAACATTCTAGGTACTTTGAAATTCAATATACTTATGAAGTGGAAGAAGTTCAAAGGGAATTAAATGAAAACAATGCACTAGGAATTGATTTAGGTATAGATAATCTTTGTACTTGTGTAACTAATAATGGAGCATCATTCATAATAGATGGTAGAAAATTAAAAATCAATAAATCAATACTATAATAAGACAAATGCAAAAATTACAAAGTATAAAAGATAAGCAAAAGATTAAGCGAACAACATTAAGACAAAAGAAAATAACTAGAAAGAGAAATAATCGCATAAATGATTATCTTTCAAAAAGCAGCAAGAATAATAATAAATTATTGTCTTAATAATGATATAGGAAAAACTAGTTCTAGGATATAATGAAGATTTTCAAAGAAAATCAAATATTAGAAGTATAAATAATCAAAACTTTGTGAATATACCTTATGGAAAAATTAAGAGACAAATTAATATATCTATGTAAACTATATGGAATAGAATTTAAACTGCAAGAAGAGAGTTATACATCGAAAAGCAAGTTTCTTTGATGGAGATATAATTCCAGTATACGATAAAGAAAAATATACAAGAATATATATTCAGTGGAAAAAAAGAATAAAAAAAGAGGACTATATCAAACAAGTAAAGGTTATCAATTAAATGCAGATTGTAATGGAGCATTAAATATTTTAAGAAAAAAAGTAAAGTTGTGGATTTAAGCATCCTATACAATAGAGGTGAACTGGACACGCCTAAAAAGAATAAGGATAGCATAGGACTATCAAACTTCTTAGAAAAATTTTTTTAAATGTTTTTTTAAAGATTTTAGAACCCTGTGACTTTAGTCGTGGGAGGTTCAGGAAAAATTAAAAAAATAAAAAAAGGTTTTAAATGGAAGGAGTGAAAAAAATGAAAAATATTAGCTTTAAAAAGAAAAAGAAAAAAACTGTAATTCCAGGTTTTGGACTGACATTTGGAATATCACTGGCAATGTTGTCAATTTTAATATTGATACCGCTAGCCTCAATATTAGTCTATTCCTTTCGATTGTCACCTTCTGAATTTTTGGCAGCTTATAACAGAAAAAGTCAGTTTTAAGTGCACTTTTTACAAGTGTCGGTTGTTCATTCATTGCCGCCATTATAAATTGTATTTTTCGGAGTAATTTTTGGCGTGGGTACTTGTAAAATACGATTTTTTTGGAAAAAAAGGTTTATTTAGATGGAATGTTGGAATTGCCTTTTTGCCTTGCCTACTGCGGTTGCAGGAATTACGCTTTCAAAAAAATGTATTCTGATACTGGAATTGTTGGAAAGATACTTTTGCAAAAATTTGGAATAAAAAAATTTCATACACTCACATTGGAATAATAATTGCATTAATTTTCGTTGGAATTCCTTTCGTGGTAAGGGCAGTTCAGCCGATATTAGAAAAATTAGATAATCAGTACGAAGAAGCAGCGTACATATTAGGTGCAGATAGAAAAACAACTTTTTGGAAAGTAATTTTTCCAGAGATAAAACCTGCACTTTTGACAGGATTTGGACTTGCATTTTCGAGAGGAATTGGAGAATATGGAAGCGTAATTTATATTTCAGGAAACAGCCTAAAAGAGCATACACAAGTTATTTCCTACGTAATTATGCAAAAATTAAATTATGTTGACTATCCTTCAGCAACTGTTATAGCTTTAGTAATGCTAATATTTTCATTCATACTTTTATTTTTAATAAACTTAGTTCAAATGAACCAATTTAAGCGAACAAACAATATTTAGGGAAGGGGAAAGCAATGGATAAAAAAAATAACACGATAAAATATGTATTAATAACAATAAGTTTACTATTTGTTGGAATTATGCTAGTATTGCCACTAATAGCAATTATCATAAATTCACTTCAAAAAGGCTGGGCATTTTACATAAAAAGCCTAACTGACAAATATGTTTTATCAGCTTGAAAGTGACGATAATTGCAACAATTTCAGCACTAATTATAAATACTTTTTTTCGGAATAACGGCAGCATGGCTTCTCACAAAAATTTTTCTTTTCGTGGGAAACATATTTTAGCCACGTTAATAGACATCCCCTTTTCAATTTCACCAGTAATTGCAGGTCTTGCTTTCATTATGACCTTTGGAAGAATGGGTTGGGCAGCACCGTATATTACGGCATTGAATAAATTTTTTGTATTAGATATAAAAATAGTGTTCGCAATTCCAGGAGTAATTTTAGCAACTGTTTTTGTGACGTTTCCATTTATTTCAAGGGAAATAGTTCCAATCTTGAATGCGCAAGGAAAAGATGAGGAAGAGGCAGCAGCACTAATGGGAGCAGATGGATTCACAATTTTTTTAGAAAAAAATAACATTACCACATATAAAATGGGGATTACTTTATGGAATAATTCTTTGTACAGCAAGAGCATTAGGAGAATTTGGTGCAGTAAATGCACTTTCAAAAGCAAGAGGAGGAACTTTCACATTGCCACTAGAAATAGATGCACTTTATTTATCAGGTTCATCAGAGTCAATAACAGCAGCTTTTTGCAGTATCTTCACTTTTTAGTACTTATTTCGATAATAATTTTGATTATTAAAAAATATTGTTGAACATAAAACTGCTAAAAAAAGGGATTTAATAAAAAAATAATTGCAAATTTGAACTAGAAAAATATATAATTGTATATGTAATTGTAATTTTATAACAAATTCAAATTTCTAAAAAAATCAATCAAATGAAAAAAATAGAAATTTGAATAAATAGCCGTAGCTTTTTAAGTTTGATTTCAAAACGGCGTTACTATTAAAGTAAAAATAGTTATAAAAATTTCTTAATTTTGGAGGGAAAAAAATGACAAAAAAATATGAAAACAATGGATGGTAACTAAGCTGCAGCTCACATAGCTTATGCATTTACGGAAGTTGCTGGAATTTATCCAATCACTCCGTCATCAACTATGTCAGAGCATGTAGACCAATGGGCATCATACGGGAAGGAAAACTTATTCGGAACACAAGTGAAAGTTGTAGAAATGCAGTCAGAAGCCGGAGCAGCAGGAATTGTACACGGTTCGTTACAAGCTGGAGCTTTAACTACGACATTTACTGCATCTCAAGGATTACTATTGAAAATACCTAATATGTACAAAATAGCAGGAGAATTGCTACCAGGAGTAATGCACGTAGCAGCAAGAGCTATTTCAACACAGGCATTATCAATATTTGGAGATCATCAAGATATTTATTCAGCAAGAATGACAGGTTGGACAATGCTTGCAACAAGCTCGGTTCAAGAAGTAATGGACTTAGCAGGAATCGCACATTTAGCAGCGATTAAATCAAGAGTCCCTGTTATGCACTTTTTTGATGGTTTCAGAACATCACACGAAATAAATAAAGTGGAAGTTATGGATTACGATTTTCTTGAAAGCTTACTTGATAAAAAAGCAGTTAGAGAATTTAGAGAAAGAGCATTAAATCCAGAAAAACCAGTAACTAGAGGAACAGCACAAAAATGATGATATTTATTTCCAAGCAAGAGAAGCTCAAAAATAAATTTTATGAAGCTGTACCAGATATCGTAAACGATTACATGAAAAAAATTAGCGAAAAAACAGGAAGATATTATGCACCGTTTGTTTATTACGGAGCAGAAAACGCCGAAAGAGTTATTGTTGCAATGGGTTCCGTAAACGAAACAATTAAAGAAGTTGTAGATTATTTAAATAAAAAAGGAGAAAATGTAGGAGTGCTAAACGTTCACTTATACAGACCTTTTTCAAGCAAATATTTCTTCGATGCAATGCCAAAAAGCGTAAAAAAAATTGCCGTACTTGACAGAACAAAAGAGCCAGGAGCATTAGGAGAGCCATTATACATGGACGTAAAAGCACTTTATTACGGAAAAGAAAATGCGCCTGAAATTGTAGGTGGAAGATACGGATTGTCATCAAAAGATACAACACCTGAACAAATTGTAGCAGTATTCAAAAATATTGCACAAAAAGAGCCTAAAAATAATTTTACAATAGGAATTGTTGATGACGTTACATTTACATCACTTGCACTTGAAGAAGAAGTTTTCACAGGAAATGAAGATGTGAAAGAGTGCCTATTTTATGGACTTGGTTCAGATGGAACTGTTGGAGCTAATAAAAAAATTCAATAAAAAAATTATTGGAGATAAAAACAGACTTGTATGCACAAGGTTATTTTTGCGTACGATTCTAAAAAAGCAGGAGGAGTGACAAGATCACATTTGAGATTCAGTAAAGATCCAATTCACTCAACTTACTTAGTTACAAGACCAGGTTTTGTAGCTTGTTCAGCACCTGCATACCTTGGAAAATACGATATGATTTCTGGGTTAAAAGAAGGAGGAACATTCCTATTAAACACAATTTGGGATAAAGAAAGATTAATTCCAAGTATTCCAAATGAAATTAAACGAGAATTAGCCAGAAAAAAAATTAAGTTTTTCATTATAAATGCTACAAAATTAGCTAAAGAAATTGGATTAGGAAACAGAACAAATACAATTATGCAATCAGCCTTTTTCTATCTTTCAGAAGTAATTCCGCACGAAGAAGCAAAAGAGTATATGAAAGAATATGCAGAAAAAAGTTACGGAAGAAAGGGAAAAGACGTAGTTCAAAAAAACTGGAATGCTATTGACAGAGGAATTGATGGTTTAGAACAAGTGGAAGTATTACCAGAATGGGCAGACCTTGAAGTAAACGAACAAATTATCGAAGCAGCAAAACCTGAATTTATCAAAAAAATTGTAGACCCAATTAACCATATGAAAGGTAATGAATTACCAGTTTCATCAATCATAGAAACAGGAATGGTAGACGGAACTTTCCAACCAGGAACTGCAAATTACGAAAAAAGAGGAGTAGCGTCAGAAGTACCAGAATGGCAACCAGACATGTGTATACAATGTAATCAATGTGCCTATGTTTGTCCACACGCTGTAATACGACCATTTTTATTAGATGAAGAAGAGATGGCAAAAGCACCAGAAGGAATGCCAACAATAAAAGGCTTTGGGACGTGGAATGAATGAGTTGAATTATAAAATTCAAGTATCGCCTTTGGACTGTACAGGATGCAGTGCCTGTGTGGATGTGTGTCCTGCACCACGTGGAAAAGGCTATTGTCATGAAATCTACTCAATCTCAAATTGAGAAAAAAATGAAATTGAATATACAGATTATTTATTTAACAATGTTTCATATAAAGATAAAAATTTTAGGAAAAAAATACAGTAAAAAGGTTCACAATTTGCAAAAACCGCTATTTGAATTTTTCCGAGCTTGTGCTGGTTGTGGAGAAACACCGTATATTAAGTTGGTGACACAGTTATTCGGGGAAAGAATGATGGTTGCAAATGCAACTGGATGTTCTTCGATTTATGGTGCTTCTACTCCTTCAACACCATATACAACTGCTCAAAATGGCTGCGGACCTGCATGGGCATCTTCATTATTCGAAGACAATGCTGAATATGGATACGGAATGTTCCAAGCTGTAAATACAATTCGTCACAGAATTTTTAAAAAGAATGGAAGAAATAAAAGAAGATGTTTCTTCAGAACTTTTTGAATTATTTAATAAATTTTCAGAAAAATTTTGATGATGGAGATAAAACTACAGAAATACGTGATGAATTAGTAGCAGCATTAGAAAAAAAGAAAAATTCTGAAAAATACAAATGAAAAAAAGTAAAAAAATAATATTTCTGAAATATTAGAATTAAAAACAATACTTAATCAAAAAAATCTATCTGGATGTTTGGTGGAGACGGATGGGCCTATGACATTGGATTTGGTGGACTTGACCATGTTCTAGCCTCTGGAGATGATGTAAAACATACTTGTACTTGATACAGAAGTTTACTCAAATACAGGAGGGCAATCATCAAAATCTTCAAGAACTGGAGCAGTTGCAAAAATTTGCAGCCTCAGGAAAACCAGCCAAGAAAAAAAGATTTAGCCGCAATATTGATGACTTACGGAAATATCTACGTTGCCAAAGTGTCAATGGGAGCAAAACCAAAATCAGACATTAAAAAGCAATAAAGAGAAGCTGAAGCATATCCAGGACCATCAATAGTAATAGCTTATTCACCTTGTATTGAACATGGTATAAAAAGCAGGTATGGGTAAATTCAGACAGAAGAAAAAAACTGGCAACAGAAGTAGGATATTGGCCAATTTTTCAGATTTGATCCAAGATTAGCAGAAAAAGGTAAAAATCCATTACAATTGGATACAAGAAACCCAGCTTGGGAAAAATATGAAGAATTTTTACTAGGAGAAAGAAGATATGCAACTTTAGCTGCAGAATTTCCTGAAAAAGGCAAAAAGAATTGCTGGAAACAAATTTGAAAAAAATGCTAAGGATAACTGGAATTATTATAAACGTATGGCGGCAATGGATTATTCAATAGAAGAATAAGTATATAATTTTGATTAAAATAAAAATTTAAAATTTTTTTAATATAAAAATCCCTTTATTTTAGGGGATTTTTATTATTTGGGGAAAAATATTTAAGATGAGCAGACATTTATTTTGATAAAAAAATGTGGTAAAAATTATTAAGTATTCAGGTAAATAATTTATTAATTTGAATATTTAACAAAAAAATAGCAAGAAGTCATAGGCTTTCAATAAGAAGCCTCAGTTATGGAAACAGGAAAGTTATCCTCCATATAGAAAAAAACAGAGGTATGTCTGTCCTATATGCAGTAAAAGGACAACTTCCTCAATAGATATTGTGGATAGGAACTGCAGCATCTCAAACGAAGTCAAGGATGAGATAAGAAGAAAAACTTTCTGAGATGAAGTCATTCACTCAGATAGGAAGGGAAGAAAAATACAAGCATATCAACTGTCATGAGGATATTTCATGACATTGAAGTTCCTCATAAGGAGCTGGACTATGAAAGCTGTATACCTTGATGAATTTAGATTAACTAATTCTTCTGATTGACATAAGAATTAGAAAAAGTGATATGATGAACGAATAAGAAAAAAAGATAAATTATGAATTTGAGGGGGTGTTTTTTTGTGTCAACAATTAAAATTGAAAACCCTCACTTTCTCATATTATGGCTATGTAAAACCTATATTTGATAATGTATCATTTTTCATTTGATACGAACTGGAAAAACAGGGTTAATAGGAAGAAACGGAATTGGAAAAATCAACACTGTTTAAGCTACTTTTTAAACAAAGAAGTTTATAAAGGGAAAAATCAGCAAAAAGCGTTGACTTTATTAAATTCCCACCCAATATAAGTGATGCTTCAAAAATTAGGAATTGAGTTATATAAAGAACTAATATCAGATGAGGAAGAATGGAAACTATTTAGAGAACTTAACTTGCTAAATATAGATGAAAAATCTTATTTATAGAGAGTTTGAAATGCTCTCTAAAGGAGAGCAAACAAAAATTCTTTTGGCGATTTTATTTACAAAGGAAGATGGATTTTTACTTATTGATGAACCAACAAACCATTTAGATATGGACGGAAGAAAAGTTGTAAGTGAATATCTGAAAAAAATAAAAAAAGGTTTTTTTGCTTATATCTCATGATAGAGATTTTTTTAGATGGGTGTATCAATCATGTAATTTCTATTAACAGGAATTCTATTGATGTCCAATCAGGAAATTTTACATCATGGTATGAAAAATAAAGTGATGAAAGAACGATTTGAAATCAGTCAAAATGAGAAATTAAGAAAAGATATTAAACGATTAAAAGAAGCTGCTAGACAAAGTAAAATTTGGTCTGATAAAATTGAAAATACTAAAAATGGTGTGAAAGTATCTGGCGTAAAACCAGACAAAGGACATATAGGTCATCAGTCAGCCAAGATGATGAAAAAATCTAAGAATTTGGAGAATAGACAAAAATAAGGCAATAGAAGAAAAAAACAAAATTTACTAAAAAGATATTGAAATAAAGGAAAGTCTATTATTGCATCCATTACATCATCACAAAAAAATCCTCTAATATCAGTTTGCGATTTATCATTATACTATGGAGAAAGACAGATATTAAGTAATGTAAGCTTTGAGATAAAACAAGGTGATATAGTAGCCATATATGGATGTAATGGTAGTGGAAAATCAACCTTGATTAAAATTTTATTAGGTCTAAATCATGAGTATACAGGTGATGTAAAATTAGCAAGTAATTTAAAAAAATATCGTATATTCCTCAAGACACATCTAATTTAACAGGAAGCCTAAATGAGTATATTCATAAGCAAGGTGTTGATGAAACATTGTGCAAAAACAATTCTTAGGAAATTAGATTTTGCAAGAGAATTATTTGAAATGGATATGAAGAACTATAGCGATGGACAAAAAAAGAAAGTTTTAATTGCTGCAAGTTTGTCAAAACCAGCTCATTTATTTGTTTGGGACGAACCGCTGAATTATATAGATGTAATATCGAGAATACAGATTGAGGAAATTATAAAAAGAAGCAAAGCCTACACTAATATTTTTTTGGAGCATGATAAGAGGTTTGTAGAAGATATAGCTAATAAAATAATACGATTATAAACTAAATAACAAATCCCAGTTTATCGAAGTAAAATAATTAAATAAAAAAATTACATAGAACTTTCATTGAAACTTATAATTTTAGATAAAATGAAAAGTTTTTTTTATTATTATTTTCAATATATTAAAAAAATAAAACTGGTTCTATAATATATATGGGGATTGAAAAAGAAATAGAAAAAAATAGCATAAATAACAAATTCATAGTATTATGTTTTTTTGCCAAAAAAAGACATAAGAAAGGAATTTGTATTTATGAAAAAAATAATTTTACCACATTCAGACCTGAAATAAAAAGATGTCAAAAATAAAAAAACTGGACTATGAAACTGTATATCTTGATGAATTTAAGGGAATGCAGATAAAGAAAAAGTACCAGCTGGCAATATATGATACAAAACCATATCCTGATAGATATTTTAAAGGACAGGAAATCATCAACCATAAGGGACATTCTTCTCTGTCATAAAGACAGTATAAAAAAAGGTTGTAATGGACATGTTCATGCAGTTCAGGAATACAGTATACTCCTGTCTTTCCACATGCTGATATTGTAGCAGACAAATATCATGTCATAAGGCAGGCAAACTGGATGATAAGAGATGTGAGGATAAGATTATTCAATTCAGACATAAAATACAAGTAATATAAGAAATATTGGAAACTGATAGCAAAGAATCCAAATAATACGTTCAGTCCTTTACAGAAGAAGAGGCTAAAGAAACTGAAGAACCTTTCAGAGATATTTCTCAAGGGCTTATTATCTTAGGACAAAAATTTTTTTCAGTATATTTGAAATAAAGGATGTTACTATATTCGGTCATGAACTGAATAACCTGATAGGAGAACTGAAGGAATTAGGGAATAAAGGAATGTATTAAGTTAGGGGAAACGTTATCAAACTGGGAAGAAGAAATAAATAATATACAAAAAAATATAATATAAATAATGGATTTGTTGAAGGGAAAAAAATAACAAGATAAAAAGTAATAAAAGAGGATATCTTATGGGATAAAAAAATTCGACAACCTTAAAAAAAGCTTATTCAGCTTAGAATCTCTTGAGGTTACCGAACTTTTTTTCCACCCCCACACTTGACAAAGAGCCTTTTTAATAATCAAAAAAATGTGCTTAATATATTGAATGACTTTTAGAGGAGGCAACTGTCTCCTCTATTTATAGTTATTAAAAAAATTAGTATTACAAAAACATCCAACTTAGTTGGATTAAAAAGAATATTAATGATATTTTTTTAAGTGGCGGATAAAGATAATGATAGATTCCAAGACAATCATCCTGATTTTGACAGAGTAAAAAATATAGGGGCAGCCAAAATAACATAATAAAAATATTTTTTTAGCTGTCTTTTTTAAATCATTCTGCTTTGTGATATTTCCTTCATAACTTCCCTTATCAATCTTTCTCCTCCTCTTAAATATGGAATATTTGTCCCTTTTCCTGCTTCGATAATAATATCTGCCAAACAATTTGTTTCTATTACTTTTTCCATTGTATCCGCTCTTGCCCCATTAAAAATACACTTTGTGAGCCTTGTCCCTATCCTTGCCGTAGTTTGCAAAGAAAGTGTGGTACATTGCTCTTCTCTTCATCTTTTTTCTTGAAAAGGCTTTTGACCTGCTTGAAAGAGAGCTTGAGCATTCATGAGATACTAGAGCTTCTGTCCTTGACCCTATGTAGTCCTTTTCTGTATAGATTCTTCTTATCTTCTCATACTGGTTAAGCAGCATCTTTTCTTCTATGGCTTACATTTTCTTTTTCCTTAAAAGTCTCATAAAAGTTTTCAAGTTCTCTAAAATTATCTTTCTCAAGCCATTTGTAAAGATTTTTTGATATTTCCTTATCCCTTTTGGAAATCTCGCCTATAGCTTTTACCAGATGAAACTTATCATAGATGTGTACGGGATTGTAAATTCTAAGCTCTCCTACAAAGCTGTCTATCCATTTTCCGCCATCAGAGTTCACAATCAGTTTTTTCTTATCCATACTATATCTTTTTTCAAGATAATTAAGCACATACTCCGATACTTCCTCAAGCGGTACAGATGTAGGAAACATTATTGTATGCTTGTCAATGAGCTTGTTCCTGTCCTTGCACAGCTTCTCAATTCCACGATGTATAGCAACCATCCTCATATATGTATTTCTGCTTCTTCTACATTTCATATGGTCTTCATCAATTTCCATATATACTGGTGAATCATCATCCTTTTCGAACCTTTCAATATTAAGTTTTGGCATTTCAAAAGAATTGACAAGATTATACACGGCAGCTTTTGAAATACCGTAAGTCTTTGCAACAAATGAAGCCGCAGTATGCTGATATTCAAAAAGTATAGTAAAAATCAGCTCCTCAGAAAGCCGTCTGTAGCGTTTAAGTCCAATTTTTTCATCAATGTAGTAGCAGACACCTGTTTTCTTGTCTACATATTTTCGACGTTCAAAAGTTACATACCCAAAAGCAGTAGTAACAGTTCTTTTGATAAACCCTTTACTTTTAAATCTATCCTTTCTTTCATTGGAATAAAAAAACTGTCATCAACTTTTTTTTGACATAAACTCTAAACAATATTTCAAAAGCCTTTGTGATAAATAGTTTAAATTGTTGTTCAAACGAAAGTTTGAAGGAAAAAAATATTTTAAAAAAAGTCTTTACAAGTGAATAAAAAAATTTGATACTCTAATCATAGAGCAAACCACCTTTCAATAGGATTGGGTGATTATATTGTAACTGGTTTCTCTTTTTTTGTTAATTAAAAAAATTTTATTAAATTTATTTGCCCCTATATTTTTTTACTCTGTCAATGAACTTGCGACATATTGACAAATAATACGATAAGTTGTATAATCGCAATAGTTATTCGTTGAATTGGTGTTAAAAAAACGCTTCATAGAGTAAAAACACTCTACGAATAAAGAATCATGATAAGGAATTACTTTAAAGCTGGCATCATAAATTTTATCTATGGAGGGAGTATGAAAGCATTTGAGATGGAAGCAAAAAAGAATTATGTTGTATTCAGCTAGTCAATGATTTGCCTGTACTACGTGCTCATCTTGGTGTTTCACAAGAAGAAGTTGCAGAAAAAAATAGGCGTTTCAAGACAAACTTATAATTCATATGAATCAAAGAAGCGAAAAATTCCATGGAATATATGCATAGTATTAGTTTCTTATTTTGTTAGTAACAGTAAGACTCTTGAAATGATAAAAAGGCAATACGTACACTTTGGAACTCATGGAAGAAATCTTTAACTCAAACTTCCCATACCAATAAGGTGCGAATCCCATTTTGGGTATAGGAAGTCTTAGTCTTTAAATAAAAAGGAAGAGGGAAAAATTATGTTTGAACTAATAGTAGCCATTATACTTATTTATCTTGCATGCTTACTGATTGTAAAAGTGTTGATACCAGTTGGTGCTGTTGTAGGTGGAATCGCTTTGGTTATAGTTGCAGGAGTAGCTGTAATTGTTGGCTTTTTCACAGCATTTGCAAACTATATTAAGGCTGTGCGAGAAAAATATTAATTTTAGAAATTGGGAATGGGAAAAGGATGATGAACCGGCAAAACGCAGCTATTTTTTTGGACCTGGATATGCTCAATTAACAGGAACCATTAAAAAAGCTTTTGAACTAAATGCACTATCAGGAGAAAAAGTTAGTACAATTGCAAAAGGGTTTAAGGGCGATAGCGATGGAATATGGGGAGGAATTAAATCAATATATGGTGTTATATATCTGATTATTGCTGATATATGTATTTATGTTATTGGTTCTTTATTATGTGCTGTATTCGGAATTATTCATGGAGCTATTACATCGGTAATAATGATATTAACTTATATTATTTTTTTATAATCGTATGGATAATTGACAGATTGTATTTGCTTAAAAATGAGATTAGATCAGACTGTCCAGTTTGTCATAGTAGATTCTTGATCCCTACATTCATGTGTCCTGAATGTGGAGCAATGCACAAGAAACTTGTTCCAGGACCATATGGAATATGGAAGCACAAGTGTACTTGTGGACATAAAATTCCATCAACTTTTCTTAGTGGTAGATCAAAACTTGATGCGTATTGTCCAGATTGTGGATCTCCTTTAGTTGCGTCAGATGCAAGACAGCTTGTCTTTCAGTTGATTGGTGGAAGTAAATCAGGAAAAAAACAGTATTTCTGTCAGCGTATTTCCATAAATATTTAGAAAAAAATTAAGAAAGAATCGAAATTTAGAGATTGAAATTTCAGACCAGTATCAGCCATTTTTTTGCTGAATTAGAAGAATGGTATAGCGGTGTCGAGTGTCCTGCTACAGCGCAGCTTAATTCGCAAATGTACCCGCTGCTAATTAATAGTTCATTGGGAATAAAGCGTCAGTTTTCTATTTATGATATTGCGGGAGAAATGTTTGATGGATTTACGGCAGAAAGTGAAATCCTTCAGCAACAATTTCATTATTGCAATGGCCTTTTTATTCTTAATTGATCCTTTCAGTAGTGGAAATCTTCGTGAGGATAGAATCAACTCTGGTGAAGACATGTCGGACTTTAGTGATATGCCGGTTGAGGATGTGGTAACGAATTTTATAAATTATCTTGTTACTACAGGACATAAGAAAGCAAATGCGAGATGTACAATACCTATGGCAGTACTAATAGCAAAGGCTGATGTGAGAGAAATTAAAAGGGTAATTGGCCCTGCTAAAATTTCGAGTGTGTTCAAGAATAATCAAAATGGATATACAAGTTATGATGAGGCTCGTGATGGTGAATGCAGAAAGTTTTTGATGGATATCGGTTTGTCTGCAACAGTAGAAAATCTAGAGACGGAGTTTTCAAATTTGCATTATTTCCCTGTAAGTGCTATGGGACATGCACCAGATGGAAGTGAATATGAACCGTGGGGTGTCACAGATGCAATTGATTGGATGTTGCCGTTAGCAGATAAGGAGTTGGCGGATCTGATTATGTAAACTAATATGATAAACGAATAGGAAGGAGATAAATATGGCATTAGATAATAAGCTAAAGTCAGAAATGACAGGTAGTGGAACTTGTTCGAGTCAGAACAGTACAGCACCGGTTCCAAATTTCCAAAATACTCAATCTGAATCTGAACCATCTGTACAGGGTACACGGATAGATGATGGGAAAGTTTCTCCGAAGGAGGTGCCGAAACTACAGCCAACAGTTCATCAGGAGTCTCATGACTCCACGGAAATGCTTTTAATATCTATTGAAAAGCAACTAAAGTCATTAAATCAAAGTGTGGCAGATTTAGAGCAAGAAGTTAGTTCTTGTAAGAATCCGGATTATAGAGTTGTATTTTCTAAAATTGATTCCGCAAGAAGTAGCATTGAGAAAATGATTTTGGGGATTAGTGAAAATCAAAATACTTCAAATGATAGCTGTTTAGTAGAAAAAATTGCAAAATTTGAAGAAATACTCATTGCGGTAACTGAAAAGCAAGATAAAAATGATAGACAGCTAGCACAGACATTAAGGGAAAAATGCGAACTTCCAAATCCAGGTACGCCAAGGAATGCAAAAGGATCTCGATGTACTGAAAGAACAACAAAGCGGAGAACAATTTAATCCAATTTTAAAAGAAATTGCTTCAATGTATGTCGAGTATCAAACTTTACTTGAGGATGAAACTATCTCAGGTTTATCTAAGAAAAATCTCAAAGCATTGTTTGAACAGATGGAAGATTTACTCATAGATTATGATGCAGAAATAACTCGTAGTGAGGTGGGAGACACTCGACAAACAAGAAGCACAAAAGATTATTGAGAAGGTTTCTACTGCTGATCAGGAGAAGCACAATACTATAGCAACAAGCAGAAAACCGGGCGTTTTGAGAGGCAGAACAGTTTTATATCCTGAATTTGTAGATGTCTACGTATATGATCCTACTATTATTCAAGAGGAAATATTTGATCAAGCTTCAACAGATCCGGATAATAACTGGAAGAGGGGCTAGCAGGGAATATCATTACGGAAACTGTTGTTAGTGAAGCCCCAATAGATAAAGAAATTCTTGAGGAAGACGAAGAAAAAAACATAGATAAGGAGAATTGATATGAGCACATATGGTATTGATTTAGGAACAACTTACTCTTGTATTGCAACTTTAGATCGTAATGGTAATCCTGAAGTTGTTAGAAATCAAGTGGATGCAAGTGATACTTTGGCATCAGCAGTATTTTTTGAAAGAGCAGACAAAGTTGTTATTGGTAATAGTGCCAAAGATATGGTTGAAACAGATGGAGAAAGAGTTGTCCAGTTTGTAAAAACGCGAAATTGGAAAAACCTAATGCACGCACTTATGAATTTTATGGAAAAAAACATACACTCCAGTCGAGATTAGTGTACTTATTCTTCGCCGTTTGAAGGAGATGGTTGAAGAGCAGGGTGGTTCCGTAGATGATGTTGTTATTACCTGTCCTGCGTATTTTGGTCTTGAAGAGCGTAATGCAACAAAAAAGGCAGGAGAACTTGCGGGTATGAATGTTCTAAATTTGATTAACGAGCCTACAGCAGCGGCACTTAGCTATTGTGCTCGTCAATTCCAAGAAGAAAGAACTATTTTAGTTTATGACCTTGGTGGTGGTACATTCGATGTTACTATTGTAAAAATGTCACTAGTAATGAATAGCGATGGAAACGAGGTTCAGAAGGTTACTGTTATTACAACAGGTGGCAATGATGAACTTGGTGGTAAAGATTGGGATGATAAGCTTTTCGATCACATTCTTCAGGCTTGCTGTGACGAAAATGGTCTCACACCAGACGAAATTGATGTTGAAACTCGTCAGGTGATTAGAAGTCGTGTAGAAACTACCAAGAAGAAGCTTAGTAATGCTGAGACAGCAAAAGTAAGGATAAATGTCAATGGTGCGATGACCACAATTAATATTACCCGTGAAGAGTTTGAAAATCTTACTTCGGATAAAGTGGCTCAAACTATGACATACGTTGAAGACACTCTGCAGAAAGCTGGAAATATTGAAATCGATACGGTGTTACTTGTGGGAGGTTCTACATTTATGCCGATGATTCGTAATGCAGTAGCAGCAAGATTTCCTGGAAAAGTGCAGATTGAGGATCCGGATAGAGCAGTTGCAAAGGGAGCTGCAATTTGTGCAAGTATATTAGTTGAAGAAGCAGAAGAGGGTGCACCTTCGCCGAAACCTGTTGACCCGGAACATCAGCCATCGCACGGAAGTGGTATTTCTAAGAGATTTGTTGTTGAAGATCAGACTCCTCGTTCTCTCGGTCCTGGTGTATTAAATGAAGTTGGTGATTATATTATTGATAATATAATCAAAAAGGGAGAAATTATGCCAGCAACAGCTATGAAAACTTACTACACAGCGGCTGATAATATGGAGAAGATTGTTCTTCGTGCTTTTGAGAATATGTCACAGGACGAAAGCCTTACACCTTGTGTGAATAACATGGGTGAACCACAGCAGACCGAGCCAGCACATGAAGTAAAGCTTCTGGGCGAACTTGAGATGCTTTTACCTCCTAACACAAAAAAGGGATCTCCTATAGAAGTTACTTTCGAGATAGATGCAGCTGGTGTATATGTAAAGGCTGTAAATCTTTCTACTGGTGAAATTGTGGAGACTACACTTAGAATGGAATCTGATGTTGATGCAGAAACAAGTGCAGTTAATCAGATAGGTATTTCTGCCGAATAAAACATTCTTAGTTAAATAAATGAAAATGCGCTATGCGTCTGTGGCGCATAGCGCATTTTTCGTTGAAAAGGATTTTTTTCTAATTAGCAATATGTTGAAAAGCTAAAATTATACTTAGGAGGATTATCAATGGGAATAAAAGTTGGAATTGATTTAGGCACTACATTCTCAGCTGTTGCGATGATGGATGAGAAAAAAGGACAACCTGTTATTGTTTCTAATACATTGGGAGAAAGAATCACGCCATCTGTTATTCAGTTTACAGAGGACGATGAGATAATTGTAGGTGCTGAGGCAAAGGAAGCTTTTGAAGCTGGCGAATCTGGATGTGCCTCTGTGTTTAAGAGAAGTATGGGAAGTAATGATACATACTGTTCTTTTTAATGGGAAACAATATACAGCAGAAGATTTATCTGCAATTTTACTTCGTTATCTTAAAGAAGAGGCGGAAGCAGTAACGCATCAAAAGATTGATGAAGCTGTTGTGACCGTGCCTGCGTATTTTTATCACAAGGAGCGTCAAGCAACCATGAAGGCTGCCAAAAAAGCAGGCTTAAATATTCGCCAGATTATTAACGAGCCAACAGCAGCAGCTATGAACTATGGTGTTAATCATTGGCGTGAAAATGCTCGTGTTTTGGTATATGACCTTGGTGGAGGAACATTTGATGTAACTCTTGTACAAATGAAGAAAAACAATCAGATGGAATCTTTACAGACTACAGGAGATCATACACTTGGTGGAAAAGATTGGGACGCTCGTTTAAGTGCAGAAATTGAAAGCAAAATTGAGAGTGAAACAGGCTTCTATATCTCAGAGTATCCAGAGATACATCAAACTGTAATTCAAAATGCGGAAAATATAAAAAAACAGCTGACAACACGAAATGTTGCAAATGTCAGACTTAATCTTCCAAACTATGGTTGGTATTCAACAACTATATCACTTGAAGAATTTGAACAGAGTACAACAGATTTGATTGAAAGAACTGGAACACTTTGTGAAAGTCTTCTAAGAGGATTAGGAATCGGATGGAGAGACATAACAGATATTCTCTTGGTTGGTGGTTCTACAAGAATGCGTCAAGTGTCGTCGTATTTGAAAAGAATTAGCGGTCATACACCACTTGTCCAGGTAAATCCAGATGAAGCGGTTGCATTAGGAGCTGCTATTCAAGTACATCTTCCATTACCAGAATACAGCGTAATCACTATGGCACCACCTGAACAAGAAAACACCAACAATTCAGGGTTCTTTAAGTTTAAGAGACAGGAGTCGAAAACTGCGTCGCAACAAGCACAGAAGTATACTTTGCCAGGCACTGTTGGAAAGGAAACTGCATTAAATAATGCATTGTGTATGAGTCATGTTGATGTAGTTGCACATGCAATGGGGGTCATTGCGGTAAATGCGGAGGGAACGCATTATATCAATAAAACAATCGTGCCGGCCAATCAGAAAATACCTGTCAAATGTGCAGAAGCATTTCACTACTACACGTCAGCACGTGGAGATAATGAAGTAGAAATTTATGTTTTACAAGGAACAAAAGCACCGTTAGACTGTGAAATTATTGGAAAATATGTTGTTTCTGGAATTAGCCATGATAGAACTGACAATCCTACAACAATAAAAATCCAGTATAGCTATGACATAAATGGCATGGTTCATGTTCAGGCTCGTCAGGGAAGTGGTACAACAGATTTGCCTATTAGAGAAGAGGCTGTTCCAGCTGACATGAGTAAATTTGGAAGACCTATTGATCCACAAGAAATGAAGCCAATCGCAGAAGCCTTGTCAGTTGTAATGGCAGTGGATGTTTCGGGAAGTATGTCTGGAAAACCTATAGAAGATGCTCGTAATGCAATGTGCCATTTTGTTGATAATTTTGAGGATTATCCAGGAGATGTTGAAATTGGTGTTATTGCAGTATCTGATTCATCAAAAGTAGTTCAGCCTTTAACTAGCAATTTACACAAGTGTAAAACATCTATCAGATCAATTACTGAGTGCATGACAGGTGTATGTAATGCAGGGCATCCATTTAATGACATTCAATCTATGCTTGGAAGCTTAGATGGAAAACGTCTAGGAATTGTCCTTGCAGATGGAATGTGGGAGAATCAGTCATTAGCAGTAAGTGAAGCGAAAAGTTGTCATTGTATGGGAATTGACATTACGGGAATCGGTTTTGGTAGTGCTGATGAAAAATTTTTACGTGATATAAGTTCAGGGGATATTGATTCCATGCTTGTTGACCAGAGCGAATTGACTCAAAGCTTTGGAAAGATTGCGCAGGAAATTGGTGGAAGTAATACAGGAAAGCATGGGCGTACAGGTGCAGAAACATCAGTTGCTACATGGTTAGCAATTAATGAACAATAGTGAGAGGTACTTATCCGATGGACAGACGAAATTATTTTGAGATTCTTGGACTTGACTTTGATCCGCCTGAAAAAAACCAGCGACGTATAGATAAAGCAATTGCTGAGTGGAAAAAGCGTACAGAAGATATGCTTGCAAATGAAACAATTGCAACACGTAGAGCTGTACTTTCAGACGAATTGTCTCTTCATGATAATATGGTTGAGACTTTACATGAGAACAAGACCAGAAATATAGAGGCGCGAGCTCTTAAAGAGATTCGCACTCAACAATTAGAAAAGTTGATTGATATTATGCTGATCGGACAATCGGGAACTCCTGAAGTGACAAATGCACAGATAAGAAATGTGCATTTAAAATTTAAAAATTGTCCTCTAAAACAATAGAAGATACTTACATAAAAAAAGGATTCGTTATACAGCAAGTAACTAAAACTGTCAATCTTAACGATGCGTTTTTTTGACCACTGTGGTAGCAGGAAATATCAGTAGTAAGATTTCACAGCTTCAAACAATGGCAATACCTAAATATCCGTGGACACCGAATGTTTCAGATTTATATGATTTAGCATGTTATTTTGGTGGGGGAAGTGATAGCGATACTGGAAGTTATCACAAAAAAAGAACAACAGAATTATATAGCATTATGGAATCTTGGGCAGCACAATTTGCAAGTGATATGAGTACACAAGGTCATTTGTTGGCAGATTTGTTCACAGCTGGAACTACTCAAGTTTTCAACACTGAGGCAAATCGAAAAAAATACGATCAGTCTCTAGAACGAGAAAAGATGAAAGAATTCTTTTCATTATTAAAAACTGCGCCAGAAGATTTCAAAAAAAGATCGTTACTTTGCGGACAGTTGCATTAGAACAATACAAAAGAGTTTTCCGGATTATAATTTATCACTGGCATTATATAATCAGGAAGCCGGACTAATGCAGGATCCATACGAACCGTTAGAAGCATTAATTCACTTGACGTGTAATTCGTGTAAAGCTCCAGCAGAGTTTAGAACTAGAGAGGACGCTGAACGAGGAAAATGTGCTGTCTGTGGGGCGTCATTTTATGTCGAGTGTCCAAAATGTCATAAGAAAGTACCAGCGATAGCGGATCGATGTTCTTGTGGATTCCTGATTTCAGAGATGCAATTCTTTGATGATTATATTAAAGCTGCTGAATTTGCTCTTAAAGAAATGGATTTAGGTGAAGCTAGTAAGCAGTTTGCAAATGCAGAAAATGCTTTTCCGGGTCATCCAAAACTTTTAACCTTGTCGCAAAGAATAAAAGCAGAGCGAGACAAGTATGATAAGCCACTCAATGAATTAAAGGCTTTAATAGCTGCGCGTATGTTTAGTAAGGCACAAACATTATTGGGAGCATTAAGTGCCTCAATGCCTCAATTAAAACTAGATAGTCAGAAGAAAGTGATAGATGAAAAAATGGCAGAAGTTAAACGCTTGATGCCATCTGGATCACTATCACCTGTTGACAAAGCAAATAGATGCGTAGAAATCCTTCAAATTGTGGAAGATTATCAGCCAGCAATAGATGTATTGATTGCTTCGAGACCAAGGAAACCTTTAAACTTAAATGCAGCAGTAACGGGAACATCTTCATTGATATGTAATTTATCGTGGAATGCAACTGGTGATAAGGGTATTAAATATCAAGTTGTAAGAAAGAAGAATGGTATTCCGCAAAGACAGGCAGATGGTGAAGTTTTGGCTGCGGATATTGGGGATCTTAGTTATAAGGATACTTCTTTGCAACCAGGTATTAGCTATGGGTATGCAGTTTTTGCATGCAGAAGAAATGTTTTTTCAGATCCATCTGTGTGTGAGATTGCAAACTTTAGTGAATTAGATACAAAACATCTTCGAACTTCGGCTGAGAATGGTATTTGTCGTTTTAGTTGGGTTTTACCTCCAAATTGCATTGGAGTCCGTATTCTTAGAAGTACGAATGCGATTCCATCAGAAAATGTTACTCCTGGAAGTACTGTTGTAGCTGCTAAGGCATCAACAAACTTTGATGACTCTGGAGTTTCAAATAACAATACATATGGTTATCGTTTACAATGCGTATATCCATATGAAAATAGCTTTAGGTATAGTAAGGGTGTTACTGTCATGCTAACGCCAGAACAACCACCTGTAGCATTAAGAAATATTACATCACGTATCGAAGGCCGATTAGTTACTATTCGCTGGAATTCACCAGATAATGCACAGAGATCTGTTCTTATCAGGGAAGTTTCTTCAAATGCAGCGGCTAATCTTATTGGTCAGGTAATTCCTGCGTCAGATATTAACTCAATGCTTGGAAATGGAAGAAATTATGCGAATACAATGAGTACAACATTGCAAGCACAGTTTGAAATTCCGCCAAACATGTCGTGTGCATTGGCAATAATATGTGTTGCAGGCTCTAAGGGAATTATTTCAGATATTGTTCGTGTTTCTAGTGTTGAAAAATGTGAAATTGATAAACGTCAGACGAGAATAGAAGGAAACAGATTAAGAATTGTCCTTGCAAATAAACCTAAAAATTTGGAAAGAATTCACTACATTGTCGCAAAGAAGACTGGTTCTACAGTTCCATGGGCAACGATTGAAGATGCGAAACATAAATCGCTATCTATTGTATCATTGAGAGATTATGAACGAGATGGGATGATTCTTGTAGAAATGCTTCCTAAAACTGATCTTTATATATCAGTGATTGGACAGTATAAAATGCCAGATGGCAGTACTATTTACTCGGAACCTTCGAAATTGAGATTAAGTAATAAACCCAAGGAAAAAATAACATATCGATTTAGCTGGGGAACAGGAGGTTTCTTCAGTCGAGCAAAAGCAAAAAATTGCAAATTAGTGGTTTATTCGAATGCAGAAGAAACTCCGGAAATATATGTGGTATATAAATCGGACGGGCATATTCCTATGAAATTGCAAGATCCAAAAGCAGTTATTATCCATACTATTCCGGAATCGGATAGTGGATTTAATAATGGAGAATACGTATATCAGTTTTCAGATAGTACATGGAATGGAATTTCATCTGCTACACCAATGAGACTTTTTATTCAAGATGATGATATGAGAGAATTTGAAATTGTACCGAGCGATATTGAAAGCTGTAAGGTACCATAAGGGAGGAAAAAACATGGCTTTATTACACTCAGATGTTCTTTTGTCCATATTGCTTACAAGAACTCAGAAGTAGAGATTTGAAAACAGTTTGCAATATTTGTGGACATTCAGTAACACCAACAAGAATAGAGTTGTTATTAAAAAAAATACCAAAATGTAAAGAACCAGGATGTAGAGGATTTGGAAGTGCAAAACAATGTTCTCATTGTGATAGTAATTTGCCTTCAGATATTTTGGATTATGAGAAATATCTGCGTTTCAGTATTTTAGGAATTACGAGTTCGGAAAAAAACAACCTTTTTGACAACTATGCTTCATGAATTGCGTCATACAAGTGGCTCACCATGGGTTCTTTCACCGATGGATGCCACTACAACTGCTATTTTCCAGGAAAATGACAGAGCAATTTATAGTATGAGACAGCCGGTTGCTGCAACAGCCGCAGGTATTACACCGCCACCCCAGTTGTGGAAAATTAAAGATAAAAATCGAATGACTAATACAGTTATCCCATCATATTCTATGACTATTTTTGATGGAGCAGGTGAAGATTCCGAACACATTGATCCAGTTATCAGCAGATATATTAAAGGGATCTAAGGTGCTGGTTATTTTGATTGACCCTCTTGCATTACATGGAGTCGCATCTAGTATTCCGCAAAATATTCTGAATTGGTCTACTTCTGCTTCTCATGATACGGATGCGTCTGCAGATATGGTAGATGGAATAGCTATATATATTAGACAGAACTGTGGAATTGCACCTGGAAAACTGATAAATAAAGATGTTGCTGTTGTGTTTACAAAAATTGATGCTGTAAAAGATACCTTTGGTTCAGCCACAGTTATGCAGCCTAGTCCACATTTGGCACGTAAAGGTTTTGTTAAAGCAGATGCAGATGCAGTTGATGCAGAGATTAGGGATTGGCTAGAGAGTCAGGGGGAAAATACATTCTTGGATGCGATTGACACAAACTTTATAAAAAGCAGGGTTAGATTCTTTGGTGTATCAAGTTTTGGACAGCCACCTACGGGTAGCTATCAGTTAGGAAAAGTAATGCCTCACAGAGTTTTAGATCCTCTAATTTGGATGCTCTCAAAGGAAGGTATTGTACCCACGCTTTGAAACTAGTGTTTTATTTTAAAGAAAGGAAGGCAATATAATGCTAAATCAACTTATTTACACACGGTGTATGCCACATCGTGAGTTGAAAAATAAAGGGCAAGTGGTTCGTGCAGATGGATTTGGTGTATTTTCTATGAGTCAAGAGTTGATTACCAATCCACCTGTACCTAACTATGATTTTCTTCAGACTCGTTTAGCTGTACAGAATGGAGCAAAAGAAATATCGGCTACTGGTTTATTTAATTCATATGATTACACTGCAATTTCTTCCAAGGTATATGCTTTGTCATTTGAAGTTGCAAGACCACATTGTAAAGAAGTAAGAAAAAATGGACAGGGCCATAGAACGGGAACATACATTAAGCAGTGCCTTGTTGGAAATCCAGGCGATTATCCTTTCAAATGGTTTGGTGCATCTGTGTGGGATGCACATTTGAAGTCTGAAAATGACTATTATCTTGATGAAAATCCTAGTGCTGAACCTGTATGGCTTAATACGGTGCAGGATATACCAAATGGTTCATACGTTTCTATTGAGAGCGTTAAAAAGTTTGTAAATGCAGGTCGTGCAGAAGCTGTTAAAGCTGGAATTTGGTTTCTGTTACACGAATATGCAAAACCTGAAAATGAGAGAAAAGTTCTTTTGATTAAGGATATTCCTGAAAATGTGGAATTATGGATTGCAGCCATTGAATATGCATTCAGTGCAGAAATGGCACAAAAAATTACTTTCTCAACGAATAAAACAAAACTTGGTACACAGATTAATAATATTTGTTTTTCTATACAGATGAATCTGGAAAGTTTTATTCGATGCGTAACAATAGTATGACGCAGATTAGACATCCGTACAATATGATTGTTGGATATCATCCTAGGGATAATTTCTGCGCTTCCGTCAAGCAGATGCCGACAAGTAATTTTGTAATGATTGATGGCACTAATAATATGGTATCTTTTGCAACAGACGAAAGCATAAAATCAGCATACTACTCTGCGGCTGTTCAGTATGATGCAGATATTATTGATTTTACAAGCGTTGTTTTGCCTAGTTTACCTATTGATATGATAACGGATAAAATTCCGGAATTGTATGATGCATATAAGTACCTGTTGGATTCCAATCACCGAGTGGAAAAATGGACATACAGAGAAGCAATTGCTGAATTACAGTCTATTACTCAGTATGGTATTTCTAAAAATGACGTATTGAATAAGTATATCTTTGATGAGGGGATGCGTGGGTATCAGCGTTTTGTAACAGAAGATGAAAAAAACAATTTTAAACTTCTTAAGATTTTCTGGAACATTGCTAAAGTAACAAAACGCACAGGAGAAGTTACAGGATGTTTAGCTGATCTTCTGAGTACAGGAATGATGAACTTAAAAGTATCCGGAAATACTTTGACAGGTACATGGAATGCAATAAAAGCAGGTGGAGTTCAGAGCATTGTTCGTCCTGCATTACAAGATTTGTTCAATGATAGTGAGTTGACAAGCTATAGTAGTCAGTTTGAAAATGCCCCTGCTTCTGTTGTTAGCACAGTGATGGAAATGTATTTTGATATGCTCTCGCTCGAAAGGAACGGTATTAAGTCTATTTTAGAAAGTCAAGCAAAATATCAGTTTGTTTGTCATGCTTTGACTGCATTGATTGATAATAGAAATGCATTACATGCTGTGTTAAACGGAATTAGCATTGATGTTGTAAATGCGGTCGCTTTGTCAGTTTCTGAACATCTTGAAGAATATAAACCGGGAAAAACCGAGGCATGGTGGGATTCTATTATTGATCTTTCCGGTGGAAATGTCATGGAATTATGTAGGACACTTTGTAAGTCTACTCAAACTAATATTGACATGATTGAACATTTACTAGCGAATACAATTTTAAAAGCAGGAAAATGTGATCGAGATATTTATCGTGCATTTGAGGATTCCATAAAGCAGCTTGGCAAGAGCAAAAATACAGGTATTGCATTCTTTAATGCTTGGATTAAAGTTGAAAATTCTTCACACCTTGATAATATCATTCGGAATATTAGAGGGAATAGATTGTCCTCTTCCGCAGAAAAAGAATTATTCCACCTTGTTGATAAACAGGTTCCATATGAATCTACGTCAGGAATGATTTCTATTATATTTAGAGAAATTAAGGAATGGGAAAATGATATTAGGGAGATATCTCAAAGTGCGGCACTTTATGATTTGCGTAAAAATATGGAACGTGAGCGCAAAGCAGAAAAAGTTTTATCAACAATGTATGAATTTTCTGATTTGAAATTAGAGATACCGGATAACTATTTAAGGAGTCAATATTTTGAAAAACTTGGCTCAAACTGCTGCAGATTTTTGCGATCCAGAAGTTCACATGGCTTTCCTGCATCTTTTTGATATACAAGATATCGGAATAAAGCAGGAATATATTAAGGCTTATGTTGATGAAGTGCTTAATGGTTCAAAAGGAAAACAGTTGGCTTATTCAATGCTTAGCTTATGTGAGGCATTCTATTACGAATATAAGATTCCGGGAAAAAAAGTAGTTCAAGTAAAAGAGTCTGCAGATATGCTAAAGGCTTACTTTGTAAAAACGTTACCAAATCATTACAAACCTAATCTTCCGGATCAGGTTGCAAAAGCTAATTATGATGAGAATCAAGTGAAGAAAATGCTTATAACTATGCTTCAGGATGCTGCTAAAAAAGCTCCAAGGAGTGGATTGAGAAGTATCTTGGGTGGATTATTTGGAAGAAAGTAATAATTAACTTGGGGATCACAGCGTTAGTAGGTATTCTGGCAGCTGTGATTCTCAGAAAAAAGGTGTAAGTATGGCAGAAGCAAAAAAACTAACGCAAAAAGAATATGAAGCAATCCGATCGGATTATGAAAAACGTTATGGTTACGATTCAAGAAGTCCTGAAGAGAAAGCTGCATTTGATAAGAAATTTGATGAACATTATCAGACTGATAAAAAAAGCGATGCTACTGATGACGATCCAACTGAACCTAACGAAGATATTAACAAAGGACATGAGCGAGAATGAGAACGTGGCAGACGTGGATTCCGTGAGATAGACGATGACGATGAACGATAAATGTTTCGATAATAGGAAGGAGAATTGATATGGTAGGTCCTAAAAAAGTGACTCAGGAAGTGTATGATAAATTTCGTTCCAATATGGAGAAAAAAATATAATTATGATGAAATGTCTGATGAAGAGAAAGAACGTTTTTGATTCAAAAAAATAGATGAGGTTGCAGTTGTAGGAGATAAGGCTGAAGAGTCAGATAAGAATGATGGCACTGATGATGAAGAAGCAGAGAAGGGCGAATTTGAAGATGGTCATCCTCATGAACACGAAAGAGATGATGACGAGTATATAAGATAGTAATAAAGGATGGACACATTTTATGGAGAAGATGAAGTTATCACGTAATGAATATGATGCAGTAGTAGAGAAATATCGAGAACAAAATGGATATGATGAGATGTCAGATGAAGAAAAAAAGCTGCATTTGACGAAAAAGTTAGATAAAGTAGTGGAGTGTTCAGAAGTTGAAAAACAACTTGAAGAAAGTGAAACAACAGATTTTTTTCATCTGAAGAAACATCCGATAGTGATAAATTACGGTCAGAATTAAAAAGAAAAATATGGATATGATGAAATGTCTGATGAACAAAAAACAAGCATTCAATGAAAAACTGGACGAGATAGTAGGAACTGAGGACAGCGGAGAAGATGATCCAGGAGATAATGAAATTGGTGCAAAGGTCTTGAGGAGAAGTAGATAAGTGGAGAGGAGATGAAATTTTATGCCTTCATATTCAAGTTCAAGTGGTGCTTCACGTGCAGCTAGAAGACCTACTGGTTCATCCGGTGGAACTAAACCTGTAGGAGCTGGAAGTTCAATGCCTATCGAAAAATCCAAATGGGACTAAGCAAAGACAAGCAAAAATGTTAATGGATGCGACTCAGCTATCTCTATTACAGAATAATCTTCGTATTACAAGTTTATATGTGAATAGTCGACATCTAGAGATGTTGTCTCCTGCACCAACTGGTAGTTTGTATACTAGTGAAGCCTGTAAGTTCAATTCTATTCAAGGAGGAAGAACTGGTATTGCAGTGTATCAGATTACAAAACTTATGTATAACGAAGAAGAAAATTCTTTCGAAAAACTTGTTAGTGTCTACTCTGCCTTAAACAGTTTTGGTGGTATCGTTGCATTGATTCTTCAGGGTGATGGAAACTCCACAAGACTTTATTTATGTACGAATACTAGCGGTGATGGCAAAGTTGCAGGAGGATTATTAGCTAACAATCTTAGGGGACAATTTCCAGGATGTGAAATAGATGAGTTGAATGATATTGACAAAAATAAACTTTTGGATTCTTGTGGAATGGTTGGTTCAATATCTACAAGTCGAACAGTTCGTTCGTTAAGTATGATACCTAGCAGGCGTGAAGATGAACGTCAGCATGATAAAGAATTTAGTGCACAGGGATATGAAAAATTTGTTGATGCGATGAATGGACATCGTTATACCTTGGTTGTTTTATCACAACGGGTCTCACCGGATGCAATGGATGGATGCTTAGAAGGTTTGGAAGCAATATATACATCGTTATCGCCATATGCAAAAGAAACGGCTTCTTACGGAGAGAGTGATTCGGATTCTGTTAACTACTCTATATCTAATAACGTAAATAGTTCAATCAGTAGATCTGTTTCAAAATCATTTGGCACTTCTCACACAAACAGTGTTTCTGAGGGGCGAAGTTCAAACAGTGGACATGGATATGAGTTATTTGATATTCATTTTAATTCTGGTTCGGGAAGATCATCTGGAACATCTTCAGCAAGCGGAACATCCACGGGTACTAGTTCTAGTACATCATCTTCAGATAGTTATGGAAGTGGAGATAGCCAAAGTTCAGGTACAACAACAGGTACAAACCGTTCGATAACTGTGAACAGAGATAATAAAGCTGTTCAAAATTTGCTTGCAAAAATTGAAGAGCACATCAAGAGAATTAATTTAAGTCAAACATTTGGTATGTGGAATAGTGCTTGTTATATTATTGCGGATGATGTAGCAACGGCAACAATGGGAACAAGTACGCTTGCGGCACTTTTTTCGGGTGATTCTCAGGCAGCACCTAGAGCGTATTATAATCAATGGGATGCTACAAATCCAAAAGAAAGAAAAAAATGTGCTAGATTATATTTCTAATCTTCAGCATCCGAAATAAATCTTACAATGCTTCAACAGATTACAGATGGTAGCGGAAATACAACCACAACACCATATCAAACAGAAAAAATCACACCGGCTATGATGATCAGCGGTAAAGAAATTCCTACTCTTATGGGCTTGCCTCGAAAATCTGTTCCCGGTATTGTTGTTGATAGCATGGCTGAATTCGGAAGAAACATACCTGAAAAATGGAAAAGAAAAGTTAAACGTCCTATTTTATTTGGAAACATATATCACATGGGACAAGAAGAGAAAACGAAAACATTTCTTGACTTGGATACTTTTGCTTCACATATGTTTATTTGTGGTTCATCTGGTTCGGGTAAGAGTAATACTACATATAATCTGCTCCAAAAACTCATTGAGAATAAGGTTCCATTCTTAGTGGTCGAACCAGCAAAAGGTGAATACAAAATTGAATTTGCAGATTTGCCAGGAATTAATATTTTTACGGCAGATGAGTCTCCATATAGATTGTTACAAATCAACCCATTTGAATTCAGTGCAGGCATCCATATTCGAGAACATCTGGATAATATTGTCCAGGTAGTTAGTGCATGTTGGCCACTGTATGGAGCAATGCCGGGACTTTTGAAAAAGGCGTTTGAGCAAGTGTATCTAGATCATGGATGGGATTTGGAACATTCTGAAAGAATTATTAATAGAGGAAGTAAATTCCCTGTATTTTCAGACCTTGTGAAAGTTCTTGAACGAATCATTAACGAATCTCCGTACTCTGCTCAAACTAAGGGTGACTACAAGGGAGCATTATTAAATCGAGTTTCTTCGCTCTGTAATGGATTTGAAGGTCAAATTTTTGGAAGAAGTATTGGAATTCCTGATACAACTCTTTTTAATAAAAATACAATAATTGATTTGAGTGGTATTGGATCTGATGAAACTCGTTCTCTGATAATGGGAATTTTGATTATTAAATTGAAGAATTATCGAAAAACAGTTACAACTGGTCCTAATAGTGATCTTGTGCATGTGACAGTTTTAGAAGAAGCTCATAATATTTTGAAGAGATGTTCGCAGGAAACTAGTGTCGACTCTGGAAATGTACAAGGTGCTGCAGTCGGTAGCTTATGCAGATGTATTGCTGAAATGCGAAGTGCTGAGAGGGATTTATGATTATAGATCAGTCGCCTGGTGCAGTAGATGAGGCGGCAATAAAAAAATACTGCAATTAAAGTATGTATGAGACTTCCTTCTAAAAAAATGACTGTGAGGAAATTGGTGCTGCGTTAAGTCTGAACGAAAATCAAATCAGAGAATTGAGTAGACTTGACATTGGAGTTGCTGCTATTTTTTTCATGCGGGATGGACGGATACGTTACTGGCTAGAATGGGAGACATATGGGATAAAAAGATATCGACTAAAAAGTGCTCCGATTTTGGATAATGGAACTTATACCAAAAATTCAAGGCGCAATTGTTCAGTTAATATATCAAGATATCCAAGAGGGTAATTTTTTTAGTATATATGATGATGTACAGGAATTATTGAATCTCTTGTGTAAGGGAGTTAGTGCAATTAAACCGATACTACCAGAATCAAAACAGCAGGAATTATTAGATGAAGTACAAGTATTCTTGGAAAATAATGATGTATTAATTAAAGGAAAACGGCTGAAAGAATTGAGTCGTGAATTTTTTGATTTTGTGTCTCAATTTGTGCGTTTGGAAAGTGTTGTGAAAATATTCACATTATCTGGCGTTAATACAAAAATGACGCTAGATCCATTAACAGCGAAAGAAGTACGAGCTGTATTAAAATGGGAAAAAGAATTGCGAAGTGGTGTTTTAAGGTATTTGTATATGCCGGAAGAATGTGATCCTGCAAGAGCATACAGATGGCCATTAGATGCTTCAAAAGCAGAGTATTTTTGGGAAATATACGATGGTATTCTTAAGCGTTATGGTATTAGATATACAGCTGATGAGCGTTATGCCAATGCGTATAATTATCTGAAATCCGTCAATTATTTTAGCACAAGTGCTGGTGGAAGGAAGTGATATGAATGATAAAGCATAATCCAGAAGAGGATATTTTAGAAGATTCAGAGGAACTGATTGAATCTGAATCTGAACGCAGGCAGTCAGAAAAAGAACATTTTGCTTCTACATATACTTTAAAGCCGAATGAAAATTATGATGCAAATGGATATAGTTATGAGACTGATAAACTTGGGCGAATTACAAGATGTGAAGGAACACTTAGATTAGAGGATGGAAAGAGAAATACAGCACATCAAATTCGAGCTGGTGGAGAATATCGTTTGGAAAATGATGAGGGTGGACATCTAATTGGTAGAAGGTTTGGTGGGTCTGAAAAAGTTGATAATTTAGTTCCGATGGACAGTCATGTTAATGGTGTTGAATATAAAAAATTAGAAGACGATTGGGCTGCAGAACTTAATAAAGGTAGTACGGTTGATGTAAAAATCCAATGTAGATATTTTGGGGACTCTACCCGTCCAACAGATTTCATCGTAAAATATAAAATAACGGACAATGATGAATTTACACGAAATGAAACCAAACGAATTCGAATTCATAATCAGGAAGGAGGAAAGTAAAATGTCAGATATACGAGAAAACAAGCAAGCATTGAACAACTTAATGCAAAAAATTGGAAATGCAGTCCTGCCTGTGTTGGAGAATGGTTGGGAAAAAGTTGTGATCGGGTATTTTATTGAAATATCTAATGTAACGCATCTTCAATTCTTTGTGTTGAATAAAGATGAGGATGATTATTCCGATTTGGTTAAGTTATCATGGGATACAGAACGATATGATGATGCCATTATTAATATTGAAGATTTGTGTAAGGAATTACACACTCTGTGTAAACAAGTAAATGATTCTTGGACATCGTTTAGCTATATCCTTGAGGGAGATGGTACATATAATGCTGATTATGGATATGATGATATAGAAAGCTATGATTCACGCTTTATTATGGAGTGGCAAAGCAGGTATTTAGATTGAGAGGTGATGTGCGGTATGGGAATTATTACTTCTCTCCAGAGGATACTCTGATTAGTGCAATGTCATCTAAACAAGCACAGGTGAAATTACGGCATTGTGTTGGTTCATTGGGCACTGTATTTAAGAATGCGCTCAAAAAGGAACCACGTTTGCTGGCATATTTATCAAGTTACCAATATTCATATATGAAAAAAGGTCTTGTACAGATTATGTATGATTATGATGTGACTATTACATATCAAGATGACTGCCCAGATTCATTGGATGATATTGTGGTGGATTCAGGAGAATGGGATGCTACAACAATCTTAGAAAAAGGAAATCCTAAACCAATCCAACTGGTTACTTTAGATATGAATAAGGTTGCTTCTAAGTTGTCTGAGCAAATGAGTAAACTTTTAAGTTATTATGAGGGTATTAATGGATGGAATACACAAAGTAGTTCATTTGATAAGTTGACAGATATGACTTTATGCAAAATCGGTTATAATTACATGCTTCCATTACCGGAACTTAGACAATACCAAGGAAAAGCAATATTTGCTGCAAAGAATATTTGGAAAAAAATACTTGGTAGAGCCAAAGTTCCGCAATTTGTAAAGCCGTTTCTTGCGTTGAGTTATATAACACAAGAATGTTGTTATGATCAGAGAGCTTTTGATGAAGTGGAAAGTAATCCGGAAAAAACACCATCAGATCCAATTCCACATTTAGCATATGGTCCATTGGTCGAACTTCGTGGTATTTGTAGCGGTCTTGCATGGGCATTTAAAATTTTAATGGACGAAGCAAACATTGAATGTATTTGTGTTAGTGGATTTTTAAAAGAAGACTTGAAAACGGGGCATATGTGGAATCTTGTAAAATTAGATGGACAATATTATCATGTTGATCCGACTTGGGGAATTAAGAACGATGGTGTTTATATTAGTGGCTTGTTGCAACCGGATAGTATGATGAAGATAACTCATATTTGGGAATTATCCGATTATCCTACAGCAAGAGGAATGAGATTTGACTATGATTTTATCGAAGATTTTCTTGTTGAAAATGGTAATGATTTTCTCGATGATGGTGCAAATGAGAAATATTTTTTCCCTGAAGAAATCATAGACTAATAACTAATAGAAGGGATGTGAGTGTCCATGTGTTTTATTAGCAACATAATATGGTTTCTTTCTGGAGGTGGGGTCATGGGATTATTCGGTATTTGCAGGAATATTTTGGACAATAACAATTATTGGTATTCCGCTTGGAAAGCAATGTTTTAAGATTGGAACACTTTGTCTGTCACCATTTGGAAAATATGTTTTAAGTCCCGTGGGAGGAACAGGGAATTTTTTGTTAAATCTATTTTGGATTTGTATTACTGGTTTACCATTAGCGATTATTGAAATAACAATTGGTATGATTTTATGTTGTACAATAGTTGGCATTCCTTTTGGTAAGCAACATTTTAAAATTGCAAGACTGTCGTTAACTCCATTTGGTTCCACGATAGCATAATACAGTGAGTGAAGGTGATTTTTCATGGTAAAAAATAAAGTGACTGTTATTGTAATGGCAATAATCAGTTTTCTGATCATGCCATATGCATGTAATAAAGGGATATCCAATCTTTATGGAATGTGGGATACAGTTGAAAGCATAAAAGGAAGTGTTATGACAATTATGCCGTTCAATTGGTTCACCTATATTGCAAATATCAGTATTGAAACCGTCCTACAAGGATTTAATTGATTTTTAACTGGATTACGTGGTGTAGGTTTTGCTACGATGATATATTGCGTTTCAAGACATGCTCCTGGATATGGATTTATAATTGCTGCAATGGCAGATGAAATGAATATCTTTAATCGCATTATTTACGGGTATGGATGGTCATTTGATAAATATCAATTAATATATTTGGCTATACCATTTGCTATGTGGCTGATATGCATCATTGCAGGATCTGTTATCAAGGGAAAAACTCAAATATTAGTTGTGTCAGTTATTTCAATGCTTACATATTGGGGTATTTGCTCATTATTGTATAGTGACTTATACTTTGATATCGATTTGATAATACTTGCTAGTTTAACTATCCTTAGTAGTTTAGCTATGAAACAGATGGACATGTAGAAAAATTGTGTGAATATATAATATAATTTTTTTAGGTGTTCTGTCGATATGATTACAAGATAGATTGAAAAACACATTATGACTTTATAATGTGTGATTGTATCATAAATAAGTACGATAGAAGATGCAGTATCAGGAAAAATTTGATAAGATATCCATCAGTCTATAATAGAAAAAGAAGAAGTTATAAAAAGCTGAATGGATTTTGAGAAAAACGCTTTCTTAAAAGTTTGGGGGTGTGCATAGTTGGAAGAAATAGAAAAATTATTATTGTAAAAATACCGGATACATTAAAAAGTTATTGTTCCTACTTTGATAATTTCGTAGTGGAGGATGTTCCAAGCTTTATATTTGAAGAAGAAAATTACAAATGTTTACGTGAATATGCTGTCTTTAGAATGGGTTTTTTTCGGTTGTGACAAAAAAAGAAATTGCAGAATTCTTGCTCAGATTATTAATGGGAAAAAAAGTTTTTAGAAGTTAGTGTGGATTAGGAAGCTACGCATCTACGTTACGAAGCTGTGGAGTTGATGTTATTGCAACAGATGATATGTCCTGGATAAATTATGATACAAGCAAATACCAAGGTTGGAAAAACACATGCATGGATCCATGATATAATTAGTATGGATGCAATTGAAGCAGTAAAAATATGGTAAGGAAGTAGGGTTTATAATTATGAGTTGGCCTCCTCAAAATAGTGATTTAGCATATAAGGTTTTGCAAACAATGAGAAAAGTCAACCCTGAATGTATACTTATTTATATAGGCGAAAAGAAAGGTGGTTGCACCGCAGATGATCGTTTTTTTGACGATTATATTGATATAAGCAGTAATTTTGCTGAACTGCAAGATTTAAAAAAAGAGTTATCATAATTGGAAAAAACAATCAATATTTTGATACACTGCTTTTGTTAAAAATAGAGGGAGGTGATGTGAATGAAGTATAAAAAAATCGATGTATACGAGAATATTAAAAATTGACGATGATTCTTGGATGGTACATAATCTCTCTTCGGTTCGGAATGTATACTTGACAGTCAAGAACTTAAAAATTTTGAACAACTGTAGTATGCCTCAGGAAGATTCAAAAGAATTACTTTGCCAGTTATATGAAATGGGTATTATCGTAAATGACAAAGTTGATGAAATTGCATGCCTTGAATTAGAAAGAAAAAAATTAGCATGTATTCCTTTACATCCGATGAGGTAGGCTTTGTGATTGCACCAACGATGGATTGCAATGCGTATTGTTTTTTTACTGTTATGAAAATGAGACAAGAAAATCTTGCTATATGGATGAAAGAACAGAAAAAGCTCTTGTTGAATATATAAAAAATATAGCATTAGGAAAGAAACGTATGTATATTTCCTGGTTTGGAGGCGAACCGTTACTTTGTAGAGATTTAATAGTTCGAATTAGCAACGAGCTAACCTCGTTTTGCTGATGAGAACAAAAATTGATTATTATTGTGAAATTACGACAAATGGATATTATTTGGACAAAATAATAGATAATATACATGATTTAAGAATTTCGGATATACAGGTAACATTAGATGGATTTAAGGAAGAACATGAAAAGAGAAAGCATTTTCTTCAGAATGATTCTTGGGAAAGAATTGTGAATAATATATATGATTTTTTTCGAGACGGGGAATTCATATTACGTTAAGATTTAACTTTGATAAAGGCAACATACAAAGTATTAAAGAAATGGTGGAATTTCTGATAAAGCAAGAGAGATGGAATGAGAATATTACGATATATTTTTTTATCCATTGGAGCCTAATAGCATTCAAGAAAAACTCTATTTTAAAGAAAAAAAGAATACGAACAGGTTATGCATAATCTATATACATTCCTTTATAATACGGGATACTACAACGATCGTAAATATGCACTTGATTTTCGTAAATTATCTTTGCCATGTTACGGTGCAACATTAGGAACTGTTGCCATAGACTATAAAGGATTAATATACCAATGTCAGCATTTACTATGCCGCGAAGAGTATTCAATAGGCGATGTATTTGAAGGCGTAATTGTAACTGAAAAAGTAAATTCTTGGTATGATGGCACTGTGAGTGACAAATGTAAGAAGTGCGAAGTACTACCTTTATGCCAAGGTGGATGTGTAGCTAAGCCCCAATTAGGAAAAAATGAGTATGTATGCCATATGATGAAGTACAGAATAAAAACTCAAGAGCAACTTAAAGTTCAAGCCTACATGGATTCGCTATTGGAATAAACTTAAGCTTCAAATCGAAGACAGATGGAAGTCAAATAAGAAAATTAATTAAAAAAATTTTATTTATATAATTACCTGCGGTTCTTGAATTGGGAGTGATGTTTAATGTCTTTAATAGGCGTTGATCATAATTAATTATTGGAAGGAGGAAAATCATGAAGGTTGTAAAAGAAAAAAAGAATACTACAAAGTTAACGAATATCGTTAAAAATGTAGCAGAAATGTCTTGCCATGAGCATTGTCATGAACATTGCCATGAGCATTAATTTCTGGACTGTTTGAAAGAGGCACCTATTGAGATGATAAATCTCAATAGGTGTTTCACAATAATGAAAGAGGAGTGTGTTGTGAAATTTCTATGGATTATTCAATATTCGAATGGAAAAACATTATAATTGGGTTGCATTAGCACAAGCAATCGAAAAAAATTAGATTCAAGATATATAATAAAAACGTAAAGAAGAACTGAGCACTATTGATATAAATGAGGCAGATTTTCCTATAGTAATAGGGGAGATGATTTTTTTGCTAGAGGCAAAAAAAGAACATCAAATTAATTAATGGAATTTTTGAATCTACTTGTTTTTTTAGGGTAGATACTTATATGAGTATATGGAAGGATGATTATCTTAATTTTCATACAGCTGTGGTAACAAGAAAAAAATTAGATACGATTATTAGCGAAAAACAAGAGTTCTTTGTAAGACCTCTTTTGGATATAAAGTGCTTTGACGGTCAGGTGATGGATAAAATAAAGGTAGATGAGATTTTGTACATATGCCGGTCTTGTTCTAAGTATGGAAAGAAATGTTTATGCGTATCTCCGGTTCAAGAAATAGAAAAAGAATGGAGAAGTGTTATAGTTAACAATGAAGTGGTTTCGATATGCAGGTATTTGAAAAACGGTAAAAGAGATGTCTCTGAAACTGATGTACCGGAGAAATTGGTTGAATCTTGTACAAAAGCATGTAGTGGAATAAAGGCACCAGTTGCCTGGGTAATGGATGTAGCTAAGGTCAAAAAAATCGATACTATGTATTAGAATGTAATATTTTTAATGCATCAAATTTTTATGACTGTAATAGGGAAAAATATAGTTAAGTCCCTGGAAAAATGTTATAAGAAAAGAAAACAAGAATTGCCTCTGAATTTTATCTAGCTTCAATTTGCAGTTAGCCACAATATGATGTTAAAGAAATAGTAGATATGTTCCCACAAACGACCAAATTGTAAAAACAGGGCAAAATCCTTATTGATATGTTTCCACATACGGTCAAATGGGCTAAAATGGCAGTTGATATGTTTTTCGAATACGACAAAGTGAGATTTGACATTCTTGCTATCCACTCGAGCCATGTGGAGGTTGTGGGATTGCTGCAGAAAGAGTGATAGTGAAAAGATTTTTTTCGATTTTTTAAATATTGACTTTTGTTCTTATAAATAATTAATTTAAGAACAAAAAAAGGCGGTGATGCAAATGAGTAAACGGGAACTCTTGCTAAAAAATAAAAGAAAATAATGGGATTATAACTACCAAAGAAGCCTTAAATCTTGGTATTCATAAGGATATCCTAAAAGAATTAACCATAAAAAGAAGAACTTGAAAAAAATAACAAAAGGACTCTATGCACTTCCAAGTGAGAATATTGATGAGTATCTTTATTTCTCATACAGAATACCCAAAGATATTTTTTCTTACGAAACAGCGGCGTATTTACAAGGATTATCAACACGAATGCCCCTTGTTTATGTGATGACTGTAAAGGTAGGAGATAATGTCAGCAGAGTTAAGTCGGTAAGAGATAATATTATTTTTTTAAGTATGTAAAAAAAGATTATTACGATATTGGGAAAAATAACTATAACCAGTCCTTTTGGCAGAGAAATATCAGTATATGACAAAGAAAGAACGATACTTGATATTATCAAAGATAAGGACAGAATAGATGTACAAGTGTTTAGTGAAGTGATAAAAATCTTACTTTGCGGGCAAGGAGAAAAATTTATTAAAACTATCGAAATACGCTATTATGATGAATATGGAATATGCTTTAAAACAATATTCGGAGGTGCTGCTGTGAAAAACACCGGAACAAATAAAAGGAGCGATTAGGAACATATCTAAGAAAACAGGAGTTAATCCAAACTCTCTGCTTCAGATGTGCTTATTTGAAGGAATACTTGAAAAACTCTCCAAATCAAAATATAGTGAGAATTTTATATTAAAAGGTGGACTTCTTATATCCTCTCTTATCGGTGTTGATATGCGTAGTACGATGGATATGGATACCACGCTTAGAGGTATTCCAGTAAATGAAGAGTCTATATCAAATATTTTAAATGAATTATTCCTATTCAAAAAAATCTTAGAGGAAGGTACAATACCAATTATGACCTATACCATAGAAACTATACTGCTGAAAAAAATCTGAAACCGTTTCAAGCAGAAATATTACCACAACAAGAGCAAGGGATTTCTATGATTTGTATATGATATACAGCATTTATAAAGATAAAATTGATAAAGACATATTAAGAAAAGCAATAGAAAGAACGAGTAAATACAGAGGTTCTTTTGAAATAGTTTTACAGCATAAGGAAATAGTAGAGTTGTTCCGGGAAAGTGAAACACCAAAAAGAACTATGGAAAAAAATATACACAGAATAACCCATATGTTAAAGATATTGATTTTTTTAGATACTATATCAGTCTATGAAAAAAATAGGTACTGTATTAAATGTAAATGATGATACGAAATAGTCTTATGGTTGGTGTGATCTTTTAAGGCTGTAGCGGATATTTTTTTATTTGCATAATCAAGGAGAAAAATCTCTAATCAATTACCCATTGTCATTAAAAAAAGAGGAGATAAAGATTATCTTCCATCTCCTTACTCATATAAATTCCATAATTTTTTCGTATCTTGTAAAAGCTCATCCATAGTAGATTTTGAGGAAGAATACTTTTGCATAAGGGGATTCTTTTTTTCTTACAATGTATCAAGTCCATCTAAAATGTTCTTAGAATTTGGTAGCTTGGAATAGGATTTTTTAAGCTCTAATAAGGTATTTTTGTATAGGGTAATCTGAGCTTTGTACTCTTCAAAAAATGCTTAACAGGTTTTGCAGATGTAAGAGTCAATACTTCTATAGGTTCTCAATAGTCAAGTAGAATAGATACGGTGGATAGTGTAATAGAAAATATTTCAAAATCAGAATGGGGAAACGACATATTTAAATGTTAGATTAATAGAATAGGAGAGTAGTCATGATAAAAGGTGAAGAAATATTAAATGATTTTTAAAAAGAAAAAAATAATAGAACTGTTTATGACATTATTAACAAGTATTATAATAGTTTTTTTCTATATTATTTATTGAAATTTTATTCACCAAAAATAAACTTGAAAAAAATTCATCTATAAAAAAATATTTACATGAATTTAGATTTAGTAAAACTGAAAAATCCGACTGAAGAAGAAATTCAGCCGATAATATTTACAGATGCATGGTAATCAGATAACAGTAAAAACACTTGATTTGAATCAGAAGTTTGACATAATCGCTAAACAGCTAGATAATATAGTAAAGAGTCACTTTGATATTTAAAAATTTAGTAGTAAACTAAGAACAGTACTATTTTATAATAAAAAAACATAAGTAATCTTAATATAGAATAGAAAAATCCTATAAGAATAAAAATGAATAAAAAATTTCATACTATCCGTAAAAAAATAAAAAAAGTTTCAACTTTCAGGTGATTTAGTATAATTAAGAAGGAGTCAATATGCCAATTAAAGGAATAGAACAGCCGGAATATATTGAAATTGATAAGAAAAATCAGATTGAGAAAAATTTGATGGGAAATATGATTTTGCTTTTTGAATGGTATCAGGATATTGATACAGTGTGGATGCTTGATGGAGATAAGGAACCATACACATGGGAACTGCTGGATAAAATGTATACATGGTGGAACCAGGCCGGTGAAGTATATTTTATAGAAGTTCTTGAAAATAAAATTTACAAATCCATAGGAGATGTTTCTTTTAAACAGGATGATATGCCTATTTTAATAGGAGATAAAAAAATTATAGAAAAAAAGGAATTGCCACAAAAGTTATCAGAAAAATTGATTGAGCGTGGAAAAAGAATTAGGGTATAAGGAACTGGAAATTGAAGAAATATACAGCTGGAACTTAGATTCTCAAAAATTGTATACAAATCTTGGTTTCAAACCTTTTAAAGAAACTAAAGATGGGATGAGCTACAAACTGATTCTGTAATCTTCATTTCCTATTATTATGATATGGGTATTGGGTCTTTACACAGATAAAAAGAAAAATATATTTCTGTACTGCACAAAAAAATCTTGGAGACAAGATTATATGTGCAGTTTTTTTAATAGAACAGTATATTTTTTTGAGCTAAAAATGTGATACAATAAGCTGTATTTTTCTAAAAATAGACAAAGTTTAAATAATTTTAGAAATCATTTCTTAACAAATTTTGAACAAGATAATATTACATTTACAATTAAATTTATATAAAAAGAAAAAGGAGAAAAAGAACAATGGGACTTAAAGATTTAGTAAAAAAAGCATTTTTTTAGGAGCTACTGACGAGGAGAATAAAAATAAGGCAAGAATGAGGGAAATATTCAATGAATGTGTTGAGAATAGTGATGATTATAAATTAATTTATTGTCATATGGAAAAACCTTACTAACGCTATTATTGTTAAGATTACAAAAACATAGTAATTTTATTGTGGGATATAAAGAAGGAGAAGTTGTAGTTATTCCTGTTGATTCAGAATTAAAGGAATATGGTGAAGCTTATGTATTCAATAAAAAGAAATGAAAGTCAGACAAAATCTACATTGGGATACTGTATGGTTGCCAATCCTGAAATTTCATTCCAGTTTGTACCTATGACATATCAGCCAGGTATAGCTAAAGGAGCGTCATATTCAGTTTCTATCATTCAGTCTTCTGAAGAAGTTTCAGAATTTAAGAAGTTCTTTAAAAAGGGATTATAAGGAAGGAAATATGAATGAAATGCTATATCTTTTTGAAGATGGTTTAAGTGAGTTTTTTTCTATTATAAAAAAATGTAGATAACTGAGTGTATGATTTAAAATAATTTTTTTATAATAGAAGTTCTCCAAATAAACAATATCCATATAAAAACTGATTAGATAAACTTTGAATTATTGGGAGCATTATAATGTCTATAGATTTTAAAGAGAAAAAGAATTGAATATTTAAATAAATGGCCAAATGTTGAGCCATTTGAAATTGAAAAAAAGTATTATGCTTTAGTAGAAAAAAATAAGAAGACTAGGGGAACAATTTTTGTTCCTTTTCAAGTATTAAAAAAATACTGATATTTCCTACAACAAAACAATTTCATTTATGATAGAGGCAATTGAACAGATAGAAAAACGTCCAAATTTTTTTCATATGAGTTTATTTTTTTAAAAGCTTATGATTGCTTTTATAAATAATTTTTTTATACTTCAGTTCCTCAAATAACTGATAAAAAAATAAAAAAAGCTTTGTGATAATGAATGGAATGAAATTTTGACTACTCACCCTGTTTTTACTTGATGGGTTCAAAAAAACTAATTACTATTATTCCAGTAAAAGCATGTCAATATTTATATATTTGATTAATTGAAAAAAATGGAGATAATAAAGCATATCAAAGAGTTACAACAGATATTAGCGGAGGTTCATCTATTGCATCAAGAAAAAGAAAAGATATAATTGATACTATTGAACAAGTGTATGGAGCAGATTATAATAGATATGCCAATACAATTCGAAAAAGCTAGTTTGTTATACCGTTATATATTAAAAAAATAATTTGATTTTTAATTGCTGAAAAATTACGAGATTGAATTAAAAGACAGATTGCATATTCTTGTTTCAGGTTTTTTTGTATACGCTTCGTAATGATATCATGCATGGTTCTAGTATATCAATTACAAAAAGTAGCAAAAACTACACTAGGAACTTATGCAATTGACTATTTTTGGATTTCTTTTAATATATTATCTACTTCTCTTTTGGTATTAAATAAATTCTCATCTGACTATCCTGAGGATGTTTATGATAAGTTAGCTAACAATATAGAGATAAATATCAATCTATATAAACAACTTTTTGGGAAAGAAATAAATAATGTATGAATGAGATGTAATAGTTGTTGTGGGCAAAATATGGTTTAATATACAGTAAGAGATTATTTAAATTCCAATTTATTCAAATATTTAAAAAGAAGGAGAAATTTATCATGCCAAGGCCAAAAAAACAAAAGAGGATTTAATGGTAACTGCTAAAGAAAAATTACGAGAAACTGAATATACTGATTTCCAAAAATGTCTAATGAAGAATTGGATACACCTTTTGATTTTTCAAAGGATGAAAAAGAAGAAGGAAGCACATTGGAAAAAGAGATAAAAAAATTTAAGGGATGTATTAATTCATCTTTATGAATGGCACCAGCTAATTTTAAATTGGGTAAATTCTAATCAGAACGGAGAAGAAAAAGCCGTTTATTCCTAAACCATATAACTGGAAAACTTATGGTGATTTAAATGTTGAGTTTTGGAAGAAACATCAGGATAAAGACTTAGAAGAAGCAAAAGAAATGTTAAATCAATCACATAAAAAAAGTTTTTAGAGTTAGCCGAGAAATTTACGAACGGAGAACTGTTTTCAAAAGATGTATATAAATGGGTTGGAGGAAGTGTACTTGGTTCATATTTTGTAAGTGCAACTTCAAGTCACTATGACTGGGCTATGAAGAAAAATCAAGGCTCATCAGAAAAAAACTGCAGATTAAAAATAGGAAAAGGGAAAGATATTATGGATAAAAAAACGAGATAATTATCTTATTACAAAAAAAGGATAAATCCTTATGAAGAATATTATATTAAAAGATAAAGTTATGAAAGCTATGCTTGAATATCCTAATCCTTTTGAATTAGTTGCTCCTATTCGAAAATTATTGAATCTAATCCGGATATAGATTTTGGAACACCGGGAGATTTAGTACATTTTGTAGAGAAATTTTATAAAAAGGGATATGAGGAATTATTGCTTAAATCTGTCCGAAAAAAATCCTACTATGCACAATATATGGATGCTTCATCGCTGTTATATTGATGAAGATAATCCTTTGCATAGTAAATTTGCACTTTTAATTAAAGAAATTAAAGAGGATGAATCTGTATCTAGTAAGATCAAAAAGGTAATTGAAGAGTTTAGCTGGTAAATTTAATAATTAATGAGACTGTATCAAAAATAGTAAAAAAATATAAATGTAATATATGAAAAACTATATTTTCTTCATTTACATAAGATATAGTTCTTTACATTAATTTTTTTAAGTTTTTCTTTGAGACAGTCCCATTTTTTTAAGTATAAGAAGTTATAAAAAAATATTGATTTGAACTATAAATTTAGTTTATCAATCATTTAAAGCGAGGGAGAAAATGTCGCTCACGATAAAGAAAAAAATAAGATTGAATAATAAAATAACAAGATAAGCTATTGCTGATGAAATTGGAGTAAGTAAAAAAACGATAGAAAGATACATGAAGGAAATAAATAATTTAAAATATATAGGCAGTGAAAATAACGGGTATTGGGGAATTGAAGGAATAATTTTTTTAAATCTAAAAATGGGAAACTCATGGAAGGAGATGACTTTGGACTGGATAGAAAGTTTTTAGAATACTTCAAATAGAACCTACAAAC